>Ga0209420_1001405_pt1 | contig 11444 bp, 10 predicted proteins | sample BlaSpr_A8_OM1_O1_FD_187972 | JGI IMG/M metagenome (GOLD analysis project Ga0209420, IMG submission 187972) | Forest soil microbial communities from Thunder Bay, Ontario, Canada - Black Spruce, Ontario site 2_A8_OM1_O1 (SPAdes) (version 2) | ecosystem: Environmental > Terrestrial > Soil > Boreal...
ACCGCGCTCGCCAGCAGAACCCCCAGCAGCGGGTGGATCGGCGTGAGCAGCCCGACGAGCAGGCCGGCGCCCCCCGCCAGGGCCGCCACGGGAATTACGCTGAGCGGCAGGCGAACGGCTCGCTGGCTGCGCATCAGCACGAGCGCGGTAGTGATCGCCAGGGCGGTCTCGGCGACAACCGCCGCGATCGCGGCGCCGCGCGCTCCCAGCGAGGGGACCAGCGCGAGGGTGAGCGCCGCCGAGATGGCCAGGGCGCCCAGGTTGCTGTAGATCACCGCGCGATGGCGGTGCATGCTCAGCAGCGGAAACCCGCACGCGACGATCGCGAAGCTGGCGATCAGGGCGAGGCCCTGGATGCGCAGCACGGCGATCGAGGGGTCCGCCTTGTTGGCAGCGATCACATGGATGGCAAAGCCGGCGCCCACCTCCAGGCACAGCACCAGCCAGGTGCCGGCCAGCAGGGCCAGCTCGAAGATGCGTCCACTGGCATAGGCAAAGCGCTCGGCGTCGTCGCGCGCGGCCCGCGCGATGATCGGAAAGGCGGCGCTGACGACGAGGATGGGGATCGCGACGAGCACTTCGGTGATGCGAAACGACGTCGCGAAGTAGCCCGTCTGGACGGGGTCTGCGATCAGCGACATCAGCACGATGGCGACGCGGAAGTAGACGATGCTGACGGCGGCCACCACCGCCCAGGGGACGGCTTCGCGCAGCAGGCGCCACCAGCGCCCGACGTGGAAGGACGGCCTCAGCGAGGTGTAGCGCAGGACGAGAGGGACCGTGAACGCCAGCGAGACGGCCGACGCGGGGATCGCGACCGCGAGCAGTGGCAGCAGCCGCGCCCCGGCGAGCGCAAGCGCGACGAGCAGCCCCACGTTGACGACCTGGCGCAGCAGTTCCCCGGCCGACACCCAGCCAAAGCGCAGCTGCGCCTGCAGGATCATCGACAGCGTGCTCTGCAGCAGCTGGAGCACCAGGCCGACCCCGGCCAGGGCGGTGCCCAGGACGAGCGTCGCGCTGTAGCCGGCCGCGGCGGCGAAGGCGACCGCCAGCGCCACGCCGACGACCGTGAGGATCAGGCGGATGCCGATCGCGGAGGCCATCATCTGGCGACGGCGATCCTCGCCGAGGGTGGAGAACTCGCGCAGCACGATGCTGTTGAGGCCGCCCTCGGTGAAGCCGGCGACGATCGTGATCAGCGCCAGGACGGCTGTGTAGCGGCCGAAGTCCGCGAGGCCGAGATGGTCGATCAGCACGCGCGCGGAGATCAGCGACAGCAGGATGCCCAGGACGTAGGAGGCGGTGCGCAGCACGCTGCCGCGCAGCGCCGCCGTGCCGGCCATCGGCGTGTCGAGGAGGTCGGGCTCGGCAGCCTCGCTGGCCATCAGCCGGGCAGGTGCTCGCGGATGAAGGCGTCGATGTCGGCGCTGCACAATTGCGCCACGCGCTGCACGATCGCGTCCATCGGCCAATCCCACCAGGCGATTCGCTCGAGCGCGTCGACCTGCTCGTCGCTGAAACGCCGGCGGACCTCGCGCGCGGGGACGCCGACCACCACCGCGTAGGGACGGACGTCTCGCGTGACGACCGCATAGCCCCCCACGACGGCGCCGTCGCCGATCGTCACACCCGAGCGCACGCGCGCGCCCCGACCGATCCACACGTCGTTGCCGACCGCTATGTCGCCGCGGCTGAGCGGGTGGTCGTCCGCGTAGGCGCCGGGGAGCCCGAGGCGGGCGCGAAACGGGAACGTGGAGACCCAGTCGGTGCGGTGATCGCCCCCGTCCATCAGGATCACGTCGGGCCCGATCGAGCAGAACGAGCCGATGCGCACATGCGCAGTGTCGCCGGGAAACGTCGCCACCAACGGCTCTCCGTAGCTGCAACGTCCCATCGTCAGGCGCTCGCTCGAGTACAGCGCCCCCTCGACAGCCTCGCGAACGAGCCGGGCGCGGCGCTCGCCATAGCGGCTCCACACCGCATCGAACGGCCGTCCGAGCAGGTCTCGCAGCGGCCCCAGCGGCCTGGCCCGGCTCATCGCGTCGCCTCGCGCAGCGGCTCCTCGCAGTGCTCACGCCACCATGCGATGACGCTGTCGAGGCCCTCGTCGAGCTCGATGCCCGGGGTCCATCCGACCTCATCGCGCAGGCGCCCCACGTCGGCCACGAGACCAGGCGGCTCTCCGGCGGGCATCGCCCGCGCCCCGACCTGCAGCAAATCCTCGCGCCCGATCCTGCGCGCGATCTCCCGCGCGAGATCCGCCAGCGGCACAGACCTGCCGGAGGCCACGTTGACCGCGCCCGTGACGGAGCTGTCGGCGAGGGCGGCGAACGCGGCGCCGGCGTCGCCGGCGTGCAGGAAGTCGCGGCGCTGCGTGCCGGCGGTCATCTGCGCGGGTTCGCCACGCAACAAAGAGAGCACCAGCGACGCGACGAAGCGCCCGGGCGCCTCGCCGGGGCCGTAGAGAAAGAACAGCCGCCCCCATGCCAGCTCGATCTCGGCCTGCTCGCACAGCGCGCCGGCGACGACGTGCAGGCCGTGCTTGGACGCCCCGTACAGCGTGGCGGGGCGCAGGGGAGCATCCTCCGGGTAGACCTCGCGCGTCCACTCATACTCGGCACAGCTGCCCGCGATCACCGCCCGCCGGCCGCCCGTGGAGGCGAACGCCCGCAGCAGCGCCAGCGAGGCCTGCACCCAGCGAACGTTCTCGGTCGAGGACCAGAACTTGCCGTGCTCGGCATACCAGGCGAGATGGACCAGGACCTCCGGCTGCACCTCGGCGAGGACCTCGCTGCCGGCGAGCAGGTCGGCCTCGTGCCAGACCACCCCGGGCTGAGCAGGGCCGGGCGTGCGCGCGACGGCGTGAACCTCGTGGCCGGCGCCGGCGAGCGCGGTCAGCGTGTGGCGCCCGATGAAGCCGCTGGCCCCGGTGAGCAGCACGCGGCTCACGGCTGGAAGTCGGGATGGGTCCGGTCGCGTTGGGAGATGATCCGCCCCTCTGGCGGCTCGCGCGGCCATTGGATCGCGAACGTGGGGTCGTCCCAGCGCACGGCGCTGACGGCGTCGGGCACGTAGCGGTGGCCCATCTGGTAGAGAAGCTCTGTGTCGTCTGTGAGCGTCTGAAAGCCATGGGCGAGACCCTCGGGGACATACAGGCACAGCCCGTTGTCGGCGCTGAGCTCCAGCCCGTGCCAGGCACAGTAGGTGGGAGAGTCCGGGCGCAGGTCGAGCGCGACGTCGAAGACCGCTCCGCGCACGCAGCGCACGAGCTTTGACTCCGCGTGTGGCCCAGCCTGATAGTGCATGCCCCGCAGGGTGCCCCGGCGGGCGTTGTGGGAGGCGTTGCACTGCACGATTGCTGGGTTCAGCCCACGGGCGCGAAACTCCTGCTCGTCGAAGGTGCGGGCAAACCAGCCCCGCTCGTCGCCGAGGCGCTCGAGCTCGATCACCCACACGCCGGGCAGGCTCGTCTCCTGGAATCTCATCGCCCACCGCCGGCGGTCATGGCATCTGCGCGCCCGGCCTCATGGGAGGAGCTGCAGCTCGGGCGTGCGCGCGGCGAAGCGCCCGCCCCACCCGCGGATGAAGTCCAGCTGCAGGACGATCTCGTCCTTGAGGTTCCAGGGGAGGATGAGCACCACGTCGGGCTGGTCTTTTGAGATCACCTCCGGTGCGAGGATCGGTATGTGGCTGCCCGGCAGGAAGAGTCCCTGCTTGTGCGGGTTCAGGTCACAGGTGTAGTCGATGAAGTCCCGACGCAGGCCGCAGTAGTTGAGCATCGTGTTGCCCTTGGCGGGCGCGCCGTAACCGGCTATGCGCAGGCCCCGCTGCTTGAGGTCGATCAGGAAGCTGAGGATCTGGCGCTTGTCGGCCTCCACGCGCCGGCCATAGCCGAGATAGGTGTCCAGCTGCTCGTAGCCGGCGTCGCGCTCGCGCCGGCGCAGCTCGCGCGCGGCGTCCGAGTCGGGCTTGGCCGAGTCGTCTGCGTGGCAGCCGTACACGCGCAGCGAGCCGCCGTGGGTGGGCAGCTCCTGCACGTCGTACAGCCGCAGGTCGTGCGCCTGGAAGGCGCGCGAGACGGTCAGGAAAGAGAAGTAGGAGAAGTGCTCGTGGTAGATCGTGTCCCACTGGTTGTCGTCGATCAGGCGCATCAGGTGCGGAAACTCCATCGTGATCACGCCGCCGGGCTTGAGCAGGACCTGCATGCCGGCGATGAAGTCGTTGAGGTCGGGGACGTGGGCGAGAACGTTGTTGCCGATCAGCAGGTCGGCGGCCGACTCGCCGGCGAGCGTGCCGGCGGTCTCGCGCCCAAAGAACTCGACGAGCGTGGGGATGCCCTTCTGCAAGGCGACACGGGCTACGTTTGCGGCCGGCTCGATGCCCAGCACGGGGACCTGGCGCTCGTGGAAGAACTGCAGCAGGTAGCCGTCGTTGGAGGCGATCTCGACGACGTGGCTGTGGGCGCCGAGTCCCAGGCGGTCGATCATCTGCTCGGCGTAGCGGCGGCTGTGCTCGATCCAGCTCGACGAGTACGAGGAGAAGTAGGCGTAGTCCGAGAAGATCTGACTGGGCGTCTCGAACTCCTCCAACTGCACGAGAAAGCACTCCCCGCAGACCAGCGCCCGCAGCGGATAGAAGGGCTCCATGGCGTTGACCGCGGTGGGCGGCAGGAAGGAGTTGGCCAGCGGCGAGGTCCCGAGGTCGGCGAAGACGGCCTCGACGGCGCAGCCGCACAATCGGCAGGAGGTCGCGCTCATTCCGAGCTGGCAGCGTATTGGACGACGCCTGCGCACACGCACGCCGCGTGGGGTTCGGCTGGGCGCAGCGCTCGGAGACGGGCCGGGCTCAGCGATGAGCCGGGCTCAGCGCGTGCCCGTAAGGGCCCCGCGCCGGCGACGGCGCGGGGCCGTGCCCAGCCGCCGCTGCGCCGGCTGCTGCTGGCGAGCGGGCTGGCCCCCTGTTGCATAGAGGGCCTCGAAGAAGCGTGTTTGCACCGGATGAACGCGGTCGAAGACGGCGGTCCATCGAGATGGCACGGGGTAATCGTCGCGAAGCACGACGAGATCGTCGAACGGGTTGACCGAGCGCTGCCACTGCTTGGTGTAGAAGAAGCCGTTGCAGTGCTCGGCGATCAGCTCGAAGTAGCGCTCGATCTGCTCGCGGCGCATCTCGTGCAGGGAGCTGACGTTGATGAACAAGTCAGCGTGCAAAGGCTCGATCAGCTCGAGCTGATTGGGCGTGAGGAAGATCAGCTGCGCGGACTCGAGCTCGCCAGCAACCTCGTCGTAGCTGTCGAAGTGCCTGAAGCGAAAGGCCGGCCGCTCGGGGAACAACTCGGTCAGGTAGCGCTGGGCGATGGCGAGCCCGGGCGCGATGTCGACGAGCACGTAGCGCACCTGGGGTTGCGCACGCAGGAACACCCAGGCGAGCCTGCCGTATCCGGAGCCGAGCTCGACAATCAGGCGGGGCGACTCGGGCATGGCATCGACGATGCTGGTGTACTCGAGCACCGAGTTGCACAGGTCCTCGCTGACGGCGCCACCCTTGTAGCTCACGCACGCCGGCTGGCCGAGCTCCGGCTCGCGCAGCTGCGCGAAGACGCCGCGACGGTCGCGCCTTGCGGTGTACTGGGCGAGCATGGCGACGTAGACCGCATACACCCGACCGGCGATCAGCAGGCGCAGGCGCGAGCAGGTGCCGGGCGGCGCGGGCAGAGGTCGGCGCAAGCGGGTGAACAGCACGCGCGGCTCAGGGCGGCGCAGCCACTGGCGGGCGACGGCACGGAACTGCGGATCGCGCACCCCGGTGACCATGAACTGGAAGTAGTGGCGGTTGACCGAGCGCTTGAACGCGGCGAATCCGCCTTCGTCGGCCAGCTCGCGATACTGGACGCCCGCGAGGTAATCCCAGAAGCGCGACGGGCGATAGACCTCGGGCGCGCAACGCAGCTCGTCGAGCATCGCCTCCAGGCCGGGCAGCTCCTCGCCGGTGGCTGCTCGCGTGGCCATCTCCTGGACGGGCTGCTGGCGCGTACCCATGTGCGAGCGCATCGGCAGCCGGCCCGGGTTGCTGAAGTCTGCGCACGATTTTGCACGGCTGATCGAGAACGGAGAGTCCGGTCAGGCGCTGTCGCCGGCGGTCGTGGACTCGATCTGCTCGAGCGTGACCGCGCGCATATCCTCCCCCGCCTTCAGCGCCTGGTACCAGCGCACGGTCTGCTCGATCGCGCTGTCGAGTCCGATGACCGGCGCCCAGCCCAGTCGCCCGCGCGCTCGCGAGGAGTCGAGCTTGAGGTAGCGCGCCTCGTGCGGATGGGGCCCGTCGTCGTGCATGGAGCGCACCCCTCCGGGCCACAGCTCGCCGGCGCGCTGCACAATCCAGCCGACGGGGCGCGCGTCCTGCTCGGGCGGGCCGAAGTTCCAGCCGCCGGCGTGCGCGGGCGAGTCCCACAGCGCCTGGGCGAGCACGAGATAGCCGCTGAGCGGGTTGAGCACGTGCTGCCACGGACGGATCGAGTTGGGGTTGCGTACGCGCACCGTCTCGTCGGCGAGCGCGGCGCGCATGACGTCGGGCAGGAGACGATCCTCGCCCCAGTCGCCACCGCCGATGACATTGCCGGCGCGCGCGGACGCCACGCGCGGGCCGTCGGGCGCGGCGAAGAACGAGCGCCGGTAGGCGGCGGTGACGAGCTCGGCGGCGCCCTTGGAGCTCGAGTAGGGGTCATGCCCGCCCATGGGCTCGTCCTCGCGATAGCCCCACTCCCACTCGCGGTTCTCATAGCACTTGTCAGAGGTCACGTTGACCAGCGCGCGCACCTCTTTCCCCTCGACCCGCACGGCGTCGAGCACGTTGACTGTGCCCAGGACATTCGTCTCATACGTCTCGCGCGGCTGTGCGAACGAGCGTCGCACGAGCGACTGGGCGGCCATGTGGATGACGATCTCGGGCGCCGCACGGGCGAGTGCTGCGGCGATCTGCTCGTAGTCGCGGACGTCGCCGGTGACGCTGTCCATACCCTCGCCGACGCTCGCGAGCTCGTACAGCGACGGCTGCGTGGGCACGTCCTTGGAGAACCCGGTCACGCGCGCGCCGAGCGACTGCAGCCACAGCGCCAGCCACGCGCCCTTGAAGCCCGTGTGGCCGGTCAGCAGCACCCGCCGCCCGCGCCAGAAGTCGGGTTCTACTCCCATGTCCGCCAGGGAGCTTGGCCACCGTTCCACAGCTGCTCGAGCTGGTTGCGCTCGCGCAGCGTGTCCATCGCCTGCCAGAAGCCGCGGTGGCGATAGGACGCCAGCTGGCCTTCGCGCGCGAGCGTGCGCATCGGCTCCTGCTCCCAGACGGTCTGATCGCCCACCAGGTGGCGCTCGACGGCGGGCGAGAGCACGAAGAAGCCACCGTTGGTCCAGCCGCCGTCCCCGCGCGGCTTCTCCTCGAACTCGCGCACCAGCTCGCCGTCGACGTCCAGCGCGCCGAAGCGCCCGGGCGGCTGTACGGCGGTGACGGTCGCGTGGCGCCCGTGCGCGCGATGGAACGCGACCAGCGCAGTGATGTCCAGGTCGGCGAGGCCGTCGCCGTAGGTGAAGCAGAAGTCCTCGCCGCCGACGTAGGGCAGCACGCGCTTGAGGCGCCCGCCGGTCATCGTGCCCTCGCCGGTGTCCACGAGCGTCACCCGCCAGGGCTCGGTCTGCGAGCGATGGACCTCCATCTCGCCGCTGGCCAGGTCGAAGGACACGTCGCATGTGTGCATGTAGTAGTTGGCGAAGTACTCCTTGATCAGATAGCCCTTGTAGCCGAGGCAGATGACGAACTCGTCGATGCCGTGGGCGGAGTAGAGCTTCATGATGTGCCACAGCATCGGCTTGCCGCCGATCTCGACCATCGGCTTGGGTCGCACGGCTGTCTCCTCGCTCAGTCGCGAGCCCAAGCCGCCGGCGAGGATCACGGCCTTCACGGCGGATCAGGTTATTGGACGCCCTGGCGCACTGCCGGCGAGCGTCACCCCCATAGCGCGCAGATCGGCAGCGCGAAGATCCGCTCGGCGAGCCGGAACGGTCGTGGGCCTGTGTGAAGCACCGCGCCGGCAAGGAAACGCTCGCCAAGCTGCTCGCGCAGCCACTCCAAGTGACGGGCGTCGCCGCGCGTGGGCGCCGCGGAGGACTTGATCTCGATCGCGACGACGTCTCCGCCGGAGAGCTCGGCGATCAGGTCGATCTCGTGACGGCCGTTCTTCTCGCGCAGGTGATACAGGCGGGGCGTGAAGCCGGCCAACTCCAGCTCCGGTCTGATCTGCGCCAGCACGTAGGTCTCGATCAGACGCCCCAACAGATTTCCATCGCGCATCACGGCGAGCTCATCCAGATGCAGGGCGGCTGTGAGCAGCGAGGTGTCTGTCAAGTAGCGCTTGGGGGCCTTGACAAGACGCGAAAGCCTGTTTGTGCTCCAAGCGGGAAGGTGGTCGAGCACGAACATGTTGGTCAGCAACCGCTCATAGGCGGCGGCCGTCGAGCGACTGATTGAGGCCGCTTCGTAGACGGTCTTCTCGGCCGCCATGCCGGCGCTGTTGATGGCCAGCGCCTTGAAGTAGCGTCGCAGCAGCTCTGGGTCGCGGGGGCCGTCGAGACTCTCCGCATCGCGGGTGAAGAGCTCGTTGAGATAGCTCTCCAGCCAGCGTTCGCGTGCACCGCCTCGCAGGCGCAGAACCGGTTCGGGATAGCCGCCGCGAAGCGCAAGCTCGACGTAGCCGAGTAGATCCGGGGCGTCGACTGGCGTGCGAAACGCGGTTAGATCGGCGCGGGAGAGAGTCTGTAGGAAGGACGGTTTGGGAGGCGAGCCAATGATCTCGCGCGCGGTGAGCCCCCACATCTTCAGGTGCACGAGCCTCCCGGTTCCGGGCCAGGTGGGAGCGTCGAGGCGACCATGAACGCTGCCGGTGACGAGGAAGCGCCCGGCCCCCGATCCTTGATCGACGGCCCGCTTGACCGCGCCGAGTACCTGCGGAACTGCTTGCCACTCGTCAAGCAGCACGGGCTCCGGGAGCGAGCGCAGCGCAGCGTCTGGGTCGTCGCGAAACGGTTCGGCTTCCGCCTGCCGGTCGAGGCGCACAACGGTCGCGGCTAGGCGTTGGGCCGTCGTCGTCTTCCCGGCGGCGCGGGGACCGGTGATCAGGAGTGCGGGCAGTTCATCGAAAAGCTCGCGCAGCCATTCGTCGATCAGCCGAGTGGTGTAGCTCGGGCCAGACATAAAGCTATAATAGCGCTTTGGACCAATGTTTGTTAGCGCTTTGGACCATTAGATGATAACGCTTTAGACCAGTTTTTGATCGCGCTCTAGACCACCGCTCGCTCCCACTTTCGCACCCTCGAACCGACCGCTCGCCAGGTGATCGCCGACGGCTACAGATCGTCGAGCGCTGCAGATCGGGAGTTCACGCGGCGGCGACGCTGGTGGCGAAGTGGCGGTCCAGCTCGTTGGCGTAGGAGTGACCGACTGACGTCTTGTGTTCGTTGAGCCAGCTACTGAACGAGATCTGTCCGAGTGGAGGGTCGTGCGACACGAGCAGCCCGGCCATGAGGCCTTTGATCTCCTCCCGGGTGAGCACGACATCGCGAACGAACAGGCCGAGCGCGCAGGCAGCGAGCGCCATCAGCGGCGGCGGCACGTGGACGATCGGCGAGCGTGTATCCAGGGCACTGCGCACGCAGGCGACGAGTTCGGAGAACGCCATGCGCTTCGGCCCTGCGGCGTCGACGACCGTGTCTCCCTTGAAGCGAGCGGCCTCCACGCAGATCCGGGCAAGGTCCTCCACATGCACCGGCTGCACGGGGTACTTGCCGTTGCCTGGCAGCGCGAACAGCGGCATGCGGCGCAGTATCCAGGCGATGTTGTTGGCCAGTACGTCGCGCTCGCCCCCAAAGACCCAGGTGGGCCTGACGATGGAGTAGGGCACGCCGGTCTCCGCGAGCGCGTACTCCACCAACGCCTTGCCCCGGAAGTAGGGCAGCGGGGAGTCGATCGACGGGTTGGCGATGCTGACGTGCACGATCCGCTGCACCCCTGCGTTTCTGGCGGCGTGGAACAGCATCCGGGAGCACTCGATCGCGTTGGCGAAGCTGGTGGAGCCGTGGTCGAAGCGGACCCAGAAGGTGTTGTAGAGGGTGCTCACGCCTTCCAGGCTGCGCGTCAGCGCGGCGGGATCGTCGAAGCGGTAGCGGCACGCCTCAACGCTCGCCTGCAACGGATGCGCACGGTCGGGGTGAAACGTGAGCGTCTTCACGCTCCGCCCCTCCCGAAGCAGCCGCGCGGCAATGTGGCTGCCGGTGTAGCTGAATGCTCCGGTGACGAGATCGAGAGACGCTTGGTTGCTCATGATGCCTCCTTCTGTTGCGTAGGCAAAGCGGCCTGTGCGAGCGCCGAAAGCTGGGTGGCGAGGTCCAGCAGCGACTCCACGCGCGCGGAATCGCGCTGGAGGTGGCTGAGCATGTCCACGCCGAAATACAGCGCGACGAGAGCGAATGCGAGATCGCGTGGCGGCGCGAGCGTCTGCAGGAACGTGCCGGCGAGCAGCTGCTGGATCTTGCGCTCGACCATTTTGATCCACGGCTCGATGCAGGCGGCAACCTCGGCGCCGAGGCTCGGGTCGGTGACGCCGCCGCTGACCATCTCGCCGAGCACGGTGATGTATCCGCGCTGCAGGTCGTCCTGGTAGATGGTGCGCGCGAGGGCGACCAGCTCGTGGGTGGTGGTGGCGCGCTCGAACGCTGGTCCGTACTCCTCCATGCGGCGCTCGCCGATCAGATTGAGCACCGCTAGCAGCGCATTTCGCACGCTGCCGAAGTGGTAGAAGATCAACGCCTGGTTGAAGTCCCCCTCGCCGGCGATCGCGCGCGCGCTCGCCCCCGCAAAGCCCTTCGTCTTCAGCGTCTGCAGAGCGGCCTCCACGATCTGCAGCTTCGTGCCGCTGAGAGCCGCCGCATCGGGCGGGTTCTGCGGTGGGTCGGGTGACACCTTCGACTCCATCCCGAGTATTTTAGCACTCGCTCAAAGCGATTGCTCAAATGCACGCGCACCGGCGCGGCGACAGCCCGGTTCAGCGACGGTTGACGATCACCGCTCGCGCACCACGACCACGTTGGAGGCGCCGGCCGCGAAGGGGTAGTCGGATTCGGGTTCTGAGAGCACGCGGAACTGGTACTTGGCAGGCCCGGGGAACTTGAAGCGGTAGCCCGCGCGAAAGCGCCCGCGCACGCCGCTGCGTACGACGTCGAACTCGAGCCACGGCCCTCCCGGCGAGCGCGCCTCGAGCACCAGTTGCTTGCCCTCGTGCGGGACGGGCCCGGCGAGCAGGCGCCCGCTGAAGCGGATGGTCCGGCCCACGCTGGTGACGTGCGGGGTGACGGCCAGCGCGATCCCGGCGTGCACGACGAGCGCCAGCGTGCTGGTGGCGG
>Ga0209420_1001406_pt1 | contig 11440 bp, 11 predicted proteins | sample BlaSpr_A8_OM1_O1_FD_187972 | JGI IMG/M metagenome (GOLD analysis project Ga0209420, IMG submission 187972) | Forest soil microbial communities from Thunder Bay, Ontario, Canada - Black Spruce, Ontario site 2_A8_OM1_O1 (SPAdes) (version 2) | ecosystem: Environmental > Terrestrial > Soil > Boreal...
TCGCCCTTGCCCGCAACAAGCCGCTCTATGCCGTTAACCACGTCGTGGCCCACACCTTCGCCAATTTCCTCATCGAACCGCAGCCGCAATTCCCCATGCTCTCACTCTCGGCTTCGGGCAAACACTCTGACCTGCTCTTATTCGAATCCCCTCTTAAGTACAAACTCCTCGGCCAAACCCGCGACGACGCCGCCGGAGAAGCCTTTGACAAAGTCGCCCGCTTGCTCGGTCTGGAATATCCCGGCGGACCCAAGATCGGCAAACTAGCCCTCGAAGGCGACGAGCATGCCTATCAGTTACCAATCGCAAATCTCGGCAAATCCTACGATTTCTCCTTCTCCGGGCTCAAAACCGCCGCCCTGCGTGCGCTCCAGTCCAAAGTCGGCGGCGACTTTAGCACTCCCAGCACCGAACTGCCAGCTCGCCTCACCGACGCCCAAAAAGCCAACATGGCGGCCGCCTTCCAACGCACAGTCTGCGAAACGCTCACCCAAAAACTCCTCCGGGCCTATCACGAATTCAAACCCAAAACCGTTGTCATTGCCGGCGGCGTCGCCGCCAACACCCGCCTGCGCGAAGAAGTGACGCGCCAAATCCCGATGGAAATGCACTACGCACCCATGCAATACTGCACCGACAATGCCGCCATGGTCGGCGCTCTCGGCTATCACCTGGCCAGAGCCGGCCGCACCGCCGACCCGCTCACGCTTCAAGCCAACCCCAGCCTAGCCGCCTAAATGTTCACTGCTCCTTGACGCAGCACTTCATACTCTCCCTCCTCTGATATCCGTACAATGGTCGACGGCACAATCTCGGCAATCTCGCCGCCATCCAAGTAAAAATCCACTTGGTCGCCGAAATAGGCTCGTGCTTCAGCGATATTAATCGACGTCGGCTTAGCCGGCTGATTTGCGCTCGAAGTCACAAGCGGTCCGGTTTTCTCAAGCAGTTTCCGAATTGACACGTTTTGAGGCACTCTCACGGGAAAATCACCCCGGTCCTGATGCAGATAGACCAAACGCTCATCACCGAGAACAATCACGCTCACCGCTGCCGGCCACAAGTGCTCAACCCGCCGCAAATAGTGTTCCTGCACGCCCAACGCTATCAACTGCTCCACGCTCGCCGCAATAACTGTCCCCGGCTTATGCTCACGCCGCTTCAGCACATATAACCGCTCAACCGCTCCACGGTCCGCTGCCCGCGCGACCAGCCCATACACTGTGTCCGTTGGCATCACCCCCACGCCGCCACGCAGCAAAATCTCCACCGCTTGCTCAGCTGTAACTACATTGATCATCTAAAGAATATTACTCATGCCTTCCAGAGAAAACAACCAGGCCGGGGTTCCAATCAGAACCCCGGCCCATTATCGCGCTACGCCGAACTGTCTGCCGGCGAACCATCGGGATTGGTGTTCATGAAGATCGCGAACGCCTCGGGCAGTTTCATCCCGTTGCATTTCCACATCAACCGCCGCATAGCCACGACCACATGATGAAGCCCGGCCTGTCGGTGATGAAGGCCAAATTCCACCGCGACAGAGTCATTGCTTTGGATCATTTCTCGAACCCTGTACCCAATGCTTTCTCCGCGCGCAACAAGACCGTACTTGAAGATAAGTATCCTCTGGTCATGTTCCGACAGAGTCTCAAAGACCCCGGGTGGACAACCGCTACATCCGGCTACTTCGCGGCCCAGAAGCCAGTCTCGTACATCCCAGTGTGCGTCACGACGCCCAAGTGCCATACCGAACCCCCTATCAACGTGCACTCGAAAGGTAGGCCAAATATACCACATCAACGAGTCCAAAAGGCGCTACAGTCCTGGATCTCTAACACCGCACAACAATAAATTATGCCGCAGTATTGACCGATAGGTAAAAACATTATAAAATCGCCTCGCTCAATCCCAACGCTACAGAAGGGTTAAGGGATTTCCATGGTTCACAATTTGGGCAAGATAAGGCACTGGTTCAGCCGGCATTTGCCGGTAAGAATCGTGCCGTTGTGCCTTCTGGTGGTCATCGCCGGCTGCACCCTCAACAGCGGCTCCGGAGGAGGTCCGGCCTCCACGGCCAGCGCCACGAGCAGCAGCTCCGGCTCTGTCACCAGCGCGGCCGAACACGTCGTTAACACGGCCACAGCCATCAGCGACGGACGCGCGTACTCTGTGGAGCTCAAAATGTACAAGTCGTCGCCACTGCATCCATTCAAAACCCTCTGGAATGAAGAGACTGCCCAGACGTTCACCATCCCGGTCGGCGCAACCACCTACCAGACCTGGACACCGGGCAAGCAACTGGCCGCCTCCGGCTTCGGCGCCAACCTGATCTTCAAAGGCGAACTATCCCAGTACGTGGTAAAGGTCGTCGGACGTTCGGTTGTGGATACCTACGAGTACGTCGATCAGAGCAAGCAGGTGCATCCAATATCGGCGGCCGTTTACGCGCTGGCCCTGCGGATTCTGCCCTACCAGGGCAATCTCACCACTGCCACGGTGAATGCCCCGAACGCCACGGTCACGTATCTCGTACGGCAGGCGCTGAGCGCGCTCAAGTTCACAAGCGTAACGCCGCTCGTGCATTACTGGGTGAAGGTGCAAATCGGCAACCAGTCCTTCACGGGCAACGTCACCACGTTGATCCGCAATGCGCTCAATCACGAGACCATCACGCTCGAGGTTCCGCAGGCGGTCTATAACGCCGGTGGTAATCTGTGGAATCCAAGCCTGAATCCCGGCGCGCTGCTGCTGCGCGGTCACCTCTCGGAGCTACACGGCACCATCGTGCAGCGTTGGATCGCGACCGACCCCAACCTGGTCATGGCCACCCTGAGTACCGGGCAGACGCTGATCGTGCCGCGCGGCGATTTGCCGTCCTGATCTGCGGCCGCACCAGCGATGGCCCCGCCCTTCCGGGCGGGGCCATCTTCCGTTTAGACCAAGCGACGCCAGTCCCTCCGGTCATTCCGCTTAACCTGTCCACATTAGCGCAAAGAAGTTACAATAAGTTCAACAACAATTCGGCCTTTCGCCACATAACGACAACGTTCAGAAAGGAATTTATGGCTACCAAGCCCAAATTTGAACTCGACAAAGCCTACGACCCGCAAAAATACGAGGCTGCCATTTACGAAACATGGGAAAAATCCGGCGCCTTCAAGCCGGACCCCGAGGCCCCCAAAGATCCCTTCACCATCATCCTGCCCCCGCCCAATGCCAATGGCCACATCCACATGGGCACGGCCATGTTCGTGATCGAAGACATCATGATCCGCTACCGCCGTATGCGGGGCCACAAAACGCTCTGGCTGCCCGGCATGGACCACGCCGGTATCGAAACCCAGGTGGTGTACGAACGCGAGCTCGCCAAAGACGACAAATCCCGCTTCGATCTTGGCCGCGAGGAGTTCTATCGCCAGGTTGACGCCTTCACCAGGAAAAACATGGGCATAATGACATCTGAGCTCAAATCAATGGGCTTCTCGCTTGATTGGAGCCGCCTCACATACACCCTTGATCCCAAAGTCATCAGCACAGTCTACGCCACTTTCAAGCGCCTCCACGAAGCCGGCTATATCTACCGCGCCAACCGCATCGTCAACTGGTGCCCGTACTGCCGCTCGGCCTTCGCCGACATTGAGGTGAAATACCGCGAGCAGGTTGATCCGCTGTACTACATCAAGTACGGTCCATTCGTGCTCGCCACCGTCCGCCCCGAGACCAAATTTGGCGACACCGCCATCGCGGTTAATCCCAAAGACGAGCGCTACCAGAAATATATCGGCCAAACCATCGAGGCCGAAGATCTCAACGGCCCCATTAAGCTCAAGGTTATTGCCGACGATTTTGTGAATCCGGAATTCGGCACCGGAGTCGTGAAAGTTACGCCCGCCCACGACCCCAACGACTGGGAAATGGGCCAACGCCACCATCTCGAGATCAAGCAGGCCATCGGCACCGACGGCCTGCTTACCGAGCTCACCGGCAAATACGCCGGTATGCCTGTCGCCGAAGGCCGCCGGCAAGTCGCCCACGACCTCGAAGAGCGCGGCCTCATGGACCACATCGACATGAATTACACCCACTCGGTCGGCTACCACGACCGCTGCGGCACTCTCATTGAGCCGCTCGTTATCGAGCAATGGTGGCTCAAAGTCGAAGAGCTCAAGAAGCCCGTCATCAAAGCCATCAAAGATGACGACGTAGTGTTCGTGCCGGCCCGCTTTAAAAAAATCGCTTTGGACTGGGTGGAAAACTTGCACGATTGGAATATTGGCCGCCAAAACTGGTGGGGCATTCGCATCCCGGTCTACTACAACCTGGGCAGCCCCAAGTCCAAAGAGCCCTACATTATCGCAGCCGACGAGTCCGAGCCCATCAAAGAATTTGGCGAGGGCCACTACGAGGCCGAGACCGACAACTTCGACACCTGGTTCAGCTCCGGCCAATGGCCCTACGCCACCCTCATGGCCACCGGCGACTTCAACAAAGGTTTCTACCCTACTTCCGTCATGGAAACCGGCCGCGACATCATCTTCCTGTGGGTCACCCGCATGATCATGTTTGGCCTCTTCACCACCGGCGAAGTCCCCTTCCGCACCGTCTACCTTCACGGCCTTGTCACCGACGAGCACGGCAAAAAAATGTCAAAGTCCAGGGGAAATGTCATCAACCCGCTCGACATGACCTCAAAATACGGCACCGACGCCCTCCGTCTCGCCCTCACCATCGGCATGACCCCCGGCAATGACGGCGCCCTCTCCGAACGCAAGATCGAAGGCTACCGCAACTTCTGCAACAAACTCTGGAACGTCGCCCGCTTCATCCTCGGCCAGCTGCCGGACAACTTCGAGCCCGGACCGCCCGCGCCCGGCTCCCCCGCCGACGCCTGGATTCTCGCCCGCACCAACGACACCACCCGCGCCGTTACCAGAGCCATTGAAGACTACCGCTTCTCCGAGGCCGGCCAGCTCGTCTATTCCCTCCTCTGGGACGACTTCGCCGATTGGTACATTGAAGCCTCGAAGGTTAAACAAAATCCGAACATACTGTACCAGGTGCTCTCAACCATCCTCGCGCTCGCGCATCCAATCGCGCCCTTCGTTACCGAGACTATCTGGGGTGCGCTGCCCGGTCACGACGGCCAGCTCATTAACGCGGCCTGGCCTCAGGCCGTGAAAGCCCCTTCCGGGCTTATATCCGAAGCTGACAAATTTGAGCAGGCAAAGGCCGTTGTCCAGGCGGTACGCACCGTGGCGGCCGAAGAACAACTGGCCACGCCAACCATTCTCACCGCCAGCCAAGACGTCGCCAATCAGGCCGCAACCATTAGCCGCCTTGCGCGCGCGGGCGCAGTAACTCGGGTCGCCGCCGGACAGGGGAGTGGGCTATACCTTGGTACAACTTCACCCGCCTGGATTGAAGCCTCAGCTGAGCAGATTGAGGCCCGGCACAACCACCTCCTCAAACAACGCGGCGACAAGCAAGCCTACCTCAAATCTCTCGATGCCAGACTTGCGAGCGAAGCCTATGTGAAATCCGCTCCGCCTGCCGTGGTCCAGGACACCCGCAGCCGCCGTGAGGAAACGCTCATGCTACTATCAAAGCTGGATGAGCAAATCAACGCCCTCGGCCGTTAAATTCTGGGTGCTCGCGAGCCTTACGCTCGTTGTAGCCGCTTTTGGGCTGGCAGCACTCTGGCCGGCAGTGCCTGTGTTTGCCCGCTCGCAGTCGCAAGCCTTCACGCGCGCCGCCGGAGCGGATAGGGGAGAGGCCGCGGCCGATTACCAGCTTGCGGTCTGGCTTAATCCGGGCAACCGCCCGGCCCGACTCGGTCTGGGGAGCGTGCAAGTTGCGGCCGGTGAACCAGCGGCGGCGCTGGTGAACCTCGACCGGGCAGGGGAGGGGAGTGAGGCCATCCGGCTGAAAGTGCGGGCACTTATTGAAACGGGCCGCTACCAGGACGCTGCCGCCGGCGCCGCCGCTCTGCTGACGCTCGCACCCACAAATTCGAATTACGTACTCGCTGCCCTCGCCAATACGCTGGCCGGTCAAACCGCTGTGGGTACTGCGTTCACAGCCCGTGTAACGTCACCAGAAGCCGCACAAGCCATTCAAAGAGCTGCGGCGGACAATTTTACACTCGCCGCTGAATTGTACGCCAACGGGCTCCTGCGCAGCTCACAGCGCATTCTGCTAACGCTCCCGCAGAGTTACGAGCGCAACCTCCTGCTCAGTCACATCGATTACACCTTCCACACTCGTGCCTCGCTCACCGCCGCCGCCGGCTTGCTCCAAGTCGCGACCGCCATGAATCCCGCCGGTCTCGAAGCCCGCGAGCTCCTCGTGTCCGTCGATCACGACCGTGGCGACACGGCCGCTGCCACTGCTCAAACCACCCTCATCAACAAACTCAACTCCGGCCGCCCGTAGCGCACCGGCCGTCCATGAAAAAACGCTTTCGCGCCTTTTTTCGAAAATCGAATTTCTGATCTGGTAATTTTTGCCGGCCGCAAGCGGTCCTCAGTTTACGTTCGGCAGCCTGCACAGATTCCGCCGCGAACACGCTCACGGACTTGTCTATGAAAATGGTTTTGGTTAATTTTTTGATAATCGAATTTTGAACCTGAAAAATTTACACAAAAAAGCAACCCGCTGCCGGGTCGCCATAATTGCTGGCGGAGAGGGTGGGATTCGAACCCACGGAAGCCTTGCGACCTCACCGCATTTCGAGTGCGGCGCACTAGTCCACTATGCGACCTCTCCACGTTCCGTAAACCAATTTACGGTAGCGCAAAATCGCCTTGAGCTCAAGCGCCAGCCCTCTCAAGCAAACAGCCTTAAGCAAGATTGACCAAGAAACAATAAAATGTTAATATATACTTGTCCCAACTCAACGACCTGCTGAGCTCATATGGAGACAGGATGCACCTGATATATCAGCGCGTACCGAACCTACCATCCATGACGGACTTCAAGCACGACGATCGGTCCGGACTCCACTCGGCCGCAGCCGACAACTTCCTCTCGTACTTTAGCGACAGCCAAGGGAAGCCAGTCTCGCTCAGTGAGTGGACGAAAACCCTAGGCGACAACGCGAATGTAGGGGTGCTGAGAATCCTCCTGGCCTTGGCTGTGTTCATTCTTTTGCCCTTCCTCGACTGGCAGAGCCTCCATCTGGGCACGTTGCTGCCAAGCGTTCTGGCACTCTGCATCGGCGCCGGCATATGGTTCCTGCGCTGGGCCCGGTGGAACACACTTACGTTCAGCGCTATGGACTCCCAGCAGGGAAGGGTGACACTACCCAACCACATGCCATTCGGTGCTCGTCAGACCATCAACAAGTTGACCAGCAGCTGGGACGAGAAATACAGCGATTCGTCGCTCAACTTCCAGTTCAGCTGGCTCACGCGCCGAGAAAGTGATCGCGAGCTCAGTGGCTGGCGGCTATCAATTCAAGGAATAGGAGACACCGAATATGTCATCTATGCTCGCTCCTCCCCACCGTAAGTAGTTGATCAACCCTGACGTGTCCCGGGGCCTGCAAGTTCACAAGCAGACCTCGGGACACGATCCTGTTTTTATAGAGAAATAATTCCTGGTGCGCTTGGGAGGACTCGAACCTCCGACCCCCAGCACCGCAAGCTGATGCTCTATCCACTGAGCTACAAGCGCACGCGTCGTGAATACCGTCCGACTCTACCATGATCACGGGCAAAAATAAAGAATTGCGCTCTAAAACCGCAGATACTGCGTAACCCGCTCAACCACGTCGGGTTGGCGGTCGATGCGCGGCAAATGCTGTTCCATGTGGTCGACAATTGCCTCCAGATCCTTGGGGTCAAACAGCACCGCCATGCGCGGCCGGAGGCGCCGGGTGGGCTCCAGGTCAATCGTGTGCCACTCGGTTTCCGGTATCACGCCAAACGAGCGGAATTCCTTAAACGGGTACACATGGCCTTCAATTACGATACCCTGCGACGTCAATTGATAGGTGAGCGTGCGCGGCGGTTTGTGAGCGTACACGCCGATCGCCACACCCATAACGGCAAACATGCCCAGCACCGGCCACACCCGCAAAAACGCCGCCGCCCCGATGAGCACCACAATTATGGCAACGAGAATAAAGTACCAGCCGAAACCCTTATGGTTGTGAACATACTCCGAGGCCTGCCAGCTGAAAGCCGGCTCCTCGGGTTCGCCCGCCTCGGAAGCTTCCTCGTAACTCTGGTCCTCCGCGCCTGATTGTTCTACCTGCGCCTCGTCTTCAACCGGCAGCGACGCGGACTCCGGCGCTGCCGGTCCGACCGGTTGGTCGTCCGGCGCCTGCGCTTCCGCCTCGGGCTCTGCTTGTTGAGGCTCTTCTTCGGCCACACTCGTATCCTTCTTGCGCTTATTATGGCCTATTTCACCAATTGTGTACAATATGATTTGCACACGGAGGGGTCGCATAGCGGCCGAGTGCACCTGTCTTGAAAACAGGAGAGCCCGCAAGGGTTCCGTGGGTTCGAATCCCACCCCCTCCGCCAGCAATTATTTTTTTCGCTTTAGCTTGACATAATCCATATTTATCACGATATTAGTTCGGTCCGAGCACAACGCTAGTTGTTTACCATTTTTGGAGAATTGTCATGAGTCGTCCGTTCGAAACGGGCTGGGCCGGAATCGCCGACCACATCTGGATCGAAATGCTCAAGCGTTATCCTCAGTTGTGGGTTCTCAGAGAATTCCCTCTGCATAAAGTGGGAAAAGAACCTGCAGCCTGGTCCAAAACCCGAGCCATCTGGACTATCCATCTCCCAGAGCCGCTCGAAGACACGGACCGCCTGAGGCGATCTGCAATTCCTGGTGAGAGAAGTCCAGAGCTCTGGTATTACTGTTTGGCTTCAGCCAACGGCTACGACTGGGCAGAGGTCATGCCATACGAGTCGATCGAAGAAACGGTTGCGAGCCACTCGCGACAGGTACCAATTTTCAGCTTGGCATGGGTCATCCTTATCAGAGTCCAACCGATGGAAAATCCCTCCATGGTCGACGTTTGGCAGCGCCAAGTCCAACCTGACCAGCTCGTGCGCTGGCAAACGGCAGCCAGACAAGAAGCCACTGGACTATTTGCTCCCGACTCGACGACATAAGCCCAAAACTGAGCCTGAGCCCACGCCGCGCCCTACCAACAGCATTAAGCGTTCACCGTCTGGTGACCTCGCCTGCTGTTGGCAGGGCGCTTTTTGCTTTTACATACGAATATAATTCCATGGCGGAGAGGGAGAGATTCGAACTCTCGCGAGGGATTACTCCCCCCTACAGGTTTAGCAAACCCGCCCCTTCAGCCTCTTGGGTACCTCTCCATGCAGCACGAACCAGGTTATAATACCGCGACCACCCTCACGTGTAAACTCGCCCAAAAACAAGATATCCCCGGCCGCCACTGCTGGGCGGCCGGGGATACATTCAGGACTTGGGAACGAGCACGGGGAATTCCGGTTGGGACGGAGACTGGGGGTGTGCTCCCGACCCAAACAACCGCTCGCGCAGACGCACAACATCAGCGTCCGTGTAACCATTCGCCATCTTGAACTCGACCTCATGTCCTGGATGTAGCATCCAGGTCGGACGCGACCACCAATGCTTCTTCATCCTGCGCAGGTGCGCTTTAGGAAAACGCACGGTGGTTCTTGACCGCTTGGTGGGGATGTACAGAATCCGCCCTATCCTTTTACCAGGCTTTCCAACCACGGTGGGGAGATGGAGCCGCAACTCTTCAACATCGAGCTCAAGCGGCCAGTCGGTAGCCTTGAACTCCACCAGCTTACGGTCAGCCCCAGCCCGATGCCAACACAGCGCGCGCCACCCGTATCGGAAAGCCGCACAAAAGAGCAGAGCCGTCACTATCGATGTCCCAATCAGAATATTCAGCCAGAGCCTTCCCGACTGCGACACCATCACCATCGCGCCGACCGCAACGGCGAACATCGCGAACGCGCCGGAGCAGATTATGGCCCAGCGCCGGTTGTGATCTGCCTCGTCATCCCATATGAACTGAAGCTTAACACAGTCGGTGAGATCATGCCGCTCCTTCCAGGTGGCTTGCCACTCTCGAAAAAAATGCATCGGTCCAGCCATTACCGCCTCCCTTGTTGAACCGGGTTGGATACAAATATACCGGGGCGCATTTTGACACAAAAAATCAAAAATTGCTAGTGCCGGGCCACCACCGCACCCCAAATCTCGCCGCCGCCGCCCGCCCGCAGCACGCCCGCGCACTCGGACAAGGTCGCGCCGGTGGTTATCACATCGTCCACGATCAGAATCCGTTCGCCCGCCAGCGCTCGCAGCGAATAAAACGCACCCGCCACCTGCTGCAGGCGCGTGCGCCGATCCACGCCGAGCTGGTGCGCCGAGCCTTCACGGCCCAAAAGCTCCCGGTAGGGCACACCCAACTGCCCGGCCACACGCACCGCGATCAGCCGGCTCTGATTGTAGCCCCGCTCGCGGTAGCGCCCGGCCGACACCGGCACCGCGGTTACAAGGTCAAATTCGGCCGCCGGCAGCGCACCACCCACCAACCCGGCCGCCGCCCCGGCTGCGGATTGCAGCCGGTGAAACTTGAGCTCCAGAATCAATTCTTTTACCGCACCGTCGTAGTGCGCCGCCACAGCCACACCGGCCAGAGCGGTAAGTTCCCGGCATTCGGCGCAAGTCCGGCCGTTAAGCGCCGGGCGCAAACAGCGAAAGCACTTTGGCGACGCGCGAAACTCCGGCGCCGCCCGGCAGGCTTCGCACAGCGCCGCACCCTCCGTTCCACAGCGCAAGCAGCTTGCGGGAGCCACCAATTCAACGATCCGCTGCAGAATCATGCCGCTTCCTTGCCTTTCATTTGAATATTTGACTATAATGGGCAAAAGGAGATTTTTCCAGATGCCGGGTAAGAAATCCTCACCTGCTGAACAAGACAACGTGCTGCAAGACGACTTCCTCGACGCTCCCGCCGAGGGCGATGAAGACTGGATGGCCGAAGCTGAAGGCCAGCTCGCCGTGGACGTCTACCAGACCAAAGAAAATGTTGTTATCAAGGCCCCGATCGCGGGCGTGAACGTCGACGACATCGACATCGAAGTCGCTGAAGACGTCGTCACCATTCGTGGCGAGCGCAAAGAAGAAGCCGAAGTGGACCGTGAACATTACTACGTCCAGGAGTGCTACTGGGGCTCATTCTCGCGCTCGGTTATTCTACCCACTTCCACCGTTGCCGAAAAAGCTGCCGCCAGCCTCAAAGACGGCGTGCTCACCATCACGATTCCCAAAGTTGCGCAGGACAAGGTCAAGAAGATCAAGGTCAAGCCGGTTTAAAATCCGGCCGCCTCTCGCTGCAGCAAATGAATCTCCCCGGGCTCCCGCCCGGGGTTTCACTCTAATTCAAGCTGCGCTTGCCCACTGT
>Ga0209420_1001407_pt1 | contig 11438 bp, 11 predicted proteins | sample BlaSpr_A8_OM1_O1_FD_187972 | JGI IMG/M metagenome (GOLD analysis project Ga0209420, IMG submission 187972) | Forest soil microbial communities from Thunder Bay, Ontario, Canada - Black Spruce, Ontario site 2_A8_OM1_O1 (SPAdes) (version 2) | ecosystem: Environmental > Terrestrial > Soil > Boreal...
GGATCACCTCGTGCGCGTCGGTACCGGGCACCCGCGCGGCCACCAGCACCTTCATCACCAGCTCGTCGCGGGGCGGGGAGGTCAGGTCCGGCGGCGTGCGCAGCCAGGCGGCCAGCGCCTCCGCACCGCGGGGCGTGATCCGGAACCGCTTCTGCGGTCCGTCCGGCCCGGTACCGTCGGATTCAGCCAGGCCGTCACGTTCCAGCCGGCCCAGGGTCTTGTACACCTGACCCACGTTCAGCGGCCACACCTCACCGGTCCCGGCCTCGAACTCCTCCCGCAGCTGCAGCCCGTACTTGGGTCCCTCGGCCAGCAGCGCCAGCAGGACGTGCGGGATACTCATGACGTCACCATGCCAAGCATCATGCCGGACATAATACCCGGCATACTCGTCTCAGGGAAGGCAAGCAGGCCCGAGATAGGACAGGTCGGCCGAGAACCGTACCTCCGCGGGCAGGGTGCGCCGGCTAGCCGCGGTCCCCGCTGGCCGCTACCACCCGGTCGAGCCAGCTGGTCAGCTCGCCGATGACCTCGGCCCGGTTGGTCTCGTTCAGGATCTCGTGCCGGGCCCCGGGATAGGTGCGGACAGTCACGTCGGCCAGGCCCGCCGCCGCGTACCTGTCGGTCAGCGGGGTGAGCAGGGCCAGGCCGCCGTTGACCGGATCGGCCTCGCCCACGGCGATGTAGACCGGCAAGGCTGACCGCATGGTCGCGACCTCGGCCGGGTCGGCCAGCCGCCGGGCCCCCGCGAACATGTGCTGAGCCGATTCCGTGTCGATCCCGAAGCCGCAGTACGGATCGGCGAGGTAGGCATCGACGATCGCCTCGTCCCGGGACAGCCAGTCGAACTCGGTGCGGGCGGGCTGGAACGGTGCGTTGAACATGGCCAGGTCCAGCGGCTGCTCGAGGTCCAGGGCCGGCTCGAGCACGTCGATGGCCGCGGTCCCGGTCAGCACCGCGCCGTCGACGTCCTCGCTGTGGTCGAGCAGGTACTGCTGCACGGCGAACGATCCCATGCTGTGCCCGAGCAGGATCAGCGGCAGGCCCGGATGGTCGGCCCGGATCCGGGCCGAGAGCAGCCCGATGTCCTCGACCAGCGCGGGCCAGCTGCCCTGGCCCAGGTCACCGAGCGCACCGGGATCGGCGCTGGCCCCGTGACCGCGGTGATCCTGCGCGTAGACGGTAAAGCCGGCCTCGTTCAGGGCCCGGGCCACGTGGTCATACCGCCGGCCGTGCTCGCCCATGCCGTGGGTCAGCTGGACCGCCGCCCGCGGCTCGCCGACCGCGTCCCACCGGTAGGCAGTGATCCGCGTGCCGTCGGGCGATGGGAAGCTGAAGGTGCTCGATGGCATCGGGATGTCCTGTCTCGCGCGACCCGCCGGTGGTGGCAACCTGGCCAGGGCTAACTTAGGTTAAAAAACACCCCCGGGACAAGAGCGGCCGAGCCGAGGAGGCGCCACCGTGCCAGATGCACCCCAGAGCGAGGACTGGGTGCTGGTCGCCGATCACGGCGCCATCCGGATCCTCACCCTGAACCGGCCCGCCACCAGGAACGCCATCGATCTCGAGCTGCGCGGCGTGCTGGCCGAGGCGCTCGAGGCCGCGATGGCCGACGAAGCGGTCCGCGTCGTGGTGCTGACCGGGTCAGGCGGGACGTTCTGCTCCGGCGGGGACATCTCGACCATGCGGCGGCAGCCCGCGGGCGGCAACCGGGCCCGCCTCCAGGCCGCCCAGCGCGTGATCCGGGCCATCTGGAACGGCCCGAAGCCGGTCCTGGCCGCGGTCGAGGGCCACGCGGCCGGGGCCGGGGCCTCGCTGGCCCTGGCCTGCGACCGGGTAGTGGCCGCCGAGGACGCGACGTTCGTGATGTCGTTCACCCGGGTCGGCATCGCCGGTGACATGGGCATCTTTGTCTCGCTTCCGGCCCGGGCCGGGATCGGTGCCGCCCGCCAGCTGATGATGCTGCCGCGCGGGGTGACCGGCCAGGAGGCACTGGACCTGGGACTGGCCGACGTCATCACCGAGCCCGGCCGGGCCCTGGCCGCCGCCCTGGCCGACGCGGAGGCGATCGCGGCCGGGCCGCCGCTGGCCCTGGCCGGGATCAAGGCCATGCTGGGCCGGTGGCCCGCAGATTCCGGCGAGATACTGGACCGGGAGGTCGACCTACAGACCAGGCTGATGGATACCGATGACTTCGCCGAGGGCATCGCCGCCTTCCGCGAGCGCCGCCCGGCCGTCTTCCGCGGCCGGTAGGCGGAGCCATGGCAGCCGGGGGGCGACCGCCGGAGCGCGGCAGTCGGCTCGTGGCCGGGCCGGGCCCCCGTTGTCCGGCCCGGCTGGGACAGTTATTCTAACGCTGATTAAGAAATGCAGGAGGCAATGACAGATCCCGTACCGGACTACGCGCGGCTGATCGAGCCGGACCGCGTGCACGGCTCGCTCTACACCGACCCGCGCGTGTTCGCCGACGAGCTGGCCAGGATCTGGCACCGGACCTGGGTCTACGTCGGCCACGTCAGCGAGATCAGGCAGCCGGGCGACTACGTGCGCAAGCACCTCGGCCTGCAGGACGTCATCATGACCAGGGGCGGCGACGGCCGCGTCCACCTGCTGCTCAACCGGTGCGCACACCGGGCCAACCTGGTCTGCGAGGCCGAGCGCGGTAACTCCAAGTCCTTCCGCTGCCCCTATCACGGCTGGACCTACCGCAACACCGGCGAGCTGATCGGCTTCCCGTTCAACCAGGGCTACGGCGGGAAGGGCACCATCGAGGCCGAGCTGTCGCTGGCCGCCGTGCCGCGGATCGACTCCCACCGGGGCTTCGTGTTCGGGAGCATGGCGCCCGAGGGCCCGACCCTGGCCGAGCACCTCGGCGAGGCGGCCGGCGAGCTCGACCGGCTGGCCCGGCTGTCACCCGACGGAGAGGTCGAGCTGACCGCCGGCTGGCTCAAGCACCGGACCAGGGCCAACTGGAAGCTGCTGGCCGAGAACGAGACCGACGGCTACCACCCGCAGTTCGTCCACGGCTCCATCTTCAGCGTCACCGGCAGCCCGATCGGCGCCCTGTACAGCGACAAGTCGACCGCGGTGACCAGGAACCTGGGTAACGGCCACAGCGAGAACGACCTGCGGCCCGAGTTCCGCCGGGCCGGCGAGCCGATGCGCTGGTTCGGCACCACGCAGGCGCGGGTCCCCGGCTACGTGACCGGGATGCGGGAGGCCTACGGCGCCGATGCCGAGCAGATCCTGGTCGAGGGCGCCCCGCACGTCATGGTGTTCCCCAACCTGTTCATCGCGGAGATCCAGGTCTTCGTGATCCAGCCCGTCTCGGCGGGGGAGTGCGTGCAGTACTCGACCGCCGTGCAGCTCAAGGGCGCCGGCGAGCTGAACGGCCGGATGATCTCCCAGTCGGTCGGCTCGGTAGGCCCGGCCGGGATGCTGCTCGCCGACGACACCGAGATGTACGAGCGCAACCAGCGCGGCCTGGCCATGCTCCGGCCCGAGTGGCTGGACCTGCGCCGCGGCCTGCAGCGCGAACGCGTCGACGAGCGCGGCCTGAAGGTCGGCCGGGCCACCGACGAGACCGCGATGCGCGGCTTCTGGTCGCACTACCTGACCCTGATGGAGGCCGCGTGACCGCGCCGGCCGGGCCGGATCTCGACCTGCGGCAGATCGAGCTGTTCCTGTACCGCGAGGCGCGCTACGCCGACGAGCACGACTACGACGCCTGGGAGGCGCTGTGGACCGACGATGCCCTGTACTGGGTGCCAGCCGGCGGTGACCTGACCGAGCCCGGGGCGCAGATGTCGGTCATCTACGACAACCGGAGCCGGATCACTACCAGGCTCAACCAGCTGCGGACCGGCCGGCGCTACGCCCAGTCGCCGCCGTCCAGCCTGCGCCGGGTGATCTCGAACGTCGAGGTACTCGGCCGCGAGGGCAGCGACATCCTGGTCGGCGCCAACTTCATGCTGGCCGAGTCGCGGGACCGCGGGGTCGAGTTCTGGGCCGGCCGGACCATCTACCGCCTGCGCATCGCCGACGGCGAGTTCCGCCTGGCCGCCAAGCAGGTGCTGCTGGTCAACCGCGACCAGCCGCTGCCCACGCTGGCGTTCCTGATCTAGGGAGACCGCATGACTGAGCCGGACGGGGGAGTCGTGGACAGCGAGTTCGCCGACGTGGCCGTCGCGGTCGACACCACCGCGAACGGGCCGCGGCTGCGGCTTGAGGACCGCCGGACCGGGCGGGTGCGCTTCCTGGACGCCCTGGAGCTGGAAACGATCATCTGGCTGCCGGAAGGCCACCTGGCCCAGCTGCTCGACCCCTCGGCCGACCGCTGGCGGGATGGCTGATGGCCACCCCGGATAGACCCGCCCCGGATAGTCCGGTCTCGGGCTTTCCGGCGCCGGACGGCACCGTCGTGGAATTCTCGGTTAGTGATGGTCTCGGCGTCATCCGGCTGAACCGGCCCGAGGCCCGCAACGCCATCGACGAGGCGTTCGGCCGCGACCTGCACCAGGCGGTCCGGCGCTGCGCCGGCGACGAGACCGTGCGGGCAGTGCTGATCCGGGCCGAGGGCCCGGCCTTCACCGTCGGCGGCGACCTGGCCATGTTCGCCCGGACCGGACCCGGCGACCTGCCCGCGAAACTACGCCGGCTGACCACCGCCTATCACGAGGACCTGCTGACCCTGGACCGGCTGGAGGTCCCGGTGCTGGCCGCCGTGCACGGCGCCGTGGCGGGCGGCGGCCTCGGCCTGATCTACGTGGCCGACATCGTGCTCGCCGCCGAAGGGACCCGCTTCGCCACCGGGTTCGCCGGCCTCGGGGTGTCCGGTGACGGCGGCAGCTCGTGGTTCCTGCCCCGCCTGGTAGGCGCGCGCCGGGCCGCGGAACTGTACTTCGGGCAGCGCGTCCTGGACGCGGACGAAGCACTGGAGTGGGGGCTTATCACCCGGATCGTTCCGCCCAATAATTTGACCGCCGAGGCGGAGACGGCCGCGCGCCAGCTGGCGGTCGGCCCGACGCGGGCCTTGGGCGAGATCAGGACCTTGCTGCGGCGCTCCGGCCAGGCCAGCCTGGGCGACCAGCTGCAGGCCGAGACCGCCGCCCTGTGCCGCACGGCCGCGACGCGGGACGCGGCGCACGGCATCGAGAGCTTCATGGCCAAGTCCCGGCCCGACTTCCAGGGGTGGTGATCACATGGGCGGCTTTATCGCCGACACCGGCGACCAGCGGCTGATCCGGCAGAGCACCGCGGCCATCGCGGCCCGCTACGGCCATGCCTACTACGCCGAACGGGCCCGGGCCGGCGGCCACATCGCCGAGCTGTGGGCCGAGCTCGGCCAGGCCGGCCTGCTCGGCGTGCACCTGCCCGCCGAGTACGGCGGCGGCGGTGCCGGGCTGACCGAGCTGGTCATCATCACCGAGGAACTCGCGGCGAACGGCCTGCCGCTGCTGATCGCGGTCATCTCGCCCGCCATCTGCGGTTCGATCCTGGCCGCGCACGCCTCGCCGGCCATGCGGGCCGACTGGCTGCCCGGGCTGGCCGACGGCACGCGGCGGATGGCGTTCGCGCTGACCGAGCCGGATGCCGGATCCAACAGCCACAACGTCAGCACCGCCGCACGGCGGGATGGCAGCGGCTGGGTCATCACCGGCGGCAAGTACTACATCTCCGCCGCGGACGAATGCGAGGCGCTGCTGCTCGTGGCCCGCGACGACAGCGCGGCGGGTCACGGCCGGAGCCCGCTGTCGCTGTTCGTGGTGCCCACCGACGCACCCGGGCTCACCCTGCGGCCGATCCAGACCGCCCTGGTCTCACCCGACCGGCAGTTCACCGTATTCCTGGACGAGGTCCGCATCGGCGACGACGCGCTCATCGGCACCGTGGGGGAGGGCTTCAGGCAGGTCTTCGCCGGCCTCAACCCCGAACGGATCCTGGCCGCCGCGCTGTGCAACGGCATCGGCCGCTACGCCATCGGCAAGGCCGCCGACTACGCCCGGACCCGCAAGGTCTGGTCCGAGCCCATCGGGACCCATCAGGGCATCGCGCACCCGCTGGCCCAGGCTCACGTCGGCGTAGAACTGGCCCGGCTGGCCACCGCCCGGGCCGCGGAGCTGTTCGACGGCGGGCTCGACGCGGCCGAGGCGGCCAACATGGCCAAGCTCGCCGCGGCCGACGCGGCGCTGGCCGCGCTGGACCAGTCCATCCAGACCCACGGCGGCAACGGCCTGGCCATCGAGTACGGCCTGGCCGACCTGTGGTTCGTCACCCGGCTGATGCGCACCGCCCCGGTCAGCCGGGAGATGGTGCTCAACTTCGTGGCCAGCCACAGCCTCGGCCTCCCGCTGTCATACCGGCAGTGACCCGCATGGACGCGGAATTCGACGTCATCGTGGTCGGCGCCGGGGCAGGCGGCCTGCTGACCGCGGCCCGGCTGGCCCGCCTCGGCTACCGCACGCTGGTCGCCGAGCGGCTGGAGTACGTCGGCGGCCGGGCCTCGACCCGCGACATCGACGGCTTCAAGGTCAACAACGGTGCCATCGTGATCGAGACCGGCGGCATCACCGAGCAGACCTTCGCCGAGGTCGGTGCGGCGTTCGACGTCCGGATGCCGGACCCGCCCATCCTGTACCGGATCGGCGGCCAGGACGTCGACGTCACCGGGGGCGGCTGGGGCTTCCTGCTCACCCGGCTGACCCGCCAGGCCGCGAAGGTGCTGGCCGGCCTGGCCGACGCACGCCGGGACGAGGGGCTGCCCGACAGCCAGCTGTCCACGGCCGACTGGCTGGCCCGGTACACCAGGAACGAGTCGGTGCACGGCATCTTCCGCAGCATGTGCGGGTCGGTGTTCGCGGTCGGTGCGGACGAGCTTCCGGCCCGGGTCTTCCTGACCTACTTCACCCGCAAGAGCGCGTTCAAGAAGTTCGGCTTCTGCCCGCGCGGCACCATCGGTCTCTGGGAGTCGCTGGCCCAGGCGATCACCGCCGCGGGCGGCCAGGTCTGGCTGAGCGCCGAGGTCCGGTCGCTGACCTTCGACGGCGGGCTGGTCACCGGCGCCGCCGTCGAACGCGACGGCCGGCCCGAGCACATCGGCGCCCGGGTGGTTATCAGCGACGCCGGGCCGGCCGCCACCGTGCGGCTGGCCGGCCCGCAGCACCTGCCGCCGGATTACACCGAGGCGGTCAAGCTCGCGGACCGGCCGTGCGCGATGATCTCGGTGAACTTCGCCAGCCGGGAGCCGCTGATGACGGCGCCGGGGCTGCTCAGCTTCGCCCGGGCCCGCAGGCTGTGCTACGCGGCGAACTTCACCGCCACCTGCCCGGAGATGGCCCCGGACGGCTGGCACCTGTACGTCGGGACCGCCGTGCCCCGTCCCGCCGTCGGCGACTTCGACGAGGCCGCCGAGACCGCCCTGCTTATGGCCGACCTGCGGGAGGAGTTCCCCGGCTTTGATCGGGCCCGGATCCTGTCCACCGTGGTGACCAGGGATGACTGGCCGCCGCAGCGGGCCGTGGCCGGGTTCGACCTGCCGCCCGCCACCCCGATCCCGAACCTGTGGAACGTCGGCGACGGCGTCAAGGAGTACGCCAACGGCGGCACCACGGCCTGCGCCGAGACCGCCCAGCTGGTTGCCGCCCAGGTGGCTGAGCGGTACCCGCCGAGGCGGTGACGGATGGCCATCCCCGTGCTGCTGGACGCCAGCGCGTACGGCTGGGCAGCTACAGTCGCCCTATGTCGCACTACTTCGCCTTCGTTGCGCTCGTGGCGGTGCTGGTCTTGATACCCGGCCCGGCCGTCGTCCTCGTCATGCAGAAGGCAGTGACGATCGGGCGTCGCGGTGCCCTGCGCGTCGCGGCCGGCGTGCTCACCGCCGACCTGGTGTGGGCTACCGCGGCTGCGGCCGGTGTATCCGCGGTGATCGTGGCCTCCCAGCCTGCCTTCCTGACGCTGCGGTTCGCAGGCGCCGCGTACCTTATCTACTTCGGCGTGCGCCTGCTGCTGGCGCCGAAGGAGAAGCTGCTGCCATCCGCGCTGGCCAGGCCTGAGCATGAAGCCGTGGCCCGGGCCGGGCGCCCGCGGGCCTTCTATCAGGGGTTCCTGTGCGACATGACGAATCCTAAGACGCTGCTGGTGTTCACCAGCGTGATCCCTCAGTTCGTCCCGGCCGGATCTTCGCCGTTCCGGCCGGCGCTGCTCGGGGTGACGTTCGCCGCGCTCGGATTCGCGTCCCTGGCCTTGTATTCCGTTGCGCTGGCCCGCGCCGGCGGCGTGGTCAGGCGGCCGAAGCTGGCGCGTCGTCTCATGCGCGGATCCGGTGGCGTCCTGGTCGGCTTCGGGGTCGCCCTCGTCGCCGAGCGGTAACCGTCAAAGGCTGAGGGTGAACCAGACGTCCTTGCCGTCTGCGGTGGCGCGGGCACCCCAGCTGGTGGCGAGCATCTCCAGCAGGCTCAGGCCGCGGCCGGATTCGTCGGTCGGGCCGGCCAGGCGGGGCTGGGCCCGATACCGGCCCCGGTCGGAGACGATGACGGCGATCTCGGTATCAGTGCGGCGCAGCCAGAGCCTGACCGGGCCTAAGCCGTGCACGACCGCGTTGGTGAGGATCTCGGACGTCAGCAGGGTCGCGGTGTCGGTCAGGTGCGCGCAGGCCCAGTCGTCCAGCAGCGCGGCGACGAACCGGCGACCGGCGCGCACCGAGGCGGGATCGCTGGCGAATTCGGTGACTGCGGTGGACAGGGGGGCGTCCGGCAGGCGGACGAGCAGCAGCGTCACGTCGTCGGTGAAGCCGCCGGCTTGATCGCCGGTGTCGCCGAGCAGCCCGGCGATCACGCGGTCGGCGATCTTGTCCAGGTCGAGCCCGTCGGCGCAGGCGGCCTGCAGCTCGGCCCCGGCCTTGTCGATCTGCAGGTCAAGGTCGCTGTCACGGGTTTCGACCAGCCCGTCGGTGTAGAGGGCGAGAATCGATCCGGCGGGGGCCGTGAAACTGGTCTGCTGGTGCGGGATCTGGCCCACGCCGAGCGGAACGCTGACCGGAGCCGCGATCCGGGTCACGGTCACGCCGCTGGTCTCGGAGGTGACCAGCAGCACCGGCAGGTGGCCCGCCGAGCAGATCGTCACGGGCAGCCGGGGGCCGGTGTCCGGGCCGGGATCGATGACCAGATAGCAGCAGGTGACCAGCTGCTGCGGGAGGTCGGCGGCGAACGCGTCCAGCGCCTGCATGAGCTGCTGCGGCGGGAGCTGGGTCTTGGCCAGTGACCTCGCGGCCGACCGGAGCTGCCCCATGACCGCGGCGGCTTCCAGGCCGCGGCCCATGACGTCGCCGACGAACACCCCTGCTCGCCCGGCGCCGAGCGGGATGAGGTCAGACCAGTCGCCGCCGACTCCGGCGCCACCGATGGCGGGCAGATAGCGGTGCGCCGTCTCGATCTCGGGGATGCGCGGCGGCGTTCCCATCAGGGCCTTCTGCAAGGTGAGCGCGACGTGCCGTTGCTGCTCATACAGCCGGGTCAACTCGCGCTCGGCGTCCTTGAGGTCGCTGATGTCGCGGACAATCGCCGAGGCGCCGGTGATCGTGCCGTCCAGGTCACGCGTCGGCCACAGCGTCACGTCGACGTCCACCAGCCGGCCGTCCTTGACCATCCGGATGGCCTGGACATGCTCGGCCCGTTCGCCCCGCCCGAGTCGTTCCAGCAGGCCGGAGATCTCGCCCTCCTCGCCGGGCGTTACCAGCATCGCGATGCCGGCGCCAATTGCCTCCTCGGCCGGATATCCGTATAGGCGCTGGGCGGCAGCGTTCCAGAACGTGATGCGTCCGTCGAGGGTCACCGACAAGATGGCATCCTGGGACGACTCGACTACATCGGCCAGGTCGCGGGTGTGCTGCTCGGCAGCCCTGCGGCCAGAGACATCGCGCACCGCTGCGCAGTACAGCGGAGTGCCGGTCGTATCCAGCGGGGACAAGCTGATCTCGACCGGGAACTCACAGCCGTCTTTGCGCAGGCCGTAAAGGTCCAGGCCGGCCCCCATGGGCCGCACCCGCCGAGTAGCGGCATACCCGGCGCGATGGCCGGGATGCAGGCCGCGGAACCGTTCCGGGACCAGCACCTCGATCCGCTGCCCGACCAGTTCGGCGCGGTCATACCCAAAGAGGGATTCCACCTGCGCGTTGACGAGCTGGATCAGGCCGGCCTCATCCACGATCACCATGGCGTCCGGCGCCGATTCGAGCAACCCGCTGAACCACCGCTCGGCGGCATCGCCTGCGGCCACCCACGCCGTCGTTGTACCCACATGTCCCCCCACGTGGTCCCTGCGGCCAGGCGCGACGTACCGCACGCCGTCCGGTAACCAGCAGCATCCGGCCACCATTCGAACCGTGCAGAGCCCGCGTCCGGTCACGCGACCTGTCTGTAAATAAATGCACGCCGGGAGGGATCGGCGCTAAACCGATAATACGCAGCGGCCGGACCCGAAAAAGTGCCGAACGAAGAATTAACTGCGAGTAGTTACGGCAAAATCCGCCCAAATATGACATTAGCGATATGTCCCTAAAGGCGTACCGGGAAACCTTACCCTGCGAGGAGTCAGCCGGATGCGATCTGGCCGGTATTAGTGTCCGAGGGCGACGGTAAGCCCCTCTTCGGCCGTCAGTACGTCCCCGCCGAATTCGGTGGAAGCCGCCGCCATCGAGGCCGCGCGGTCGTTTCCTGGCCAGAAGTGGGTAACCATCAGCCTGCGGGCACCCGCCTGCCGACCCCAGCGGCCTGCCTCGGCGGCGGTCATCAGGTTGCGTACGGGGCGCTGGGTCTCGCCGTCCCGGTCGGTGGCCTCAATGATGAACAGGTCGCAGTCACGGCCGAGCTCGGCCAGCATTGGATCCGGCCCCGTGTCTCCCGAGTAAGCCAGCGCGATGTCTCCGGCCTGCACGCGGATGCCCGCGTTCGGGACAAAGTGAGGGAGCGGCACGCCCGTCAGCTCAACTGGCCCGGCCCGGTAGGTGCCGGGCAGCGGATGCGGGTCGAAGACCGCGGTCAGGTCCACGTCCGGCTCCAGTCCCGCGAGCCGGCCGAGCACGCCTGGCGGGCAGTACAACGGCAGTCGCGGTTGAGCAGGGGTCCCGTAGAACCGCATGCGGAACAACCCGTGCAGGTCGATGCAGTGATCCGGGTGCTCGTGAGTGATGGCTACGGCGTCCAGGACACCATCTGGCCAATGCGCAAGCAGCCGCGGAAGCGTCGCGTAGCCGAGATCCAGGACCAGGCGGTAGCCGTCCCAGTCCACCGCGAAACCGCTACACGCGCGCCCCGGCTCCGGAAATGCGCCGCAGCTGCCGAGCACGGTGACTTGCCGCATCAGCCGGCGGCCGGGAGGCCGCGGGCCCGTGGCTTGCGCGGCGCAGGCCTCGGGAGCTCATCCGCGTCGGCTGCATCAGGTCC
>Ga0209420_1001409_pt1 | contig 11422 bp, 9 predicted proteins | sample BlaSpr_A8_OM1_O1_FD_187972 | JGI IMG/M metagenome (GOLD analysis project Ga0209420, IMG submission 187972) | Forest soil microbial communities from Thunder Bay, Ontario, Canada - Black Spruce, Ontario site 2_A8_OM1_O1 (SPAdes) (version 2) | ecosystem: Environmental > Terrestrial > Soil > Boreal...
CTCGCCGAGGACACCAACGCGCGCTTCCACTTCCTGCTCGGCCAGGGCCAGGACGGACTCTCGACTGCGTTCGACATGCCGACGCTGATGGGTTATGACGCCGACCACGAGCGCGCGCTCGGCGAAGTTGGACGCGAGGGGGTTTCGGTCTCGACCGTCCACGACATGGCGGCGCTGTTTGATCGAATTCCGCTGGACCGGGTCAGCACCTCGATGACCGTTAATTGTTCGGCGTCGATCCTGCTCGCGATGTACCTGGTGGTGGCCGAGCGCAACGGAATTCCGTGGGGCCGCGTCGGCGGCACGATTCAGAACGACATGCTCAAGGAGTACATCGCGCAGAAAGAATGGATTTGCCCGCCGCGCCCGGCGCTCAGAATCGTCACCGACATGATCGAGTTCTGCGCGCGCAAGGTTCCGCGCTGGCACGCCGTGTCGATCTCGGGCTACCACATCCGCGAGGCCGGCTCGACTGCGGTGCAGGAGCTGGCGTTCACGATCGCCGACGGCATCTGCTACGTCGAGGAGGCCGTCAAGCGCGGCATCGCGGTCGACGACTTCGCGCAGCGGCTGTCGTTCTTCTGGAATCTGCACAACGATTTTCTTGAAGAGGTCGCCAAGCTCCGCGCCGCGCGACGGATGTGGGCGCGAATCATGAAGGATCGCTTCGGTGCGAAGAATCCGAAATCGATGATGCTCCGCACCCACGCGCAAACCGCGGGCGCGTCGCTGACGGCGCAGCAGCCGATCAACAACGTAGTCCGCGTCGCGATCCAGGCGCTGGCGGGAGTGCTCGGCGGCATCCAGTCGCTGCATACCAACTCCATGGACGAGACGCTCGCGCTGCCGACTGAGCAGGCCGTGATGGTCGCGCTGCGCACCCAACAAGTGATCGCCGAAGAGACCGGGGTCACGAATACTATCGATCCGTTCGGCGGCAGCTACGCGGTCGAGGCGCTGACCGACCGGATGGAGCGCGAGGCCAACGACTACATCCGGCGCATCGACGAGATGGGCGGAATGGTCAAGGCAATCGAGACCGGCTATCCGCAGCGTGAGATCGCCGAGGCGGCGTTTCACTTTCAGCGTCAGCTCGAGCAGGGAATCAAGACGGTCGTCGGCGTCAACAAGTATTCGATTCCAGAGGAGATCCCAATCGCGACGCTCAAGATTGATCCCGAAATCGAAGAGCGTCAGATTCAGCGGGTGCGCAAGGTCAAGCGCGAACGCAACTCGGTGGCGGTCAAGGAAGCGCTCGCGCGCGTGTCCGAGGCGTGCCGATCGGGCGAGAACCTGATGGATCCGATTTGCGAAGCGGTGCGCCGCGACGCGACGGTGGGCGATGTTTCGGATATCTTTCGCGCCGAGTTCGGCGTGTACACAGACCCAGGCTGGATTTAGGCGATGGCGGAAAAGAGACTCAGAATTCTGGTCGCGAAACCCGGGCTCGACGGTCACGATCGCGGCGCGAAAATTATCGCGCGCGCGCTGCGCGACGGCGGCTTCGAGGTAATCTACACCGGGCTTCATCAGACGCCCGAAATGATCGCGGAGGCCGCGGTGCAGGAAGACGCCGACGCCGTCGGGCTGAGCGTACTGTCAGGCGCGCACATGACACTGTTCCCCGAGGTGATGCGCCTGCTGAAGGAGCGCGGCGCCGCCGAGGTCGCGGTCTTCGGTGGCGGGATCATTCCCGACGACGACGCCGAGAAGCTTAAGCAAATGGGCGTGCGGCAAATCTTCACCCCCGGCGCGTCGACCGAAGACATCGTCAAGTGGGTGCGCGAGAACGTCGCGGCGCGCAATTAGGTTCCGATGGATTTCGATCTGACCGAAGAGCAGCGGCGCATCCGCGAAACGCTCACCGATTTTGCCGAGCGCGAAATCAAGCCGCACTCGACCCAGTGGGACAAGGAAGAGAGCTTCCCCCGGCATATCGTCGAGCAGCTTGGCCAGCTCGGATTTCTCGGCGTCAGTTTCCCGGAGAAATTCGGCGGTGGCGGCGCCGACACGCTGTCTCAGGTGCTCGTCGTCGAAGGGCTCTCGCGCTACGACGCGTCGATCGGGCTCACCTGCGCCGCGCACATGTCGCTCTCGACCGGGCACATCGCCGGCTTCGCGTCCGACGATCAACGCAATCACTACGTTCCGGAGATGCTGCAAGCGAAGAAGCTCGGCGCGTGGTGCCTGACCGAGCCGAGCTCCGGCTCCGATGCGGCTGCGATGCATACCAAGGCAACCCGCGTCGGCGACAACTATTCAATCACCGGCTCGAAGATGTTTATCACCAACGGCACGATCGCTGACGTCTATGTCGTGATGGCGATCACCGACCAGGCGCGCGGTCGCGACGGCGTGTCGGCATTCATCGTCGATCGAGGCACGGCCGGACTCACGAACGGAAAGAAAATCGAGAAGCTGGGACTGCGCGCGTCGGACACGGCCGAAGTTATCTTCGAAAACGTCACCGTGCCGGCGCGCAACCTGGTCGGCGAGCTCGGCGCCGGCTATCGGCAGACGCTGAAGGTGCTCGAGGCGGGACGAATCGGAATCGCGGGATTCGCGGCGGGAATTGCGCGCGGCGGATTCGAGGAAGCGCGCGCCTACGCGCTCGAGCGCGGCCAGTTCGGCAAGAAGATTGCCGAGTTCCAGGCGATCCAGTGGATGTTCGCCGACATGGCGACGCGGATTGACGCGTCGTGGGTGCTCATCTGCCGCGCCGCCGCGCTCAAGGATGCGGGCAAGCCGTTCGCGCGCGAGGCTGCGATGGCGAAGCTGTTCGCGTCGGAGACTGCGATGTGGTCGACGATCAAGGCCGTGCAGATTCACGGCGGCTACGGCTACGTCACCGATTTCCCGGTCGAGCGCTACATGCGCGACGCCAAGCTCTCGGAAATCGGCGAGGGCACCAGCGAAGTACAGCGGATGATCATCGCCAAATCGCTGCTGCGCGACGGCTACCTGCCCGCCTAATCGATCAATCTTCCAGCAAGACTTCGCGAATGGTGCCTAGCTCGGCTGCGTCGAGGCCGATGACCTCGCGCATGAAGCCTTCGATGCCGCCGTTCTCGTCGATCAGCTCGAACACCGGGTCGAGTTGCTCGGCCGCGAGTGGAATCTTCTTGAACACGAGGTTGCTTTCGAGGAAATCCGCGACGATTCGGTCTCGCTCGACCCCGAGCATTGATAGGAGCATCGCGGCGCCGACTCCGGTGCGGTCGCGGCCGGCGGAACAATGGAAGAGCAGGGGATAGACGTCGCGCTCGGCCAGCAGTTTGAAGAAGCGGCGCCAGTCCTGTCGAAAATGCATCACGAGCGCGAGGTGCTCGCGGCCGGGCTCCGGTGGAACGCGTGTGTAGCCCTGGTCGTTGAACCATTCGTCGCCCATCGGAATGTGTTCCCATCGTATGCCTTGACGCGACGCCGGCACGGGCGCGCCCAGGTGCTTCACTTCGGCGCGGCTCTGGAGCGTGACGAGGGTGCGGAGCTCGAGTTGGCTGATAGGGCTTTCGGGTGGGACTTCGGCGAGGTGCGATGAGCGAAATATCCGCCCGGCGCGGACGCGGCGCTGGTTAGCGGCGGGATGTCCTCCGAGATCGCGGAAGTTCTGCGCGGCAAAACTTCGCAGCAGCTCGAAGTCGACAACGACGCGCGGTTGTTCCACCACGGCTTCAGTTTTGATCTTCTTCGGCAAAGGATTCCGCTATGCGTGTCTGCTGATAGAAGTCTAACAGGGCGAGCAGTGAGGACCAAAGGCGTGAGCCCTTGCCTCGCGCACTGCGGTCGGTTAATAGACTGGAGTCTAGTTATATGGCCGAGTATATCGAGAACTCCATACATTCCGTCGCCGCGCCGCCCATCTCGCGGCGCGAGCGCAAGAAGGGGCGCACTCGCGCCGATATATACAACGCCGCGATGAATTTATTCCTGCGGCGCGGTTTCGATTCGGTTACGATCGAGGATATTTGCGACGCCGCCGACGTGGCGCGCGCGACTTTCTTTTTGCATTTCCCGGCCAAGGAGGCGCTGCTGATCGAGTACGGCGAGCGCGCCAACGATGAACTCGCGGCTGCGATCGCGGAATTTCGCGGCAGCGCGACTGCGACGATTCGCATGGCGCTCAAGATGCTCGCCGAGCGCGCGGTACGCCATACCGACGTCGTCCGCCTGGTGATGAGCGAAATGCTGGCGAGGCCGCGCGTTCTCAGCGAACACGACGAGAAGGCAGCGGGCCTGGTCGATCTGCTCGCGGGGATTATTCGCCGCGGTCAGAAAAGCGGCGAGTTTCGCCGGCGGACGGAGCCGACGGTTGCGGCGCTCACCGCGTGCGCGGCATTTTTCGCGCTGATTTACACCTGGGTGCGGCGCGACGGGAAGATCGATATCGAAGGCGCCGTCGCGGAAACTCTGGACGTTATTTTGAACGGGATCAGCGAGAAGAAAATCCAGCGCGGACAATCTCCGACGCCGCTCAGAAGGACCAGCATCTAGATGGAAAATACGCATGCGATTGTGATTGGTGGCAGCATGGCGGGACTTTGCGCATCGCGCGTGCTCAGCCGCTTTTATAACAAGGTCACCGTGATTGACCGCGACGCTTATCCTGCCGGCGCGCATGAGCGGCCCGGGGTTCCGCAGAGTAGGCATGTCCATGCGCTGCTGATGCGCGGGCGGCTCGAACTCGATCGGCTGTTCCCCGGTTTCGAAAAGACGATGCTCGAGCGCGGCGCGATCGAGATAAACTTCGGCCGCGACTTCGCCGCGCTGAGAACCGACGGCTGGGCCGAGCGGCGTCCGAACTCGATCACGACTCTGTTCGCGAGCCGGGTGCTGATCGAGGCGACTGTCCGCGAGCTCCTCCGGCAGATCCCAAACGTCGAGCTGATCGAGCGGGCCGACGCAGTCGGCTTCGAGACGGTGCGCGGCGATTCGATTCGAGTGAGCGGAGTAAAAGTTAATCCGCGCGACGGCGGTGCCTCGTTCACGCTGACCGGGGATCTGATCGTCGATGCGAGCGGGCGCACCACGAAGATTCCGTCATGGATCGAAGCGATGGGCCTGCCGATGCCGCCCGAGACCGTGGTCGATTCGCATACCGGGTACGCGTCGCGATGGTACAAGGTGAATCCCGAGCGTCGCCCGAAGGATTGGTGGTGGAAGGGAATCTGGATCGATCCGGTTGCGGAAAATTTTTCAACCGCCGGCGTCCTCTTCCCGGTCGAGGACAATCGAATGATTGTCTCGCTGGCGGGGATCGGAGGACATTATCCGCCGAGCGACGAGAACGAATTCACCGCCAAGCTCGCGCAACTCCGCTCGCCGATAATTGCCGAGGAAGTCGCGCTGGCCGAACCGATGTCGCAGGTCTATTCGTACCGCCAGATGGCAAACCGCTGGCGGCACTACGATAAGTGGAAAGCGCGCCTCGACGGGTTTGTCGCGCTCGGCGATTCGTCCTGCGCGTTCAATCCCGTCTACGGACAGGGGATGACGTCGGGCGCGTTGTCGGCGCTGATGCTCGGCGAATGCCTCGAGAAGAACGGCATCAACGACGTCGAAGTCCCGCGAAAATTCTTCGCGGCGCAGGCGCGCTTCCAGGCGGAGCCGTGGGGACTCGCGACGGGCGCCGATTTCAGAATTCCAGGCACCGAAGGCAGCCGTCCGATGATCAATCGCGTGATCGATCCGCTGCTCGGGAAAATGTTCCAGGTCGCCAACGACGATCCGGCTATTGGCGAGCGTATCGGCGAAGTAATCAACATGATGAAGCCGCCGTCGGCGCTGTTCGAACCGTCGTTGCTGAAGCTGATCGCGATGGCATGGTCGCGGCGGCTTTTAAAGGGTAAGCGGCGGCAGAAGGAAGCGGCCACGATGCCGCCATTGGCGCTGGGAGCTGAAGGGTAGAGTTACTGCTGGTTTTGTTGGTTGGAGCTATTGCTGGGATCGGTAGGACGCGGGGCATCGGGCAACGGTTCGATTTGCAGTTCCACCGACATCAGTTGCTTGCCGCCGTGACTTCGATACACGCCGCGCAATGGCGGGACGTCTGAATAGTCTCGGCCTATGGCCACCCGGATGTGGCGCTCGTCCACCATGCATCCGTTCGTAGGATCGAAGCCGGTCCATCCCTGCCCGGGTAACTGCGCCTCCAGCCATGCGTGACTGGCTTGCGCGCCTACCGTCTCGACCATCGATTTGGCCGCGGGCGCCAGGTATCCGGAAACGTAGCGGGTAGGAATGCCGGCGAGGCGGAGTACGCCGATCGTGAGATGGGCAAAGTCCTGGCATACGCCTCCGCCCACCGACAGGATTTCGTCGGCGGTCGAATGCACCTTGGTCATCCCGGGTTCGTACACGAACTGATCGCGGATGAAGGCGACGATGCGGTTCGCATAGGCGGCTACATCTTCGGACGGATCGGGCTTGGCGAGCCAAAAGAATTTACGCATCGGCTCGCTGAACGGAACGTGGCGACTCGCGTTGAGAAAATCGTACTCAGTCCGATTGCGCACGTGATCCTCGAGCAGGTACTCGCCGAACGGCGTAGGTATCGCGGGCGGCGGCGCCGCGGGCATCCGCTCGACCAGAGATTTCGCGGCAACGATCAGATTCGGGTGCGGATCGTGGATCGAAAATCCGTACACGCGATTGCCGTAGTAGTCGTCGTACTCAAAGGTGGACGAGTTGGGCATGAGCTCCAATTCAAACTCGACGCATCGCTGGGTCGCGCCTTCGAGCGGCCGCATCCGCGCCTCGTTGTGCGAATCGTAGGCGGGCGCCTGGTACTCGAAGCGAGTGGTGTGGCAGATCCGTAGCAGCATTGCGTCAATTCAATCGGTCCTGAGGTAGCGTTGGAAGACCTCGTCGCCCAGCGCGGCGCATCCGTCCTGAATCTGAAGCAGAAACTGGTGCAGGCCGGATTTGATCACCTCGAGCGATCGCTTCGAGCGCATCAGCGCCAACAATTCTTCGAGCTGAGCGGACGGCGGCGACGGCTCGGGCGCCTCACGCTTGATGCTGTTGAGCGAAGTCTCGAGCATCGCGAGCGAGAATCGCGCCGAACGCGGGAAAGTCGAATCGAACAGCAGAAACTCGACGACGTTGTCGATCTTGATCGCGTTGCCGAAACGTTTGCGATAGGCCTCCAGCCCCGACGCACTGCGCAGAACGGCCGCCCATTGCAGGATGTCGAGCGATCCGCCGACGTCTTCCAGCCGTGGCAGCAGGAAGTGGTACTTGACGTCGAGCATCCGCGAGACGTCCTCAGTCCGCTCGAGCATGATGCCGAGTTGCATGAAGTCGTAGGCAATGTCGCGCGGGATGGTGCTTTGCAGGATGCCGGAGAGGCGGTAAAAGCTGTCCTTGAGATCGGCGAAGAAGGCGAACACGCCGGGCGAGATGAAAAGTTCCGGGGTCCATTCTTGCGCGTTGAGGTACAGCGTGTTCAGATCGAGCCACAGCTCGGACGAGATGTAGTGGCGCAGCGAGATGGCGTTGTTGCGCGCGTTGTCGATGCAACTGCGGATCGAATTGGGGTTGTCAATGTCGAGCGCGAAGAAGTTGAGGATCGAGGCGTCGTCGGCGGTGGTGTAAGCCTCGGCGAAGAGTTCGCGCTCGCCAAAGATCGCCAGCAGCGGCGCCCACGGCTGCGCGTCACGCGGCGGACTCTCGATCAGCAGATGGTAATTGACGTCGAGCAGGCGCGCGCGCCATTCGGCTCGTTCCAGGTTGCGAGCGGTCCAGAAGAGATGACTCGCGATTCGCCGGAGCATCAGGCCTCGAGCACCCAGGTATCCTTGCTGCCGCCGCCTTGGGATGAGTTCACGATCAACGAACCCTCGCGCAGCGCGACCCGGGTCAGGCCGCCCGCGAGCACGCGCGGCTTGGCGCCGAGCAGTACGAACGGGCGAAAGTCGATGTGCCGCGGCATCAGCCTCATCCCGCTCTCAGAGCCATTGTGAATGATCGTCGGATGCACCGAGAGCGCGATGACCGGCTGCGCGATGAAGGCCGACGGGTCGTTGATAATTCGCTCGCGCGTCTCCGCGAGTTCCTGTTCGCTGGCCTTGGGCCCGATGACGACGCCGTAGCCGCCCGACGCGCCAGTAGGTTTGACGACGTAGCGCTCGAGGTTTTTGAGCACCTGCTCGCGTACTTCGGGGTCGCGCAGCAGGTAGGTCTCGACGATGGGAAGAATCGGCTCCTCGGCGAGATAGTAGCGAATCATCGCGGGCGTGTACGCATAGACGGCCTTGTCGTCGGCGACTCCCGTGCCGACGCCATTGGCAATGGCGGCGTTGCCGGCGCGCAGCACGGCGGTGAGGCCGGCGACGCCGAGCAGGGAATCGGGACGAAATACCAGCGGGTCGAGAAAGTCGTCGTCGATACGCCGATACAGCACGTCGATTTGGCGCAGCCCGTGAACGTCCTTCATGTAGAGCTTGCGATCGACGCAGACCAGGTCCACGCCCTCGACCAGCTCGATACCCATCTGCTGCGAGAGGAAGACATGCTCGAAGAAGGCGGAGTTGAAGGGACCGGGCGTGAGCAGCGCGATAGTGGGATTGGATTTGCCGCTCGGCGACATCTCCATCAGGCATTGCAGAAGGTCGGCGGGATAGCGCTCGACGCTGCGCACGCGCGACGCGCGCATCAGGGTCGGCACCAGCCGCGTCATGACGACGCGATTCTCGATCACGTAGGAAACGCCGCTCGGAGTTCGCACGTTATCTTCGAGGACGTAGAAGCGCCCGTCGGCGCCGCGCACCAGATCGATTCCCGCGACGGTGACGAAATTGCCCAGCGGCGGCTTGATCCCGACCGCCGCGCGTCGAAACTGCGGGCATCCAAGCACCAGGTCGCGTGGCACGACGCCGTCGGACAGGACGCATCCTTCACCGTAAACGTCGGCGACGAACGCGTTGAGCGCGCGCACGCGTTGAATCAAGCCAGCTTCGAGCGTGGCCCAGGTGCTGGCGTCGATGACCCGCGGAATCGGGTCGAAGGGGAAGATGCGCTCCGATCCGTCGGCGGCGCCGTAGACGTTAAAGGTCACGCCCATGCGGCGGAACATGCGGTCCGCGCGCGCGCAGATTTCGGTGAATTGGGCCGGCGGCATCGAGAACATCGTGTCGATGACGCCCGCGCAGCCGTCGCGCGGCTGACTCGAGAGATCCATCATTTCGTCGAAGACGTTCGCGTCGGGCTTGTACGCCGCCCAATCGGGCACCGTCCTGCCTGTTTCGGAAACAGTCGAATCCATCAATGATCACCCCACCGCTGTCACTGGCGCGGAATTCAGCATCGCCAGCACGACCGGCGTCATTTTAAGAGCAATCGACGGGCCAGAGTCAGGCGCGGATTTCGGCGGCCGTTTGCGCGAGGTAGGCCTGGTACGAGAGGTCAGTCGCGAGCAGATGAGCATGCGTACCGGACGCGGCAATCGTACCGCCGTGAACAAAGAAGACGCGGTCGCACGCCGCGAGCGTGCCGCCGCGATGAGCCACGATGATCACAATCCGATCGCGCGCGAGCGCGGTCAGCGTTTTTAGCAGTTCGGATTCCGACGCTGGATCGAGCGGTGCGGCCGGCTCGTCGAGGACGATGATTTCCGGGCGTTTTAGCAAGGCGCGTGCGATGGCGATTCGCTGCTTCTGTCCTACGGACAGGCGCGCGCCGCGGCGCCCGAGCATGGTCGCGTATCCGTCGGGCAGACGGTCGATGAATTCCGCCGCGCCGGCCATCGTGGCCGCCTCGCGGACCTCGCTCTGCGAACTGCTCTCGCTGCCGTAACGGATGTTGTCCTCGATTGAGGTCGAGAACAGCGACTCGTTCTGAAACACGAATCCCACCCGCGCGCGAATCGTGTCGGGCGCGACCGCGCGTGAATCGACGCCGTCGAAGGCGATTGTTCCCGCCGACGGTTCGACGAAACGCGGAATCGAGTGGATGAGCGTGGTCTTGCCGCATCCGCTGGGACCCGCCAGCGCGACCATTTCGCCGGCGCGCATCGACATCGTGACACCGCTCAGCACGGTGGTGGCGCCGTAGCCGATCGCGACTCCGCTGAATTCCAGATTGCCGATTCGCCCGCTGAGCCCGTCGTCGCGTCCGTCGCTGACCGGCTCGGGCAGATGGTCGAGCACGCTATGCACGCGCCGGAGTCCTGCGACCGATCCCTGTACCGACGCCCACGTGCCGCCGATGGTTGCCATCGGATTCGCCAGCATCGAACCGTAGCTCGCAAGCAGGACGACGTCGCCGAGCGTCAACTGGCCCGCAATCACCTGCATCATCACATAGTAGAGTGCATATCCGACCAGCACGCAGCATACCGGCGTCAGCACGATGGCCAGCACGAAAACGATCCCGAGCAGGCGCAGCGTCGAGCGGAACGACTGCCAACTCGCGACGTCGACGGCGGCGGTTTCGCGCGACTCCTGTCCGAAGGCCTTGATCAGCTGGACCTGCGCGACGCGCTCCTCGAAAGCGGCCATCACGTTACTGCCGCTTTCGCGCATCGCCTGGCTTTGCCCGCGCAGCGCGCGTCCGAACAAGCTACTGCCGACGGCGACCACGGGCAGGAACAGAATCGCGACGACTACGATCACCGGCTGGTTGCTGAACTGAAACGACAGCACGATCATCGCCATCACGAACATGAACACCGACATGATTGGCGCGAGCACGCCGCGATAAAATACCGGGCCGATCGACGCGCTGTCGTACATCACGCGGAAAACGGCGTCGCCGATTTTCTGATCGGCGTACAGCGCGAGCGGCGATCGCAAAAATCGCTCGTAGATGGCGGTGCGCAGCGACTGGTTCATCTTCTGCGTGAGCTCGATCGTGACGCGCGATTCGAGGTAGCCGAACACGCCGTTCCACAGGCTGCCGCCGTCGTTGGCTTCGTTGGCGGTGATCCCGGCCTGGTCGAGTCCGCCGCTGGCCACGTTGGTGCCGAGCGCCTGCGCCTCGCCATGCACCATCCCGATCAGAATCACGGTCAGCACTAGGAATACACAAACCGCGACGAGCAGCGTGCTCCGGCTGTCGCCGGCGATCGGTGTCAAAATCGCGCCGGGAACGCCGGTCAGCGGGTGTCCGTCGATAACGTTGTCGATGACGATTTTCAGCGGCCACGGCGTCATCAGAAAAAAAGTCAGCGAGACGAAAACCAGCGCGCATTTGATCGCGACCAGCCGGCGGTAGCGGATGACGTACGGCCAGCTCTTGACCAGCAGGCGCCAGGCCTCGCGCCGGGTAAGCGGCGCCTGCTCGTCGGCGTACAGCAGATTCGCGCGCGAGTCGCGCGGCGCGCCGCCGTCAGGCATTGCTCACCTCGCGGACCGGCACGTCGTCGAGTGCTGAGCCGTCGGCGGCGACCAGCCGGCCCGCACTGAGTTGGTAGATTCGATCGGCG
>Ga0209420_1001410_pt1 | contig 11414 bp, 8 predicted proteins | sample BlaSpr_A8_OM1_O1_FD_187972 | JGI IMG/M metagenome (GOLD analysis project Ga0209420, IMG submission 187972) | Forest soil microbial communities from Thunder Bay, Ontario, Canada - Black Spruce, Ontario site 2_A8_OM1_O1 (SPAdes) (version 2) | ecosystem: Environmental > Terrestrial > Soil > Boreal...
AGTATCGGAACGCCGTACAGATCGACCCGCGTTTCGGCGAGGCCCACTACAAGATCGCTCAGTGCTACCTGAAAGAAGGGATCGGGACTGGCGCATACCAAGAATTAATGCTCGCTGTCGATTTGGATCCGACGGACCTCAAGTCCCGCATTGATTTGGGCAACTTGCTGCTGATTGGAAAGACTCCCAATGATTTCAAACGAGCTCAAGACCAGGCTGCGGCGATTCTTCAGCAGGACCCAAATAATGCCGCGGGCCATATTCTGATGGCGAATTCCGACGCCCGTTTACAGGATGTCGGTGAATCGCTAAAAGAAATGCAGACGGCCATCGAGCTGGCGCCGCAAGACTCGAGCTCTTACATCAATCTCGCGATGCTTGAGCTAAACGCCAAGCAAGCGCAGTCGGCGGAGCAGAATTTTCAGAAGGCAATTCAACTCGACCCCAAATCATTGAACGCGCGGCTGGCACTCGGAAATTTCTACGCCTCGCAAAAACGCTTTGCCGATTCCGAGCAGCAATTTAATGCCGCCATGCAGATGGTGCCGAAGAGCCCGTTACCCTATGCCGCCCTGGCTAAGCTTTATCTCTTTCAGAATGAGCGACCTAAAGCCGTCGCCGTACTGCAACAGGCGAAGCAATCCATGACCGATTCGTCTGACGGTTACCGGATGCTCGGGGATTTTTATTTTTCGACCGGTGATCTCCCGGACGCTCTGAATGAATACAGTGCGCTGGACACAGCGCATCCGAAGGATCTGCGCGTCCGCAAGAACTACATTCAGCTCTTGATCCTTTCCAACCGCCTCCCGGACGCGACAAAGCTCAACGACGCGTTGTTGAAAGAGAATCCCAAGGATCTCGACGGATTGATTTACAAAGGCCAACTTCTTAACGCGCAGCAGAAGCCAAACGACGCGATGCAAGCGCTGGAGGCCGCGCTGAAGGACGCACCCGACAATCCGCTCGCGCATTACAGCCTGGCTGTTTCGCTGATGCAGCTGGGCAATACGGAGCGCGCCGAAACGGAATTGCAGGCCGCTCTGAAGAGCCGGCCCACGATGGTGCAGGCGCAGAAGCTTTTGGCGCAGATCGCCTTGCGCAAAGGCGATTTCACCCTGGCGCGCCAGAGTGCCGAAGCGATCATGAAGATTGAGCCGCGATCCGCCGAAGGCTATCTGTTGCGTGCCGACGCATTGCTGCGGAGCGGAGACAGGGTTGGCGCAGATCTTGCGTTGCAGCAAGCGGTACAAATGGCTCCAGACGACGCCCGAGCTTACGCAAGCCTGGGAAACATGCGTGGCGATGAGAAAAAGTATCCGGAGGCCGAAAAGCTGTTTCAAATCGCATTATCCAAAGATCCGCGTTCCGCCCAAGCTTTAGCAGGCCTCGTCAAACTCAGGCTAATCGAGAAGCAGCCGGACAAAGCGCTGAGCCTGGTCGAGCAGCAAATTGCTAAGGTTCCTGACGACGGCGCTTTCTACGAACTGCAGGCGCAACTGCAGGTATCCCAGAAGGACCTGCCTGGCGCCAAGCAATCGCTCGAAAAAGCCACCCAGGTGGATCCCAATAATTCGGACGCCGTGCTCCAACTGGCGCAGCTACAGGTCGCCACCGGATCGGCGGATCAGGGAATTGCCACCTACCAACAAGCGATCCAAAAAAACCCCCAAGACGCGCGCGCCTATTTGCTTTTGGGAATGCTGCAAGAGTCACAGGGGAATTGGCAATCCGGCCAGGCAAACTATCAAAAAGTGTTGGGTCTGCAATCCGATAACGCCTTGGCTGCAAATAACTTGGCATATTCCATGATCGAACATGGCGGAAATGTTGACGTGGCTCTCTCTCTGGCCGAAACAGCCCGCCGTGGTTTGCCCGATTCTCCAAGCACCGCCGATACCTTGGCTTGGGCCTACATTCAAAAGGGAAACTATCAACAAGCTGCTGACATGCTGGAAGATGCACTGAAGAAGGCACCGCAAGATCAAGCCATCGAATATCATCTCGGCGTAGCGTACGAAAAGCTGAACGACTCCGGCCGAGCAAAACTGCATTTGCAACATGCGCTTCAGCTGAATCCCAAGAGCGGCTTGGCAGACACAATTCGGAAAGCACTGACCGACAATGCTCTGGGATAGCGGCGATCCAGTCAGTCCGCAAAGCGCGACAGCTTAGGAAAATCAGGCGCAAACTTAGCCCCGCGCCCGACCACCCTGGCTGATTCATGTCCACTGGCGCTTCCGTGCCGGCTGGTGCACCGGCGATTAGCGCGGCAGTACCTGTTAGGGCGAGGACATCGACAGCAAGTTTGAGCATTTGCGGTTGTCCCGTAATCTCCAGAGCGAATTCCACGCCGGAGCTTGCAATGTCCATCAATTTGGAACGCACATCGGCGGTGCGTCGTCGTTAACGTCGACGGCGATGATGGTGCTGGCTCCCGCGTAGCGCGCGGCCATGATCGCCGCCAAACCAACGCCTCCCGCGCCGAAAACCGCAACGCTGGCTCCGGCTGGAATACGTAGAGTATTGAGCACCGCACCAGCACCTGTGTGCATGCCGCAACCGAGCGGTCCCGCGAATTCGAGCGGCATGTCGTCGGGCACCTTTACGACATTCCTCTCGGTGGCCAGCGCATATGTGGCAAACGAAGATTGGCCGAAGAAATGCCCATGCACGGAGTCCTGAGCTAGAGCATTACTCCCGTCGAGCCGCTTCATTCCGAAGCAGAGTTCAAACCCGTGTTCGCAGTACGGAGCATGTCCCGACAGACAATATCGGCAGTGGCCGCACGATGGGTACGAGAGCGCGACGTGATCGCCCGGTGCGACGCTGGTAACCCCGCTGCCAACCTGTTCTACAACCCCGGCCCCTTTGTGCCCGAGCACCGCGGGCAGTGGCGTTTGATATTCCTGATCTCGAACGTGAGCGTCGGTTTGACAAATGCCGGTTGCAACGATGCGAACCAGAACCTCGTCTACGCGCGGCGCCTCAACGTGAAGCGTCTCAAGCTCAAATGGGCCACCTTTTCTACGAACAAGCGCGGCCTTAATCTCCCGGACTTTCGTAGCTGTCTCGCGTGCCGCTTCGGGATCGTTGAAGGCTTTCGTCTGCATCGTTATTCCTCGCCTGGTTCGACATTAGGTGCCCGCGCTTTTGTCACGTCGCGCCGCATCATCATCTACCCTGAATTTATCGAACCGGTGATATTTATCATTGTCAATTCCCCTTGAATGCGGTCGCATAGTTACCTCGTCGAGGTATCAACGCACAGGCTCCGCGATTTATTGCCTCGAGTGTTTCCGGAGCGAGATCACGATACTTGTCCAGATTGCTGGTGAACGTCTTAGAAACCCTCTCTGATGCGTAAGGAAAATCCGTGCCGAATACGATGTGCTCCGATGGCGCAAAAGCAAGGAGGCTCGGTAGACCACTCGGAGCGACTAGCGCAGTGTCAAAGTAAAACGACTGCAGCGCCTTAGTAACCCATTTCACCGACCTGGCGGGTTCAGCGACGCGCCAAGCTCCGCGAAGCGCGTAGCAGCATAGGGCAGGAATCCACCACCATGAGACAAAATGATCTTTGTATTACCAAATCGATCTGTATGGCCATTCAAAACGAGATGCAAGGCAGCGCGCGTCGTCTCCGCTGGATAGTCCGTGAGTGGGCCGGGGATGCCAGAAATCATGGGCATCAGCGGAGGCGTCGTCGGATGGATGAAGACTGTTGCCGAGCGGCGATTCAGTTCTTCCCAGAGAGGGTCGAATCGCTGGTCGGCCAGATATATGCCGTCGAAGTTGCTGTGCAGTACCACTCCATCCACGCTCAGTGTTTCGAAGGCACGGGCCATCTCGGCGACACTTGCCTGTACGTCGGGAAGGGGTAACGTCGCAAAGTAGCCGAAGCGATCAGGGTGTTTTCGCACCAGATCAACCCCGTAATCGTTGATACGGCGCGCCACCTTCGCGCGCTCGTCCGCTCTCCAGCCTTCGATTCCAGGAGCAGTGAGGGACAAGACAGAGATCCGAATGCCTTCGTCGTCCATAAAACGGAGGAGATGTTCAGGCGACCACTCGGGCAAACCCCATCCCGAGGGATCGCCGCCACGGTTCCTTAACTCCTCTGCCCAAAAGGGCGGGATGAGATGTGTGTGTACATCGATTCTGTCAGAGTTCATCGATTTCCTCCTGCCGATGTTCGGGCCGATTTGAGTGCGGGAGAATTTCCCGACGCTGATCCATTTGAATGAGACTGAATTCGTAGCAGCCGCTCGGCATTCAGGCCGGCGATCTTTTCGCGAGCGACCCTGCTCAGAGGCGCGGAGTTGAGGAAAGAGACTGCCTCTTCGGTTGACTCGTACGGATAATCGATAGCGAAGAGGACAGAATCCTCTCCCATGGCCATTACCGCCCCGGCAAGTACTGATGGAGAAAACACGCCACTGGTTGTAATGAAGATATTTCGGCCGAAGTATTCCGAAGGCAAGCGTTCAAGGTTCTGTTCTTTCATGGTCCTGTATCGGGAATCAAATCTCCAGAGCTGGAAGGGTAGAAATTCTCCCATATGCCCCAAAATCACTTTGGCAGTCGGGAAGCGGTCAAAGACGCCCCCGTGAATAAGCCGTAGGGCATGTCCACCAACCTGCGCTTGCCAAGCCCATGACGCTGCCGTGAGTTCCGGGTATCCGTTAAGAACATTCCATCGATCCAGTGGCGGAGCGCCGGGATGAATGTAGAGCGGTACCTGCAAATCCGTAAGCGCTTGCCAAAGGGGGCCGAATTGGGGCTCGTCAAGGTAGTGGCCAAGAGTGTGGTCGTTCACCAACGCCCCGAAAAACCCGAGTTTTCTTACGCAGCGGTTCAATTCCTGAACCGCAGCCTTGGGATCTTGCAAGGGCAGCGCAGTGAATCCAACAAATCGATCTGGGTGCTTGGCGATTACAGCCGCCAGATAATCATTGGCTTTCTTTGCGTTGCCCAGCGCTGTGGGGGCATCGGGTACCGCTTGGATACCTGGAGCTGTCAGCGACAGCACGTGGATTGTCACACCATGGGCATCCATCTCCGGGAGGCGCCATTCTTCGAAATCACGCAGCCGCTTTGTCCAAGTCTCCATAATTTTCGGATCGATCGGAATTGGCCATTCATTCGTCTTGGGAACCCTCTCAAGACCTTCCACAGAAAAGGCCTCTTCGAGCGCGATGATCTTCATACAACCTCCTCTCGGCGCTGGCCGGCAAAACGACAGTCGATTTCGGCCAAATATGGCGCACGCTTTTCGATATCAGGTCTGGTACCCCCCGAACACCGCTACTGGAGACCATGCCGGCGTTATCGCGGGCAGAGGCGCTATTGGGATCTCCGTGAACGGCACGGCCGCGTACACGACGTCACCTCCGGTCATCGTCAAGACGGATTCGATGGACCGAATCCGCTCGGGTGGGACCGTCATGTAATCGTCCGAAAGGATCGCGAAGTCAGCATACTGACCCCGCTTGATACGTCCCTTCACCACCTCCTCATTGCTTAACCAGGCACTTCCGACCGTGTAGAGCCTCAGCGCCTCCTCACGGGACAGAACGTTCTCAGCTCCGCCGAACTGTCTCCCGCCGAGGGTCCTCCGCGTCACCATCCAGTAGATGGACAACCAGGGGTTGTAACTGCTGACCCGGGTTGCATCCGTCCCGGCACTGACAGGAACTCCCATATCAAGCATGGCTCGCACCGGTTGAACCATGGCAGCGGTTTGTTCTCCATACCTCTCAATGAAAAACTCGCCCGAAAATGCGAGCCGGCTCTGCAGCGCGATGCCGCCGCCAAGCGCCTTAATCCTGGCAATGTTCTTGGGCGTGATCGTTTCGGCGTGGTCGATGGCCCAACGTTGTTTGTATCGGGCGGCCTTGAAGGACGGCTCAAAGACGTCAAGGATCTGGGAAATGGTCTCATCGTAAGACGCATGGATACGGATCGGCCAGTGCTTCTCGGTCAGCACGTTGACTACATCCCGCAGCTCCTTCGCAACTCCCGCGTTCCATTCAGGGCGGGGCAGCATGAAATCCTCGTAGTCACTTGCGTCCCAAACCAGAATTTCTCCGCCTCCTTCGAGGACGTACCCCTTAAGTCGGTTCTTCGCCATGTTTACTCCGACCGGGTCCTGGGCAGTCCATGACTGGAATGACTCGAGCTCCGTTCCCGATTTCTGTGCGAAGAGGAAGTTAGAGATACGCACAGGAAAGCGCGGACGTGAGGCGAGTTCAGCGATGGCCCGGTAGTCGGCCGGGTACGCGACGCCGGTCGCCCCAGCGTCAATGAAGCTGGTCAGCCCGAGCCTGTTCAGCTCGCGCAGAAAACGTTGTGTCGAATTGAGCTGATCTGCCCTAGGCAGCGAAGGCAGGTTCGCGAGCACTTTGTAGATGGTCGGTGTGCCGCTGACAATGGCGCCATTGTCCATGAACTCATAGCGGCCGCCTTCTTCGGGCTTGCTCGTGGGAGCGAGGCTTATTGCAGCACGAGCCGCCTCGCTCAAGAATGCCTTGCTGTAGGCGAATAAGACCAGCGCTTTCGCCCCATTCCCTGCTTCGTTTATCTCGGCGACGGTTGGGAACCGGCGCTCTTCAAACTGGTACGGCGACCAGCCTCCCATCACCCGCACCCATTGATCCTGCGGAGTACGTTTCGCCTGCTCCCGAATCATCTGGAGCCCGTGCCGCAGGGACTTCACACCATCCCATCTCAGTTCAGTGTTGAATTGCAACCCGCCGCGGACGCCATGAAGATGGTTGTCATTCAATCCTGGAATCACTCGGCGCCCTTGAGCATCAACGACTCGTGTGCTCGGAGTGCGTTGGCGCAAGACCTCGGCATCCGCGCCAATGGCAGCGAATTTTCCGCCCCTGACAATGAAAGCGGTCGCATCGCGCCGTTCCTCGTCCAGTGTCGTCACCTTGGCGTTATGGACGATCAGATCCGTGTTCGTCGAACCTTCGGCATTCGTTACTGATCCCATCAGAGCGATCCCTCCGCCGGCTGCTGCAGTAAGGAATGTCCGACGGGATATGCCCGAACTAAAAGTGTTTTGCTTCACGTTCTCACTGCCTAGGGAACATTCTTCGTCAAGCCTGTGACCTGACCCCACGACCTCCGCCAAACGAAGTTGAGAAAACTCAAACTAGATTTTGCTCGCATCGCGACTCTTCCTCCCTGCAGGCGCTCCTTGTTTACGCCGTTGATGCATTCGTGCCCTCTAAAAACAATAGCCGTCTTCGCAACGCGGTCTGGGCAATCTTGCGCGCCGGGCGATATTCCGGCGAGTCGTACCAGGTGGTCAGCTGGTCCATGCTGGGGAACTCGATCACGACCACGCGCTGTTGCGACGGCCATTCGCCCTCGGCAACTACCGGTGCGCTGCCTTGAATAAGGAACCGCCCGCCGTACTGCAGGACAGCGGCTTGCGCCAGCTCACGGTAGCGTTTGTATCCGTCCTGATCGATTACCTCTACCTCGGTGATGCTGTATGCGGGTGAGCCTCGCGTTCCAGTTGGCATATGCTCTCCTTTCAATGCCGCGCCGGAGGGAAGACTTCGTCAACCGCTCTCCAATGTGGCCATGTTCCGGTGCCGGACGGCAATCTGATCAGTTTCCGATAACCGAAATGGGACAAGGTCTCGATCGTGTGTTCGCGACCGTAGCCACTGTGTTTGGTTCCGCCGAACGGCAAGCCCAGGAGCCCTCGGAAGTAGTTGTTAATCAAAACCACGCCGACGTCGATTCGCCGTGCGACGCGAAGAGCACGCTCGGAGTCTCGAGTGTAGAGGCCGGCGAACAAGCCGTACTCGGATGAGTTAGCGATTTCGATGGCTTCCTCCTCGGTGTCGAAAGTGGTCACGGTCACCACCGGTCCAAAGATCTCCTCTTGCGCGACGCGCGCGTCGGGGCGCACATCGGCCAGCAGTGTCGGAGGGACAAAGAACCCGTCGCGTAGAGCTGGATCTGACGGCAGACGGCCTTCGGCGGCAACTCTGGCACCCTCGCGTTTTCCGATTTCGATGTAGTTGAGGATTTTCGACTGTTGGACCTTCGTGACAACAGGGCCGACGTGTGTCGCCGGATCATTTCCTGCGCCAACTTTCAATGCACGCACGCCGGCGGCAAGTTGATTCGTGAACGCTTCGGCCACGCCCTTCTGGACAAGGACACGCGACGCAGCGGTGCAGGCTTCACCTTTGTTATAGAAACCTCCTTCAAGGGAGTCACGTACCGCACGATCGAGATCGGCGTCGTCGAATACCAGGAACGCGTTTTTTCCACCGAGTTCAAGCAGCGCGGGGGCAATGTGGCCCGCAGCTGTCTGAGCGACGGCCGAGCCCCCTTTCGTCGAGCCCGTGAAGGAAATCATCTTTACCAGCGGGTCGGCCGCAAGTGCCTGGCCGGCCACGGGACCGAGCCCCGGCACCACATGGAGCACGTCGGGCGGCAAGACCTGATTGCATAGTTCGGCGATGCGCATGACGGTCAAAGGATCGGCTTCACTTGGCTTGAGAACGACGGTGTTACCCACCGCGAGTGCCGGCGCGATTTTGCCCCCGGTGTGAATCGGCGGCCAGTTGAACGGAATGATTGCTCCGACCACCCCGAACGGTTCGAGAACCGTTGCCGAGTAAATACTGCCGGCGTCGTGAAAATCGCCGCTGGGTAATTTGTCGACAATGCTCCCAAAGAATCGAAATACGCCGGTCAGGAATCGGACGTCGTTATCACGAGCATCGGCGACCGGCTTGCCATTTTCGAGCGAGAGAAGGTCTGCGAGTTCATCTGCATGGGTTTCCAGAACGTCGGCGCAGGCAAGAAGCAATTTAGCTCGCTCTGTGCGAGTTCGCCAGCGCCAGTCCGTCACAAATGCGCGGTGGGCAGCGGCGATTGCCGCGTGCACCTGTTCTGCGCCACCGCCTTGGACAGTCGTGATCACCTTTCCAGTCGCGGGGTTCTCTACCGGAAATTTGTCAGCGTCATCGTCTGATGACCAACGAGATTTTGTAAGTTCAATAAGCGTTGAAACTGGCATATTCTTCTCCTTTCGGGATGCGTCGAATCAATCCATATGTTTCGCGAACCAGTCCATCATCGGCCGCGGGCGGCGCTGAAATTCTAGATAGCCGTCCCAGCGCGCCGAAGTGCCATCGATCCATTGGAGTTTCTTGTCGGCTACAGGGATGTTGTCGAACATTGTCTGCACGTCGTCGGGCTGAGTCAGCACATCGTCGTGTACTTGATATAGGAACGTCGGGACGCAGACATTTTTTGCCCATTCGGTTGGCACCCTTCGATCGAATCCGATACCTGTTCGCTGGAGGATGCGCTGCTCCAGATCGTTGATGCGGCCGGCCGGTACTCCCGCAAGGGTCATCCGCCGTTCAACGATGATTTTCATCGTGATCGGCTGCGGTCCGACCAGGCAGCGCACGTCGCGGAATGTTCCGGGATCGTCGGTCATCGCCTTGAACGTCGAACTGCATCCAAGGCATCGACTGAAGAGAGCAATTGTCATGTCGCGTGTGTCATGACGGCTGCGGATATATTTCAGCGAGCCCAGGACATCGCGCGATTCGAAGATCCCGCTTGAGGCGATCCCGCCGTTCGCAGCCCCACTCTGACCGAAGTTGCGCAGGTCGTAGGCGAGAACGTTGTATCCGGCATTATGCAGAATCTTGTAGTCGGGAATAAAGTTCACCTCGAAGTCGTTCCCGCTTGAGCGCCAAATCGATCTCCAAGGTTCAAGGTGAGCCGGGATTCCTGACCGGCTGAACCCCATCGGGTGATTGGCAATGATGAGTTTGTCCGAGCCGTTGGCAGGAATAAACCAGCCCTCCAGAGGCACGCCGTCCAATGATGGAAAAGTAACGTCCTCATATATCAAGCTCTCCTCTGACGGTGAGTGCCAGATTGGAGAGCGAAGCTGCTGGCCGAAAGAGTCGGCCATTTGATTTAGGACGCGTTCGATTTGATCGTTAGCAAGATCGACCCATTCAGAAACAGTTGTATTTGGCACGGCGTTCTCCTTCAGCTAGCTGCTTTTCGTTCGGCCAACAGGCGTGGCTTGAGGACCTCCCCACACCACTGGCGGAAACTCGTTGGCGTTGTCGATTGCGGAGTCCGGCGTTCGGCCGTGTCGAGTCCCTCGCCGTATGCAGTCCACATATCGACGTGCCCTTGGGCCATAGCCTCTGACATTCCTAGAGCGATCAACCTGGCTTTCAAGGATTCCGCGGAGCTTTGCTGGAAAAGTATCGGCTTTCCGAGCACTTCGGACATAATTTTTGCCATGTCGTTGTACGACAAGTCTTCTGGGCCGAGGACCGGGGCGCTCGCAACTCCGTTCCATGTGTGATCAAGCAGCAGTTTGGCCGCAGTCGCCGCGATGTCGCGGGTACAGGCGCTGGGTTGTTTGAGATCACCAGAGATTGGCAGCGAGAACATGCCTTGGTTCTTGATTAACTCGACCTGACGGAGCAGGTTGTCCATGAACGAAGGGTTGGTAACAGCCCGGTAGTAAACTCCCGTGTTCGCGATGAAGTCGTCCATCTTTAGCGATGCCGTCACGATACCGGCATGCGTAGCGGCGGGCGTACCTCGCCCGAGCGCTGAAATCCCAACAACGCGCTTCACCTTGTGCTTCTTGAATGCATCGCAGGCGGGGCGGGTGAAGTCGACGTAGGCAGCTTCGACACTCTTCGCGCGGGGATCCGGCGGCACGACCCAGAACACGGCATCGGCGCCGGCGAACGCACGGTTTACGACATCTGCGTTGCCGTGCGACCCCTCAATTACCTCGACACGCCCACGCACCGCAGTCGAAATTTGCGAGGGGTCGCGCTCGATCACCCGGATTGGTTCCGCCCCGCGCAGGACATGTTCAAGGACTTGGTGTCCGATATCGCCGGTGGGGGTAGTAATGACGATCATGGTGTTTAGTCCTTTCTTTATTGCGGCCAAAAGCTATCTTCACTAATAATGATGTCGCGTGAGAAAAGCTGGGGTTACATGCGATGCGCATTAGTTTCAAAAGAGTGCTTATTTCTTTTTGCCACCGCTCAGCGCTACAATCGCGTTATGCTCGACTCGATTCTCTCTCCGGTGATTTTGGGTCCATCTGAGTTGATCCGGTCGAGTAGTTTGCTTCGATGGCAAAGCCTTCTGCTAGAAAAGTACAGCTGTAGTCCCGGGGAACGGCTGGAGGAAAAACCGCTCGACAGACATGTCCTTGTGATGCTGTGCTCGCCAATGTGGCGCGGGGAAAAGAAAGCGGCTGATGGTAGGTTCGTTTCAATAAGCAAAACGGCAGGCGCTTTGACGACTGTACCCATTGGGCCCGTGCCGTTTGGACGGTCGTTGCAGAAGGTCGATATTCTGTATTGTGGCTT
>Ga0209420_1001412_pt1 | contig 11408 bp, 10 predicted proteins | sample BlaSpr_A8_OM1_O1_FD_187972 | JGI IMG/M metagenome (GOLD analysis project Ga0209420, IMG submission 187972) | Forest soil microbial communities from Thunder Bay, Ontario, Canada - Black Spruce, Ontario site 2_A8_OM1_O1 (SPAdes) (version 2) | ecosystem: Environmental > Terrestrial > Soil > Boreal...
GGCCAAGCCGCAACATAGTCGTGGAGCCGCGCGGTAATCTGCAACTCGCTGATGCCTGCTACGCCAAGCGCTTGTTTTTCGCCGTCGACGGCCTCCAAGACTCCGCTTCGCGGCACGGGAATCATCATCACGCCGGACGCCATTGCTTCTCGGCTCCAATCTCCTGGTTCGAGCAAATTCACGGCGTGCCGCAACAATAACTCTTCCAACCCGATCAAGTGGCCGCCGTTCGGATCTCCAAATCGCAGCGCGCGCCCGCAAAGCCCGCCGATCGGCCGTGGCGCCGCTTCGAGCGGCCATACGCCTTGCTCGTTCAGCCTGAATTCCGCGTGCAGCGGGCCTTGCGTCAGCCCCAATGCGCGCGCAACTTCCACCGCGCACCGCTCGATCTGCCGCAACTCCGATTCCGCCAGCCGCGATGGCGTCACGTAAATGGTCTCCTCGAAATAGGGGCCTTCCAACGGATCGGGCTTGTCGAAAATCGCCAGCACGCGCAGCACACCGTCCCTGAGCAATCCTTCGACGGCCACTTCCCTTCCAGGTATGTAGCCTTCCACGATGATCTGATCCAGATTCCCTTCGCGTCTCGCCAAAATTTCCGGAGACCCCAGCAGCTTTCGAATCCTCTCCACCGCCGCGACAAATTCCTCGCGAGTATTCGCCCGTACTACTCCTTGACTCGCCGAAAGCGACATTGGTTTCAACACGCACGGATAGGAGATTCCCAGCAGCGACGGCTCCGGCACAGGCTGCAATGCCACACCGCGGAACCACGGTCCAAGCAGACCCGCATCGCGAAAAACTTCGCGCAACCGTAGTTTACTTCGGCAAGCCTCGACCGCTGCCGGGTGATTGTACGGCAAGCCCAATCCTCGAGCGACATAAGCGGCCGCAACGACGGGCCGGTCTCCGAATGCCAGGAGGCCGTCGATTTGCTCGCCGCCGCGAACCGCTTCCAAAACCGCATACGCTGCGGCATCGGGCGATTCGAAATGCACCGCAATCGCGCGATCACCCCAAGGATCATCGAGCTGATGGCAACGGTCGGTGACAAAGACAACGTCGACACCGAGTTTGCGCGCGGCCTCATCGAGACTTCGCGTCTGGTATCCCAGCTTCCCCGCAAAAAGCAAAAGTCGTTTGCGCTCCGGCAACTTTTTCCCTTCTTTCCTTGCGATCGACCCGCCGCGCTCGTGGAACGCCGAGCACTGCCTTTTCCGAAAACTTTGGGCCTCGACGCCCTTTGCGTCACGTTTTTGTGCTTTTCTCCAATCGCCAATCAAACAAATCCATCCGCCGCGACACTGGCAGGCTCGATGTTTTTTTTCGCCACACTTCCAATGGAAACCAACTGCTCTCGCGTTGGTTCCGCGCAGCAATACCAAGGTTCGCTCAAGAACGGCACGGCTGAACCCGTTCGTCCCGCGACCCCCAGATCTGGCGCCGCGCGGCCTGCCGCCTCATGAGTCGCCTTCCAGATCCTTGTAAACGCTCCGGGGCGCGCTTCCTTTTTCCGATCCGCGTCGGCCGCGATGGCCTGCACGATTTCGCTTAACTGGTCCACGCGCGCATCCGCGTTCCTCCAGGGATAAACCAGCGATTCCGCATCAAACGCGCCGACATCATTCCGCACTTCCCCCAGCTCCAGTAGCCGCGATCCCTCTGGAATCAGCAAGCGGATACCCAATTGAATCGGCGCCACATTCTCCACAAGCTGTTCCGCCACCAGCACCCCGAGCAAATCCACATAGCCTTCCATGGTGGTCCAAGGAGTGAAGGCCACGAACGTCGGATGCAAGGTCATCCCCAGCGATCGAAACGTGCGCGCCACGTGCAAAAAGTCTTCGCGGGTGTGTCCTTTGTCCAGCCGTTTCAGAATCGTATCGTCCACCGACTCCACCGCGCTGATCACAAATAAACAACCCGTATCGCGCAACGTCGTCAAATGCTGCTCGTACTTCCGAAGATGTTCGATCTTGATGGTCACGTCGTAGGTCACGCCGGGAAATTCCGCGTGAAACGCCGTCACAAGTTCGAGCGCGTGGCGTATCCCGTTGAAAAAGTCCGGATCGCCAAAGGAAATATGCTGCGCCCCGGCCGCTACCTGCTGGCGGACATCCGCCATCACCACTTCGCGGTCAACAATCCGAAACACGCCGTTGTAAACGGGCACAATGGGGCAATGGCGGCAAAGATGCTTGCAGCCCCGGCTGGCCTCGGTGGATCCCACAACGCGATGCCCATCCCCCGGAACGATCAGATGCGCATAATTCCCAAGCGCCGGCATCCGCGTCCGGTCCGGCACCTCGAAGGCGAGCCGCTCAAGTGATATCACCGGTTCTGCCTGCGGCCCTGAACCCCTGCTGCGCAGCACGGAATCTTCAGAACCCGGCGGCTTTTTCGCAGCACCAGCACCCCTCGTGCTGATCCGCTCCGCCAACCCAACCAACCCTTTCTCAAACTCCCCGCCCAGAATCGTCGCCACTCCCAGCCCCCGCAGATACTCCGCATTCATAGGCGCATAAAGCCCATAACAACAAACATGCGCCTCGGGGTTCTGCTCTCGAAGCAAAGGAATCAATTTCACAGCCAACCGCGTAGCGGTATGCATAGGCAAGTAAACGGCAATCAATGTTGCAGAGCGAATCGTTCCCGCGTCCAATTCCTGTCGCGTCAGATCGAAACACGCCACCTCATGCCCACGCTTCCGCAACCAAGCAGCTGGCGATACGACCCCAAACGGCTGCCGCCCCAGCTCATACGTGGAAATCAATACGATGTTCATCGCCTACAAGTATACAGTTGGGAGTGAAACCACCGCAGCGAAGGACGGACCGCCGTCGAGGCGCCAATTACGCGACGCGCTGTCACAAATTTCCGTGCTCGGTCGTTATTTCAGTGTGAATGCCAACGAAGCGGTAATCGAGGTGGCTTCGCAGGACGCCTCGTTCGACATCGAATCTCTGTTTCGCTCGCATTTCGATCGCACCGCTCGCATCATAGCCCGAGTCGTCCGCGACCCCGCCCGAGCCGAGGAACTCGCCGTAGAAGCCTTCCTGAGACTGTGGCGCAATCGGCAGGCTCACAACGCTTCGGCGGAAGCTTGGCTTTACCGCACGGCGGTCCGGCTGGGCCTCGATGAACTTCGCCGCCAGACGCGTCGGACCCGTTACGAAAGCTTCCTCGCGCTCGTCCGCGGCACGCCCACTCCCGAAGAACTCCACTCTGCCGCCGAGGAACGTGATCGCGTCCGCCAGGTCCTCAGCGTCCTCGCGCCGCGCCAGGCCGAACTCCTGCTCCTGCGAAGCCAGGATCTGAGCTATTCCGAAGTCGCCGCTGCTCTTGGCATAAAACCAGCGTCGTTAGGTACCCTCCTCAGCCGCGCACAACAATCTTTTCGAAAGGAATACATCAGACGATATGGCGAACGATAACGAACTGAATCTCGAGAATTGGGTCGAAGCGCGTCTCGACGTCCTCGGTCCCCATTCCTCCTGGCAGCCGGATGGGACCAAGGGCCTCGCGCGTCTGCACGAACGACTTGCCGTCAAGACGGTAAGGAACTGGACTTGGCCATGGACGGCCGCGTCCATCTTCGCGGCCGCCATCGTGGTGTTCTTTCTTGCCGCACCGCCTCCGCACGTTCTCGCTCAACGCTGCGTGGATTGCTCGCTTGCTGTGTGGCAAAGTTTGTCGGCCGCGCCGCCGGTTCGGAAGGATCTAAAACCCGCGAGCGCTCGCAAACCGGCGCCCGATTTCTCACTGGCCGATGCCTCCGGCAAACAGGTAAAGCTCTCTGACACCAAAGGCAAAGTGGTCCTGCTGAATTTCTGGGCCACCTGGTGCGGCGGCTGCCAAACAGAAATCCCCTGGTTCATCGATTTAAACAATAGATACAAAGGCGCCGGTCTGAGCGTGATCGGCGTGGCCCTCGACGACGATGGCTACAAATCGGTCACCCCTTACGTGAAAGAAAAAAATGTGAACTACACGATAGTGGTTGGCCCCCAAACACTGGCAAAGCAATACGCCGTCGAAGCCATGCCGGTAACGCTGCTCATCGATCGCGAAGGCAAAATCGCGGCGACGCATGTAGGCCTAATCACCAAAGCCGAATATCAAGCAGAGATCGAGACGCTTCTGAAGTAGAGGGACTTTCCTTGCAATTCAAGGCGTTTCAAGGCATGCCCGGGCGCGGCTTAGAAGAAATTCGCGTTCGCGCGCATTGCGCGTGAGCGACGCGGCGCGCTGAAACTCCGCCTGCGCCTCCGCAAAGCGCCCTAGCTTGAAAAGAAAGTCGCCCCGAACGCTGGGTAGGAGGTGGTAAGACTTCAGTGACGGCTCGGACACAAGCGTATCGATCAATTCAAGTCCCGCCGCCGGTCCAAACGCCATGGCGATGGCCACCGCACGATTCAGCTCCACAATCGGCGATGGCATCAGTTGCGCCAATGCATCGTACAATGCCGCGATGCGCTCCCAATCGGTCTCCGCCGCAATTCGCGCCCGCACGTGACACGCTGCGATGGCCGCCTGCAGCGCATACGGGCCTAGCCCGCCACCGAGGTCCTCAGCTCGCTGCAACGCGGCAAGCCCGCGGCGGATCAGCACGTGATCCCATCGCGTGCGGTCCTGGTCGAGCAGCAAGATGGGCTCACCCTTCGGGCCGGTCCGTGCATGAATCCGCGAAGCCTGAATCTCCATCAGCGCCACCAGCCCGTGCACTTCTGCGACGTTAGGCATGAGCCCTGCCAGAATTCGGCCAAGCCGTAGCGCATCCTCGCACAGCGACGGGCGCATCCAGTCTTCGCCAGCCGTCGCCGAGTAGCCTTCATTGAAGATGAGATAGATCACTTCCAGCACGGACGACAAACGCGCTGCAAGATGGGGCCCGCGCGGCACTTCGAACGGAACGCGCGCGGCGCTAAGGGTCCGCTTGGCGCGTACAATCCGTTGCGCTACGGTCGGTTCAGGCACCAGAAAGGCGCGCGCAATTTCCTGTGTGGTCAAGCCGCCGAGCAAACGCAGCGTGAGCGAGACGCGTCCCTCGGTCGACAGCACCGGATGGCACGACACAAATACAAGTCGCAGCAGATCGTCTTCGATATCGTCGTCTAGATTCGCGGTGTCGAAATTGGCCATGGCCATGTCCTGCTGCGACTTCAACTCGCGCCCCAGCTCTTCATGCTTGCGTTCGAGAAGCTTGTTCCGGCGAAAATAATCGATGGCGCGATGTTTCGCGGTGGTCATCAGCCAAGCCCCGGGGTTGTCGGGTACGCCGGTTTCGGGCCAGCGCTCCAACGCAACGACGAGCGCGTCTTGCGCCAGCTCTTCGGCCACACCTACGTCGCGGACGATGCGAGCCAGCCCGGCAATCAGCCTGGCCGACTCGATCCTCCACACAGCGTCGATGGCACCATGGGTATCGGCGATGGACACGGCGGAGCCCTCTTGGCCAAGCAATCTGAACTCAGCAAGATCAGGCTAAGCAAGATGCCTGGTCGGTGCAAGCGACGCCGCGTCCGGCCCACCAACGGTCAGGAATTTGCCGCGCACAACCCTTGCCCAGCCTCGTAGATCTGCCGAATCTCACACTCGCCTGGGCCTGCGACGCTGAGGAACTTCTTCGTCAATTCGATAACCTCGGCCTTGGAATTCGCCCGGAGGATAGCGAACCCGCCGACGACTTCCTTGGACTCGGCGAACGGCCCGTCCGTGACGCTGATCTTGCCATCGGACAAGCGAACCCTCGCGCCCAGCGCACTGGGCAGGCAGCCTTCGGTTCCGACCAGCCAACCCGCCTTCATCCCTTCCTCCACCAGCTTACCCATTTCGGACATCTCTTCCTGCGAAGGGGGAACGCTTCGTTCCGCGGTCTTGTAAATGCTCAGAAATTTCATGACGATCTCCTTGTAAGTTTGTGTCGGCGTTAAATTGCCGGGAGTTGCGCAACGCGTGAAAAATTGCCTCTCTGTTGTGCGACGAATGAAGCAACGTGGAATCGACACAACAAGCGTTTCGTGTCTTTCCGCAACGGAGCGCGAGCCGTCCTCGGTGTGTGCTTGAGGAAAACGTGAAACACGATACAGACCGCGAGGTCCGAGCGCAACCCCAGTTGGCAGTCCGATGCTGCGCCGATGTTCCTGGCGCGTTGTGAGCCCGTCGCGATCGCCCGGTTGAGGAGCTCATACCATAAATGCCAGAACAACGGTCTGGCCGCGGCGCACGCGGCCTTCGAAACCCTATCCGGGAACTCGACGGCATTGCTCAGGAATGGCGCGAATACGGCGCAAGCAACCAACAACGCGGGAATCAGTGCTTTTTTCATCGACCTGCCCTCCTTAGGTAAATCGACCCCCGTCGCAACCCGAGGCCCGCGCGCCCCTAGTTCTTTTTCTCCAACTGCTTGCCCAACTCTCGCGCGCGATCCACAGGTTCACTCGGACCGAAATCGTCCATCTCAAAATACTGCCGCAGCTCGATCTCCCCATCCTGATGCGGACCATGGGGAGCCGGAGCCCGTTTCGCCCACTCAATGGCTTCTTCCCTCGACTTCACCTGAATGATCCAGTAGCCGCCAATGATTTCCTTCGCCTCGCTGAACGGCCCATCGACCACCGTCGCCTTCCCGCCGGAGAACTTGATCCGCGCCCCCTTGGAGGTCGGTTGCAAACCGGCAAGGTCCAGGAGCACCCCCGCTTTCATCAACGCCTCGTTATATTTGCCCATTGCGGCAAGCAATTCTTCGCCCGGCATGCGCCCCGCTTCCGAGTCCTGGCTGGCCTTTACAATCATCATGAATCGCATCGTTCGGTCTCCTTGTAGCTTTGGTCAGAAGCCGGAATTCGCTCCGGTCGCCACCGGTTGAAACCCGGCCTCTACTCTAATGTCGAACAAGACAGCTCGAAATCGACACCTCCGGCATCTCTTTTTGACAGGATTTGCCCAGCCCCGTAACACGTTAAAAATAAACCATTTGCCGGAAATGGCGATTCCGCCGCTGTCGGGAGTTGTACGCCGTCCTTTTTGCCGGCACGTCTTGTCCAGTTCGCCCCTGCGGGAGCCAGATACACGCTTTAGACTGCACCGCCGGTGAGCGCTCCGGAAAGGGCAACAAGACGGTTGCCTTTTTCCATTGCCCTTGGTTAATATGCAACCTGGAGGTTGCGTAACAAATGAACCATACAATCGAGAAACGCATTGAACTTAAGGCCCCCGTTTCCCGTATATGGCGTGCTCTGACCGATCACCGCGAATTCGGCGAATGGTTTGGCGTCAAACTTGACGGCCCGTTTGTGCCGGGCCAGATCTCGCGCGGCCAGATCACCATCCCCGGATACCAGCACATCAAATGGGAGGCGGTCGTGCAGAAGATGGAGCCCGAGCGGCTGTTTTCCTTTACCGGTCACCCCCACGCTGTGGATCCCCAAATAGACTATTCGGGGGAAACGCCCACGCTCGTCGAATTCCGGCTGGAGAAGACCGCCGCCGGCACGCTGCTCGTGGTCACCGAGTCTGGCTTCGATAAAATCCCCAGCGACCGCCGCCTCGAAGCATTCCGCGAGAATGAAGGCGGCTGGACGCAGCAAATGAAGAACATCGAGAGCTATGTCGCGCGAAGACCGTAGACCCGTCACCCGCAAACGCCACACCAACGCACCTGGCTTTGCGGCCCTGGGCGACGAGACGCGGTTGTCCCTGGTCGCCAAGCTCTGCAGCGGCCAGCCGTGCTCCATCTCTCAGCTGACGCATGGGTCCAGGCTTACTCGGCAAGCCATCACCAAGCATCTGCGGGTCTTGGAGAGCGCGGGAATCGTGCACTGTAGGCGTACCGGTCGTGAGAGCCGATTCGAATTTGACCCCGAACCCATGGTGGAAATGAAGCGATACCTCAACCTCGTCTCTGAACAGTGGGATCAAGCGCTGTCCAGACTAAAGTCGTTCGTGGAACGCTAGCGCTCTGGCCCGAAGACCGATCCGCGGCAGGTTCATGAGCCTGCGACGAGCTCGATGTGCGTAAGGCTTGTCCCCAATACGTGGGAGCTACTCTGCCGTGGAACAGCGCTCGGTGATCCTTGGCTTCCCTCGCCGCACGTTCTTTCTTTTTCGGCTATCATAGTGTTGCGAACTCCGCGAAAGGACCGCCAGAATGGCCATCTCCGCAGGCAATTCGTTCAAGACGCGCGACACTCTGAACGTCGGCGCGCAAGCCTTCTTGATTCACCGCCTCGAATTCCTTGAAAAGCAGGGCGTCAGCACGCTTGCCAAACTTCCCTTCTCTTTCCGAGTTTTGCTGGAAAATCTCCTTCGTTTTGAAGATGGCCGTAGCGTTCACCCCGAAGACATTCGCGCCCTCGCCGGATGGACTCCCAACGCCGCGCAAAAAGAAATTGCGTTCATGCCCGCTCGCGTCTTGCTCCAGGATTTTACCGGCGTGCCCGCCGTCGTCGATTTCGCCACCATGCGCGAAGCCATGAAGCGTATGGGCGGCAATCCGAAGCGCATCAATCCGCTCTTCCCCGCCGAGCTCGTCATCGACCATTCGGTCCAGGTCGACAGCTTTGGCAGCGCCGGCGCCTTCGGCTTGAACGCCGAGCTCGAATTTCAGCGAAACGTCGAGCGTTACGCTTTCCTCCGCTGGGGCCAGACGGCCTTCCAGAATTTCAAAGTCGTCCCACCCGACACAGGCATCTGCCACCAGGTCAATCTCGAATACCTAGCCCGCGTCGTCTGCGCCATGCCCAGCGGCAACAAATTCGAGGCCTATCCCGACTCTGTAGTGGGCACCGATTCGCACACCACCATGGTCAACGCCCTCGGCGTCTTCGGCTGGGGCGTCGGCGGCATCGAAGCGGAAGCCGCCATGCTGGGCCAGCCCTCGTCCATGCTCATCCCCGAAGTCGTCGGCTTCCGCCTGCACGGCAAGCTCAGCGAAGGCGCCACCGCCACCGACCTCGTTCTCACCGTCACCGAAATACTTCGTAAAAAAGGTGTCGTCGGCAAATTCGTCGAATTCTACGGCACCGGCCTTTCCAGCTTGAGCGTTCCCGATCGCGCCACTATCGCCAACATGGCCCCGGAGTACGGCGCGACTATGGGCTTTTTTCCCGTCGATTCCGAAACGCTGGCCTACCTCCAATTCACCGGCCGCACTCACGAACAAATCGCACTGGTCGAAGCTTATTGCAAAGAGCAGTTCCTGTTCCGCACCGATTCGACTCCCGAGCCTCTGTTCAACGACAAACTGGAGCTCGATCTCTCGACCGTCGAATCGACCGTCGCCGGACCAAAGCGCCCGCAGGACCGCGTCCCGCTGCGCAATGCGAAGTCGTCGTTCACCAAAGTTGTCGAAGGCGCGCCCGCAAAGCACGTGCAAGTACGCAACAATGGCGACTCTTTTGACCTTTCCAGCGGCGCGGTCGTCATCGCCGCGATCACCAGTTGCACCAACACTTCAAACCCGTCGCTGATGCTCGGCGCGGGCTTGCTCGCCAAAAAAGCCGTCGAGCGAGGCCTCCAAATCAAGCCCTGGGTAAAAACCAGCCTCGCACCGGGCTCGAAAGTGGTCACCGACTATCTCGCGGCTTCTGGGCTGAACGTGTATCTCGACAAACTCAAATTCAATCTGGTCGGCTACGGCTGCACCACCTGCATCGGCAACAGCGGCCCGCTTCCCGACGCCATCGGCGCGGCTATCAAAGACAACAATCTGGTCGCCGTCGCGGTCCTCAGCGGCAATCGCAATTTTGAAGGCCGCATCCACCCGCTGGTCCGCGCAAACTATCTGGCTTCGCCGCCGCTGGTCGTCGCATACGCGCTGGCAGGTCGCATGGATCTCGATCTCACGACAGAATCTCTCGGCGAAGGTTCCGATGGAAAACCCGTTTTCCTGCGCGACATCTGGCCCACGCCGCAGGAAATCGAAACCACCGTTCGCGCCTCGGTCACCACGGCCCAATATCTCAAGCAGTACGGCGAAGTTTTTGAGGGCGACGCCCACTGGAAGGGGATGAAAGTTCCCGAAGGCGATCTCTACCAGTGGGACCCCAAATCGACCTATATCAAGCTCCCTCCGTACTTCGAGAACATGCCCAAGCAACCGCCGGCCCTCGCCGATATTCACGACGCCCGCGTGCTCGCCGTTCTCGGCGACAGCGTCACCACCGATCACATCTCTCCCGCGGGCTCCATCCCCGTCGATTCCCCGGCCGGAAAATATCTCGTCGCCAACGGCGTGAAACCGCACGAATTCAATTCCTACGGCGCGCGCCGCGGCAATCACGAAGTCATGGTCCGTGGAACGTTCGCGAACATTCGCCTGCGCAACCAACTCGCTCCCGGCACCGAAGGCGGCTGGACCCTGTTTCTCCCCGGCGGCGAAAAAATGAGCATCTACGACGCCGCCGTGAAATATCGCGAAGCCGGTGTCCCGCTCGTGGTCATTGCCGGAAAAGAATACGGATCCGGCTCCTCGCGCGACTGGGCCGCCAAAGGCACGCGCTTGCTAGGAGCCCGCGCGGTCATCGCCGAAAGCTATGAACGCATCCACCGCAGCAACCTGATCGGCATGGGTGTCCTCCCGCTCGAATTCAAGCAGGGCCAAACCCGCGAATCTCTCGGCCTGACCGGCTACGAAATTTTCTCGATTGATGGCGTTGCTTCGCTGGCTCCTGGCAAAGTCATCAGCGTCCACGCCAAATCCGAAGACGGCAAAGAAAAACAATTCACCGCCACAGCCCGCGTGGACACTCCCGAAGAAGTCTCCTATTACCGTCACGGCGGCATCCTGCAGTACGTCCTTCGCCAAATGCTGTAGGGTCTCGAGCGATCCGCTCTCCGGCATTCACATTCTGCGGCACGTCAGCTTCGTGGTGAGGGCAGGCGTGGTCTACAAAAATACCCAATAGCCGATAATCCGCCCGGATCATTCCCAAGGGCGGGGCTTGCGGCGCTGGTCAGAACTGGCGCGAACGTCCCGGCAAGATCAATCCGTTAGGCGGTCGGTTCTCCCTGCGCTGTCTCGGCAAACTCTGCGTCTGCGGTAACTCTTTCTTCGCCTCAAGCCTCCACAGTCGTCTTTACCGCACGAAAGTGACTCCTGGCGTAGAACAGCAACCCGACGCCAAGCGCAATCGACACCAGCGAGGCAGCTTGCGCGTTGCTCATCCCAAAAAATGACCGGGGATTGATGCGAATAAACTCGATCAGAAACCGCGCAATGCCCGTGAGAATCAGGTAACAGCAGAAAATCACGCCTTTGGCCATCGGCTCGCGCATATATTTGGCCCCCATGCGCCATAGCACCCACGCAATCACCAGCCAAATGAAAAATTCGTAAAGCGGCGTCGGATGAACCCGCTGCGTAGTAGGCACGACGCCGTTCGGGAAACTCATCCCCCAAGGAAGTG
>Ga0209420_1001413_pt1 | contig 11399 bp, 9 predicted proteins | sample BlaSpr_A8_OM1_O1_FD_187972 | JGI IMG/M metagenome (GOLD analysis project Ga0209420, IMG submission 187972) | Forest soil microbial communities from Thunder Bay, Ontario, Canada - Black Spruce, Ontario site 2_A8_OM1_O1 (SPAdes) (version 2) | ecosystem: Environmental > Terrestrial > Soil > Boreal...
CCGAGGGCACCCCGACGTCCTCGATACGATAGCGGATAAAAGGCATGCCGCGATTGAACAGGTCGCTGATCACGATCGCCCCCTCCTCCCCAGGCGATGCCGCCGAGCCATCCTCTCGCAGGAACTCGATGTACAGGTGTTCGATGTTGAGGTGCAGCCCTCGGTGCTGCTCGCATTCGCAGCCAATCAGTGCCACCTCCTCGGAGCCGTATCGATCCGTGACCTTGCAGCCAAAGACGTTCTCGATCACCTCGCGCTCATTCGCCAGCAGCATCATCGAGGTGGAGATGATGCCGTGCGGCCGCAGATCGCTCACGCGCTTGTCTTGCAGGTAGCGCGCGAGGATATAGAGCGAATGCGCGTGGCCGAACAGTATCTCGGGGCGTTCGCGCCGCCAGCTGTCGATGAATTGCCCGATCGAGCGGTCGTTCAGGTTGATGGTGTCGAGGTAGAGAAAGCGGTCGATCAGCTTCGCGCGCAGACGGCCTTTCAGCGTTTTCGGCAGTTGCGGGTTGCCCCACAACGAGGCGATCTTCATGCCATGGAAGCACCCTGCCCACTGATCCGCGCGCAGCGCATCGGCCGTGCGCAACTCGAGCCAGTCCTGATCAAAGTAGGTCGTGAGCGCCACCCCCGTCGAGCCGCCGGTTCGGTGCTCGCCGAGCGCGCTGCGCGTGAACTCATCCGACAGCATCTCATCAGTCGAGCTGCGGATAATGGCCTTGGTCAACAGCGGCAGTGCCGTAAACGCCTCGAGGCTAAAGTCGGCCGGATCAAAGCGCTGCGCGCGGAACAGCCGCGCATAGTAGGAAGAGTGCGCTGCGGCATAACGCAGTATCAGCCCGAGTCGCTGCCGCTGGCGCTCGCGCAGGGTCTCCTGCGGCAGCCATTGCGAGCGCTCGAGTGCGCGCAGATCGCGCAGCCTGTGGCTGCGATCCTTCAGATCCCATAACGGGTGGAACACGTGCCGCGACAGCGCGCTCATCAGCGGCATCGCTCTACCCCGCGCGCGGCTGCCATAACACCTGCTTGTCACCCCGCAAAAAGCGGCCGAAAGCCACCGCAGAGGCCAAGTTCAGCAGCAGGAAATAGTAGCAGTAGCGCGTCAGTGAACCGGTGCGCACACGCTTCGGGCCCAACATCGCCACCAGCACGAGTAACGCGGCCAGGCATTGGCCCGCGGCAAGCGCGAGGTAGACCACGCCCTGCTGCACGAGCAACCAGTTGAGCACCGCCGCCACCGCCAGTGGCGCGAAGCTCAGGTAGCGCAACAGCTTGTGCGAAGCAAGCTGCCAGCTAAAGAGCGGGTAGCGCAGAGGATTCAGCAGCGTGCGCTTGTCCCACAGCGCCCAGAAGGCGCGCAGCGCCACCCGCACGCGCATGCGGTACTCGGCCGACTCGCTCGACAGCGTCTCCTCCTCCAGCACCGCTGCAGGCACGTACACCGCCCGGTAGTCCTGCTCCACCACCGACAGCGGCAGCACGAAGTCGGGAAGCTGATCGGAGCGCATCGGCTGGTACAGCGAGCGCCTGATCGCATCGACGCCGCCGTCGGAGCCGACGACCGAGCCGACAACTGACTCGAACGACCGCAGCTTGTTTTCGTAACGCATGTAAGCGGTGCAACCGTCACCGACCAGCGAGCCGTGCGGGTCCACATACAGCATCCGCCCGAATGCATACCCGACCTGCGGATCGGCGAACGCGGTAACCAGGCGGCGCACGGTGTCCGGCCGATACATGGAGTTGGCGTCCGCGAACACCACGATTTCCCCGCGCGCCCGCTCAAGCAGACCGTTGAGAGCGGCCGTCTTGCCGGCGCGCGGCTCCTGGCGCAGGAAGCTAAGCCGCGGTTCCTGCGCGGCAAGTCGCTGCAGGATTGCATCGCTCCCATCGGTCGAACCGTCGGAAACAACCATCACATCGAGCAGGGCGGCAGGGTAATCCTGCTGCAGCTTGTTGCTGACGGTCGCCGCAATGTGCGAGGCCTCGTTGTAGGCGGAGATCACGACCGTGACGCTGGGCGTGACCGGGCTGCCGCGCACCGGGCGCGCTCGAACCACGCTCAGCAGCGCGATGCAAAGCGGATAGCCGGCGTACGGGTACAACCCGCACAGCAGACACGCCCAGAACACGAGCTCAAGTGAATCGTGCATGAGATGGTTCGCCGCACGGTCTCACTGCGGGTACGGCAGCTGCGGGCTCATCGGGGAGGTTGGCTGCAGTCCGTACGGTCCCAATGGCGAGGAGGTGGCGCCGCGCGGCGCACCGGCCCCCGGCACCGGGAGCGAATAGGACACGATCAAGCCCACCTGATTGTCCCCGTAGGCATGGGGGGAAAGTTCATAGTGCGAGTAGACCAAACGCAGGCCGACCCGTTGGCCGACCTTCCAGCGCAGGCTGGTGAGGAAATTGATCGTATTGAGCGCGCCGCCGACGGTGTAATCATCGTGCTCATAATTGCCACCGATGTCCCAGTTGAGTACCGCACTCAGCTGCCGCGAGAACAAGGCGCTCACGATCTTCGAGTCGCGATTGTCGACGGGGGTAGCCTCGTAGCGCTGACTGATGTCCAAAGCATCGATCTCGAAGGAGGTTCGGCTCGCCTGGAAGCGCCAGGTCAGCCCGTACTCGCGGTCCGTGAAGGGCTGTCCATTCACCACGCGATTGGGGGCGGTGGTGGGCACCGGCTGGTCGATGTTCAGGCGGAACAGGTTGGCCGCGTCGGTGATCTCCTGGAGCGCGTGCACCGAGACACGCTGGCTAGGGGTAATCAGTCGGGACAGATCGACCCTCCAGTTCACCCCGCTGGGCGCCTGATTTTGTGGGCGCTCGAGGGTGCCGAGGATACCCTCGACGCTCTGCAGCGTGGTTTCGTGCAGCTCGGTGTAACCGGCGGAGAGATCTGCATCGGTACGTGCGTCCGTGAACTTGAGACCGGCGATGATCATGTCTTCGCGGAAGTCGGTGTTGATCGTGGTGTCGGCAAACTCGACCTTCTCGCTGGTTCCCGACAGGTAGGCGCTGGTGGTATTCGTGAAGGCGCGGCTGATGATGAGATCGCCCCCGTAGCTGTGATCGTTGATATTCACGTACAGCGGCGATTTGGAGTTGCTATCTACGATCGAGTAGAAGGCATCCACGGTCACCGTGGTGCGCAGCGTCGGCCGCAGCGTCAGGCGCGGACCGGTGGTGAGGTAGTTGATGGCCTCGAGATTATCCGGCGTAATCGGCGCGCTCGGGTTCAGTACTGCCTGGTTGTAGGTGTCCCGGGCGGTCCAGGCCAACAGGCCCGGCACGATTTTTATGTCCCCGGAGCCATCGGCGTAGCCGAACGGTTGCGTCTGGAACTCCGAATGCAGGTACTTGATCAGCGCCAGGTCTGAGTCGAGGCGGTAATCCAGGCGCGGCCCGATGTACGAATCGTCAGCCACCAGACCGAGCATGGCTAGAGTATCCGACGGTCCCCCGCGCACAAGTTCGACATTGTCGTTATAGATCAGGCCGGCCTCGACTTCGACGTAATTGCCCTGATGAGCGTTGGAGGCCTGATCGAAGAACAGAGTCTGGCTGGTTACCGGGCCGACCTGCGCGAAGGCCGGCGGCGCCAGCAGCGCCAGCGAAATTCCGAGCGCGCGCGTTTTGCATCGCCCCTTCATAGCTACGCCCCTTCAGCGGGTCAGGCGCCGCTGCTCTTCTCGCGCGGCCCAGCGGTGTTGCCGTACTGGTAGTAGTAACCAGGCGGTCCCCGCACACTCTGGTTCAGCACAAGCGAGATCGGTTTTTCTTCCGCGATTGTATCAATGGCCTCGAGAACCATGTGCTGCGGCGTCTGGTCGGCGCGCACGACGATAAGGATCTGGCCGGCGATCTGTGCAAGCGCCTGGGACTCGGTCGTCAGCAGCAGCGGCGCCGAATCGAACAATACCATTCGCGTGGGGTCCTGGGCGGCCAGCTGCGTCATCACCTGTTGCATGCGCGCGCTGGCGAGCAGCTCCGTCGCGTTGTCATCCGCTCGACCTGCGGGAAGAAAAGTCAGACCGGGCACATCTGTCGGCATAATGAGGGACGACACCGACAGGCTCGGATCCTTGATGACATCGAGCAACCCGAACTCGGTTTGCGCGCCCAGCACCTGGCTCACGCGCGGGTTGACGACATCGCCGTCGACGAGCAACACGGTCACATCCTCTTCCAGGCGCATGCTTAGGGCGAGATTCAACGACATGAAGGTCTTGCCCTCGCCGGGCATCGCACTTGCGATCATCATCAGATTACCGTGTGGCAGAGCCTCCACGCCGCGGCCGAGTGCGCGGTTGATCAGGGGTCGCTTGATCTGGCGGTATTGCTGCGCCAGTTCGCGCTCCTGGTGCGGCGGAGGCAGCAGGCCCGCCGCGCGCAGGGCATCCTGATTGATGGCGATCGTGCGCGCCGGGCCCGGCACTTCGGCTTCGGTATCGGTGTCGGTGTCGTTTTCACGCCTGCGCATTGCGCCAGGTGCGGATACGCCGTCAAAGGCGGCCTGGCGCGCCGCGGCGGCGCCGCCGCCGCGTGAAGCCTGCAATCGCTTGAGGGCGTTCTCGATAACGCTCATGCCATCACCCCGTGCAGCAGCTGCGATGTCAGGTTCTGCGTCAACAGCATGACGATGGCCATCAGCAGCAGGACTGCAGTTGCGGCCGAATACACCCACAGGGCGCGCCGCTCGCTGGCCTTGTGCCTCTCAAGCCAGGTCATGCTCACGACGCCGAGCACGGGAAGCTGAGTCAGCTCGGTCAGCTGGCGGGCGGAGGTGAACACAGGCCGCAGCTGGTGCATGAGATACGCCACGCCGACTCCGATGAACAGCCCGCCGAGCAACACGATGAGGATGAGATGGGGCCGATCGGGAGAGGCAGGCGCGGCATTGCCCGTCGGGGGATCAACAACTTCGAAGCGCACCACTCCGGTCGCGTCAGCCTTATCCGAAAGCTTGGCGCGATTGAGCCGGTCAACCAGGGCCTGGTACTCGAGGCGTGTCACGTCGTAGTCGCGGTTGAGACGGGCAAATTCCGCCTCGACCTCCGGGGCCGTATTGATCACCTTGCGAGTGTCCGCAATCTTGGCTTCCTGCGAGGCCACCATGCGCCTGCCCGCGGCCACCTCGACGTCCGCCTGGCTCAGCTGGAGCCGGATTCCCTGGTAGACGGGGTTCGCGCCAAGTCCGGTGTTCGCGATGGCGCTGGCATCGCCGCGCTTGACGGCGGCGAACTCGGACTGCTGGCGCTTCTTGAGGTCCTCAAGCGTGCGCTGAGCGGCAATGACGTCCGGATGCTGATCGGTAAAGCGCAGCAGCAGCTCATCGAGCCGTGCCTGGGTCTCGCGGATCTCGGAGGCGGTGTCCGCGCCGCCGCCGCCCGCGCCGCCGCCCGACATGCCCCCGACCAGGGGTTGCTCACCGGTGAGTTGCCGCTGAAGCTCGTCGCGCTTCTGCTCGGCCAGGGACAGGGCGAGGCGCTGCTTCTCGAGATCGTCAGTGTCCGCGCGCAGACGCGTGAAATAATCACCCGTGGCGCCCGGTACCAGCCCGGCGTTCTGGCGCTTGAAATCGGCAAGGCGTCCCTCGGACGCCTGCAGCTTCTTGTCGTACTCGGAGATCTGCTGCGTCAGGAACTGCTGCGCCTGCTCGGATCCTTCCTGACTGCCGCCGAGCGAGCTGGCAAGAAAGAGCCGCAGCAGTTGATCCACCACGCGATGGGCGGCGCGTCGGTCTGGATCGGTATATGTGATGGTGTACAGGTCGGCCGGCTGATTTCTCTGCTCGCCGCTCGCCTCGACAATCAATCGGGCACGCAGGCCCTCGATGATGCCGGCCTGCTGCGCGGGCGTGGCACTCGCGTAAGCAGGCAGCGCCAAGCGCGCGACCTTCTCTAGCTGCGGGCCGCCGAGCAGCGCCTCGCGCACGGCCGCCGCCTGTGAGGCAATGTTCGACTCGACCGCAATCCCCTGCGTGACCTGGCTCAGGCGCGTGCGGGTATCGATGTAGACGCGAGCCCAGGCGCTATAGGTATCGGGCATGGCCAGCACCACCAGCCAGCCGATGAGGCAGGCGGTCCAGGCCACGAGCATCGCCGTCCAGCGAAAGCGCCAGACGCCGCGGACCTGCTCGAGAATGAATTCGACGGCAGCGTTCATCGTCAGAAGATCGACTGCGGCACGACCAGCACATCGCCGGGCTTCAGCGCCACGTTCTGCTTGACGTCGCCGCTGTTGACAAGATCAGCAAGCTTCACGTGGATGATCGTCTCATGCCCGTTCTCCACTCGCACGATGCGGGCGCGGTTGCCGGAGGCGAACTGGGTGAGCCCGCCAACCGCCAGGACGGCATCCAGAACCGTCATGCCCTCGCGGTACGCCAGCGCCTCCGGGTGGGTGACCTGGCCTACGACTTTCACCAGACTGAACGCGCTTGCCGCCGTGGTGATGATGATATTGACCTTGGGCGCGCGAACGTACTCGGCGAGTACCGCCTCCATGTCGCGGGCCAGCTTCGGGGGGGTCTTGCCGACCGCAACCATGTCCTCAACGAGCGGAGTCGAGATCTTCCCGTCGGGGCGCACCGGCACGGTGACCGACAGCTCGGGGTTGCGCCACACGAACACCTGGACCGTATCGCCCGGACCGATAATGTAGTCGTCGGCGACGGCCTTCACCTGCGCCTGACCCGGCGCCGCGGGGGTCTGGGCCGGCAGGCTGGACGTGCAACTGATGATCAACGGGATTACGACCAGCCAGAGGGCCAGCATCAGTTCGCTTGGTCGTCGCATCGCACTTCCTGGGTTCAAAAGTTGAGCCTATCAGAAGTTACGGGAACGCGGCCGGCTCAATGCCGTGACCTGCTCGCGCCCGCTTGTGGACAGCTCGGCCGGGTGTTTGTTGTCTATTCACCCGCCGCAGTGGCAGTACTGTCGAGCGTACTGTCTCTTTATCGTGACGAAAGCTTAGCTGCCCGGCGGGGTCGTACAGTGTGAACGCAGTCACAAAGGGTGGCCATCAGGCCGAAACGTCCCTTGCGACATAAGGTGTACCCGAACGGTCATTGCACGGCTGCGCTTTCGGCGAAACCCCGCAGCTCGAGCCGTGCGGCTGCGCAATCCGGGTGGCAGGCCGTCCGGAAGGCGACCAGGAACGCGGACGGATGCCCCAGCGTTGCGTTCAAGCCATACCAGAGCTGCGAGGCAATGGGGTTTACAAAATCCCGGCCGGCGGCTCGGTAGCGCCACCACATCAGCTGCAGCCCGTAGGGCGAGACCCGCTCCTCGACCTCGCTTTCGCGAAACGCACCTGCCGAGGAGTTCACCACCGTGTCGGATCGCAGCTGCAGCCCACCACCGAAGAGCGTGTTGTCCGAACCGACCAGCTTTGCGCCCTGGCGTTGGTTACGGTAGGTGACGGCAAATACCTCGACCGTATCGTCGCCAGCTCTGGCAAACGCCATCCGCTGTTCGAAATCCGCGCCCTCGAACACCGGTTGCCAGGAAGAATGGAAATCGACCGGGGCGGGTGCCCAGGGCGCACGCGGCACGGCGGCGATGGCCGTGAATGGCGGCGGCGCGCGCAGCAGGCGTACTGCCGCGCTCGCCCCCGGAAGCGCAACGAGCACGACCGCGGCGATGACGAACCCTGCGACGTCAGTGCGCGCGTGGATGTCCGGCGCAGGCGCAGACGCAGACGCGGCGGTAACGTCCGCCGGCGGCTGCGGGTCCAGGCGTGCCCTGATCCAGAAGAATGCAACCAGCGCCACACCAAACACGCCCCATCCAAACCAGTAGTGATTGGCGAGCAGTGAGCTGTGCATGTCGGTGAGATAACCGACCTGAATGATGACGTACACGCGCACCCAGTTGCCGAGCAGCGCGAGTGCCGTCATGAGAGTCAGCTGCGCAACGCGCGTCCTCCACGGGTCGCGGCGCAACTCACCGTGCAGCGCTGCCACTGCCAGACCGACGATCATGAAGTGCAGACCGCTGCATCCTTCCTGGATCTCGAACGTTCCGTTAGGAATGTGGACCAGCGCTCCTGATATCCAGGTGTGCGGACCGGTAATTGCAAGTGCCACGTGCATGGCCGCCACGGTCAGAGCTTGCAGCGGATTGCTCAACTGCCCCCACGAGGGCTCGGCGAAATAGACAAACAGCACCGGGAAGAGGAGCGCTCGACCGACCACCGGGCCAAAGGCCGTCGTCGCCGCGAGCCAGAAAATGGCCGGAAGAATCGTAATGTGCAGATCCTGGATGCTGGCCCGGTAACACACGAGCCAGGCGAAGCTGCAAACGAGAAGTGCCGCCAGCGCTAGGGGCGAGACGCGCGCGTGCGCACCCGTGAGCGCGTCGCGGTCGCGGATCGCGAGGGCGATAGACACGGCAAGGATCAGCCATCCGTGTGTGTAGGTGATGTTGACGAAGTCCGTCCACTGCTCACCCAGCACGATGGTGCTGGGCGCATAGACGACGGCTACCAGCACCGCCAGGGCGAGGATCATCCACAGGCGCGCGAAATGGCTCATCCGCATAGAGTAGCGAACGAGGGTGGGCCAGCGCCGTGAAAACACTCACGGCGATGCTCGGGGGCTGCAACGATGGCTAGCTGATCGTCAGGCTGACTACGTCAGACAGGGCGCTCTCAACACCGGCGCTGGTGACGGCCCTGATGGCGAAGAACCAAGTGCCGGGCGCCAGATCGTCGATGACATAGGTTTGCAACCCGACCGTTGTGATCTGGATGGTCTGGTTAAGATTCGACGCGCTGAGCCCGTAGTAAACGCGATAGCCGGCCAGATTGGTGAGCGCGGCGCCGTTGGTGGTAGTGGTGGGCGCCTGCCAGGATAGTGTCGCCGTGCCGCTGGAAGCGGGCGCACCGCTGCCGGTCGATGAGCTGGAAGAAGCCGCCGCCGCGGAGTCAGTGAAGGTTGAGCCACCATCGTTACAGCCCGCCAGCAGCGATGCCACGACTGCCAGTACCAGTATCAGTTTCAGCGATTTCAAGGCGCACCTCCACGCAGGCGCCCGCCCAGGCAGGCGCACCCAGTAAATTCATCCCCGTGAAGCCGGCCGCCGACGGACCAAGCGAAAGACCGAAGCGCGGCAGACGAGTGGTGCAGTGCAAGGGCTGTGCCGCAGGCCCGGATGCATTGCTTTTCAGTGGCTTAGAGGCGGGGCACGGGTAGGATGCGGCTAGAGCGCCAGCGGCGCGTCGCGCGCAACCGACGCCGAGAGCTCGGGCGCACGGCCGCGAACTTGTATGTCAGTGATTTATCAAAGATTATCTACGTCGCGGCCGACCGACAACACGCGGGGGAGCGGACCGGATGTGTCACTACGTGATGGGCCGCACGATTTACCCCAGATATGTCGCATAGAGCACATACCCGGTGCGGCCGTTTGCTATTCTTGTGACGCGGTTCATGTCGATGGGCGTTACATGCTGAAGGCGTGATCCGGGACGTCTGCACGGGCAGACAGCTTGCAAGGTCTTGTCTGATACAACAATGATGGATTCGCGGCACGGGTTTTGCTTCGTAAGGTGGCCCGCACCGTGATGGCTACGGATCGGTCATTGGAGGATATGTCAATGAAGAAGCTCGGTTTGATTGCTGGCGTTGCCAGTCTTGCCGCGGTAGCGGGTGTGCTGTGGAGCATGCCGGTTGCGGCCGATACAAGTTCTGACTGGCGCCAGGCTCAGGACAAGTGGCCCGTTAGCGAAGAAAACAAGGACACCGGCAACAACGACACGGATCCGGCAGCCGCTACGGGTGTACCCGAGCCGGCCACGCTGGCGTTGCTCGCGCTGGGCTTAGGTGGCCTTGGCTTCGCGGCGCTCGCCCGCAAGCGCGTTAAGGTCTAACCGCCGACTTTCCACGGGATAGAACGGCTCGTTCCTCGAGCCGTTCTCTTCCAACGCGCTGACCTTAGACGCCATTGGCGTTGCGGATTATCGCGCCCTGAAGGAACGGAAGCCGATTGCATTCATAAACAAGGACACGCGCGCTTGCCACATTCGACCCAGTCTCGCGCTTACCCTGCCGATGCAATTGGCTATGTCCCAAAGGAAGCGGGCTACAGCCGCAGCAGCGCAGTCGCCGTGCCTGCGCGCCAGGTCAACGCGTTTACCGTCGATGTCGAGGACTACTTTCACGTCACCGCGCTCAGCTCGGCGGTCAGCCGCGACAGTTGGGCGACACGCGAATCACGCGTAGAAGCCAACACCGAGCGCCTGATGCGCGTGCTGGCCGAGCGCGGGGTGCACGGAACATTTTTCGTGCTCGGCTGGGTCGCCGAGCGCTCGCCGGCGCTGGTACGCCGCATCGCCGCTGCCGGTCACGAGATCGCCTGTCATGGCTATGCGCACCGGCTTGTCTACCAGCAGACCCAACGCGAATTTCGCGAAGAGACGCTGCGCGCCAAGGGCTGCATTGAGGACCTGATTGGCCAGCCGGTGCTCGGCTACCGGGCGGCGAGCTTCTCCGTGACGCCGGCCTCGCTTTGGGCGTTGGACGTGCTGATCGATCTTGGCTTCCACTACGACTCGTCCGTGTTCCCGATCCACCACGACATCTACGGGCTGCCTGGCGCCAAACCGGAACCCAATCGACTGACCGCGCCCTCCGGACGCTCGCTGGTCGAATTCCCCATGTCGGCCGCCAAGTTCTTCGGCGTGCCGGTGCCGGTCTCCGGCGGCGGCTACTTCCGCATCCTGCCCTACTGGCTGACGCGCGCGGGGTTGAAGCAGATCAACGAGCAAGGCGCGCGTCCGTTCACCTTCTACATGCACCCGTGGGAGTTGGACCCGGGGCAGCCGCGCATCCGCGTCAACTGGTTCTCACGCTTCCGGCACTACACGAACCTCGAGCGCTGTGAGAGCCGGCTGCGGCGGATACTCGGCGAGTTCGCGTTCACCACGATGCACGAGTCATTGCGTCTGCGCGGCCTGCTGGCCGCCTGAGGCATCCGCCGCCACCGCCGGGTGCTCCTGCGTGTGCTCGCGCGCGATTCCCGGCAGGATGACGGTCACTACCAGGCCGTCGCCCTCGAGGTTGCGTGCGTCGATGCTGCCGCCATGCAGCGCCACCGCACGCGCCGCAATCGCCAGTCCCAACCCCTCTCCGCCGGCGCTGCGGTGCCCGCGCGCGGCATCCACGCGATAGAACGGCTCGAAGATAAGCCCGAGATCCTTCTCTGGTACGCCCGGCCCATGATCGCGTACGGTGACTTCCACCGGCTCGCGTTCCGCCAGTCCGCAAGTGCCGCGCCGCGCGCTGACAGCCACCACCGCGCCCGCGGGGCTGTAGCGCACCGCGTTGCGGATCACGTTTTCGAACGCGCTGCGCAGCAGCTCGCGATCGCCCGAAACCAGCAGCCTTG
>Ga0209420_1001414_pt1 | contig 11398 bp, 6 predicted proteins | sample BlaSpr_A8_OM1_O1_FD_187972 | JGI IMG/M metagenome (GOLD analysis project Ga0209420, IMG submission 187972) | Forest soil microbial communities from Thunder Bay, Ontario, Canada - Black Spruce, Ontario site 2_A8_OM1_O1 (SPAdes) (version 2) | ecosystem: Environmental > Terrestrial > Soil > Boreal...
CCGCCGCAGCCGACCCTGAGAAACCGTCAACGGTATTGAATCCTTCGGAGAAAGGGCGGCCGTAGTCGTTCAGGATGGTCTGGCCAAAATGGTATCCATCGGTCAGGGGCGCTCCCGAAATCCCGGTAGCGCGCGTGTAAACGGAATCCAGTTGGAAATTCTGGTTCTTGCCTCCCTCAAAAAGGGCGGAATCGTTCGAGAATTCTTGCGCCAGTGAATCGTGAATGTGAAGCGCTTCCCGATCCGCCATTTCCGCGTCGGCAAAGTTCAGCAGATCGCTCGCTTCATCGAGGATTCGAACACATTCCAGGCGAGTCCAGGGGCGCATGCCCACGAGGGCAGAGTGAACATATCCCAATGCGATGAGCCGGTCGAATGCCGGATAAACCCAGCTATCGAGCGGCACGAACGGAGATCCCATATTCGCGGGATTAGGCACGCTTTCCGCGACTTCCGAAGCGGGACCAGGATTAGCAGAACCAGGATTGCCCCATCCCGCCCCTCCCAGTTCGGGGTCGTGATGGGCTCGATAAACCTGGCGGGCGAAGTACCATCCCAAAGCGCTGCCTACGACAACATCGGAGGGGAAATGCTGCTTGCCGGTGACTCGAGTCAAAGTCACCACCGAAGCCAGTCCGTAGACGCCGATCTTGGTCAGCGTTCCGGGATATTCATGCGCGATCACGCTCGCAACCGACCAGGCAACCGCGGAGTGCTCCGAAGGGAACGACGCTCCTCCCTGAAAGAACGTTCCATTGCCGTCTTCTGCAAGCGGCCGGGGACGCTGGGTCATAGTTTTGAGCAAATACGCCACGGCCGTACTGTCGAGAGCCGCCTCGCTGGCAAGAAGTCCAGTTTCGCGCAGATGGTCGTTGTGCATGACATGTCCCCAGAAGTAGGCGGCGCCGGCGGCGCCGATCATTGAATAGGTGGCATAGTCGGAAATATTCTTGCTCCGTCTGATCTCGGACGCGCCTTCAGGAACCTGCCGCGAGATCCATGCGTCGCCCGCCACCAGCGCGCCCGTAAAGGCGACGAAGGGAAGGAAAACGCGGGCATCTTGCCGATTGATGTGGAAGGGTGCCGTCCAGAATTGTTTCTGATCGAGCGCCAGATGCTCAATGAACGGGGTACCCAGGCGATTTTCTGGATCTTCTCCGGCGGGCAGGAGCGCGAATTGATTCTGCTGGGGCATTTCTCTGGTTGTGGCCGGCACGGGCGAATCGGGACGCGCATCCGTTTGAGCGCTGCCCGGTTCGACCGCCAAAACATTCGCCAGGACGACCAAAACGATCCAATACTTCAGGCCCCAGCGCTTCACGCCCCGGCTTCGACCGGTTGCGCGGCCTGGCTGGCAACTCTCGCTCGCGGCGAAAGCGATTGGTAATCTTCGCAGCATGTTCTTTTATTTGTGATTGCAGGATGCGTTTCTTCGGTGCCGCCGCAATGTCGTCCGCCCGGAGTTTCACTTTTCTTCTTCGGCGGTTGAACTTCCGGGTTGCTTACGGAATTGCGACCGCTGCCACCAATGCGGCCGACGAGGCTATCTGGGCGACCGCCAGCACGTTTTTCAGAGTGCTGCTGCCAAGCACTGCCTTCTCGGGCACGATCACCATGTCGCCGGGACCCATCGCCGCCGCGAGCACGCCTCCCGACCAGGGCCCGTCCGCTTTGCTTGTGACCGAGCCGTCGGCGCGCAGGATGAAGATTCCGCCTTTGTTGGCCAGTTGGGTTGCGCCTCCCGCGCGGGCGAGGTACCAGCCGGCATTCTTCCCTGGCCTATAGGTAAGAGCGTTCGCGTTGTAGACCTGCCCGATGACCAGCACTTCTCCCGGTTGTTTGGGGATCGTGAGCGAATCGCCGGCGCGAAGTTCGATATCCTCGGACGATCCTGCAAAGTCTTTGCGGTCCGGCCGAAGATGTATAACCAGCCGCCCCGATACTGGAGCTCGCCGCAGCGCCTCCAATACACGCTCGCGTTGCTGCACTGCCGCCTGTTGCAGTGCCGCTTCCTCAGTTCCCGTGGTGGTCGCCGAAGTTTTCACGACCGTCGACTCCTGCTCCAGCCGCTCGATCAACTCCTGCCGGCTCTGTTGCTGAAGCTCGCGAACTTCGACGCGCTCAAACAGCGCGGCGCGCGGGCTGGCCGTCGGCAGGAGTCCACCCGCGCGTTCGAGCAGCGAACTCAGGCGTTCGCCCGGTTTGATGCCGTAAACCCCGGGTTTGCCGACTTCGCCGCGCAGAGCGACGGTCGCGCCGACATCGTTCCAGCCAGACTGTTGGGGCACGGTCAACACATCGCCATCCCGGAGAGTTAAATTCTGGTCTTCCTTCCCGGCGAGAGCGGCAGCCAGGTTCAGGTCCTGATGTCCTCCGGCAACTCGCTCCCCGGAGGAATTCGAGATCGCATAACGCGTCAAGTCTCCGCCGTCGGCGTTCGCGCTTCGCAACAATCCTCCAGCGGAACGCACGAGGTCAGACACCGTCATATTGGCGGCGAGAGGATAGCGTCCGGGCCGCGCGACATCCCCTCGAACATACACGCTGGCCGGCGAAAGCTGCTCCGGCTGGCGATGCACCAGGATCCGGTCGCGGGGCTGGAGCAAAAGATTATTCAGCGGATCTCCCGTTAGTGCGCTGCCCAGGTTGATGCTGTATACCCGTGTGCTTCCGTCCAACTGGCGGCGGAATAGCTGCGCCGAATCAAGCCAGGCATCCGGGGTGACGCCTCCAGCCTGATAAACCGCATCGCGCAAATGCTGTTCGCCCGACGTGCGATACCGCCCCGGCATGCGGACCTCACCGGTGATGAGCACTTCCGGATCCGGTTCGAAGTCATACCTTCCGAAAATGTGCACCGTATCGAGCGGCTCCAGTTTAGGCGCCTGGCTGGGATGTCCGAGAGCGGCTGCCAGATCGAATGTTTCTACAACCGGACGGTAGTCGGGCGGATGCAGCCGAATAATTTCGGCGTAACGGGTCGAAGGTTCCGGAAGCAGGTCGGCATAGGAAGTGACCAGGTCGGAGAGCTTCATCTCGGGCAGGTAGGAATACCGGCCCGGCCGCAGGACATGCCCGATCAGGTAAATCGATTCCGAGTTGTAAGGCGCGATGGGGAAAATATGGATCTCATCCCCATCCTGCACTGCGAACCCTCTCATCTGCTGGCGTACCGCTTCGGAATCGCTAGTGTCGGTAATACTGACGCTCAACATGGTCCGCTTTTCATGCGCGACCAGGCGCTGCACTTCGATGTGCCGCAGCGCCGCTGCCGGCAAGATTCCTCCGGCAAGGTTGAGTACGTCCAGCAGTGTCTTCTCATTTCGCAACTCGTAGATTGCGGGACGGCGAACCATGCCTTCTACAGTCACGACCGGGCCGAGCGGTGGCACCATCAGCGAGTCGCCGTTTTCGATTCGCTGCAGCTCTCCCCGAATGCCGTGGAGCAGTAGGTCATAGGCATCCACCTCTTCAATCAACTGCTTTCCCCGATAGTGTTGAAGCCGCCGCAGCGATCCGCGCGAGGTTACACCCCCCGCCGCAAAAAGAGCGTTCAACGGAGTGGAAAGCGAGCTCACGTCATACGCGCCCGGCGAAGTGACATCCCCAACCACATACATCCGCACGGAGCGCAGCCGAAGCAGCGCCACGTCAGCGGAAACATCGCGGAACTGTGTTCTCAGGGTGCGTTGCACCATCTGCTGGACATCGCCCAGCGTTTGCCCGGACACCAGGACCGGTCCTGCCTCGGGCAGGGTCACGCGCCCCTCGCGGTCGACGGTGCGGAGCAGCCGCTGTGAGACGCCTCCCCAGAGATCGATCGAGAGACTGTCGCCGGGACCGACGACATAGCTCGGTCCTACCGGAAGATCCATGGGAATATATTCCGGCGCTGCCACTCCTTTGCGGAAAACATCGAGCCCGAATCTCGTAAGAGGCCGATTGACCGGTCCCGCCTGCACGTAGAGGTCATACAGGGAAGGCACGTCCGAGTAAGGAGTCGGCCGGTGTACCATCCCTGACGGCTCCGCTTCGGTGGCGTTCGCAGCGGCGGACTCGCGCGCTGTTGGGTGGCGCTCGGGCTCCCGTGAGGTTCGTGTTGTCCCCGTTCCCCCGGACAGCTGATTCGACTGAGTCGACTGAGGCGCGGTCAGAGACTGAGTATCCTGGCGGGGGGAGCGAAGTGAAGAATTCTCTGCAACCTCGTATTCAGCCGCGCGCTGCATCCTGTTCGGCTCCGGTGTCTCTGTCTGCGACGTGTTGAGCATGGTGTCCGGCAACAGACCTGTCTCATCGTCGCGCGTCAATTGGACGGATGAAGTATCGTTGGCCTGCGGCAACGGCACCGGCACCGGCAGCGGCGAACTCGGCGCAGTTTCTTCTGGCGCAGTTGGGCTTTCCGGCGCTTTGCGCGGCTCGTATACGGTGTTACGGCTGTCAGTGGCGCTTTCCACCTGCATATCGCGACGCTCGGCGGCGCGCGCCAGCATCTGCGCCCGCTCCTGCTGCACCAGTTTTTGCTCCGCTCCTTTGTCGGAGTCGGGATTTAACCGGGGCGTGAGAAAGCCATACCGCTGCAGCAGGCGCGTCGCGAGCACACGGGCGCGTAAGTCCGAACGCAGCCGTTCGGCTACAGCGACATCCGTCAGATCGGCCTCTTCCAGGATCTGCCCGCTCGTTCCCGCGTCTCGAGCCAGCAGGCGCTTGAACTCGACCATCAGACCAACCTCTTTACTCACGACTTCGAGAATCTGGTCGGCTGTAGCCGCCGCCTTATCAAGATTGTCCGAGACGATATCGGAAGGACGGCCGGGCACACGCGCGCCAGCTTCCGTTGCAGTTCTTTGCGCCTCGCCTTGCCGGGGCTCATCCTGTGCATAGGAAGCCGCGCAAAACAAGAAGACGCAGATAAGGCAACAGATATATTTCTGTAATGCTTTGTGCCTGAACATGATTTGTTTCTTACTTAATCTGGGAGTAAGCATGAGACCGAATTCCTATTCGAGATCCATCGGGTTCGAATAACTTCGAGTCGGCGCCTGTGGGCAGCAGGTGAGGGAATTCGGGTGATCGAACCGCCGATCGAAATATTGGTTGGAACGATGTGATTCGAACAATGTGATTGAAACAATGTTTTTAGAGGGGTTCGACGTCGCCTTCATCTACCTCAACCATTACCGATCGTTGAATCAGATCGATCGAGAGCACCAGGCGAAAGCGCTGTTTGCGGTGGATCAAGATGCCTTCCATGCCCAGCATAGGACCATGTTTGACGCGGACTCTTGCGCCCTGGCGCAGGTAGGGATGAGGTTGCAGCTCTTTACCGGCGGAGAGAGTCGATTCCAGAGCGCGAATCTCAGCGTCGGGAATGGCGGCGGGCTGGCCTTGAAAGAGAACGAATCGTACAACCCCGGGAGCCAGAAGAACGCCCAAGCGGTCTCGAAGATTGAGGTTCACGAAGAGATAGCCTGGGAACAACGACATGTCCAATTCCTTGCGGCGATCCTTCCAGCAGCGCACGCTGCGATATACCGGGAGGAAGTAATTCAATCCGCGGCATTCGAGATGCCGGGCAACGAACTTTTCATGTCTCGGGCGAACAGAAACCGCGTACCATCGCTCAGCTGGCTCTGGGGCCTTGACCAAAGTATCAAGCAGAACGCAGTTCGGTGATTCGTGATTTAAAAGTGTATTTTGCGGCACGGTTTCATGCTCTACCTACAGCTCTGCCAACTCAGCTACACTCGCCAGTGGAATGTAAGCCTTTATTTGTCAACACTTTATGAACGCCTGCGACCTTCAAGGCGCCTAATTCGTTGTCGTACCCACTCGCGAGGGAAAATCCCGCAAAGCGCTCAAGATTCCAGCCTCGGAACTCTCGAGTGGTTTGGTGCGAATATCCACGGCCGCCCAATAGAACAACCCGCGATTCTGTTCCGGCGCAAGTACGAGAATCTTCATCCCCGGATGCCTGCCCAGCAGAAACCCGCATTGTGCGGCGCGCTTGTTAGTGTCGTCGAGGGTGAGGATCAAGATGTCAGGCCGGGCTTCCTCAATGGTGTCTGCCAGTTGATTCTCGTCTTGCAACTCGCCAATCACCTCGATGTCAGGCTGGTCAGCGATAACGGCAAGGACAAGATCACGCATCAGTCGTGGACGGTTTGCCACCAACACTCGCAAGCGTTTCACGGGCATTTATCCTCGTGAGTAACTTCTATCTTGTCGAGCGAGGTGGCACAAGGTTCAATTCAGTACTACGACTCCACCTTCAAATGAAGTACAAGTTCAGTACCTTTGGGTGGTACTCGAAGAGTGAAACGCTGTACCAAAAATGGAAAAGTGTGCCCCTGCTTGTAATCGCTGCTCTTACGGGATCGAAGAAACTCGCCACCGGCTGTCCGATGACCTATGAGCAGCGAGAGATTTGCAAGGAACGATTACGAACAAGCTTGAATCAGGCTAACCCAAGTGCTCATTTCGCAGAATGCTGATTGTGCACTTCGTATTCGAGGCGGAATAGTCTTTGTGTCTTACGATTTTGCCAATCCTCCTGTGCAATTATCCGTTCAGCTTGCGCGAGACGCTCGGACGGCTGAGGATGTGAACGGAAATATCCTTCTAGGCTTTGAATGGCCAATTGTGAGAGTTCTTCTTCCGGACTTTCCGCATGAATGATGTATTCCCTTTGCAGCCTGGCAAGCTTCTCAAATAGTGTTACGGTCCGTACGGTGAGTAGCCTGCGAGAACCGCGAGCCGCATTCCTTCGCGGTCCGCTTCGAGTTCCTCATCTTTGTTGTAGCCGGCCTCCCACACGCTGAGCGGAATCTGCACCAAAACGCCAACCACTCCAAGCTTCAGATTGCGCAGCTTTGCTTCTACCTGCACACGTTCGGAACAGTAGTAGTGGTTGATATGTTCGATTTCGTGACCGAGAACGGCCGCCATCTGATCTTCGCTGGGCGTAATTTCAGGCCCTTGGGTGACGTAAACGGCGTTTGATTTGGCCGGAATGGGCTCCAAAACGTGGACTTGGGGGACATTCAACAGGTCGAGTCATCCTCCCGGATGAGCCCCCTTATGCAGGCTGACATCGTCACCATCGCCGCTCCTCAAACTGCGGAAGACAATCGTCGACACGATGGTTAGTATCCCGAGAGCGATGAGAGCTTTATGGATTCCATGAATCATTTCGCTCGGAACAGACTGCGTGCTGGGAACGAAAAGCGCTGTCGTTAAGCCGGCCGCCGCTACGCCGAAGCTGGTCGACATCTGCTGCGCTGTGCTGGCGATAGAACTTGCGCTGCTGGCATCTTTTTCCTCGATGTCAGCAAATACCAGCGTGTTCATGCTCGTGTATTGCAGCGACGTGAATGCTCCATAAAGGAAGGCCTGTAGCACGATGGCCCAAACCGGTGTTCCCAAACCGATGGTTGCAAACACGATCAGAAGAGCACCGAGAATGAGTGTGTTCGAAATGAGCACGCCGCGATATCCGATACGGCTTAGAAGTCGCGGCATGATCCTTTTCATCCCCATGGAGGCGATTGCCTGGGGCATGACCAGCAGACCGGATTGGATTGGACTAAAGCCCAAGCCGACTTGGTAGAGCAGCGGCAGCAGAAATGGCACTCCCCCGATTCCGAGACGAGTGAAGAAGCTACCGCTCACGGCGGCGCGGAACGTCCGAATGCCGAATAATTTGAGCTTCAGCAAAGGGAACGGAAGCTGGCTGCCGTGGATTCCGTACCCCGCAAGCAAAGCAATCGATAACGCGAGCAGCCCAGCCATCTCCCGTGCGTTCAGACTGTGCTCGCCGAATATCTCCAGCACATAAGACAGTAGTGCGACCCCGGAACCGAACAAAAGCAGCCCGACAATATCGAGCGGAGGGGTCTGCTCCTCACGGTAGTCCGGCAAATGCAGATAGACGAGGATCAAACCCGTAAGTCCAATTGGAATATTCAGGAAGAAAATGACGCGCCAGTGAAGATACCCGACGATCAGACCTCCGGCAATCGGTCCAAGCATGGGCGCCACCAGGGCTGGTATGGAAACAAAGCTCATGGTGCGCAGCAGTTCTGACTTGGCGAAGGTTCGCACCAAGGTGAGCCGGCCCACCGGCACCATCATCGCGCCGCCGCAACCTTGCAGGATGCGGAAGGCGACCAGCAAATGGATGTTGCTTGATATTCCGCACAAAAAAGACCCGAGCGTGAATAGACCAATCGCAGATGCGAATACACGACGGGTTCCGAACCGGTCCGCCATCCAGCCACTGATTGGGATGAAGACCGCCAGGCTAAGCGCGTAGCTCGCCAGCACCGCCTTCATGCTGAGGGGAGCGACGCCAAGGGCGCGAGAAATGTCGGGAACGGCCGTATTAAGAATGGTTGTATCCAGCGATTCCATAAAAAACGCGACAGCAACCAGCCACGGTAGGAGCCGTTTAGCGGCCTCGGAGGGAACGGATGTAGGCGGAGGAGCAATCAACGGGCTGGCTGGGCTCATATGCAGGAAACTGCTACAGGCTTCTCACCTCGAACATGTTAGATGATGTGCCGAACCTGGAGAAAGAAGGATTCGTGCGATTTTCTCGCGCAGCGCCCCGCGTCAGACATTGTGTTTCGGAGAACGACGGAGAAAATTACTCCGCATCCTCCGCGGAAGTTTTCCGTGATCTCCGCGTCTAAGATTTGGGATCCGCCAGTCACAAACCTTGAATCGCGGAGTTCACGGAGAACGGCCGCGGAGAATGCAGAGATTTGATTCACGGAGGGCTTTTGAACCGCAGTCGGTTGTGATCTGATGAGGGAATCTTCAGTGTGCAAGTTTCTGCACATTACATTTCCAGAAGAGCGTGTGCTAGCATCCTTTCGTCTTTCCGAGAGCACCCCCAACTCTCGGATGCCGATCTAATCACTCCCCCCGCCGAGAATTCCTGAGAGGAAAGGACTGTCTATGCCGCGTTTGAATTTCCCACCCTCCGCGCAATTCGGTTTCGCACGCTCGATATCAATCTTTCTTGCCGGTATCGTAATTGCCGCGAGTACTCTCGCGTTTGGACAAACCGAGAGCATTCTGCACAATTTCATCGCCATGCCGCACGGAGGAACTCCGCAAGCGCCGCTGGTTGCCGATGCTTCCGGTAATTTCTACGGCACAACCGCGTGGGGCGGCACCTATGGCTGGGGCGCGGTGTACAAACTCTCGCTGGCCGCGAACGGCAAGTGGACGCAGACAGTTCTCTACAGTTTTCAAGGTGGTACCGATGGAGGCACTCCGGTGGCGGGCTTGATTTTCGATTCCGCAGGAAACCTTTACGGCACCACGTCAGGCGATACGGAATTGTACGAACTTGGCTCTGGCTGTTACATCGCAAACACGTGCGGCACGGTTTTCGAACTCTCGCCGAACTCGAACGGAAGCTGGACTGAGACCGTTCTGCACACATTTGGCGCAATTGGTGACGGCGCATTTCCGATGGGCCCAGTGATCTTTGACAAGGCGGGCAATCTCTACGGCACGACGGAATACGGCGGCACTGGGATATTCGGCACTGTGTTCGAATTGTCGCCGGCAGCCGGAGGCACATGGACAAACAGCATCCTGTACAACTTTACCGACGAGGCGGATGGCGGATTGCCCGTGGCAGGCGTGGCCCTCGATACTGCCGGCAATATTTATGGGACCACATGGTACGGCGGCGATATCAACTGCAACAACGAGCAGGGATACCAACCTTACGGCTGCGGCACAGTCTTCGAACTGACTCACAATTCGAACGGAAGCTGGAGCGAGAGCGTGTTGCAATCGTTTAACTGGGACAACGGAGCGTTTCCCCTGGGCAATGTTGTCCTCGACACGAAAGGGAATGTTTACGGAACGACCCAATACGGTCCTGGACTGAATTGCTCCGTGGGTTGCGGAACGATCTTCAAAATTGCGCCCAGCAATGGAACTTGGATCTCCAGCATTGTCTATACATTTGCCGGTGGTTCGGATGGTCAAGGTCCGGTTTCTGGCCTGGTGGAAGATGCAAACGGAAATTTCTACGGCACGACATCGGATGGAGGTTCCACCACTGGCTGCACCTATGGATGTGGCACTGTTTTCGAACTGAGTCCGACAAAAGGTCCGGCATTCACCGAAAAAGTTCTGCACAGCTTCGCCGGTTCCGCTAGCGCGCCGTATGGCGCCGACGGATACGATCCTGTGGCAGGTCTCATTCTGGATTCCGCGGGAAACCTTTATGGGACGGCGTCGCAGGGAGGCTCAGTTTCCGCCGGCACTCATTGCCTGGGCGTCGACAGATGCGGCGGAACGATCTTTAAACTCACCAAGAACTCATCTGGCAAATGGACGACATCGCTGCTGTATTCCTTCACCTCGGGTGGAGACGGATTAAATCCCAATGGCGGGTTGATCTCGGACAGCGCGGGGAATCTTTACGGGGTCACGGAATATGGTGGGACTTATGACTATGGAACGGCCTACAAGCTAACGCCTCAAAGCGGCGCTGGATATTCGGAAGCCGTCCTCTACAACTTCACGGGACAAAGCGACGGCGGCAATCCCACGGGCCGGCTGGTATTCGATTCGGCGGGCAATCTTTACGGGGGAACCTATTATGGAGGAACTTCTGACTGCTCCTACAACAGCGGCTGCGGCGTGGTGTACGAACTAACTCCGGGTACTGGAGGGAAATGGACCGAAAAGGTGGTTCACACTTTCGTGAATACCGACGGCGCGCAAGCTAACTCATCGCTGGTATTCGATTCCGCAGGTAACTTATTCGGCACGACCTCCGGTGCAGGATCTTCCGGCTACGGTACTGCGTTCGAGCTGTCTCCTTCCGGCGGTTCGTGGACGTTTACGAGTCTGTTTAGTTTTAACGGGACGGCGACGGAAGGCTACTATCCGGGGCCGGTTGTGCTCGATAGTTCGGGAAATCTCTACGGCACGGCGCAAGGCGGAACAACTGGAGACGGACTTGTATTTGAACTTTCTCCCGGCGCCTCGGGATCGACAGAGACGATACTTCATACATTCACAACAAAGTCGGATGGCATCGCTCCCTTTGGGCTGGTCTTTTCGAAGCCGGGCATGCTCGTCGGCGTCACGTACGAGGGTGGCAACTATACTAACTGCCCCAGCGGGTGCGGAGCGGTCTTCCAAGTATCGCAAGTCGGAGGCTCCTGGCAGAAACGGAACCTTTATACGTTTCTGGGAGGAACTGACGGCGCCAATCCTGAAACCACTCCCATCCTCGATTCGGAGGGGAACATTTACGGTACTACGCAAGCTGGAGGAGACGCGTCGTGCTCCGGGTATTTGCCTGGATGCGGCACCGTTTACAAACTTACCCCTTCATCTGGAGGATCGACCGACACAATCCTCT
>Ga0209420_1001415_pt1 | contig 11395 bp, 5 predicted proteins | sample BlaSpr_A8_OM1_O1_FD_187972 | JGI IMG/M metagenome (GOLD analysis project Ga0209420, IMG submission 187972) | Forest soil microbial communities from Thunder Bay, Ontario, Canada - Black Spruce, Ontario site 2_A8_OM1_O1 (SPAdes) (version 2) | ecosystem: Environmental > Terrestrial > Soil > Boreal...
GGCTCGCCGGGGATCTTGTAGAGCGCCTTCCACGGTGACCCTGCCGGGTCGCTTATCGCGGTCTGTGGCGAGACCCCCTGGTTGCTCCACTTGGCTTGGTAGGGCAGGCCCTGGTAAAGCACCTTGCTTCCGGCCCGGTACTGCGCGGTGATCGACCAGGCCCGGTAGTGATCCGCCTTCGGCCTGACCATGACCGGAGCATGGTCCCCTGGCAGCACCGGCCCGAGCAGTTCCCACGGCGACTGCCACGAGTACTGGACCTGAGCCTGCGGGTCGTCGCCGGTGTTGTACCACTTCGCTTCGTAGATCTCCCCGTCCTCCACGACCTTGTAGCCCAGCGGGTAGTCAGCGTTCGCGGACCACAGGGGGTACGGCGCGTCCGCCGGGTTTGTGTCGGGCGCGGCGGGCTGGACGTCTCCGGCCGAGGACGTCAGTGTGGCGCCGCCCTTCAGCCGGCCGAAGGCCTTGGAGAACTCGAGGCCGGACTGTGCGGTACCGCTGCAGGTGTTGGAGACCACCCCATTCTCCGGGAACGAGGAACCGCACTGGCTGTCCCGGTTGAGGGACCACATTGAGACCCGGCCAAGGTGGCTTGCGGCCGCGAAGCCGACCAGACCCCTGGCATCGGACACGGTGAAGTTTTCGCCCTCGATGTTGTTCTGGCCGATCATGACCGTGGCGCCGAGCCGCTGCCAGATCTGCTGCGAGCTCAACCGGACGCCGTATCGGGGGAAGATATCCGCCACCTGGCCGTGGGTTGCGCGCAGCGCGCTCTCCACCGACTGCAGCATGGTACTCCCTGCGCCGGGCGCCTGGGCGAAGTCCATGGTCATGACGTTGATCCCGGCTATGGAGACGCGATCGCGCAGCATCGATTCGATCACCGAGATCGCGTTGCCCTGCAGCCCGGACGGCTCGACCGGGAGCGTTAGCCAGACAGCGAGCTTGCGATGCGCTGCCTGTGCGGCGCGTTCCAGGTTGGCCACGGCCGCCGCGCGGCGCTCCTCGGCCTGGAAGTTGTTCAGCGCAGCGCCTTCGATGTCCAGATCAATCGTGGTGAGCCGGTAGGCGTCGATCACCGACTGGTAGGCCGCGGTGAGGCTGCTCACGCTGGTGCAGGCGACGTCGAGGCTGGTGTGTGCCTGGCCGCCGAACGAGACGACAGCCTGCGCCCCGTCCTGTTGTACCTGGGCGATGCGCGAGCTCATGGCCAGCGTGTCATTGGCCTGGGTCAGGCTGTAGGCGCCGCCCCAGCTCGGCGCGCAAGCGGATCCGGGCTCTGCGACAACGAATCCAAGGACCGTCTGCTGTGCCTGGTCCGCCGAGGAACTCTGGAACTGGAACGTCGGCGTGAGCGTGGCGTCGACGTAAGGCGCGAACCAGGTCTGGCGGATGACGGGCTCGGCAGCGAGCAGCCGGGTCCGGACGCCGATGAGCCCGCCGTAGCCGATGCCAGCGAGGACGGCGAGGACCAGCACGAGCCGCAGCAACGACAGCCGGCGCCGTGGCTCGGCTGCCGGTGGCTGCGCAGGCGCCGCCGACGCGGCGACGGTCGTGACATTGGGCTTGGCGTAGGCGGGCCGGTGCTCCCCTTCGATGAAGTCAACTTCCAGCACCGATCGCCAGTCGGTCGGCCGCGGGGCCTGCTGATCCGTCCGGGCCTTGCGGCGCAGCCGGCGGCGCTTCCTGCCGGATTTGTACAGCAGCGAGAACCCGTGGATGCAGACGTCGACCACGGAGTTACGCAGCCCGATGAAGGCCTTGACGGCGTAGCAGGCCAGGATGATGTTCAGCGCCGCATAGGCCATGTTCTCGACCCGGTCGTGCCGGTAGGCCACGTAGAACGTGAAGCCGGCCAGCGCGATCAGCAGGTAGGGCGCGATGACGAAAAACGCCGGGACGACGGTGCGGTTGCGCACCTTAGGGGTCCGCGCGAAGGGCGCCTTCGACGCGGTGATGCCCTGGACCACCGAGGAGATGGTCCCGGCGAGGTTGACCGGCAGCAGGACCAGGTTGAAGCCGTAGATCCGGAGCACGTCCAGGCGTTTGTAACCGCAGTACCGCAGGTCGCTGGCCATGGCCAGGAAGTACGGCAGCGCCACGAGCCCGAGCAGCGGGCTGATCAGCGCGGCACTGAACGGGAAGGCGAGCAGCACCAGCAGGCTGGTCGAGCTCCAGGAGATGGAGGCCATGTAGTTCCATCGCAGGAACAGCTCGCTGAAGCGGGTCCGCTGGCCCTGCGCCCGCCGGGCGCGCGACTGACGGCGCAGCTTGGGCATTATGAGCAGGCCGCCGTTGGCCCAGCGGCGCCGCTGGATGCAGAGCGACCCGAAGTCGGGGGGGGTCGCGCTGTAGCTCATGCGCTCCGGGCAGTTGAACAGCCGCCAGCCGTGGATGCCCATGTCGATGGTGGACTCGGTGTCCTCGATGACGGTGCGGTCCCTGATGTAGTGGCGGATCTCCCAGTCACCGATATAAGAGGTCTCCGCGATGTCGTCCAGTGCCCGCTTCCGGATCACCGCGTTCGCTCCCACCCAGAAGGTGGCGTCGTAGTACGTCAGACCCTGGTGCACGATGTGCTGGAGGTCGGTGGTGGCGCCCGCGATCCGCTCCAGGCGGGTCGCCGAGCCTGGGAAGGCGCTGTAGGGCGTCTGGGCGATGGCCATGTCGCGGTATTCGCTCTGCTCGAGCAGGTGCACGAGCCGCAGGCAGTATTCGGGCATCAGCACGCTGTCCGCGTCCAGCGTCACGACGTAGTCCGGGTCCGGGATGCTCAGATCGCTGCTCGCCGGGGCGGAACGGACCAGCGCAGTCCCGGTGACCGTCTGCACCTCGCGATAGCTGCCACCCATCAGGCCCAGGTAGCTGTTGAGGTTCATGGCCTTGTTGGGCTCGTGGGAGAGCGATGCGTAGCGCTTGCGCTCGAAGCTCGAGAGCTCGGCCTGGAACGTCCAGACGAGGCGGCGGTACAGCCGGCGGAACATCGGCCGCTCGAGTACCACGCCCTCGTTGGCCGATTCCAGCAGCGCATTCTTGATCTCACGCAGCGACGCCGCAAGCTGCAAGATCACTTCGTTGCCGAAAAAGGCGTCGGTGTGATCGATGACCTGCTGGTCGGCGGCCAGGTACTCCAGCCAGATGACCGCGTCATCGTAGTAGCTGGCGAGCGCGATCATCGAGCCAACGCCTAGTGGTTCATGGCGCTCGGAGGCAAGCTCGAATGCCTGCAGCGCTCGGGCGTACTTGGTGGCGGGCCCGGCCAGTAACTGCTCGATCTGGCCCGGCAGCGCCCTGGCGGCCTCGAGCTGCTCGAGGGCCTTCTTGTTCTTCGGGACGAACGGGTCGTCGATCAGCAGGACAACCCGCTTCCCCGGGTATTCCTGCAGTGCCGCCGACAGCAGGGTGTTGCGGATGACCCGCTCTTCCTCCTGGTAGGACGGGATGATCGTCGTCAGCGTCGGCGTCGTCGTGTCGAAGAACTGGTCAAGGATGGCGCGACTGCCCCGGTGGTGCGTCCGGGTCCGGTAGAAGAAACCGAGCCGGCTCAGCAGGTAGGCCAGCGCGGAGACGGTCAGCATGGTGACGATGAGCAGGTACAGAACTGCCTCGGCCCTGGCCACCGCGTTCTCAGAACCCGGGTGGAAGAAGTCCTCGAAGAACCAGGTCACGAGGTAGGCGACCCAGGCCGTGACGGTGACGATGATGGCCATGCGGGCCATGGCGACACGACGGTCGGTGACCGGCCCCGGCACGATGGGCATCGCGCGAGTGCGACGGTCGCCTCCCCATTGCTTGCGCGGCCGCTCCCCACGGGTGGGGCGCTCCGACCGCCGGGGGCGCTCACGCTCACCGCCGGGGGGTCGCGCCGGGCTGCCCTGCGGTGCCGGGCCCGGCCGCTGACCGCGCGGCATGGGGACCGGGTGCGCGCCGTAGAAGTCGGCCGCGTCCGGGGTCACCGAAGCCAATGCCCATCCACTCCTCAGGATCGCGATGCGCGGCGGTGCGTCGGCCAGGGCTACGCGGATTCCCCCCAACGCCAACCCAATGCATGACGCTCTACGCACGTCGGCGGTTGTCGTAATTGCAAAGAGTGACCGGAAAACTACACAACCTCCGAGGACGGCGGCCGGGTGCGCGAGGGCGGTGACCGGCGGGGACTGGGGTGCGCGAATGCGGGGACTCACTACACGAGGGCGGGAACCACCTGCGGCTGGCATCATCGGCACATGACAGTCCTGAAGATCAACGCGATCACCGTTCCGGCCGACAGCGGGGACGAGCTCGCCCAGCGGTTCGCCAAGCGGGCCGGCGCGGTCGACAACGAGGACGGGTTCGAGGGCTTTGAGCTGCTGAAGCCGACCGACGAGCGCACCACCTGGCTCGTGGTCACCCGGTGGCGGGACGAGGCCTCGTTCCAGGCCTGGCTGCACTCCCCCGCGTTCAGCCACGGGCACCGTTCGGCTGCCGAGCGCAGCGGCGGCGAGGCACCGCCGGCTGTCGGCGTCAGCAGCGAGCTGTGGTCCTACGAGATTGCGGGCGGCTCGGCCGGCCAGGGCTCCGCGTCTGGCTGATGCCGGACCGCCCCGGACCTAGAAATAAAGGCGGGCAACCACCGGGTTAACGGTGGCCGCCCGCCTTGGGTTTCCCCCCCGCCCAGTAAGACGCGCGACCTACCAGGCGGGATTACACGCAGCGATCAGAGTTTGGCGCCGAGCGCGCGCAATCTCATCGCGGTGCCATCGCGGCGCAGACGGCGAGCAGCTCGGCCTGCCGCAGCACGGCCAGCACTTCGGGATGCACGGTGGTACTGACCTGTTCGTTGGCGGTCACGGTGACCGAGTTGCCGCCGCCGAGCGTGGCGGCCCCGAACTGGGTGTAGCCGAGAGTGTCCCCGGTGTGCCCGTAGACGGTGCCACAGCTCGTGACGTACTTGAATACGGCCAGGCCAACCGAGTTCGTGCCGGGCCCCGGCGGAGAGGAGTTGCCCGGAACGAAGCTCAGCTGGGCGGCCTGCGTCTGGCGGGCGAAAAAGAGCGGCGCGAGGTAGTCGCGGATGAACGTGTTCATCTTCGCCGGGGTGGACACGATGCCGCCCGACGCCCACGCTGCAGAGGCCGTGAGCGCCTCGCTCACGTCCTCCGGCGGCTGGCCGGGCTCCAGCTGGTAGCCGTGCAGGTACGGGCGCGGCATCCGGAACCCGGACGGCAGGCTGGTCTGGCTGAGCCCGGCCGGCTGGTAGACGAGCGTGCGCAGCAGCGAGTTGTAGCTGCGGCCGGTCACCGCCTCGGCCATCATCGCGGCGACCACGTTGTCTGAGTTGTCGTACTTGTAGCGGCTGCCGGGCCGGAATTGCAGCGGCTTGCCAAAGACGTAGCGCAGCAGCTGGTCGGGCAGGATGGTCGCGCGGGGATACCGCGCGAGACGCTCCCGCAGCGCCTTGCTCTTGGTGTAGTCGGGCAGGCCGCTGCGATGCTGCAGCACGTCCTGCAGCGTGACCGGGTGCCAGGTGCGCGGCAGCGCAGGGAGGACCTGGCCGATCGTGGAGCTGAGCCGGAGCTTCCCGCTGCTGACCAGGCTGAGCGCGACCGCTCCGCTGTAGGTCTCGGCGAAGCTGGCCAGCCGCGCGTGATCGGACGTGCTGAGCGGCCGGCGATCGGCCAGGCTTGCCGTCCCCGCCTGGTAGACGGCGCTCCGGCCGCCGTGCTGGACGATCACGATGACGCCGGGGGGTCCGTAGGGCATGGCCACCAGCTGGTTCAGGGCCTTCTGCAACGCCGCTCCGGTCGTGACCTGAGCGCGGGCCTTGGTGCGGGCCGTGGTCTGGGCAGACGTGGCGCGGTCCGGCGTGGCGCGGGCAGCGTGGTGGACGGCGGATGCGCTGCCGGGCGTGGCCGCCGCGGCGATGGCCAGCATGCCGCCCACGGCCGTGGCCGCCGCTAATGACCTTACAGAGCGTTTGTAGGCCATGAACGAAGAGTAATCAGTCACGGCCTCGGAACCGCGCCGCCACACCGGCTCTTTCAGGCCGATCTGCCGGTCAGGTGCTCTCGGTAGCCGACGCCTCCGTTGCCCGCCTGGTCAGCTCGGCCCAGTTGTATGCGTCCTCCGGCGTGGCGCGCACCATCTCGTCGATCATCTTTGCGTCCTCGCCGACGAGAATCCGCCAGGCCCCGGACCGCACGCCGTCGAGGATGATCGTCGCTGCGGCGGCGGCGCTGAGCGGCGCCTTGTCCCGGAAGTCGGCGTTCATCCGCACCAGCAGCTGGCGCAGGTCGTCGGCTGTGGCGTCCTTGGCCAGCAGGCCGGCCTCGGTCAGGCCCGCCTGTGCGTCGCTGGGGATTAGCTCCTCGATCTGGGCGTCGCTCATCCGCTCCGGCTTCGGCAGGCCGCGGGCGCGCAGGCTGTTGGCGATGATGTTGGTGCCCACGTGACCTGGCATCACGACCGCGACCCGGACCTGGGGCGCGTTGCTGCGCAGGTCCTCGATGAGCGCTTCAGAGAAACCCCGCACCGCGAACTTGGCCGCGGCGTACGCGGTGTTCGGCATGCCCGGGCCCAGGGCCGCCCAGAGACCGTTGACGCTGCTGGTGTTCACGAGGACGCCGTCACCGCTCGCGATCAGCAGCGGCAGGAACGCCCGGGCGCAGTAGTAAACGCCCCACCAGTCGGTGGCGAATACCTGCTCCCATAGTTCCCGGTCGCTCTTCACAAAGCTCTCGCCGCCGCCGATGCCAGCGTTGCTGAAGACCAGGTCGACGTGATCGCTGTCGTGCTCCTGGACCAGCTCATCACGGAACCGCAGGACCCATGCCTCGTCGGACACGTCGCACATGTGGCTGGTGACACGGACATCGGCCGGAGCGCTATCCTGCGCCATGGCCGCGGTCGCCGCGACGGCGTCCGCGTTCAGGTCGCATGTCGCGACCGAGCACCCCTGCGCCGCGAGCTGGCGCACGAGCTCACGGCCCATGCCGGAGCCTCCGCCGGTTACCACGGCGAGCTTTCCATCGAATGAGTCCACAGCCCGGCACCTCCCGCCCTTGCGGTCAATAAACTGATATCAGTTTTAGGGCCGGAACGTCAAGTCGGTGCTCGGTCTGGCCTTGCCCGAGGTTCGTCCGGGACGGCACGATTGATGCCGGTAGCCGCGATGAGGAGGGCTCATGAGCTTCACGGTCGAGAAGGACATCATGGTGGCGATGCGTGATGGCGTCCGGCTGGCGACGGACGCGTGGGTCCCGGCCGGCGACGGGCCCTTCCCGGTGCTGCTCGTGCGCCTCCCGTACGGCAAGGACCTGCCCGGGCTGTTCGCGTACGGGCTGCTCCCGAACATCTTCGCGCTGATCGAAGCCGGTTATGCCGTGGTTTACCAGGACTGCCGGGGCACGTTCCGGTCCGGCGGCGAGCTCGTCCCCATGATCAACGAGCCGAACGACGGCGCCGACACCCTGGCGTGGCTGGCGGAACAGCCCTGGTGCGACGGCAACATCGGCACCTACGGCGCGTCCTACCTTGGCTTCGTCCAGTGGGCGTCCGCTTCGGCCTCGGACAAGCTGAAGGCGATCGCGCCCGCGGTCACCACCACGGACTATTACACGACGCCCTGGTACGCCGAGGGCGGCGCGCTGTCGCTGCACTCGATCCAGTCCTGGGCGACGCTGATGGCCATGGCCGAGGTGCAGCGCGCGATGGGCGCGGGCTCCGGCGACATGCAGACGCTGATAAGCCTGGTGGCGATGGCCGCCAACCCGGATCCGCACCTTGCGGAGCTGCCGGTCCGGGCCAGGCCGCTGCTGGAGAAGCAGTGGCCATGGTGGGCGGACATCCTCGCTCACCCAGCACGCGACGCGTTCTGGCAAGAACTCTCGGTCATTGACCGGATCGAGGACATCACGGTGCCCGCGCTGAACATCGGCGGGTGGTTCGACATCTTCGCCAGCAACACCGCGCGGACGTTCACCGAGCTGCGGAAGCGGGGCGGCAGCGCCGAGGCGCGCGAGGGCACGCGGCTGATCATCGGCCCGTGGGACCACCTCAACAGCACCGGGATCTATCCGGACCGGAAGTTCGGGCTGATGGCCGACGCGCTGTACAACGACCTGACCGGCGCGCACCAGCGGTTCTTCGACCGCTGGCTGCGGGGTCGGCGAGGCGCCACGGCGGGGGACGCCCCGGTCCGGATCTTCGTCATGGGCGTCGACCAGTGGCGCGACGAGCAGGACTGGCCGCTGCCGGACACAACGTACGCGGATTACTTCCTGGACGGCTCGGGGCGTGCGAACACCGCTGACGGCGACGGCGAGCTGCGGACCGAGGCGCCGAGCGATGAGGGAACCGACGTCTATCTGTACGACCCGCGGCGGCCGGTGCCCACGCTGGGCGGGCGGGTGATGAACCCGTCGACGGCGAACGCGGCCGGGGCGGTCGACCAGCGCAGGGCCGAAGCCCGCGACGATGTGCTGTGCTACTCGACCCCGGTGCTGGAGCGCCCGGTGGAGGTCACCGGCCACGTGTCGCTGACGCTGTTCGTCTCTTCGTCGGCGACTGACACCGACTTCACGGGCAAGCTGGTCGACGTGTTCCCGGATGGGCGCGCGATCTTCCTGACCGACGGAGTCCTGCGGGCGCGCTACCGCAACTCGCTCGCCGAGCCCGAGCCTCTGACCCCGGGCGAGGTCGTCGAGATCACCCTCGACCTGTCGGTGACGTCGAACGTGTTCCTGTCCGGGCACCGGATTCGGCTCGAGGTTTCGAGCAGCAACTTCCCCCGCTTCGACCGCAACACCAACAGCGGCGGCGCGATCACCGAGGACGGCGAGGAGGATGTGGTGGTCGCGGTGAACCGCGTTTTCCACGGCCCCGGCCACCCGAGCCGCCTGGTGCTGCCGGTCATCGACCGGTAATGGAAGGCCCCGGCCGCCGTGGCGTCCGGCGCCGCCACAGCGTCTCCACGACGATGCTGATCACGAGCAGGCCAAGCAGGCCGGTCACGACCAGGGCCAATTCGAGGGCCGGCCCCTTGAACCCCACGCCGTAACCCTGGAGCAGGAAATACTCCGACAGCGGGTGGTCGTCGGTGAGCAGCGGGCCCGCTCCTGTGTAGGCATTGACCTGGCCGTCCTTCAGCCACACCAGCCTGTGAATGATCGCGGGCCAGGACGCGACCGGGACCGGGCCGTAGTCGGGCGCGCCCGCAAGGTCCGCCCGAGCCGCAGGGGAACCGAACACATGCATGATCGCGCTGGCGCGCAAGATCATCGGAGCTTCCGACCCGAGAAGGTACATGCCATAGGCCCGGGGGCCGTGGATCACAGTCACGTAGCGAAACGATGCCCGAAATGTCCGGAGAAGCAGCTTCTCTAGCGCCGGGCCGCTGTATGGGATGAACGAAGTCAGCACCCCGCCTGGCTCGAGGCGTGCGCGCGCTTCCTGGTAGAACTGCCGCGTCATCAGGACCACAGCCCCTGCGCTCCAAACGGGCGGCGGGGCATCGATGGTGATCAGGTCGTAGCGCTTGTTGGATAGGCGGACATAGTTACGACCGTCGTTGATGATGACGTGGCCGAGCGGACTGTGCAGGTAGCGGTTCGCATCCGGGTAGAACCAGGACATCAGTGTGGGCACGGTGGGGTCCAGCTCCACGGCGTCGGTGTGCAGGCCGAGAATGATCGACGAGCGATACGTCGTGCCCATGCCGAAGCAAATGTTGAGCATCGATGAGGCGTTCGGCCGCAGCGCCTTCGGAATGTAGGCGAGCAGCTTGGTGTCGATCGTGAGCTTGGTGATCCCTGTCCCGTTGACCAGTAGCTGCCGCGCCCTCGGCCGGCCGCCGACCACGTCGACCGTGGCCGCGCTGTCCTCGAAGTGGGCCTTCGGCGCCGCGCTCGGCGCGAGCCGCTGCTGGACGTAAGTCTGCCTTGCCACCGGGACGAAGAGCAGCAGCACGAGGATGGCGGTGAGGGCGACCGCGAGGCATGCCCACAGCGGACGCTGGCTGGACACAAACGCTGTCGCCAGGCAGCTGCCGACCGCCGCCTCGACGATGCACAGGGTGATGATCGACGCGCTGGCGCCGAGGACCGGGATCAGCAGGAAGCCGGCGGCCACCGTGCCGACGACACATCCGGCAGTGTTGGCTGCATAGACGAACCCGACTCCGCGGCTCGCATGTGCAGCGCTGTCGACGAAGAGCCGGACCGTCAGCGGGAACGCATAGCCGAGCAGACCCGTGACCGGAAGGATGAGGGGGACCACCACTGGCAATCCGGCTGGGCCCTCGATGTTGCTGACGATCAGCGGCACGAGCGCGAGGCTCGCCGCGCCAGCCAGGCACGCGCCAAGCGTCGACATCTTGGGCGTGCGGTGCTTCTGGCGCTCGTAAACCAGGCTGCCGCCGGCGATCCCGATCAGGAAGACAGCTACGACCGCGACGAAGACGTAGATGGATGAGCCGGTGGCCTGCAAGAGCACGCGAGTCCAGAGCACCTCAAGCGCGAGGCTGACGAGCCCCGACAGGAACGTGACCGCGAGCAGGAGCCACTGGCGACGGCGCAGCGGCTGGTGGCGCTCGGTCGCTGGAGATCGGACCTGCTCTATCTTCGGGAGCGCCCGCGAGATGAGGAGGGCGCCGAGGCCAGCTCCGAGATTGAGGCAAACCGCGACGAATGTCGTCCCTCTCAGCCCGAGCAGCTCGATGAGCAGGTAGCCGCTCGCCACGCTGCCCACCACGGCTCCCAGGGTGTTCAGCCCGTAAAGCCGGGCTATCCGCTCGCCCACGTCCGGATCGGTGCGCACGAGGTGGCGGGTCAGTACTGGCAGGGTCATCCCCATGATCAGGGTTACCGGCGTCAGCGCTGCAAAGGCCAAGGCGAATCGGATCAGCGCCACCTCAGCCGGCGGGAGCGAGAGGTAGGCGCTGCGGAAGACGGTCGCGATGATGCCGAAGGCCAACGGCATGAGCAAGGCAAGTCCGGCGACGGCAACTTCAAGCAGCCCGTAGACGACCAGCGCCCGCCGCAACTTCTCCCCGATCGCCGCGCCGAGAAGTGACCCGATGCCAAGGCCGGCCAGGAACGCGGTAACGGTCGTGACGATCGCTTGCGTCGTGTTCCCGAAGACCAGAACAAGGTCCTGTGTCCAGACCACCTGGTAGATCAGGCCTGCTGCGCCCGATGCCATGAACAGGAGCGGGACCCGCGCGTCCGACGCCAGCGGCCGGGCAGGTAAGCCTTCGGCCGTCTCGGGAACCGGGGGTCGGCCAACCCGTGCGATATCGGTCCGTCTCACCACGAGGAGAGACTATATGGCATTCAAAGCTCGTCGTCGGCAAGTGCGAGAACCGCGCGAGCGGCATGCAGCCACCCGGCGGGCTACTTATCTTGCGTGACATGACATC
>Ga0209420_1001416_pt1 | contig 11389 bp, 5 predicted proteins | sample BlaSpr_A8_OM1_O1_FD_187972 | JGI IMG/M metagenome (GOLD analysis project Ga0209420, IMG submission 187972) | Forest soil microbial communities from Thunder Bay, Ontario, Canada - Black Spruce, Ontario site 2_A8_OM1_O1 (SPAdes) (version 2) | ecosystem: Environmental > Terrestrial > Soil > Boreal...
AACCCTGACCCACGCGAAGCCCTATCCAATGGACAAGTGGCGGCGGCGGCTTCGCATCGGAATCATCCGCAGCTCGCGAGTGCCGTGGATCCGGACCCTCTATCGAAAGGCATGTCAGATCGGAACCTGGATGGTAGGCCGTCAGCTCGCGAGCTTGCCGGGAGTCGCGGCGGTCTATGTGTGTCATAGCCATCCGCGTTCCGTCACCTTCGCACCCGGTCAGAGCGATCTGGATCTCACCGTGGTGCTCGACGACGGCGCGGCGCAGGACCCGGAGCTGGTGCGCGCTTGCACGGACAAAGTCGATGCGTTGAGCAGGGTGTTCTGCTTCGTCTGGCCGCAGGACGCGCGCTTCATCAGCCGGCGCGAGCTTGCGCAGATCGAGGCGTGGTCCGGCGCGGGCGAGATTCTGAGCACGCTAAACGGGTGGATCAGGATCGGCGGTCGCGAGGTGCGGGGAGGAGGCCAGCTTCCCGTCATCAATAAGGAAGATATCGTGTTGCACCCGGAGTTCAACTCCTGGTGGCTCAACGTGATGCAAACCCACGTGCTGACGCCGCAGACCACCCTCGGTGAGGAGCACATGCGCCAGTGCTTTCGGGTGGCTATGAAAAGTGAGATGCGCTTACAAATCGGCCGCGGCCGCATCGCTCCCCCGTCGGAAACGTATCTGCCCGACTCGGACGCGGCGGCGCTGTTTGCGGACGACGCGGAGATGACGCGGCTGCTCGGCGACCTCGAGCGCAAAGGCTTCTGGGTACGCGATGGTGAAGAACGAAAGGCGATGATTCTTCGCCGCTCTATCGCACGAGCAGCGGAGTTCTATCGCGACCTACCGATGCCGCCCGAAGCGGCTTGGGTAGCGCTAGATGCCGCCAAATCGGCGCCGCTCGCCGAGGCGCATCGCGCCGAGTTAAAGGATCGGCTGGAACGCGAAGGAGCGATACGCGCGATCGCGCGAAGCATCATCATCTATCCAACCCCGCATTGGTCTCCGCGCGAGTATCAGATCGATGTCATCCTGCACGATGACGTGCCGCCAGCAGCCTTCGGCGATGCGGTGCGTGCGATCAGGAGATCGTTCGGCGGGCGCACCTTCGGCATCGGGGGCACGCACGCGCAGCTGACGTTGATTCCGCGCGTCGCATTCGAGCATCCATGGTACTTCCTCGGAACCCCGTTTCCGTTCCTTCACGAGCACGTGGCCACTTTCGCAGAGACGCTCTTCGGGACTCCGCCACGTCTTCCCGCCCCTCCATCGAGAGTGGAGCGTCTCCAATGGTGCGCCAGGTATTATCTCTTTCATCGATTCACTTTGCATTATCGGCCGCGCTACGTATCGAAGGAGGTCAATTTTTGCCAGCTCGCTGCGATTCGTCTCTTTCTGGAACACGGCACGGTCTTGACCGATGCAGCCAAGGTTCACCGCGCGTATCTCGACGCCTTCGTGAAGCGAGGGGAAGAAAGCGAAGCGCTGGACCTCATGCTGTGTGGCGATAGTAAGAGCCTCGATGAGATATCGTTCGCCGCCGTCCTGCATCTCCAATCGCGAGAGTACGAGGCCATCGACGCTCTGCTGCGTAGGGAGCGGGCGCTTTCTTGACGCGACGCGGGCGGTACGCATCGCCGCGTTGTATATTGTTCAAGCGATCACAAATTCCGCCGCGCCGCTTCGTGGGGCGAAATGGCGACCGTTTGAAGTATCGGATTCGAAGGGAGCAATTTAAAGGGACTTGCGAGAGGCGTAGGACGACTTGATTCAAGGTGGCTGGCTTGGCCTCGAAGCCTTTGCGTGGCGAATTTTTTACGCGTCGATGCTCTGCTTCGCGCTGGAGTTATTGTTTCCCGCGGGCGCGACCTCGGTCGCCGCGCGAATGCGTGCGGGATTGTTCTGGTCTATCTACATAACGATAACGGTAGCTTTCTTCACGGTCTTCAACCGATTCTGGAATGGGCTGCATATTCGCCCGCTCTTCGACCTTCGCTTCGCGGTTGCGAGCGCTTCGCGGGTCTCCTTGCTGGAGCTTGGTAGAGGAATCGTCGTGGTCCTGGGCGTGGCGATGGCAGGTGATTTTCTCTACTACTGGTTCCATCGATTGCAGCATAGAAGCTCGCTCCTGTGGCGATTTCATGAGGTTCATCATTCGGTCAGGGATCTAAACGCCTGGAACAGCAACAATCACTTCACCGAACTCATTTTTCGCGTGCCGCTGATTGCGCTGCCGATGAGCCTGCTAGTGCACGTGGGGACCGGTTCCGTCCCGACGATGGTGTACATCCTGTTGGGAATCCAGGGTCAGTTCGAGCATTCCGCGACCCGGGTGCATTTTGGTTTTCTGCGCTACCTCCTTGCCGACAACCGCTTTCATCGCATTCACCACTCAATCGAAGGACAGCATCGCGACCGCAACTTTGGGTCGTTCACCTCGATCTGGGATTCGATATTCGGCACCGCCCACTTTCCTTGCCCTGACGAATGGCCAGATGCGGGGGTGGTCGGAGTGGACCCGCCAGTGCGAGTTTCCGACTATTTGCTTCGGCCATTTGCGCGTGTCGCTCGGGGACGCCCGGGGTATGCGATGGCTTGGAACAACCGCTGGGGCGCTATCCGGCCACGCGGTGAAATATGATTGACCTCAATGGGCCGTCTAGCACATAGACAGGGCGTAGGACCCGTACCGAGCCGCGCGAACAAACGCCGCCTCGAGCAACTGGGTCTTCGTTGCCAAGGAGACGCCTTACCTGGTTACCGTTGTACCGGATGTTCGGGCGCGAGCTCCACTTTGTACACGTTCCCGCTTGCGTAGTGAGCGATCAGGGTCGCGCGTTTCAATTCAGCGGGTTCGACTCCTCCTTTGCTCAGTACATCATCCAGCGATTGGCCTTCCGGTGCATCTGTTACCGCGAAGAGGCAATTTCGCTCGTCGCCATTGACCTTGCCTACGGCCACCGATGGTAGGTCAGACCGATCGAAGTAATATTCCAGAATCGAGTCGGAAGGGCAGATACCCAGCACATGGCACTTCTCCGAAAGCAGCGGTTTGAGCAACATCGTCATTGCCTTAGCATCGGGCAGCGCGCCTGTCTCGCGCGAATTCAAGATGGAGCTACTTGAGATTGTGCGATAGCCCAAGACAGCTACAACTAGCAGCGCGATCGGAACTACGTAGCTTGGTCTCGCGCGTGCAAAAACTCCTAGTCCATCCAGCCCGAGCGCAAAGCCCAGTGGCAACATGAACAGCCATACCCTTTCATCCGGCACGGCGCGCATGATGAGCAGGATCGTCGAGCATCCAATGACAATCGCGGCGATTAGACGTAGCGCGTCCCCGCGCGACGGCCGCGGCACAAACACCGAGATGACCAAGCCCACAACGAGGACGGCAACGACTGTCAGCGGAAGATCCCGGATCAGCAGCGCCCACGTCGAAAACGATGATCTGATGAGCTTCCGGAAAAAATTGGACTGCGGGGTAATGAACCGATTGGCGACTATGCTTCTCCATCCAGTATTCGCGAGTACCGGAATGTAGAGCACCAGAACGATCGCGGCGGTCAGCGCAATAGCGCTCAGGAGCTTGACCGGAAATTGAGGATCGCGGCGACCCGTATCTTCCGCGAGCCAATTGAGGATCATCCACACGACGATGATTCCAAAGGGGAAGAGCATCACCGGGATGGTGTAGAAGCCGAGTGCCGATATGATCGAAAACCAGCGCCATCGCATAACCGTGCTCTGCGAGGTCAAGCTTTTTGCGATCGCGGCGATCGTCAAGAAACAAACACAGAGGACGGTGTACCCCCGTGCGTTGGTGGAATACTCCACGAGTATGGACGAAGACGCCGTCAGCGCCGCGGTAACTAATGCCACGTTGGGACCGAAAAAAGCCGCCGCCATGAAATAGGCGGCCGGTATCATCAAAGTGCCGAAGATCAGCGCCGGCAAGCGTTGCGCCCACGGATGAGCGCCGAACATCGCGACGCACTCGCGAGCCATCACGGTATGAAAGATATGGTTGTTGGGGCAGTTGTAGTAGGAGATCGTGGTTCTTAGAGGTCGCGCGATGTAAGTGATGTAGTTATACGCCTCGTCATATCTCATCGGCTGAAAAAGAAAATCGATTCGCAGCGCCAGGCCGATCAGTGTAATCGCGGCCAGGGCGCAAAGGCTCGGCTCGCGCATCCAGATCGGGGCGCGCCGTTGGCCATGCATCGAAGTCATCGGCCGTCACTATACATCGCATGATCTAGTTGACCTAAATCAGCCAAAGTGGATTGTCTGACGGGACGCGGGCTAGATCTCTGCATTTGCAAAATGCAGTGGTTTGGTGGGAGCGTTCGTGAATCGAATTAGTCGGAAAGTGGACAATTCCGTTGCGAAGAAGTAGCCAACAAAGTAGAGCGCAGACGATGTCGCCCTGCTCCGCCGCCAGGCCGAGTTATAAGCTATGACTTCCGCACGCTGGAACGATGCGATGCTGGACGCGATGCGCCTCACGGGTGACGCTGCGGCCGATGTGGTAATCAAGAATCTATTCGCCGATGGTGAGGCTGAGGCCACGCAGGCCTTTAGGACGCTGGCGAGCCTCGCCGATAACGATGCGCCGGTACCCTCCTCGATGCCGCCTGCGATGCGCGATTTTCTCGAAATCACTGCGAGGCAACCGCTTCCGGATCCCTCGCGCATCGAGGCCGCGCAAAATCTCTTCACCGATCACGGTCCCGAAATCCTTGCGACGCTGGGATGCTATGCGTTGCCCGACGCCTATGCCGCCCGTAAGGGGGTCAAGGTCCTCCATCGGACTGCCTACCTGACCAAACGCCCGACGCAGCGTCTGTTCAGAACCATGCAGATGGTAGTCGATGTAATGGGGCCGGGTGGACTCGGTCCTCATGGCCGAGGAATCCGCACCGCCCAGAAAGTTCGCCTATTCCACGCCACGATTCGTTATCAGATCGAAAACGACCTGATCGACAAGTGGGACTATGCATCCTATGGCCTACCGATCAACCAGGAAGACCTCGCCGGTACCCTGCTGACCTTTTCGTTTCTGGCGATCGATGGACTCCGCAAGCTGGGCGCGAATATCTCAAGCGAGGCTGCCGTCGCGTTCTTCGATGCATGGTGCGCGGTGGGCCGGATCATGGGCGTGTTGCCCGAGTTGATCCCGGATAATCTGGAACAGGCTGCCCAGTTGAAGGACATTATCCGCGGGCGTCAGTTCGCTCCCTCCGACGAAGGCCGAGACATGACGAGGGCGCTGGTGGCTACGCTGGAGGAGATTTCCCCCAGAGGGCTAAAGGGCGTACCGGTCGGCCTGATGCGGCTATTCATCGAGGCCGAGATCGCCGAATACCTCGGCATACCCCAAAGCGAATTTGATAAGCATATCGCCGAGGCCATCATATGTTTTTCTAAATTCGTTGACCGCGACCTGGAAGAGTCCCATTGGCAAGCGATGATTTTTCGCCGCTACATCCTGACCGTCATTGAACACATGATAAAGGTGGAAGCGGGCGGCTCGGAGCAGGACTATTTCCGAATTCCGACCGATCTACACAACTTGTGGCAGGGACCGAATCCGAGCTCGGAGGAAGGTCTCTGGAAGCATTTGCAGGGTTGGGTCACGGCACGGCTCTAGGTGATCGCTATTACTGCTTTGAGATTCATTAGCCGGCATCTTCCAGTCCTCGCGGCGGCGCCGTTGGCATTCTGAAATGCGTTGCCCTACCTGCGCGGCGGAGAATCCGGCGCCCAACAAACATTGCTCTGAATGCGGTGCATCGTTGGTGCGCACCTGTTCCAAGTGCGATGTCCAAAATCCTGTAGCCTCGAAGTTTTGCGCCGCGTGCGGAAACAATCTGACTGAGAAAAGCGCGCGCTCGTCCGAGGCGGCCACATCCGAGCAAGGTGACTTGTCTTCGGGTTCCGGAGAGGGCGAGCGCAAGACCATCACAGTGCTGTTCGCCGATATCCAGGGTTCAATGGATCTCCTCGAATCGTTGGATCCCGAAGATGCGCGCGGCCTATTCGATCCAGCCTTGGCGCTGATGGTCGAGGTAGTCCGCCGTTTCGACGGACACGTGGTGCAATCGACCGGGGATGGAATCTTTGCTCTGTTCGGAGCGCCGATTGCTCATGAAGACCACCCGCAACGCGCCATCTACGCGGCGCTCGAACTGCAGGAGAGAATCCGGCGCTACTCTGACTCTTTGCGCGAGTTGGGCCGGCGCCCGATATACGTGCGGGTCGGCATAAATACCGGCGAGGCGGTGGTGCGCAGGGTGCGCACCGATGACGCGCGAGTCGAATACACCCCGATTGGACATCCGACCAGCCTCGCTGCGCGATTGCAGACCATAGCGACGCCGGGAACGGTCGTCGTCGGCGAGCAGACGCGGAAACTGAGCGAAGGCTTTTTCGAGTTCGAGGTCCTGGCTCCACGCGACATCAAAGGCGTGAGCCAGCCAGTTATCGCCTATGAAGTCACCGGACTGGGTCCGCTCCGAACCCGGCTGGAAGCGGCGGCGCGGCGTGGGCTGGTCAAATTCGTGGGCCGCGAGGCGGAATTCAATGAGATGAAACGCGCGCTCGAGCGTGCTCTCTCGGGGCATGGCCAAATCGTCGGAGTGGTCGGCGATGCGGGAGTTGGGAAGTCGCGCCTGTTTCACGAGCTCAAGGCGACTTTGGGGGGTGGGGTCAAGTTGTTCGAAGCTTCGGGGCTCGCTCACGCAAAAGCATGGGTGTACTTGCCGTTGATCGAACTGCTGCAGAAGTACTTCGAGCTTCAGCCCGATGATGATGCGGAGAAACGTCGCTATAAAATCACCAGCCGGCTCCTCGGTCTCGACCCGGTCCTACTCGATACGGTGCCGTATTTGAACGCGCTGCTGGGGGTTGCCGAGGCCGACGATCCAATCGGGCAAATGGCTCTGCCACTGCGAAAACAGCGCACTCTCGATGCGATCAAACGCCTGCTGGTGCGCGAAAGTCTGGTGCAGCCGCTGTTGATCATTTTCGAGGATTTACATTGGTTCGATACCGAGAGCCTGGAATTTCTGACTCTGTTCGCGAATTCACTCGCCAACCTGCAAATTCTGATGCTATTGAACCACCGTCCTGAGTTCACCCATTCGTCGGGCGGAAAGTCGTACTACCGACAATTGCGTCTGGACCCGCTCGAAGCCACTGGGGCGGAGGAATTACTCACCGCATTGCTAACCGATGCGGTTGAATTGCGCGCGCTCAAGGAACTGATCGTCGAGAAGTCCGAAGGCAATCCACTTTTCATCGAGGAAATTGTGCGCGCGCTATTTGAGAACGGGACGATTGTACGCGAGGAGGATCGAGTCCGAGTTGCGCGGTCGCGGGCCCAGATTGTGATTCCGGCAACCGTAGAAGGGATCGTCGCCTCGCGCATCGATCTGTTGTCGCCGACGGAAAGAAGCCTGCTGCAAGCGCTCGCGGTCATTGGAGAAGAGTTTCCGCTGCCGGTGGCGCGCCGTGCGCTGGGAAAGCCGGAAGACGAACTGGTTAGAAGTCTCGCCTTGCTGCAGGCCGCCGAGTTCATTTACGAGCGTCCGACCGTCGCCCAGACCGAATATACTTTCAAGCACGCTCTGATCCACGATGTGGCCTACAAATCGGTGCTCCAGGAGCGGCGCAAAGCGATCCACGCCACGACCGCCGAGGCTTTCGAGACGCTGTACTCAAGCCGCCTCGAGGATCATCTCGACAAGCTGGTCTATCACTACCGTCTCAGCGGCAACCGGCCCAAGACTGCGCACTACCTTCATCAAGCCGGGCAGCGCGCCTATGAGCGATCGGCGGTGTCCGAAGCGTTGTCACACCTCAACGCGGCGTTGGAAATGGTTGGCCAATTACCTGCTGACGGATCGGCAGCGGAACTGGAACTTGCGCTGCAGATCAGCCTCGGCAATTCGCTGATGTCAACCGGAGGTTTTGCCGCCGAAGGTGTCGCAAGATCCTTCGAGCGTGCGCGCGAGTTGTGCGGTCGTCTTAGCGACAGCTCGCAACTGGTTCCGGCCCTGTTCGGACTCTGGGCTTTCCACAATTTCGGCGGCAATCTGAGAACCGCGCGGGAACTTGGCGAGGAACTGCTTTCGCTGGCCGAGCGCAGGAAAGACCTGGCGGCCGAGCTGATGGCACACGAAGCGCTAGGTGTCACGCTGACTTACTTAGGTGAACTGCGCGGCGCGATCGAACATTGCACGCACGGAGTTTCGATCTACCAGCCCGGACAAAAGCTGCCGGCATTTCTGGCGCAGATACTCTCCTCGTGCCGTACCTGGCTCGCGCTTGCTCTCGCTCTCACCGGGCAAGCTGAATCCGCCGTAGGAATTTGCAGCGAAGCGGTTGAGGTCGCGCGCGAATCGAAACAAACCGTCGCACTCGCGAATGCGCTCGTCGGAGCCGGCGTTCTTGCCGCGATGCTTGGCGACGCTCGGGCAGCGGAGGCATGCTCGGGGGAATTAGTTGGCTTGGCAACGCAAGAGGGATTCGTGTTGCACCTGTCATGGGGAAATACACAGCACGGCTACGCGCTGGCGCTCGGGGGAAAGACGGCCTCGGGCATCGAGCAAATACTCCAGGGCACCGCCATCGAGCATGCTGTCCGGCCTCTCGCTCCGAACACGCAACGCTGCTGCTGGCTTGCCGAGAGCTATGCGGCAGCCGGTCAGGCGGAGGAAGCGCGCGAGTCTTTAGCTGAAGCATTCGGGGGGATCGAAAAAACCGGTGAGCGCTGGCGGGAATCCGAGTTGCACCGGGTCAGCGGCGAGATCGCGTTGCTCGCCGATCCGTCGGATGCAAGCGAAGCGGATCGATACTTTCGAATCGCAATCGAGAAGGCGCGCTCCTCGGGCGCGAGACTGTGGGAACTCCGAGCCGCCGCGAGTCTCGCGGCGCTGCTTTCGAAGCAGGGCAAGCGCGCCGAAGCAGTTGAAGCGTTGGCGCCGATATATTCCTCGTTCGTGGAGGCCGATATTGCGGATCTGCGCCGCGCAAAATCGATCCTCGCGCAACTCGGCGCCTAGAGCCGCCTCGTGACCCAAAGCAACTGCACGATAGTTACTCACATCAAGCCGAACGAGCTCGACGCGCTCGACCAGTTACTCACTGATATCGGCAAGGACCTTGAAAAGAATCAGTACCTTCATTTCGCGAAGCTAGCGTCGCTGCATATGGCGGCGCTGATTATTGCCGCCAAAGATCCGCGCTTCCCGCCCACCCTGATCTTCGAATCGAACTGCGATGGTACCGCGGATGATTTTTTGCGCGAGCTGGTCGCGCACGGCCGCGCAGGCCTCGATGCGATCTACAGTAAGTGCGAAGGCTATCCATCGGGGGCTGCCCTCACCGATGAAGCTGTCCTTGCTTATCTCGATCAGCATAGCCTGCCAACACCCGCATTTTTTGTCGGCCTGCCCGGTCAGACCGTCGCGAGCATTCGCAATGCAGTCGCAGTGCGCGAGGAGATCAATCGTTTTCTCGACGCCGAAATGGCGAAGCATTCAATTCAAGGCCTAAGTGCGATTCAGATCCGCGACAGGATCGTGGCGCATTTGGAGAATGACTCTCCAGTCCAGCCTCAGATCCCGGCGGATACCTTCGATAGTTATGCGCGGATCGCGCAACGCAACACGATCATGGTCGGCCTCATAGGGTTTATAGCCGCGGTGCTTCTGTCGCCGCTTCTAATAGCCTGGATACTTGCCGTGCGCTATCTCGAAGTCCATGAACAGAAGATGCCCGCCGTCCCTGACCCGCCCCTCGATGAGCGCACCTATGCGATGGAGGATCTGTTCATCCAAAATCATCTCGCTACTCTAGGTATCGTCAAAAGCAATCCCATCAGGCGATTCACTATCAGGATGGTGCTCCCAATTGTAGGACTGACTTGGAGGCGCATTCTGCTGCGCGGCGGTTTCGGCGGAATTTTCAGCTTACACTTCGCGCACGTGAACTGGCTCGATGACGGCAAGCGCATCCTTTTGATGACCGGTTACGATGGCAGCGCCTTGGAGTATATCGGCAACTTCACCGATATCGCGGGCAGGTACATCAATGCCGCCTACGGTAACGTGGAAAACTTTCCCGCTTGTAGATGGATGCTACTCGGAGGCGCTGCGAGTCTTAGCGGCGACGCAGGATGGGCGCGACAGCATATGCAATACACACCGGTATTCTATAGCGCCTATCCCAACGAGACCTTGCTGAACTTGATGAAGGACCTGGACGTTCGCGACCATCTGGCAAACGCGACCAGTGAGTCCGAGGTGGAGCGGCTATTGAAGTTGTTATGACTATGAAGCCGGTTAACCATCTCGATTTCCACGACATTCAGGGCGTCGTCATCAACGCCTACGGACATCTCAACCATTCGCGATTCGTGTTTCTCAAAATCGTCGACGCCCGAGCCGCAAAGCGATGGCTTGCCCATCTCGCGAATCAGATCAGCTCGGCCGAGCGGCGGCGCGGCGAGGATGAACCTTCCGGCGCGCAGACCAATGTTGCGTTTACCTTAAGCGGAATGGAAAAACTCGGCTTGCCGGCCGAGACGCTAGCGGCATTTTCCCGCGAGTTTCAGATGGGAATGGCCGCACCCGAGAGGTCGCGCCGACTCGGTGACCTCGGCGACAATGCGCCGGAGACATGGCAATTCGGCGGACCTAGCACAACTACAATCGACCTACTGGTAATGCTTTACGGACGCGACGAAGCGATCCTCGAGCAGGTGGCGAAACGCGCGTTCGATCCTTCACCCGCATCCAACGGCCTCGAAGAAGTTTCGAGCCAAACCTCGATACGTGAGGACGCAAACGAGCCATTCGGTTTCCGCGACGGAATTTCGCAACCCGCTATCGAAGGCGCCGCCGACAAAGTAATTCCCGGGCAATCGATACTAAGAGCCGGCGAGTTCCTGCTCGGACATGTCGATGAATATGGAGATTTAGTGCCCGCTCCGACGGTCGCGCGCGAGCTCGATCCCGATCGCATCCTGGCATTGGACTCATCGCAGACGAGTCGCTGCAGCTTCGGGCATAACGGCAGCTTCCTCGTCTTCAGAAAGCTAGCCCAAGATGTAGAAGGATTCCGAAACTTTCTCGATCGTGCGACCCGCGATGCCGATGGGACCAGCAACCCCGATCGTGCGAAACTGCTATCAGCCAAAATGATGGGGCGATGGCCTAGCGGCGCGCCACTAACCCTGTCTCCCGAAAAGGACGATCCCGAACTCGGCAAGAACAAGCATCGCAACAACGATTTCGGCTTTGCCGCCACCGACCTCGACGGCTTTGCTTGTCCGGTCGGTTCTCATATCCGCAGAGCCAATCCGCGCGATGCGCTGGCGTTTCCATCCCAGCC
>Ga0209420_1001417_pt1 | contig 11382 bp, 5 predicted proteins | sample BlaSpr_A8_OM1_O1_FD_187972 | JGI IMG/M metagenome (GOLD analysis project Ga0209420, IMG submission 187972) | Forest soil microbial communities from Thunder Bay, Ontario, Canada - Black Spruce, Ontario site 2_A8_OM1_O1 (SPAdes) (version 2) | ecosystem: Environmental > Terrestrial > Soil > Boreal...
GATCAAGACCAACGAGCTGGTCGACTCCGCCCTCGGCGGGGTGCTGTTCATCGACGAGGCCTACAGCCTGGTCAACGAGGGCGACGGGCAGAGCGACCGGTTCGGCGTGGAGGCGGTCCAGACGCTGCTCAAGCGGGCCGAGGACAACCGCGAGGACCTGATCATCATCCTGGCCGGCTACGAGAAGCAGATGGAGACGTTCCTGGCCTCCAACCCCGGCCTGGCCTCCCGCTTCGCTACCCGGCTGAAGTTCCCCAGCTACACCCCGACGGAGATGCTGTCCCTGTCCGAGGCGGCGCTGGACCGCCGGGGCGAGATGCTCGACCCGGACGCCCGGCCGGTGCTGTGGCGCACGCTGGAGGAGGTCGGCCGCCGCCGGATCGCCGACGACCTCGGCAACGGACGGTTCGTCCGCAGCCTGCTGGAGAAGGCGGGCCAGGCCCGCGACGTGCGGGTAATGAGCGGCCCGGTCGAGCCGGTCCGGGAAGACCTGATCACGATCCGCGGCAAAGACCTGCAGCAGGCCTTCACCGAGCTCACCAGCAGGCTGCGCGGCTACGAGGACACCCCCACGGTCGAGGGCGCGATCGCCGAGCTCGACCAGCTGATCGGCCTGGAGCCGGTCAAGCAGCAGGTCCGCGCCATCGCCGCCCAGCTGCGGGTGGCCCGGCTGCGCGACACGCACGGCCTGGCCAGCCAGCCGCCGGCCAGGCACTTCGTATTCACCGGCCCGCCCGGCACCGGCAAGACCACGGTGGCGCGCATCCTGGGGCGCATCTTCGCCGCGCTGGGGCTGCTGGTCCGGCCCGAGGTGGTGGAGGCCCACCGGGCCGACCTGGTCGGCGAGCACCTCGGCTCGACCGCGATCAAGACCGGCAAGCTGATCGACTCGGCCATGGGCGGCGTGCTGTTCATCGACGAGGCCTACTCGCTGCACAACGACGGGTACTCCGGCGGCGACGCGTTCGGCTCCGAGGCGGTCCAGACCCTGCTCAAGCGGGCCGAGGACGACCGCGACCGGCTGGTCATCGTGCTGGCCGGCTACACGGACGACATGGACAGGTTCCTGCGCAGCAACCCCGGCCTGGCCTCGCGGTTCAGCACCCGGGTCACGTTCCCCAGCTACCAGCCCGAGGACCTGGTCCGGATCGCCAAGCTGCTGGCCGAGCAGGCCGGGGACTCCTTCGACCCCGAAGCGGTCGAGGTGCTGGGCAGCATCTTCCGGCACGCCTGCGAGGCCGGCCGGATCGACGAGCTGGGCAACGGCCGGTTCGCCCGGTCCCTGTTCGAGCGGGCCTGCGCCTGCCGCGACGTCCGGGTGGTGGGCCTGGGCGAGCAGGCCACCGCCAAGGACCTGACCACGGTGACCGCCGCCGACCTGGAGACCGCCTACCGCGACCTCGTCCCCACGACGGTGTCCGACCAGGGCTAACTCCGCGTGGACGGGCGCTGGGAATTCTGGATCGACCGGGGCGGCACCTTCACCGACATCGTGGCCCTGCGCCCGGACGGGCGGCTGGTGGCGCACAAGCTGCTGTCGGATAATCCCCGGGCCTACCGGGACGCCGCGGTGGCCGGCATCCGCCAGCTGCTCAACCTCGGGCCGGACGAGCAAATCCCCGCGCACCGCATCAGGCAGGTCCGCCTCGGCACCACGGTGGCCACCAACGCCCTGCTTGAGCGCCAGGGTGAACCCACGGTCCTGATCATCACCCGCGGCTTCGGCGACGCGCTGCGCATCGCCTACCAGAACCGGCCGCGGATCTTCGACCGCCATATCGAACTGCCGCAACTCCTCTACGACCGGGTCATCGAGGCCGGCGAGCGCATCACCGCCGACGGCCAGGTCCTCACCCCGCTGGACGAGGACACGCTCAAGCATGACCTGAAGGCCGCTTACGACGACGGCTTCCGCAGCGCCGCCGTGGTCTGCATGCACGGCTACCGTTACCCCGGCCACGAAGCAAAGATCGGCGACCTGGCCCGCGAGGCGGGCTTCACCCAGGTGTCGGAGTCGCACCGGACCAGCCCGCTGATGAAGCTGGTCTCCCGGGGCGACACCACGGTGGTCGACGCCTACCTGTCGCCCATCCTGCGCCGTTACGTGACCGAAGTGGCCAGCGAACTCACCGCCGTCAAGCTGCTGTTCATGCAGTCCAACGGCGGGCTGACCGACGCGGCCAGCTTCCGCGGCAAGGACTCCATCTTGTCCGGCCCGGCCGGCGGCATCGTGGGCATGGCCCGGACCGCGCGCAGCGCCGGCTTCACCAACGTCATCGGGTTCGACATGGGCGGCACCTCCACCGACGTGTCGCACTACGCGGGCGAGTTCGAGCGCGAGTACGAGACTCAGGTCGCGGGGGTGCGGATGCGGGCCCCGATGCTGGCCATCCACACCGTGGCCGCGGGCGGCGGCTCGGTGCTGCACTTCGACGGCAGCCGGTACCGGGTCGGGCCCGACTCGGCCGGGGCCGATCCCGGGCCCGCCTGCTACCGCAACGGCGGCCCGCTCACGCTGACCGACGCCAACGTGCTGCTCGGCCGGATCCAGCCGGACCACTTCCCGCACGTGTTCGGCCCGGAAGGCGACCAGCCCCTCGACTCGGAGATTACGAAATCGAAATTTACGGAACTCGCCGAGCAGATCACCGCGGCCACCGGCGACCGCCGCGGTCCCGAGCAGGTCGCGGCCGGGTTCATCGAGATCGCCGTGGCCAACATGGCCAACGCGATCAAGAAGATCTCGGTGCAGCGCGGCTACGACGTCACCCGGTACTTGCTGAACGTGTTCGGCGGCGCCGGCGGCCAGCACGCCTGCGCCGTGGCCGACGCCCTGGGCATGTCCAGGGTCCTGATCCACCCGCTGGCCGGCGTGCTGTCGGCCTACGGCATCGGGCTGGCCGACATCGTGGCCATGCGCGAGCAGGCCGTCGAGGCGCCGCTGTCCGCCGGTGTGCTGGCCCGGCTGCCCGCCACCCTGGACCCGCTGGAGGCCGACGCCCGCGCCGAGGTCGGGGCCGAAGGAGGAGTACCTGCCGCCCGGATCACCGCCACCCGCCGGGCCCACCTGCGCTACGACGGCACCGACACCGCGGTCATCGTGCCCGTCGGCCCGCTGGCCGCGATGATCAAGGCGTTCGAGACCGAGTACGCCCGGCGCTTCTCGTTCCTCATGCGCGACAAGACCATCGCCGTCGAGGCGGTCTCGGTCGAAGTCACCGGCGCGCAGGAAAACCTGGCCGCAGATGCCACGGCCCGTTCGGCCCCAGAAGAAGACGCCCGGCCCGAGCGGGTCCGGATGTTCACCGCCGGGACCTGGGCCGAAGTGGACCTGCTGGCCCGGGAAAATCTCAGGCCCGGGCAGGCGGTCAACGGCCCGGCCGTCATCGCCGAGCAGCTGGCCACCACCGTGGTCGAGCCCGGCTGGCAGGCCACCGTCAGCGACCGGGGTGACCTGCTGCTGGAGCGCGTCAGCGCCCGGCCCGGCCGCGGCCAGGCCAGCACCGAAGCGGATCCGGTGCTGCTGGAGATCTTCAACAACCTGTTCATGTCGGTCGCCGAGCAGATGGGCGTGCGCCTGCAGGCCACCGCGCACTCGGTCAACATCAAGGAGCGGCTCGATTTCTCCTGCGCGCTGTTCGACGCCGAGGGCGGCCTGATCGCCAACGCCCCGCACATGCCGGTGCACCTCGGTTCGATGGGCGAGTCGATCAAGATGGTGATCAGCCGCAACCCGGACATCCGCCGCGGCGACGTCTACGTCCTCAACGACCCCTACCACGGCGGCACCCACCTGCCGGACGTCACGGTGGTCACCCCGGTCTTCGCCCCCGCCGAAGATGGACACGGTGACGAGCTCTGGTTCTACGTGGCCTCGCGCGGCCACCACGCCGAGATCGGCGGCATCTCGCCCGGCTCCATGCCGGCCGCCAGCAGGCGCGTCGAGGAAGAGGGCGTGCTGATCGATAACTGGCTGCTGGTCCAGCACGCCACGCTGCGGGAAGCCGAGACGATCAGCCTGCTTACCGCCGCCGCCTACCCGTCCCGTGACCCGGCCACCAACCTGGCCGACCTGCGCGCCCAGATCGCCGCCAACGAGCGCGGCATCGCCGAACTGCACAAGATGGTGGACCACTTCGGCCTGGACGTGGTCCGGGCCTACATGGGCCACGTGCAGGAGAACGCCGCCGAGTCGGTCCGCCGGGTCATCACCGCGCTGCACGACGGGAGCTACACCTACGAGCTGGACAACGGGGCTAAGGTCGCCGTCGCGGTCCGCGTGAACCAGGCAGAAAGGACGGCCGAGATCGACTTCACCGGCACGTCCGGTCAGCTGGACGACAACTTCAACGCACCGTCCAGCGTGGCCATGGCCGCCGTGCTGTACGTGTTCCGCACCCTGGTCGACGACGACATCCCGCTCAACTCCGGCTGCCTGCACCCGCTGCACGTGATCATCCCGCCCGACAGCATGCTCTCGCCGCGGTACCCGGCGGCCGTGGCGGCCGGCAACGTGGAGACCTCGCAGGTGGTCACCGGCGCGCTGTACGCGGCGCTGGCGGTGATGGCGGAGGGGTCAGGGACGATGAACAACGTGACGTTCGGGAACGAGCGGTATCAGTATTACGAGACGGTGGCCAGCGGGTCGGGCGCCGGCCCCGGCTTCGCCGGCACCGACGTGGTGCAGACCAAGATGACCAACTCCCGGCTCACCGACCCCGAGGTGCTGGAATGGCGCTACCCGGTGCTGCTTGAGTCCTACCGGATCCGGCCGGGCAGCGGCGGCGCCGGCCGCTGGCCGGGCGGCAACGGCGGCCTCCGCCGGCTGCGCTTCAACCAGCCGATGACCGTCACCACCCTGACCGGCCACCGCCGCGTCCCGGCGTTCGGCCTGGCCGGCGGGCAGCCCGGCGCGCTCGGCCGCCACTGGATCGAGCACCCCGACGGCACCGTCACCCCCATGCGGGGCTGCGACTCGGTGCCGGTCGCCGCCGGCGACGTGTTCGTCATCGAGACCCCGGGCGGCGGCGGCTACGGCCCCCCGTAGACCGCCTGCTAGAGTCCTTCTATACGGTTGCGTATGGAAGGGGCTCGAATGAGGGTCAAGAACGTGCACGAGCGGACGGTCGCGGCCCCGCCCGGGCGGATCGCCGCTCTCATCGCGGACTTCGGGCGCATCTGGCCCACGCAGTTCGGTCCCGCTCCGCGGCCGCGAGGCAACCGCACCTACCAGGCCGGGATGATGGTCTGGGAAGAGTTCGACCGCCCGGGTGCGACCCGCGCGTTCCGCGTGCTCGAGCCCGGCGGCCTGCAGCTTGAGCACTGGTTCGAGCTCGAGCCCGCGGCGGGCGCGACCGTGCTGCGGCACACGGTCGAGGGTCACGCGACCGGCAAGTACGAGGCGATCTGGCGCGAGCGGATCGAGCCAGCCCACGACCTGACCCTCGAGGCGACCTTTGACAATGTCGAAGCCGCCGCCGTCCCCGCCGGCTAAGGCCAGATCTCTTACTATGCCGAACGGTCCGTGGTGCTCGCGTCCGGCAGCCTAGCTAGGGCTCGTCGCCGTCTAGTTCGCGCAGGACGGCGATCAGGGCGGCCTCGTCGCCGCTGGTGTGGTCCAGCACGGCCATCAGCGCGTGCAGGACCAGGTGCCGGTCCTGGCCGGCGTCGAGCAGCCGCTGCGCCGCCTCCCACAGCTCGGGCGGGTCGCCGCGCCACAGCCGGTCGGCCAGCACCAGGTGCCGCTCGATGTGCCGGCCGACGCCGCCCGGGGCCGGGGTGGCGTGGTCGGCGGCCAGCAGCGCCCGCCGGTCCTGGGGGTCTTCCGGGTCCAGGCTGCTCAGGTCGGTGCCGGAATGCCAGCCCTCGAGCACGCCGAACGCGAACGCGCGGCGTGCCAGGGCCTCCAGGTCACCGTCCGGCAGCAGCCGCCGGACCAGCACGTAGTCCAGCCCGAACTCCGCCGGGTCCCGGTAGGCCTGGGCGAACATGCCCATCGAGTTGAACACGGACTCCAGGGTCTCGGTCACCACCGCCTCGTCGAGCCCGCGGCGGCGCCCCGCCCAGCGGACCCACGCAGCCAGCACGTGCGGCATGGCGTCCTGCTCGGCGAAGGACAGCATCACCTTGCGCGGCAGCCAGCCCAGCAGGAACGTCTCCACCTTGCCCGGGCTCATCCGCAGCGGGCGGCCGAAGTCCCGGTCGCAGCCGTAGTCGATGATCCGGTCGGCGCAGTGCGAGGCTGAACCCCGGTCGGACAGGTCTTCCGCCTCGTCGGAGGCCAGGAACTCGGCGGCCAGCATGGCCCGGCGGTCCTTGCTCCAGGACTGCCGGCGCGGCCCGGTCAGGGCCACCGTGCGGCCGCGGTGCGGCGGCAGGGCCCTGATCCGGGCCCGGATGAACGCGTGGTAGGAGGGGAAGGACTCGCTGACCGCCGGCTCGGTCGCCGCGTCGGTGGTGGTCAGCGCGGTCTCCAGCATGTGCCGGGCCTGGCCCGGGTCCAGCTGCCTGAAGGCGTACTTGCCCTCGGCGCCGCGCTGGGTGCTGGCCTCGCGGCAGTGGTCGAGCAGCTTGTCCACCCGCGAGGTGACCCAGCCGTCGCGGATCATCCCGTCGGCGTTGTAGTCCACCACGGTGACCAGCGCGTGCGGCTCTTCCCCGGCGTAGCTGAACACGCAGACGACCTCGTCCTGGTCGCCCAGGAGGTCGGGGTTGATGTAGCACTCGGCGGAGGTCACCGCGCCCAGGTGCTCGGCCCAGCCGGGGCAGGGCACGCCGCTCTCGATCAGGTCCAGGGCCGCGCGCTCGGCCTTGGCCGCCTGCCGGGGCGTGCCGAGGCAGGCGATCCCGGACAGCAGGGCCAGGGCCGCCGGGCTGCGCTGCCCGGCCGCGTAGTCGACCAGCCCCTCACCGACCAGCTGCTCCACCGTGGTCGCGCGGCGCGAACCGCTCCCGCGGGCCGGGCCAGGGGCGCCTTGGAGCTCACCCCCGCGCGGCCAGTGCTGCCCCCACCAGGTGCCGAGCAGCTCGCTGACCATGAGTTCCGCGTCCAGCGGGCTGCGCACAGCCAGCAGCTCACGGGCCGCCTTGAGCATCTCGGCGAACAGCGCGTTCGGCGGCGGGGCGGCCCCCCCGCGCAGCCCGCCGCCTGGGCCGCCTGGGGGCGGACCTGAAGGGGGCTGGCTACGACGGCTTTGCGGGCTCACCCTGATAGCCTCTCAGATCTGGACATGCGGACGCTATGCTACGGTGTCATGCCCGCTGTAATTCCGCCTCATAAACGACACGCGACACGCGGAGCATCCTGACGTGCGGGGTAGATCGCCGTTCGCTGTCCGCGAATCCGCTTTCCTGGCCGCACCAATTGCCTGACTGTGGCACGCTTAACTGGTTGGCTGCGGGAACGACGACCCCGGGGAAGGAGCCGCCCATGGCGGTGTTTCCAGCGGCGGGCCTCCCAGCGGCTGGCCCCGGCGCGGCAAGCGGGTGTCCGTCGTGAGCATGGAGACGTCTGTGCCCAGGCAACGTGACCCATCGCAGGCCGCTCTGGTGGACATGCTGATGCGCGAGGCGCCTGTCGGCCTGGCCCTGTTCGGGCCCGACCTGCGCTTCCGCTGGGTGAATGCTGCCCTGGCGCGGATCTGCGGCCGGCCGGAAGCAGACCACGTCGGCAAGCTCCCCACCGACCTGTGGCCCGAGGACGCGGCGGCCCGGGCCGAGGTCGCGCTGCGCAAGGTGCTGGGCGACGGCACGCCGGTCCAAGAGCCCGGCTATCCCGCGGCTGAAGCCGGGGCCAGCGCCGACGCCTCCTGGTTCGCGCTGCACGACGCGGCCGGGGCGATCGCCGGCGTGGGCCTCAGCCTGCTCGAGGGCGCCGGGCGCGCGGGCGAGGAGGAGATCAGGCGCAGCGAGGAACGCTACCGCTCGCTGGTCCAGGGCGGCGCCCAGGTGGTCTGGGTGGCGGCGCCCGACGGCGCGATGAAGGAAGACTCGCCCGAGTTCCGCTGGATCACCGGGCAGAGCGCCGAGGAGTACATCGGGCACGGCTGGCTGGCCTCGATCCACCCGGAGGACCGGGAGCGGGTCGAGCGCGACTGGCGTGAGTGCGTCCGGACCGGCAAGGTCTTCGACGACCGGTACCGGATCAGGACCAAGGGCGGCTCGTACCGGCACTACGACGTGCGGGCGGTGCCGATCGAGCGGGACGGCAAGATCGTCGAGTGGGTCGGCGCCAGCACCGACGTGACCAGCCAGCGCGAGGCCGAGGAGATGCGCGGCCGGCTGACCGAGCAGCTGTCGGCCGCGGCGCTGCGCACCGCGCGGCTGCAGCAGGCCACCTCCATGCTGGCCGAGGCGCTCACCGTGGAGCAGGTGGTGGAGGTCATCACCGAGGTGGGCCGGACCGCGATCGGCGCGCTGCGCTCGGCCGTGGTGCTGCTCGAGGCCGACGGCGCCCGGCTGCGGGTAGTCAACGACGACGGGATGGTCGGCGCGCCCGACTCGGCGGGCGGGCCGCTGACCCTGGAGTCCCCGAGCGTGATGACCAAGGCCATCGCGACCCGGCGGCCGGTGCTGGTCGAGGACCCGGCCGACCTGCGCAGGCAGTTCGAGGGCGAGCTTGACATCGACCCGGCCACGGTGGCCGCCGATTCCGACGAGCGTTCCTGGGTGGGCCTGCCGCTGCTGGCCGCGGGCGCGCCGCTGGGCGCGCTGCGGTTCTCGTTCGGCCGCCCGCGGCGGATCACCGAAGAGGAGCGGGTCTTCCTGGAGGCGCTGGCCGGCCAGTGCTCGCTGGCCGTGGAGCGGGCCGGGCTGTACGAACGGGAGCACACCACGGCCGAGACGCTGCAGCGCAGCCTGCTGCCCGACGTCCTGCCCGTCCTGCCCGGCCTGATCCTGGCGGCCAGCTACCGGCCGGTGGCCAAGAACATGGAGATCGGCGGCGACTGGTACGACGCGTTCCGGCTGGCCGACCAGCGGCTGGCGGTGGCGGTCGGCGACGTCATGGGCAAGGGGCTCACCGCCGCGGCCGGCATGGGCCGGGTGCGCAACGCGCTGCGTGCGCTGGCCCTGACCGACTCCCGCCCGGCCGCGGTCCTGGGCGGCCTGGACCGGCTGTTCAGCGCCACCGAGCCTGAGGAGCAGGTCACCACCGTCGCCTATCTGGTCATCGACCCGGAGACCGGCGACGGCATGCTCGGGAATGCCGGGCACCTGCCCGCCCTTGTTCTAGAAGCGGGCACCGCGCCGCGGTTCGACGGTGTAGAAGCGGGCACCCCACTCGGCTGGGCCAGCCCGAGAAAACAGCACCCGTTCAACCTGCGGCCCGGCAGCACGGCGGTTTTCTATTCCGACGGGCTGGTAGAGAACAGGAATCGTGGTCTGGACGCAGGTCTCGACGAGCTGGCGGCGGTGGCCGCCCGCGCCGATTCCGGCGTGCTCGGCCACCCGGAACGGCTGCTGGAGTACCTGGTTGATCATATGCTCGCAGGTCACGACCAAGACGACGACGTCACCGTGCTGGTCATGCACGTGCCTTCGGGCGGCCCGCGGTGACGGTGCCCGGGCGGAGGCGTACAAGTCACTCCCGGTCGCAGCCTATGGTGTTGAGTGGGAGGCAGGCGGGTTGAATCAGTCCCTAGTGGCATCTAGCCAGCGATGGAAGGGGTGACCGTGGTCGTGAGCGCTGCTAACTCCGCAGCGCGGAAGCACCTCAGGACGTCGGGGCAGCAGCCCGTGGCCGTCGAAGATCAGACGGTCCAGGTGCCGAGCCCTGCCCCGGACGAGCATGGTCCCGAGGAGCGCGCCGACGCGGAAGCCAGCCTGGCCGCGGTGAATCTCGACGCTGATGCGCCAGACCTGGACAGCACAGACCTGGACGACTTCGACCTGGTCGACGCGGACGACGCGGACATCCAGGCCGCGCTCGCCGAGGGCGACCTGGACGAGCCCGACTTGTCGGTCGACGTGGCCGAGGTCGCCGACGACCTGGTCGTCGACGGGGCGGAGGGCGACGGGCCCGAGCCCGACCCGGCCGTCGCCGAGGCCGACGCGGAAGCCGACGGCCCCGAGGGGCCTGAGGCCTCGGACGCCCGGGTGGTCAAGATCGCCCCGGACGGCGGCGGCGAGGACGAGGAGATCTACGTCTTCGGCGACGACGACGATGACCTGCCCGCCGCGCAGGTCGCGGTGGCGGGCGCGACCGCCGACCCGGTCAAGGACTACCTGAAGCAGATCGGCAAGGTGCCGCTGCTCAACGCCGAGCAGGAGGTCGAGCTGGCCAAGCGGATCGAGGCCGGCCTGTTCGCCGAGGAGAAGCTGGCCGAGGGCGGCCACGTGCTGAACACCGACCAGCGCATCGACATGGAGTGGATCGCCGAGGACGGCACCCGGGCCAAGAACCACCTGCTCGAGGCCAACCTCCGGCTGGTCGTATCGCTAGCCAAGCGCTACACCGGCCGCGGCATGCTGTTCCTGGACCTGATCCAGGAAGGCAACCTGGGCCTGATCCGGGCCGTGGAGAAGTTCGACTACACCAAGGGCTACAAGTTCTCCACGTACGCCACCTGGTGGATCCGGCAGGCCATCACCCGCGCCATGGCCGATCAGGCCCGCACCATCCGCATCCCGGTGCACATGGTCGAGGTCATCAACAAGCTGGCCCGCGTGCAGCGCCAGATGCTCCAGGATCTCGGCCGCGAGCCGACCCCGGACGAGCTGGCCATCGAGCTCGACATGACCCCGGAGAAGGTCATCGAGGTGCAGAAGTACGGCCGCGAGCCGATCTCGCTGCACACTCCGCTCGGCGAGGACGGCGACAGCGAGTTCGGCGACCTGATCGAGGACTCCGAGGCGATCCAGCCCGGCGAGGCGGTCAGCTTCACCCTGCTGCAGGAGCAACTGCACTCGGTGCTCGACACGCTGTCCGAGCGCGAGGCGGGCGTGGTCTCGATGCGGTTCGGCCTGACCGACGGCCAGCCCAAGACCCTGGACGAGATCGGCAAGGTCTACGGGGTCACCAGGGAGCGCATCCGCCAGATCGAGTCCAAGACCATGTCCAAGCTCCGCCACCCCTCCCGCTCCCAGGTCCTCCGCGACTACCTGGACTGAGCGGTCGCGACTACCTGGACTGAGCGGTGTCGCGCGTCTGAATGTGGTTAAGTGCCCGTCCGCGTCCGCGGCCATCAGGTCGCTCCCGCCAGCCCCATCTGCCCCTGTGATCACGTAACCGGCAGGTCCTAACCAGCACGTTGTGACAACGACACGGTCCTATGCGGGTCGTTGCCACATCGTGCTGGCCGGGAGGGGCCGGCCGGGACCTCGGAGCCCCGATCCGCCACGGGAAGCCGACGGCCGCCAGGCCCGCCCGGCCAGCCGGGGCCC
>Ga0209420_1001418_pt1 | contig 11382 bp, 10 predicted proteins | sample BlaSpr_A8_OM1_O1_FD_187972 | JGI IMG/M metagenome (GOLD analysis project Ga0209420, IMG submission 187972) | Forest soil microbial communities from Thunder Bay, Ontario, Canada - Black Spruce, Ontario site 2_A8_OM1_O1 (SPAdes) (version 2) | ecosystem: Environmental > Terrestrial > Soil > Boreal...
AGGTAGCGGACCCCATCGACGCGTCGGATCCCTTGCGGAGGGCGCCTCGAGATGCTCGCGACGGCCGCCACCCCATGCTCAGTCAGCAGTTGGAGAAGCACGGTGCCGATGCATCCAGTGCCGCCCGTCACGACGACACGATCCGGTAGCGCGAGGTACTGAGCTGCGAAGTCCGGAATTTGGCGTGACGCGACACGCCGAAAGTCGGCGATGGCCGCGCCGGGTTTGCGGCGCGCCTGGCGCTTCATCCAGCGTACCCTGACCACGACCCGGGTCCTCGTTGTCGGTTCGGGCAAGTCGGCCGATCGCGTCATGTTCAGCATCCGACAGGATCCCGCCATGACGTTGGTCGGGCGCGCCGTCGAGGGTGACACCGTGGACGCCGGTGCGATCGGCAAGGTGACCGACCTTCCGGAGCTCTGCCGGCAGCTCGAGGTGGATCGTATCCTGGTAGCGGCCAGCAACGAGGTGTCGACTGAAGCGCTCGACATCTACCGCTGGCTGCGCAACTCCGTGCACATCTCAGTGGTGCCGCGCTACCACGAGTTGATCAGCTGGCGCTCGCGCCTCTCGGACCTCTCCGGGACGCCGTTCCTGGAAATCGCCCAACCACAACTGAGCGTATGGGACAGGTTCGCTAAACGGGCCTTCGACCTATGTGTGAGCTCGGCGGTGCTGGTCGTGACGTCCCCGCTGCTCCTCGCCGTGGTCGCCGGGGTCAAGCTGAGCTCGCCCCGGCCGGTGTTCTTCCGCCAGACGCGCCCCGGCCGCCACGCCTTGCCGTTTACCGTCACCAAGTTCCGCACCGTGACCGTGGAGACCGAGGCCGCATCGGGCGGAGAAGCGGTACCCGAGATGAATGATCCGGACCGGCCGCTTTACGAGCTGCGGAACAAGACAGACGAGACTTCACGCATCACCCGCCTCGGAAGGTTCCTGCGGAGGACCGGCATTGACGAGATACCCCAATTCATCAACGTGTTCAGAGGTGACATGTCCGTTGTAGGCCCGCGCCCGTTCATCCCGAGCGAGTCGGACATCGATGGTTGGGGGTCATGCCGCTTCGAGGTGCGACCGGGCATCACGGGCCTATGGCGGGTCTCAGGGCGCAACGACCTCACCCGCAGCGACCTCGTGCAGCTCGACTACCTCTACGTGTCGTCCCAGTCCCTATGGTGGGACCTCAAGATCATCTTCGACACTCCCATGACGATGGTCCGGGCCACCGGCGCCTATTAGGCAGATGGTGCCCGGCTCTTCGCGGTAGGGGTCACTTTGTAAGAGGGATAATGGCCGGGTGCCGAACTACGAAGAGTCCAGGGAAAGGCGAAATCGTCCACCCGGCGGAACGAAGTGGGCGGAGATCGCACTCCCGACGTGCCTGGTGCTCATTGTCTCGATTCCCGTGATGGTTGTCGAGGAGGATTGGCATGGCCGTCCGATGATTGACCAGGCGACTCACCTTTGGATCCTGCCGGCGTTCCTTGTGGCGTCAGCCTTTCTGCTCGGCGGTGCGCTTGCCGGATTCCGTGGTCCGTCCACCGCGGTTTCTCATGCTGTCCCTGCTGCGAGCTTTGCTTTGGTCATATTGCTGCTTGGCGCAGTGGTGCGCAGATTCTGGGTTGTTCACGAAGGTGTGCCGAATGCTGTCGTGCTCCTCTGGTGCCTCGGGATAATAGGGGCCCTCTTGCTGAGCTTGATTGGATCATTGTTCGGTCGTCGGTTGGCAACAGACAGATATTGACGGTCTTCGTCGCCCCAAGCCGCAGAGCGAGCTTCTCTGGGTGTCCCTGGCCGGGTCCCATGGTGCAATCGACAGCGCTTCGAAGCCAACCCTGAAGGCTCCTACGTCGCCAGATGAGCCCGAAGTCGCCTGGCAACGCACGGAACACCAGAGATGCGACAACCTTGCTGGCCGTCCGAGCCGGCAGTCGCAATCAGTCCACTGACGACCTGACATCGAGCGGGACCATGTGGGAACGTTTGTGTCATGGCCGACGTGTTGTTCGTCTGCACCGGCAACCTCTGTCGGGTCGCCGTCGGCCGCACTGCTGTTACGCGATCCGCTGGGTGACAAGGAGGGGGCCGAGGTCACGGTGCACTCGGAGCTGCTTTGGACGGGCCACAACGTGTCCTTGCGCACGTCGAAACCCGCTTGACTCTCTGAACGCCATTGTCCGCACTTCACCGAGCCATCGTGCTCGGCGAGTCATAGGCCTACGATCCCCGCGGGCGCTTTCGGTGTTACCGCCTCGAGTACATGCCGGTAGACGAGGCGGTGCTCTGGGACGATATCGGCGAGGTGTTGGACGGTGCAGAGCCGAGCCAGCTCGCGCTCCGTCGCGTCGGCGAAGGTCTTCACGAGCAGGGCTTCCGAGGCGCGTAGCAACCGATTGCGCAAGTCGTCGGCGTGATCTCCGCGGTGTACGGATGCTTCCAGATCGGCCAAGGCATCGTCCAGCTCCGGGCAGGCAGATGCCACCATGGCGACGCTATCCACCGGCCCCGAGCTGTGACTCATCAGGCGATTCGTTTCCAGAACGTTGAAGAGCGGTGAGTGATCGGTGCCGAGAGGGTCGTACGTACCGGGGAATATCGCGTTCTCGTAGCCGCGTTCAAAGCCAGAGAAGTCGATCGCAGAGTTGCTCTGTTCCTCGTCGATGACATCGAGCGCCAGATCCAGGAGGTCGTGGGGCCATCCGATATCGGTCAGCGCCGCCACAGTCGGGATCCCTGGATTCGTAGGAGGGACTGCCAGCAGGAGCTGTGCCGCCTCGAGGGCTGACTGAGCGTAGAACGCGATGCCCGGGGCGTGCAGGCAGATCGGCTCGCCAGCCCGCGCCCAGGCGTGGAGCCGCTGATGGATGACGGAGTTGTCCACGACATGCGTGAATCGGACTGTCGAACACGAGATTCCCCATCGCTCCTGGGCGCGGGACACGAGATACTCCGCCAACTTCTTCGAGGCCGCGTAAACCTCCGGGGCGAAGAACCGCAGTGCCTTGCCGGTCGAGGCGGTTATCACCCGTCCGACGTCGGTCACCGCTGCCGCCTCTAGAACTGCCTGCGTACCGAAGACATTGGAGGAGAGGGTCTCCGCGACGTTCTGCTCTGCCAGTGCCGGTAATCGCTGGCCAGCCAGGTGAATTACAAGGTCCGGCCGCTCCGCGAGGAAGATTCTGCGCAAACTCTCGAGGTCGCGAACGTCCGCGAGGAGGTAGCGGACCCCATCGACGCGTCGGATCCCTTGCGGAGGGCGCCTCGAGATGCTCGCGACGGCCGCCACCCCATGCTCAGTCAGCAGTTGGAGCAGTACGGTGCCGATGCATCCAGTGCCGCCCGTCACAACGACACGATCGGGTAGCGGAAGAGACTGAGCTGCGAAGTCCGGAATTTGGCGTAACGCGACATCCCGGAAGTTGGTGAGGGCCGCGCCGGGTCTGCGGCGCGCGAGGAGCAGCTGTTGCGTGAGCTCGTGAGCTTCGGTCATGTGCGTCATTGGATCCGCCGGTCCTAGCATCCGTAGCTTTACTTCACGGCCATTTCACCATGTGGCAAATTCCTTTGCAAATGTGAATGTCATCCGACTCGTCGGTGCCATCCGCTCGAGCGGCCATCACCAATTGCTACAGCGTTGCAACTTGTACGTTTACTGAGCGTTCATCCAGTCGAGTGGCGATCACCAATGGCTACAGCGTTGCAACTTGTACGTTTACTGAGCGTTAGCGACTTGGACGTTTACAGAGTGTTCATCGTATGTTTGTTGTCACGACGTATCGGGCACGATAGGTTACGACTTGTAGCGGATACCTTGGCGGGCCGAGCGGGGCCAGGGCCGCGGGTTTGAGTGTTGGGGGGCTGAGACTCCAGCGTCAAACGACGAGGTGGCGGAAAGTGACAGTCAAAGAGAAATTATCAGTCCCGGCCGACACTTCCTCGGTCACGGTGGAAACTGTCAACGTCGAACGTCCGCGACATTTCGCGATCGGTACTGGAGATTGGCATCAAGGGCAGAGTGAACCACGACGTCGCAAGCGGCGCTGGACGCAAATAACTGCTCCCCAGGCGCTTCTGATGAGTGATCTCGTCTGCCTGAGTCTCCCTGCGGTTTGGGACCCGACGCACGTCCCGGGTATTGGGGCAACAGCACTCATCTCTTGCCTTCTGTTCTGGTCTGCAGATCTCTATCGGCCTCGCCTGCAAGCCTTGGTCCTCGACGAAGTCCCAGCCTTGTTGAGTCGGCTTCTCGCGGCAGCTGGTGTCGTCGCGACCGTGAGCGCTCTTCGCCATCCATCTCTGGCTGTCTCGACGTACCTCGAGCTTGCGGCGGCCGCAATGGTTCTGACGCTGACCGGCCGCGCCATCGTCAATTTTGCGATACGAAAAGCACGCCGCAGGGGGCTCGTCCAGCATAAGTCGATCATCATTGGAACGGGACCGGTAGCCGACAGATTGACCGTAACCTTGGCCGCCGTGCCCGATTACGGCCTCGCCGTTGTCGGATACCTGGCAGATCATTCGGCGCCCGGCTCTGCAGTCGACGTGTCCCCTTACCTCGGTCCAATCGAATCACTTCGATCAAGAATCGACGAAACGGACGCTGCGGTTGTGCTCGTATCCGACCAGGGCTTTGCCGAGCACGAATTGAGCATGATCGTCCGTCAGGCGTTTTGGAATGACTGTGACATTTTCATGGTCCCACGTCTTTACGAGGTGAGCGGCCAGCGGTGGATGTCGGAAATGATCGGTTCAATACCCGTCGGACGGTTAGGTCGGAATGGGCGACGCGGCATTCAATGGAAATGCAAGCGAATCTTCGACATATTCGTCAGCTCAGTCGCCCTCCTCGCGCTTTCTCCTTTGCTAGGAGTTTGCGCATTGGCCGTAAGAATCGACGGGGGGCCTGGGATCTTGTTTCGTCAGATCCGAGTCGGACGCGACGGGGATCCCTTCGAAATTGTCAAGTTCAGAACACTACAGCCCGCCGATGACGCGGAGTCTGGCACGAAATGGTCAATTCACAATGATGGGCGCGTGACTCGAGTCGGGCGATTTCTACGCCGGACTTCCCTCGATGAACTTCCGCAGTTATGGACCATTCTGTGTGGAGATATGACCATCGTCGGGCCCCGACCTGAGCGACCTCACTTTGTCGCGAAATTCTCGGCTCAGGAGCCAACGTACTTCTTTAGACACCGTGTACCCGCCGGCTTGACTGGGCTCGCACAGGTCAATGGGATGCGCGGTGACACATCTATCAGGGAACGATCCAACTTCGACAATTACTACATCGAAAATTGGTCGTTCTGGCTAGACATGAAAGTCATTCTGCGTACGTTTAGCGAGGTGCTATCCGGGAATGGCGGATAGCGGGATGAAGGTACTGGAGAATCCACGGAGCTATCGTCCGGATCCAATTCGCGTGCTGCATTGCAGTCAGCCGGTCGACGGTGGGACTGCGACCGTCCTCCAACATCTCGCGGAGGCGGATCTGCAGAAAGGTCGCTCTGTGACCATTGCCTCCCCTCCCGGGCGCTTAAGCCGCTGGGCCGCTGAGCACGGTGTTCCCTGGATACGCCTTTCCCTGTCTCGGGAACCCCGTGCTGCGGATCTCTGGGCCGTCTATAAGCTGCGCAAACTTCTTCGTAGCGTGGATCTGGTATTCCTTCACTCGAGCAAGGCTGGCGCCGTTGGCAGATTGGGGATGGCTACGTTACCCCGCATCCAACGGCCGAAGTGTGCGTTCTTCCCGCACGCTTGGTCGTGGTACGCAGGCGGACACGTTGGGCGGCTGTATCGGCTCTTCGAGAGTTTGGCAGCCCATTGGTGCGACGCGATCATCGCGGTGTCTCGCGGTGAGGAGTTGGACGGCCTGGCTTGCTTGTTCCCATCAGCCGCCAGGAAGCTGCTCCTCATCGAGAACGGCATCGACGTTGATGCCTATACGCCAAGCGGTGAGGCGGCAATTCGGACATCCGACCCATTGATCGTATGCGTTGGTCGACTCTGCAAGCAGAAGGGACAGGACGACCTGATCCGCTCCATGAGCCTTCTGAAGGATTCGACTGCCACTCTTTACCTCATCGGAGATGGTCCGGATGCCTCTGATCTGCGTGTGCTTGCGCAGCGCCTTGGTGTGGCACATCGAGTCCGTTTTGTGGGGATGACTGATCCCCGCCCGTACTTTCGCGCCGCCGACATCGTCGCAATACCAAGTAGGTGGGAGGGACTCTCATTGGTCCTTCTGGAGGCCATGGCATGCGGTGCAACGGTTCTCGCCACTCCTATGGCGGCGGGAAGCCTCTCGAATGATGCAGCCATCATCACGACCGCGGGGGCGGAGCCGGCCCGATTCGCTGAACAGATAACCAGACTCCTCGCCGATCCGGAAAGCCGAAGGCGCCACGCACGTCGGGCCCGAACGTTGGTTGAGCGCAGATACTCGCTGCAGCGGGCCACCAACGAGTACCACGTGCTTGTCGACTCTCTGTTCCAGATTGATTTCCGCGCAGACCCCGCAGGACTGTGGGAGAACACAGCATAAGTAAATGTGCTTGAAGGCGGAAGGAATGCAAGCGGCGGCAATTTGGTAGTCGTGGCTACTCACCAAACACTCGTAAGGAGAAGTCGGTAATGGATACAGCGGATAATGGGAAGACTCTGACTGAGAACAAGGAACCACGAACGCACTTTAATTCGGTGACTCGGGCGGAACCGATTGACGTCGGTGCGACACATATGACACCGCGCGACATAGAGCCGCCGCAGTCCCCTTCTGACGTCGATCGGCTCAGCGTTATCTGGAGGGCCAAGTATCTGATTATTGCGGTCACCATCGTCGTCGCCGGCGGCGTATACGCCATCAGCAGTAAAGTCACCCCAACCTACTCATCGTCCGCGACGATTGCGATCACAGCCGCGTCGACACCTGGCGGTTCTGCTCAAGATGTCGCTCTTGCCTCTAATGATCTAGCCGCGCAGGACGCTCAGCTGGTCGAGGCTAATGACGTTCTCTCCCAAGCCTCCAAAACCCTCGGAGTCTCGGCGTCAACACTGTCGAGCCACCTGTCTTCCGGTACCGTCGCCGCCCAGAACCTAGTTCAAATCACAGTGCAATCCTCGAATCCGACCACCGCTCAGACGTGGGCCAATGTCGTAAGTCGGGCATTTCAAGCATTCATGGTGCACAAGGGAGTAACGAGTGCATCGGCGCTTCAGAGTTCACTCAACGCGCAGGTCGCACCTCTCAACCACCAGATCACGGTTCTCCAACTGCAGATTGCAGCGACGCAACCCGCCGCACCACCGGGGAGCGCGGCACTCATAGAGCTCCAAGGTGAGGAAAACCAATTGTCCGGTCTCCTCGCTAGCCGCGCCACGCTGATGGATAACACAGCCCTCGCCATCGTGTCACAGCAACCGAACGTAGCGATTCTCCAGTCAGCGTCTGCACCCAGCAAGATCTCACCGCGTCCACTCCTCTACGGGGTGATTGCTGCCCTCGCTGCCCTTTTGGTGACTGCCCAGTTAGTCATCGTCGCCAAAAGGCGAAGAGCATCAATTGCTGCGCGATGACCAATGGATCCGCCTCTCCGGAGCCAAGATCAACTCGTTTCAGCGACGAGCATCCGCGCTCGGTCAGGGTTCCTCGCAGTGTGCGACCGGCCAGCGTGAAGATTGCCTGGATCGCGTTGCTCGCCCTCGCCCTCTTGGGATTACTCGCTGGGACATCTGGATTCCTGACACCGAAGATCTTCCATCAAGTGTCAACGTTGAAGTGGGCCATCATCGCGGGCGGTCCCTTGCTACTCATCCTCTTGCTGACGGTCAGACGACCGTCACTTTGGGCAACAGGCCTCGTCATCCTCACGATTCCGATCGAACCCTACGTGATGACAATTCACGGCCAGCCGGTCTCAATTCTGTTCGTGACGGCATTGCAGGCGACGGTCGTCGTGACGATCGAAGGCGGCCTACGGCACACTCAACGAAGGTCGACACTAGGCGCGGTTTCGCCATGGATAGCATTGCTTTTGATCATTCCGACGATTCTTGGAGCAAGTGTCATCCACGAGTTGCTCTGCGTCCTAATGTTCGTAGACGTTGCATGGATCTGCACCAGGGTCGCCTTTCTGTACGCGGACGGCCGTGAGGTAATTGTCCTCGTCTTTATCGGTTTGGCAGGGGTGCAGTCGCTACTCGCCCTGAGCGAGTACATCAGCGGGCACAGCATCAACCTGTACGGTGGCGCCGGCACACCCACTTATTCAACGCAAGATTATTTCTTTACTTTCGGGACGAATATACGAACGACGGGAACATTCTTTGACCCCATTTCTCTCGGCAACGTCCTTGCTATGGCATTGCCTCTGGCACTGCTCGTACTCCTCCGGCGAGACAGTCGTACGGCCTACCGCTGGTTCGCAGGCGCGATGGCGCTTCTTGTCATCGGTGGTCTCACTGTGTCCCTTTCGCGTGCCAGTTGGATCGGAGCGTGTGCCGGGGTTCTCTGTGTAGCGTTCTTCAGCCGCGGTGTCCTTCGCCGGCGTGCATTCGGTTTGGCGGCCACGTTGCTCCTCGGCTCGCTCATAATTGGCTCAACCCTCTATGGACCCGCCCTTGCGGCTCGATTTGATTCAATCTTCCACCCAACGGCATCAACGGTCCGTACTGCACCCGGTGACAAGCTCAGAGAACAGGACTGGAACGTGTCTTTTGGCGTATTCGAACAGAACCCGATTACGGGCGTGGGATTCGGCCGCCTGGTCGCTCATCTTGAAGCTGAGATACCTGGCACCGACTCGAGCAGCCAAGCTCAGAACACCTACCTCCAGTATCTTGCGGAAGGCGGTGTAATTGGAGGGGCAGCTCTTCTCCTGTTGGGCGCCGCCGTGAGCAACGACCTCTATCGCTCGCGGCGAACCGACTGGCTATATCCGGGACTCGTCGGTTCGTTTGTCAGCGTCGCCATCGCGTGGGTCACCGACTACACCGTCCAGTACTACGCGGTGGCGGGCTGCCTCGCCGTCGCTGTCGGACTTGCCGCCTCCAGCTCGTATCGGTCGGCAACGAAGGAGATAGCCCCATCCCGTCAACCTCTGCATGCGATATCCCAATGATGCGAATAGTTATAGCCTCGAGCATCACGATTAGGGGCGGCGCATGGCGGTACATCAAGGACCAGGCGGTGGGTTTGAGAGAGCGGGGTTGCGATGTCACCATGGCCCTGCCGGCGGGTGCATCCCAACTTAGAAGCGAGGCCGCAAAACTCGGACTGCGGGTCCAGGGCACGACTCCCCACACCCAAACCGACATCTGGCATTTTCATCTCGCGGACACCTATGACCCGCAGGTAATTCGGGCGCTGCCGCTTGCCCGACTGGTCAGTCGGTCCGTCCTAATAACGGAACACCTGCCTCGCTCTGATGCCTCTGATCCATCGGTGCGGGCCGATGGCCAGGTTCAGAGCTTCGGCGCTTGGCCAGCGAAGACGGCGCTCAAGCGCGCTCAGTACGCAATGTGTGAACGGGTGATCTGTCCAAGCGAGTCCTCCCGCCAATTCGTACTGCTCAGGTACGGCATCGACCAACGCAAGGTTACGACTGTCCCGTGCGGCATACCCATGTCATCCTTGCCGCCGGACCCATGGCCGAGCGGCTCCCCGCTGTTCGTCGGCATCGGTGCGATCATCGTACAAAAAGGCTTCGATGTGCTGATCGAAGCAGCAGCTCTCGCTCGTGAGCCGTGGCAGGCGGTGATTATTGGCGACGGGCCGCATCTAACTGCCCTCCAAGCTAGGGCCAGTGCCCTGCGAGTGCCGGTACGTTTCACCGGATGGTCGAACGACGTAACACCCGCCCTGGCATCCGCCTCCGCTCTGGTCGCCCCGTCTCGGTGGGAATCTTCGTCTTATGTCGCAATGGAGGCCATGGCCCAGGGTCGACCTGTAGTAGCTACACGCGTGGACGGGCTGTCCGATATCGTTGTCGATGGCTCCACTGGCCTGTTGGTTAGACCCAATGACCCAAAGGCGCTCGCCGCTGCACTCGATCGTTTGGCGTCAGATCCATCGTTCGCGCAGATGCTCGGCAGGACCAGTCGTGAACGTGTCAAGTTGTTCAGCTTCGACGCAATGGTGGAGGCACTACTCTCCGTCTATTCCGACTCGCTCAGCCGTGGCCTACGCACGACGACTGACCGGACTCGGCTATGAAGATAGTTCTCGTCCACAACCAGCGATTTGGCGGAGCCCACCGGCGGACCTCAGAACAATTCAAGCAACTCGGCCTCCCCGTCACTGAGGTCACCCTCGAAGGGGCACAACCTCTCACGGAGGACGCGGTCATCGTCCCTATTTCCTATTACGGTGACCGCCCGCCCCAATCGGTACGGCCTATTACCCGTTATGCCGACTTCTTGTCGCTGCTGTCTGCGTATAGGCGACTGCACACGACGGTCCGCAAACTTGCTCCAGATGTCATATGGCTGAACCCCTGCCGCTTCCTCAAGGGGGCCTGGCTCGAAAAGGACCTGGCCAGCATCACTGCGTACTACTGCGATGAGGCACGGCGCTCCGACTATGACGATTCCGTTCGACACAGCACACGGGTCCGAACGCGAATTCCATACTGGCCGATGCGGAGAGCAACTCGATACCTAGATCGGGCGACGGTGGCTTCGGTGGCCGCTGTGGCCACCAATTCCTCGTACTCGGCAGACCAAATCACACGAGCGTACGGCCGCCAGGCGGAGGTCATACCATGCGGCGTCTCCGGTTACTTTCGGCCCGCTACAGGGCACGTTTCACGCGATTACTTGCTTTCGGTCGGCAGTCTAATTCCGACCAAGGGTCATGACCTTGCCATCAGGGCAGCCGGCCAGTGCGGACTGAACCTTCCCATTGTCGTCGTGGCCCCCCGTGACGATGCTAAGGAGGTTGAGAGACTCGGCAGCATTGCCACCCAGTCCGGTGTCGAAATGACCGTCAAGATCGGGGTAAGCGACGGGGAGCTAGCGATGCTCTATCAGTCGGCTCTCGTCACACTGTACTTGGCACAACGAGAACCCTTCGGGTTGGTCAGCATCGAGGCGCAATCGTGCGGCAGCCCAGTGATCGTCAGCAATGAGGGGGGCCTGCCTGAGACCGTTGTTCCCGGTGTCACTGGCTGGGCGGTGGCTCGAAAGGCCGACGACGTCGCAGCCCGACTTGCATTGTTCAGCAACCGGCAACTGGCAGAAGCACTCGGCGCGGCGGCTTCCGCACATGCCGCCCAGTGGTCTTGGAGCGTCTCCGCTGCGAGGCTACGCAATGTCATCGAATCCGTGTACCGAGCATGACCGCTTTCGCAGTCTGCTCCAAGAGTGCTTGGCTCCCCTCGATTC
>Ga0209420_1001419_pt1 | contig 11380 bp, 10 predicted proteins | sample BlaSpr_A8_OM1_O1_FD_187972 | JGI IMG/M metagenome (GOLD analysis project Ga0209420, IMG submission 187972) | Forest soil microbial communities from Thunder Bay, Ontario, Canada - Black Spruce, Ontario site 2_A8_OM1_O1 (SPAdes) (version 2) | ecosystem: Environmental > Terrestrial > Soil > Boreal...
AGCCAAGATCCGGCCAGCAGTGAGGTCACGATCGAGAGCATCACCAGGCTGACGAAGAAAGTCTGGTTGATGATGCCTGCGGCAAAGGCCGTCGAGGCGAGCACGATTCCCGGTCCGCCGCGGGCGTTCATCGCAATCGCCAGGCTCGCGGACATGAAACTGTTCTCGCGGGACAGTCGTGCTCCCAGGTAGACGCTGACTGCTTTCGCAGCACAAGCGAAGGCGAGGAAGCCGAGGAAGAACAGCACGGCGAAGTGGTGGATCAGGTCGAGCTGGATGCCGATGATCGCGAAGTAGACGGGGATGAAGAAGCCGAACGAGACACCCGCGAGTGCGTTGCGCTCCGGTACAACTTCGTCGCCAGTGGCCATCGCGACGGTGATTCCGGCGACGAACGCGCCGTATAGGGGTACGAGGCCCAGCGCGAGCGCAGCCGCCGACAGCGCGAGCATCCATAGGAGCTGGCCCGCGACAGGGCTGCGGCGGGCCATGGGGTTGGCTCGCATGCCGATCAGCGCCTTGTAGGCGCGTCCGCCGAGGGTGAGTGCCAGGCCGAGGAACAGCACGGCGACTGCCGTGTGGTAGATGCCGCTTTCGGCCACGGTGTGGATTTTCAGCGCTGCCGGGACACCGAACGTCGTGCTGCCGCTGGCTTGCACGAGGCCGATCGTGACCGCGAGGACGACATACAGCACGATGTCCTCGATGACGGCGACCGACAGCACGATGCGGGAGAAGCGCGTGCCCAGCAGGCCGGTGTCGTGCATGATCCGCGAGATAACCGGGATGCTCGTGACTGCTACTGCCATCCCGAACACCAAGGTAAGCGCCGTCTTGTTGCCAGCAGCGCCGATGAAATTGCTGGCGCCCAGCACCGCTACCAGGCCGAGCCCGGCCGCGAATGGCAGCACAAGACCGAATGACGCGATGAGCCCGACCGTGCGTACTGCGTTGCGCTGAATCAGCCGCCGCATCTCTGCGCCTGCGGCGAACATCAGCAGCAGCAGGCCCAGCTGGTAAACCGCCCCCAGCGCGGCGGCTGACGAGCCGCTCGCCGGGAAGATCCAGTGCTGGACGCCCGGGAAGGCCGCGCCCAGGGCCGAGGGCCCGAGCAATATGCCGCCTACAATCTCGCCGATCGCGCGCGGTTGCCTGAACCGCGCGAACAGGGCACCCACGCTGTGCGCGGCCAGCAGGAGGACAGCCAGCGCGATCAGCAGCCGGGCAAGATCAGCGTCTGTGAAGGACAATGTCCCTACCTGGGGCTCGTTTCCGCCGGGGACGGTGTTCGGATATCAGTACAGTAAAACGGACATGCGTGTCAATGAGCCCCAAGGATTCCGGACCGACGCGCAACGGGCACAGAGCGGGCACTACGGCCCATGAAGGTCCCGGCGCTGCGGTACGAACGTGGCACCGACACACCTTGACAGCCAGGCAACTCGCTTAACTAACCGGCCCTGCCTCTAACCCGCGTCGGTCCCGAGGATCGCGGCGACCACCAGGTCGGTGTCGGCCAGGTCGGGCAGCACCGCGTGCGCCCCGGCGGCGGCGAGCTCGCCCACGGTGAAGGCGCCGGTCGCCACGCCAACCGCCCGGGCACCGGTGGTCAGCGCGGCCTCGACGTCGAGCGGCGTGTCGCCGACGATCACGGTGGCGTCGCCGCCGAAATCGGTCCGGTACGCACGCGACGCGTTACGCCGGGCCTGGTGCACGAGCTCGGCCCTGACCTCGTGCATGCTGCCGTAAGCTCCCGCGTCCAGGTCCAGGTGCTCGGTCAGGCCGAGCGGGCCGAGCTTCACCTCCGCCAGCGGCCTGATGTTGCCGGTCAGCAGCGACTGGACCACGCTGCGTCCGTCAAGCCGGGCCAGCGCGGCCATGGCCTCGGCGGCTCCGGGCAGGATCCGAGCCCGCTCCACCACCAGCCCGGCCAGGCCGGGGGCGTAGGCCGCCATCAGCCGGTGGAACTCGTCGACGTGCTGCCGGGGGTCGTCCACCCCGGCCAGGGTCAGCACCTCCGCGACGATGGCCCGGTCGGTGCGCCCGGCCATGGACCCTGGCTGCGGCATGTCCGGGCCGAACATCTCGCCGAACACGGTCTGATACAGCTCCCGGCCTATCCCGTTGGAGTCGATCAGCGTGTAGTCAACGTCCCACAGGACCAGCAGCCGGCGCACGCGGCTCAGGCCATCCGGCCGAGGCCCGGGTAGTCGACGACCACCCCTTCGGCGTCGAATGTGACGTCAGCGGAGAAGTCGCCGCTTTCGTACCGGATCACGCTCAGCGGCCCCGGCCAGGGCAGCCCGGGCTCGAACGCCGGGCCGCTGCGCAGGTGGGTGTAGCGCTGCAGCGCCGGCGTGACGGCCAGCCACGGGACGAGGACGAAGGCCATCAGGAACTCGGTCTCGCCGCCGCCGAGCAGGCCGCGGCGCAGCACCGGCATCGTGTTCGTGACCGGGCATTCCCCGAGGTCACAGTCGAGGGCATCGGCAAAGGCCGCCGGGTCGCCGCCCGCTGGCGGCGCGCCGGGCACGTCGGGGTCGCCGTCCGATCCGGCGTCGACGGCCCAGCCATCGCGCGGATCGCGGGTCAGCTCGAGGTGGCGCCCCCAGCCCGCGCCCCAGGCCCGCACCGAGAGCCGGCGCGTGGCAAAGCCGTCCTGGCAGTCGAGCTCGTACTCCAGCCGGTAGGGGACCGGGTCGCCGCTGACGGCCACGCCGACCGCCCGCAACTCGCCGCCGCCGAGCTCGAGCTCGGCGAACTCGGCCCCGCGTTCCTTGATCCACGTGATCGCGCGCACGAGCGGCAATCTTACGGCTGCCCGGCGCGCGGCCGGTGTTGGCCTGTTCTGCCAGTAGCGAGGACTAGACTCGCCGGGACGGTTAGCAGGTGCATGGCGATCGGCGGTGGGCAGACGTGGCAGGCCGGATCCGCGACGAAGATATCGCGCTGGTCCGTGAGCGGTCCGCCGTCGAGGAGGTCGTGGGGGAGTACCTGCAGCTCCGCAGCGCCGGCGGCGGCTCGCTCAAGGGCCTGTGCCCGTTCCACGACGAGAAGACGCCGTCCTTCAACGTCACCCCGGCCCGCGGGCTCTGGTACTGCTTCTCCTGCACCGAGGGCGGCGACGTCATCAAGTTCGTGCAGCGGATCGAGAACCTGAGCTTCGCCGAGGCCGTCGAGCGGCTCGCGGCCAGGGCCGGGATCGAGTTGCGGTACGAGCAGGGCGGGCGCGTCCCGGGACGCGACCATTCCCAGCGCAGGCGGCTGATTGAGGCGCACCGCGCCGCCGCGGATTTCTACCTTGAACGGATAGCTGCCCCCCAGGCTGGCTCCGCTCGCGCGTTTCTCTCGTCGCGGGGGTTCGCGGAGGCCGACTGGGCGCGGTTCGGCATCGGTTACGCGCCCGCCGAGTGGGACGCGCTGGCCCGGCATCTGCGCGGCCGCGGGTTCACCGACGACGAACTGCTCCGCGGCGGGCTGGCGCGGCAGGGCAGGCGCGGACCGGTGGACATGTTCCGCAACCGGCTGATCTGGCCGATCAGGGACCTGCACGGGGACGTGATCGCGTTCGGGGCCCGCAAGCTGGCCGAGGACGAGGACGGCCCGAAGTACCTGAACACCCCGGCGACCCCGCTGTTCAACAAGAGCGATGTGCTCTACGGGGCCGACCTGGCCAGGCGGGACATCGGGCAGCGCCGCCAGGCGGTGATCGTGGAGGGCTACACCGACGTGATGGCCTGCCACCTGGCCGGGATCACCACGGCGGTGGCGACGAACGGGACCTCGTTCGGCGCCGGCCACATCAAGATCCTGCGGCGGCTGCTGCTGGACTCGGACAAGTTCCGTGGCGAGGTCATCTTCACCTTCGACGGCGACGCGGCCGGGCAGAAGGCGATCGGGCGCGCGTTCAACTTTGAAGACGAATTCGTCACGCAGATGATGTGCTCGGTGCAGCCCGACGGCCTTGACCCGTGCGACCTGCGGCTCAAGCACGGCGACGCTGCGGTCAGGGACCTGATCGCCCAGCGCGTCCCGTTGTACGAGTTCGCCATCCAAAGCGAGCTCCGCAAGCACAACCTCGAAACCAACGAGGGGCGCCTCGCGGCGCTGGACGCCGCCGCGGCGATCGTCGGCCACATCAAGGACTACGGCCTGCGGGACCGGTACGCGGTAAGCCTGGACCGCTGGCTGGGCATGATGGATGAGGACTTCGTGCTGGCTCGGGTCCGCGCGCGTGCTCCGTCCACGCCAGCGCAGCGCCGGGCCGGGCGCACCGGCGCCGCTGGCCCGAACGCCCGGCCGCGGCAAAACGGCGCCGTGAACGGGGGAGCGGAGAGGGCCGGGGACGCCGGCGGAGGGCGCGGCGCCCCGGAGGTCCGCTACAACACGAAAGACCCGGTGATACAGACCGAGCGCGAGGCGCTGAAGCTCGCGGTGCAGCGGCCCGCGCTGTGCGGGCCCGCTTTCGACGCGCTCGGGGCCGAGACGTTCACCGCCCCCGTGCACGCGGCGGTGTTCGGCATCATCGCCGAGTGCGGCGGCGCGGGCCTGGCGTCCGGCGGCAGGGAGTGGGCCGAGCGGCTGCGCGAAGCCGCGCCCGATGACCGGGCGCGCGGGTTCGTGACGAGCCTCGCGGTGGAACCGCTGCGGGCGCCCCGGTCCGACGGCGAAGCGGATGCCCGGTACGCGGACGCGATCCTGGCGCGCGTCGAGGAGCTGTCGGTGAGCAGGGAGATCGCGGCGATCAAATCGCGGCTGCAGCGGCTGAGCCCGGTCGACGCGACGGTCGCGTACAACCGTATGTTCGGAGATCTCGTGTCCCTTGAGCAGCGCCGGAAGGGGCTGTCGGACCGCGGCTCAGGTGCGCTGTAATCGCTGCGTACACAGATAGGGTCAATCCCGTTACTACCCTCAAGGTGACAATATTAGATCCTCGCAACGCCTGTTTCGTGACGCACACTTGTCTCCATGAGCCTTACGGTTCTGCCCCCGGTTGATCAAGTAACTGACCTTGTTTCGCGCGCCAGGGAACGCGGGACGGTCGCGATGGCCGAGCTCACGACGACGTTCGATCGCTGTGAGTTGCCAGCGGACGCCGTCGAGGGCGTCCTCCGGCTGCTGGCCGATGAGGGTGTCGAAATCATCGAGGCCCCCCCGGAAGATCAGGATGACCTGAGACGCGAGGTCCAGGACGGCGCCAGACGTGCGGTCACAGGGGACCTGGTCCGGATCTATCTGCGTGAGATCGGCAGGGTGCCGTTGCTCACCGCGCAGGACGAGGTCGATCTGGCCAAGTCGATCGAGGCCGGCTTGTTCGCGGAGGAGAAGCTCCAGGGTGACCGCGCGGCATGCGGCGGCACTCTGCTTTCCGACCTCGCGCAGCTCGCCACCGACGGGATGCGGGCCAAGCAGCGGCTGATCGAGGCCAACCTGCGGCTCGTGGTGTCGATCGCCAAGCGGTACATCGGCAGGGGCCTGGTCTTCCTCGACCTGATCCAGGAGGGCAACCTCGGCCTGATCCGGGCGGTGGAGAAGTTCGACTACACCAAGGGCTACAAGTTCTCCACGTACGCCACGTGGTGGATCCGGCAGGCGATCACCCGCGCGATCGCGGACCAGGCGCGCACGATCCGGATCCCGGTGCACATGGTCGAGACCATCAACAAGATGGCGAGGATCCAGCGCCAGCTGCATCAGGACCTGGGACGCGAGGCCACCCCGGAGGAGATCGCGGAGGAGATGGGGCTGACCCCGGAACGGGTCGCCGAGATCCAGCGCATCGCCCAGGAACCGGTGTCGCTGCAGTCGCCGATTGGCGAGGAGGACTCCGACCTCGGTGACTTCATCGAGGACGCCGACGCCGTGGTGCCGATGGAGGCGGCGGCGTTCATCATGCTCCAGGATCAGCTGGAGCAGGTGCTCGACAACCTCTCGATCCGTGAGCAGCGCATCATCCAGCTGCGGTTTGGCCTGACCGACGGGCACCCGAGGACGCTGGAAGAGGTCGGCCGGGAATTCGGCGTGACTCGTGAGCGCATCCGCCAGATCGAGTCCAAGACGCTTGCCAAGCTGCGCCATCCCAGCCGCGCGCAGATGCTGCGCGAATATCTTGCATAGCTTTCACTGCTGAATCACGAATTTCAGCGCCGCTATCTCACCAAGCCCATGAATGTTTGGTTTGGGGGGTATGCGGGGGGGCGGAGCCCGCAGGGTGTTTGGTTTGGGGTAATGCGGGGGCGGAGCCTCCCGCAGGGATCAATACCGGGAATTGTCGGTTCCGTCAGTGAGAATGGGACCGTGGGATCTGGCGTAAAGGTTGGCAGCCTGCTTCGGGAGGCGCCGTTCGGCCTGCATGCACGCTTTGGCGAGCGGGTCGAGGGGCGGGTCTGGTTCCACTTGGTGGCGCTGGCCGCGATGACCAATACCGGCGATCCGGTCATCGTCGGGGGTAAGGGTCCCGGCCGCGGGAATTACGGCCTCGTGCCCGCCGGTACCTACCGCAACTATGCCGGGCTGGTAACCGGGAACGCGGCGGACGACGATTTCACCGACCTGACCGTCCGCGCCACCATCGGCGCGACCCCGCCGCGGCACGTGCTGGACGTGGAGGGCGCACTGGTCGTCAGGTTCAACCCCAGGGAAGTCGCTGAGTGGGTCGAGCACATCGCCAGGAACGCGATGAGCTTCGGCGGGCCGATGGACGACACGGCCAGGGAGTACGCGCAGCGGATCGCCCCGTTCACAACGCTGACCGACGAGGACCTGGCAGCGCTGGACGCCTTCCCCGGCGACGAGGACGAGGCAGCGCACGGCTGATCGCCGCCTCGGCGGTCAGCTCGGGCAGGCTCGGCTAGTCGTGCCGGCGGTCAGCCGCGGCCAAATGGCCGTTGCCCGACGTGCCCGCGTCGCCGTCCTGCTTCTTGTGACCGTTGCGCTGGCGCAGGCCGGCCACCTGGTCGCCGACCTTGTCCTTCGCCGTGCTCGCCAGCTTCGGCACCCGGTCCTGCAGGCCGTCGGTGACCTTCTGCTTCGCGGTCTTGGCCAGCCCGGCGGCCTGGGCCTGAACCGCGCCGGCGGCCTGCTGCGCGGCCGGGCTGTCGGCCACGCGGCGGCCGACAGCCTTGATCTGCTCGTAGCGCTCGCGGCCTGCGCGCGCGCCGAGCACGAAGCCGGCGGCGAAGCCGGTGAGGAACGTGATTCGATATCGCATCTGGATCTCTCCCGAGGACGTCATCCGCGCCATCGCTGCGGTATCCGGCGCCCCGATGGCTGCTTGTACCGCGCTTGGCTGACTTCCCGGGTCATGCCCAGCCGAAACGCGGTTATGCTCCGCGCTGCTCGTCGTGCGGGCGTGTGCGATCGTTTATCCCGCGAGTGCGCTACCCTTGTGCGCGCGGCACAGAGCGGCCGGGGGACCGGTTTGCTCATCCGCGCTCGTGCAGTCCCGCGTAGCTCAATCGGCAGAGCGTCCGGCTGTTAACCGGCAGGTTCCAAGTTCGAGTCTTGGCGCGGGAGCTAAACGGGGAGGCAGATAGCCTCCCACCTGCGCAAAGGCAGGGTTCCTAGATCGTTTCTGAGTGCCCTGCAGAGGACGGAAATGCCCTCGTGGGGACCGAGTCCATGACATGGGCATGACATCATGAGCCGCTGGGCGCTGGCGAGTTCACGTAGTACCCCAAACCGGGAATCCGGGTAAGCAAACCCTCACTCTCCAGCAGGGTGAGGGCTTTTGCTGCTGTTCGCCTGTTGACTTCGAACTGCTGGCCCAGAGTCGTGATGCTCGGGACCGGTTCCCCCGGAGTCCAGCGCCCCTCAGTGAGCCCCTGACGCACGAACGCGGCAATCTGCATGTAGCGCCTGGGGTCGTCGGGCATCGTCACGTCTCAAGCGTCCCCAGGACTACGCAAAGCGTCTCTGCCGGGATCGTGTAGGGTCGCGCATACACGCGTATGCTCTAGGTAAGGAGCGCCCCCGGACCGGGCTATAGCCGCGTTCGCGGCCGCTGCCGACGATGACGCGGAAGGTCTCTTCTGGCTGGCACTGAACATCCGCACCGCTATGCGGTGCCTGACAGCACCTTGGAACTAAGCCGATGGAACCACGCCATGACCTGAGCACCGAGGATGCAAGCCTTCTGTATGAGCTTCAGCGAATCTGGCATGACCGCTCCGCTTAGATGTCAACGAGGATGGCGTCTGGAGCGCCCAGAGGCTCACGGGTGCCGCGAAGCCCATCACGGCGGACACGGGGTACGAGTTGCGCCCGTTAATCGCGCGAGACGCGATTCAGTGGAACCGCGAGGTGTTCGCTGGAACAACACATAGCCCAGACAGCACAAAGCCCTCGACCCGGAAGGCTAAGGTCGGGGGCTCTTGCTTGTGCCTATCTACGCGGCTTGCTCATCTTCCAGCAGACGCTGCCGCTGGAGACGCGGGAAGTCCTGAATGAGCAGGTTGCCGTGGTCGGCCTAGCGATCACCATCACCGCGCTGATCATGCCGCACCGCCGACAGTGATCGGCAAGTCGACTTCGTCAGCGAACTTCGGTGTACTCGCTGGGGTCCAGCTCTATGACGTCGTCGTAGCCTCTGTTCTCCGGCTCTGCGACGTCGCTGAACTGGCTGCCGTCCAGCTGCACGACACGCAAGTTTCGGGAGACCAGCTTGCGCAGGTGCCGCATTCCGCTCATGCCTGCTACCACGACGGCTACGGCGGCGGCGAGGATCGAGCCGCCGAACAGCGCCAGCCCGCCGATCACGTGTCCCAGCGCCATCATGACTATTCCGGCCAGCAGCGCCACGGGCACGGCCGCTACCAGCAGCAGCGCGAGCACCGTCGCGGCGATTACGGCCTTGGCCGACCAGTCAGGCTTCCGCTCTGCGTACCAACCGGTCATCGCGTTCACCTCTCAAGACCCTGAGCTCTGCAAGGTCCAATCTAACCTGCCTAACACGATATGACGTGTTTGCTAGAAGCAACAAACCAGTCGGCCAGAATCTTCCGTGGCCTTCCGGCGGGTGAGCCGTCAATCTCGATGCCTCCCTTGCGAGGGAGCTCCCGGCAGAGCACGGCGGACCGCTGGCGAGCCGGGCGGTTTCCGTCATGACGAGGCGACATCGCGGGACAGGAAGTCGGCGTGCGTTTCCCTGCGGACGACCAGGCGCGGCACGCCGTCGGCGCAGAACACCACGGGCGGCCGCATCGCGCCGTTGTAGTTGTTGGCCATCGTGTAGCAGTAAGCGCCGGTCGCAGCCACGGCCACGAGGTCACCGGGCCGGGGGTCGTGCAGCGGGACGCCGCTGATCAGCCGGTCGCCGGATTCGCAGTGCCGCCCGACCAGCTCGACGCTGTTGCCGCCGCCCACCCGGCTGGTCACCGTGGCCTCGAACCGCTGGCCGTAGAGCGACACTTCCATGTTGTCGGCCATGCCGCCGTCCACGGCCACGAACCGCGGATCGTCACCCTTCACCGAGACCACGCGGTACACGGTCACCCCGAACGGGGCGACCAGCATCCGGCCTGGCTCGATGATGAGCCGCGCGTCGCGCGGCAGGTGGCGGCGTGCCGCCCCGGTCAGCACCTCGATCCAGTCTTCGGGGCTGGGCGGCCGGTCGGTGTAGGTGTAGCGCACGCCGAGGCCGCCGCCCAGGTTGTAGGTCGCGAAGTCGCCGAGCCCCGCGATCGCCTCCACCTCCCGGGCATACGGCTCGGTAGCCAGGATCTGCGAGCCGATGTGCGCGTGGACACCCTCGACGCGCAGCTTGTCGCTGTGCCGCAGCCGCGCGATGGCGGCCCTGGCGGCGGGCACCGGCAGGCCGAATTTGGAACCGGCCTGGCCGGTGGCGACCGCCTCGTAGGTGTCGGGCCGAACCCCGGGGATCACCCGGACCAGCACGGACTGCTCCGAAGAGACCAGCTTCTCCAGGCGGTCGATGTCGTCGGTGTTGTCGATGACGATCAGGCCGACCCCGGCCTCCACCGCGAGCCGGAGCTCGGCCGTGGTCTTGGCGTTGCCGTGCACCACGATCCGGGCCGGGTCGGTCCCGCCGGCGAGCGCCATGACCAGCTCGCCCGCCCCGGCCACGTCCACGCCGATGCCCTCGTCGGCCATCATCCGGTACATCGCCGTGCACGGGAAGGCCTTGGACGCGAAGACCATCCGCGAGTTCTGCCACCGGTCCTCGAGGGCCTGCCGGACCCGGCGGACCTGGGCCCGCACCGCCGTCTCGTCGACGACGTACAGCGGCGTGTCCCAGGTGTCCGCCAGGTCGGCCAGCCGGCATCCGGCCACCACGAGCTCGCCGTCGGCGTCCACCCGCGAGCCCGGCGGGAACAGGCCGAGCAGCTCGGCGGCTGCGGTCTCAACGGTCATGGCGGGCTTGCCTCCTCCTGCCCTCGATGCTGCTCAGGCCGGCTCGGGGACGCCCAGGTCGAGTTCCTCCTGGTGGGCGTCGGCGATTGCCTCCTGCACCTGTGGCGCCACCCGCTCCGGGCCGAGGCGGCTGTGGATCGCGTAGTAGTAGACGGCCAGGCTGAACACCGCGACCGCGCCGATGTCCCACCAGAAGGGTAGGTGGTGGTGGATCGCGATGCCGAAGACGCTGGGGTAGCCACCGACGTAGCTGCCGCCGAAGATCGAGAATATCGTCAGGCCGATGATCCACGGCAGCGAGAACGCCCCGGCCTTGAAGTCGATCGGCGCCTGCGCCGGGTCGACCCTGCGGGCGATGAAGTACAGGACCAGGAAGAACAGGACGGCCAGATCCAGCTTGACCACGTTCGAGGTCCCGCTCCAGTAGATGATCAGGCCGGACACCACGAAGCTGAACGGGGCGATGATGTTCAGCCCGGGGACCTTGTACGGCCTCGGGCGGTCGGGGTCGCTCTTGCGCAGTGAGACCGCCGCGACCGGCGCGTAGCTGTACATGAACGACGAAGCCGCGGTGATCGCGCCGACCAGCTTGGCCCAGCCGCCGAACGGCAGGAACAGCAGGCAGCCGAACGCGCCGCCGAAGACGATGCTGAACCAGGGGACGCCCCGCCGGTCGATGCCGCTGAATACCGGCGGCAGGAAGCGCACCCGGGCGAGCGAGTACGACAGCCGCGACGTGGTGGCCAGGTAGACCAGGCCGGTGCCGCCCGGCGAGATCAGCGCGTCGATGATCAGGACGACGCCGAGCCAGCCCAGGCCGACCGATGTGGCGAGCGTGTAGTAGGGCCCGAACGCGCCGGCGTTGCCGAACGGGCTGGCCCAGCCGTGCAGCACGTTGTGCGGGTTGAGTGCGCCGATGAAGCAGATCTGCAGCGCGATGTACAGCGCGGCGAGAAACGTTGTCTGCCCGGTGCCCGGTGCCCCGGCCAGCATGATCGAGTACCGGCGT
>Ga0209420_1001421_pt1 | contig 11357 bp, 10 predicted proteins | sample BlaSpr_A8_OM1_O1_FD_187972 | JGI IMG/M metagenome (GOLD analysis project Ga0209420, IMG submission 187972) | Forest soil microbial communities from Thunder Bay, Ontario, Canada - Black Spruce, Ontario site 2_A8_OM1_O1 (SPAdes) (version 2) | ecosystem: Environmental > Terrestrial > Soil > Boreal...
GTCGCGCACCGGAACTCGACCGCCACGCGCTTCAATCCCGATGGTTGCCGTCGGTTGGCGTTGGAGGCACCGGCGTCGGCGCCGCGCCTTCGACGTTGAACGATTCGTACGCCTTGATTATCGACTGCACCAGTCGATGCCGCACGACGTCGCGGTCGTTGAACCGCACGAACGAAATCCCCGGCGTGTTGCCCAGCACGATGCTCGCTTCCTTCAGCCCCGACAGCTTACCGCTGGGCAAATCGATTTGCGTAACGTCGCCGGTGATCACGGCCTTGGAGTTGTAGCCGAGCCGCGTCAGGAACATCTTCATCTGCTCGGAGGTCGTGTTCTGCGCCTCGTCGAGAATGATGAAAGAGTCGTTGAGCGTGCGCCCGCGCATGAACGCGAGCGGCGCGACTTCGATCGTCCCGCGTTCGAGCATCCGCCGCGCGCGATCGAAATCCACCATGTCGTGCAGCGCGTCATAGAGCGGGCGCAGGTACGGATTCACTTTCTCGGCAAGGTCGCCGGGCAGGAAGCCGAGCTTCTCTCCGGCTTCGACCGCGGGCCGGCACAGCACCATCCGCGTGACCTGGTTTTTCATGAGGGCGGCCAGCGCCATCGCCATCGCCAGGTAGGTCTTGCCGGTGCCGGCGGGGCCGATACCGAAAACGATATCGTGATTGCGAATCGAGTCGATGTAGAGCTTCTGGTTGATGCTCTTGGGCGAGATGACGCGCTTGTTGGCCGAGACGTAAATCGTGTCGAGGAAAATATCTTTTAGCTCGGCGTTGCGGTCGCCGCGAATAATTCGAATCGCGTACTCGACGTCGCTCGGATAGATCGGGTAGCCGTGCTTCAGCAGATCGTAAACCTCGCCGATCACTTTGCCCGCGAGCGCCTGCTCCGCGTGCGCGCCAGAAATTCTGAGCGAGGTGCCGGTGACGCCGATGCGAACGCCGAGCGCGGTCTCGACGGTGCGGACGTGCGCGTCATGCTGGCCGAGCAAGTCGGTAAACAAACGCGGATCGTCGAAATGGAGTTCGAGCGAGTCTTCAGTCGCTAACTGGGAAATTGCCTGGGCCTCTTGAGGTACTGCTTTCGTGTCCGTCGCCCGCCGGTCGGCATTCGCTCAATCACCGGCGAAGCTAATGGTAATCATTTCGGCGGGCGTATGAAAGTGGTTGCGAAATAAGCTGTGCGTAACTTCCCCTTCATCTTCTCCCTAACTGGGAGAGGAGGCAGAAAACACTACGACACTAGCGTGGCGACCTTCGCCAGCGCCTCGTCGAGTTTCGAGGGGTCGCGGCCGCCGGCTTGGGCCAGGTCGGCGCGGCCGCCGCCGGTGCCGCCGACGATTGGCGCGATGTTTTTGATGATGTCCCCGGCTTTGATTTTCGAGGTCAAGTCGGGGGTTACTGCGACCAGCAGCGCGACCTTGCCCTCGCCGAGGTCACTGCCGAGCGCGACTACCGCGGAGCCGTGCTTCTGGCGCATCCGATCGGCCATCTCGCGCATCGTGCGCGGATCGACACCGTCGAGTTTACGCGTCACGATCTTGATGCCGCCGACTTCTGTGACGGTTTCTTCGGATGACGCGGCGCCGGCTCCTGAGGCCAGTTTCTGCTCCATCGCGCGCAGCTTTTTCTCGAGTTCTTTTTCGCGCGCGAGCAGTTTTTCCAGGCGCTCGATTGCCGCGCCGTCGCGCGCGCCGAGCTGCGTGCCAATCTCTTCGAGGATTTTCTCGCGCTTGCGAATCGTTTCGAGCGCGCCCTGTCCCGTCACCGCTTCGATTCGCCGGACGCCCGCCGCGACGCCCGATTCCGCTTCGAGCTTGAACATCCCGACGTCGCCGGTGCGCGAGATATGCGTGCCGCCGCATAGCTCGACCGAAAAATCGCCCATCCGCACGACGCGCACGCGGTCGCCGTATTTGTCGCCGAAAAATGCGAGCGCGCCGGCCTTGATCGCGTCGTCGTACGCCATCTCCTCGACCGTTACCTCGGCGTTCTCGCGGATGCGCGCGTTGATCTCTTCCTCGATGGTCGCGAGCGCGTCGTCCTTCACGGGACCTTGATGTGCGAAGTCGAAGCGCAGCTTGTCGGGCTCGACCAGCGAGCCGGCCTGATGCACCGAACTGCCGAGCACGTCGCGCAACGCGTAGTGGAGCAGGTGCGTCGCGGAATGATTCAGCACCGCCGCGTCGCGACGGATGCGATCTACTTTGAGCTTGACGCGCGCGCCGCGTGCGAAGTCGCCGGCGTTGCCGCGCAGAATGCGGCCGACGTGAACGATCGAGCCTTCGGCTTTGCGCGTGTCCGATACTTCGAGAATCGCGCCCGACCCCGTCTCGATTACCCCGCGGTCGCCGACCTGGCCACCGCCTTCGGGATAGAAGGGCGTCTCCGCGACGACCACCGCAACCTGATCGCCGTCCTTGCCGCCGGCCGCGAGCACTTCGGACTCGCCCTCGTAGGTGTGGTAGCCGACGAAGCGCGACGCGGTGCCCGTGCCGAGACTGATCTCCGGCGCACTGGCGTCGTCCTTGCGCGCGGCGCGTCCGCGTTCTTTCTGCTCGTCCATCAGGCGGGTGAAACCCGCGACGTCCACGTCGATCGAATGATTGCGCAGCACGTCCTCGGTCAGGTCGACCGGAAACCCGTACGTGTCATACAGTTTGAACGCCACTTCACCGGACAGCGTGTGACCGCCGCTCTTTTTGATGCGCGCGAGTTCGGTGTCGATTAGTTCCAGACCGCGATCGAGCGTCTCGCCGAAACGCGACTCTTCCTGTGTGATCACTTCGGCGGTCTTAGCTGCTGCCTTTTTGATCTCCGGATACGCGTCGCCCATCGCCTCGACCACGCCCGCATGCGCCGCCGCGAGGAACGGCCGATGGATTCCAAGGTAGCGGCCGTGACGGGCGGCACGCCGGATGATTCGCCGCAGCACATACTCGCGATCATTGTTGCCGGGCATGACGCCGTCGGCGATCAGGAAGGTCATCGTGCGCGCGTGATCCGCAATCGCGCGATAGGATATGTCGCTCTCAGTGTCCTTGCCGTACGCGCGCCCATCGCCGAGTTCCTTTGCGGCTATCTCAATTCTCTTGATGATCTTCTGGAACAGATCGATGTCGTAGTTGCCGAGAATCCTGCCAGTCTCGATGCTCTGTAGCGCGGCCGCGGTTCGCTCGAGGCCCGTGCCGGTATCGACGTGCTTCTTTGGCAGCGGTGTGAGTTTTCCCGACTCGTCGCGGTTGAACTGGATGAAGACAAGGTTGCCGACTTCGATGAATCGCTCGCATCCGTCGACGTTCACGAAACATTTCTGCCCGGCGTGGTTCCTTTCAGGAACGCAAGCGCCCTCGCCGCGGTCGATGCTGATCTCCGAGTTGTAACCGCATGGCCCGGTCGGGCCCATCTCCCAGAAATTATCCTTGTCGCCGAATTGCAGAATCCGCTCTGGCGGCAATACTCCCATCTTCAGCCAGATGTCTTCGGACTCCTTGTCGTCCTTGTGGACGGTCGCGTAGAGCAGGCTCGGATCGATTTCCCAGACCTTGGTGATGAGCTCCCAGTGCCATCGAATCGCTTCTTCCTTGTAATAATCGCCAAACGACCAGTTACCGAGCATCTCGAAAAACGTGTGATGGTAAGTGTCGCGGCCGACCGCCTCGAGATCGTTGTGCTTGCCCGAAATGCGCAGGCACTTTTGCACGTCGACGACGCGCAGATGCGGCGGCGTGCGCACGTCGAGAAAATAATCCTTGAACTGCACCATCCCGGCGTTGGTGAAGAGCAGGGTGGGGTCGCCCTTGGGAATCAGGGAGGCAGAGGGCACGATCGTATGACCGCGCGCGGCGAAGAAATCGAGGAACGATTGTCGAATTTTTGCAGTAGTCCAGCGCATGTCTGTCCTGATTGTAGCTGGGGAAGGGTAAATCACTCAATTGAATGCGGAACCCACCGTGGGTTCCGCGCCTCCTTGGGCAGCGGTGACCCCTGCACCCAGTGTTAAGAAAGAAATCGCAAAATGGCGAGGACGCCCTTTTGCTCTCAGGTTCTGTAGGGAGAAGCAGCGTTCTGACTGCGCTTGCCGGTTGGCCTGATGCGATGGGTCGGACAAACTGGATCCATGGACATCAGCATCAACGCGCCTAGCCGCATCCGCGAACCTTTCTCCTTCAGCAACTTTTTTCTCATGCATAAGGGCGACCTGACCCTGGCCTTTTCGTTCTTCATCTATCTCGTCAGTCTGGCCGCGCTGATGTTCACGCATTTCAAGACCTCTTCGGAGATTGCGGTCTCGATGGCGGAGGCGGCGCTAATAGGCGGGCTCTGTGACTATATCGCGCTCAAAATGATCTTCGAGCGGCGATGGTACCTGCCGAACTCAGGCGTGCTGCCGCGCAATCGCGCGAAACTGATCGACGGAATCGCAGCGACTATCGAGAACGAATGGCTCACCCCGCAGATGATCGGGCGCAAGCTCAGCGACATGGATCTCGTCGGGCGTCTCGGCACCTATCTGCAGGAGCTGAAGCTGAACGACATTCTGGGGCAGGCCGGGCTCGAACGGATACTTACCAACGCGATCGGCTACCTGGAATCGCCCGAGAAACGCGATCGGCTCGAGAGAGTGCTCAAGCGGATGCTGCCGAAGACGGTCACCCGAATCTACGCGGTGATGAATCGGCTCGGCGCACAATCGATCGGCGCGCGCGTCGCGGCGAATTTGCGAAAACGGCTGCCCGAATTGCAGAACGATCCCGAGCTGCGCGACACGATCGAAAGCGCAATCCACGAGTTCGGGATTCAACTGCACGATCCCGAGAGCTACGCGAATCAATTTGCGCAGCGGCTGATCGACAACATGGTGCGGCGGACGGTGGAATCGAGCCGCGGGCAGATCACGCTGATGGTGCGCGAGAACCTCGCGCGGCTGTCGGACGATCAGATCAGGATTCAGATCGAGTCGAAGACGCGCACGCATCTGGACTGGATTCGCGTCAACGGCGGCCTGTTCGGCGCATTCTTCGGGCTGATATTCGCGCTATCGCGGATACTGTCGCATAACGGGCCGGCGATCCTCGCGCACTTTCACATCGCGATGTGAAACGAGGCTAGTTACTGATGCTGGTGGCTGGCAGCGGCCATCTGACGCACCAGCTGAATTCCGGCGTCGTTGGGACACGGATAGACAAGCCACCACGCGTCATCCTTCTCGGCGATGAAATGGATGGTACTGGCAAGCGAATACGGACCTGTTTGCCAATCGATCTGGAGTTGGTAGCTCGGCTGGACAAGAAACGCGAACTTATCTTGCGGCAGAATAGGAACCTTGAAATCCCGCGGGAGAGCGGTGAAGGAAACCGTATAGCCAGGAAGAGGTAGACTTTGGAACTCCATCCCCTTCATGAGGTCGAAGTATTCGGCGAAGTTCTTGCATGCCAGGACCTGAGGGTGGATCAGGGTTTTCACCCGTGCGGGATCTTTTGACTCCAAGGCGGCGACTAGGGTTCGAGCGAACTGTTCTCGCGCTGGGTCGGCCGCCGCGTTCGCGCCGAAGGAAGACTGGCTTGCGCCAACGATGGAGATGAATGCGAAAGCCGCCAACATTGCGGTGCCAAGCGGCCTGTTGAACATCTGAACTAAGGCGCTACCCTTTTTTCTTTGGGATCTGCGCGGGCGGCTGTTCCGGCTCTTCGACCGCTGCTTCGGGTGGCAGCGCGACCGGTTTGGCTGCGAGCTTTTCGCGCACCTTGGCTTCGATCTCTTCGGCCAGCTTGGGGTTGGCCTTGAGCAGATCGCGCGCGTTCTCGCGTCCCTGGCCGATTCGCTCGCCGTTGTAGGAGTACCACGCGCCGAGCTTCTCGATGATGTTGTGCTCGCTCGCCATATCGACCAGTTCGCCTTCCTTGGAAATGCCGGTGCCGTAGAGGATGTCGAATTCGGCCTCGCGAAACGGCGGCGCGACCTTGTTCTTCACGACCTTGACCTTGGTCCGCGATCCGATCACTTCGGTCGCGTTCTTGATCGTGCCGATTCGCCGGATGTCGATTCGCACCGACGAATAAAACTTGAGCGCATTGCCGCCGGTGGTGGTTTCCGGGTTACCGAACATCACGCCAATCTTCATCCGGATCTGGTTGATGAAGATCACGATGGTGCGCGAGCGCGAGATGATCGACGTCAGCTTGCGCAACGCCTGCGACATCAGGCGCGCTTGGAGGCCCATCTGCGGCTCGCCCATCTCGCCTTCGATTTCCGCCCGCGGCACCAGCGCCGCCACCGAATCGATCACCAGCACGTCGATTGCGCCCGATTGCACCAGCGTCTCGGTGATCTCGAGCGCCTGCTCACCGTTGTCGGGCTGCGAGATGAGCAGGTCCTCGACCTTGACCCCGAGCTTGCGCGCGTAGGCGGCGTCGAGCGCGTGCTCGGCGTCGATAAACGCACAGGTACCGCCCATCTTCTGCGCTTCCGCGATGCATTCAAGCGCGAGCGTGGTTTTGCCGGACGATTCGGGGCCGTAAATCTCGACCACGCGTCCGCGCGGTAATCCGCCGACGCCGAGGGCGACGTCGAGGCCGAGCGAGCCAGTAGGCACGACCGCGATGTCGGCGGAAATCGCCTGCTCGCCGAGCTTCATGATCGAGCCTTTGCCAAACTGTTTCTCGATTTGGCTGAGCGCCAGTTCGAGTGCCTTACCTTTGATTTCTATCGCCATCGCTTTTGCTCACGCGGAAATTATTGATTTCGCTGCGAATCTTGCCACAAACTCGCGTCGATAGCTCTATCCGCGCCGCCGCCCGTGTCCACAGGGGTGTTGACAACGCGACCTTGGTGTTACGAAAAGAACAAATGTTGACACTTTGTTAACGCTTGGCCCCCGCAGCTAACGCGACTGGAACAGGAAGGTCGCGAGCGCTTCGTAGCTGGCGCCCTGGGGCGCTAGATGGCTGCGGTATAGCGTGATCGATTCGATTCGCGAGACTCCGAATTCACGATCGCGCGCCGCGTTTAATGCGTCGCGCGTTTGGTCCTCTAGCTGGCGGTCGCCTGCGCGCCCGATTGTCAGATGCCCGCTCCAGCGCCGCTTCTCACGTTCGAATCCGTAATCGGCTGCGACGGTTTCCAGCCGCGCCGCGAGCGCCGCCAACGCGCCCGACTCGACACTGCGCAATCCCACCCAGATCGCGCCTGGATGCTCGAGATTGGGGAAGGCGCCGAGGTCGACCGCACTGACTTCGAATGGCGCGGTTTTCGCCGCGAGTTGACGAAGCCCGCCGGTTAGCCGCTGCAACCGATGCGAATCCACACTCGGGCCCAGGAACTTGAGCGTGATATGCAGGTTGGCTCGCGGCACCCATCGGACGCCATCATTCGGATGCTTGATCTCGTCGATCGTTTTCGCGATCGCTTCCTCGACCTGATCGTTCATCCGCACGGCGACGAACGCGCGCACGCCTTTGGCCTCGCGATCCCCAAGGTCGTCGCGGAGGTCGGTTCGTGCCTGGCCTTCAGCCCAATGCGTCATTGGATTCCGATTGAAATCAGCCGATTGAAATCAGGTTGACCCACCCGATCCCTGGTCCAAAGCGCCGCCGACGCCGACCGCCAGCTCGTGCTCGACCAGTGGCAGCCGGTCGTTGCCGAAGAACATCGAGCCTTCGACGAACATCGTGGGCGAGCCGAAACCGCCGCGCGCGATCAGCTCCTCGACGTTCGCGCGCAGCCTCGCCTTGTACTCAGCGGACGCGATCTTGGTGAAAAATTCTTTTTCGTCGAGCCCGGCTTCTTTCACGATTTCGCGCAGCACGTCGTCCTGGCTGATGTCCTTGTCGTCGGTCCAGTAGCTCTCGAACACGCGCCTGGAGTAGCGCGAGATCACGCGATGCTCGTCGGCGATCAGCGCCCCGCGCATCGCCTTGACTGAGTTGACCGGGAACACGGTGGGGTTGCCTATCTTGATGCCGTAAAATTTCGCCCAGTCGCGCAGGTCCTTCACGTAATATTTCGCCTTGACCGGAACCGGCTTGGCGCGGCTCTCGTACACGGAAGGATTGACCGTGTTGAACAGCCCGCCCACGAGGATCGGCCGCCAGATCAGTTGCGCGTCGTGGCGCAGCGCGAGGTCCTCGATCTTGGTGAACGCAAGGTAAGTCCACGGGCTGGAGCAGTCGTAGAAAAATTCTAGTTTCTTCGGCATCGTCCTGTCCCCTTGCTCGATATAGTAGCTCAGTCCAATCCCCGAGCCATCAGTTCTGCGCGCTTTGGAGGCCGCCCTTGCCGTCGATCGCGATCAGGTCCGCGCGCACGTAGCCGATGTAAGCCTGCGCCTGAATCCGTAGCGGAAGATGGCGCTCGTCGGCGGAGATCCACAACACCGTACCGCTCGCCTCGCTGCGCAGCTCGCCGTCGCTGACGTACCAGACGTCGGGCACGACGCGCCATGCGTCGAAGTCGCCGAGCGCGAGGTGAATCGTCTCGCGCTTATCGACCACGAACGCGAAAACGTAGCGCTGGCTGCCGCTGAAGACGTCGAAGGCGTAGGTTTTGCCCGGCTCGAAGTTCTGCGTCAGCGCCATCATCGCGCCCGAAATCGGCCCCCACGGATCCGACGCGATGTACTCCTTGCTGGTGGTGCCCTTGTGATTCTGTTTGGTCATCGTGACCGTCTGCGCCGGCCGATCGATCGTCACCTGGTAGTAATTCAGCCGCGATTTTTCGTGCTGGACCAGGTAGACGCCGCTCGAGTGCAGCGTGTCGGCGGCCATGCTCTCCTTCATGTAGTCGCGCATCTTGTAGAACAGATCGGCGAATGCATTGGTCTCGATCCAGACTTCGCCTAGCCATCGCTGCTGATCCTGCTTTTGCTGTTTGTGGAATTCGAGGCGCGCCTGCGCCGCCGGAATCCCGACCCACGACGCCTGGTAGATCAACTGCTCGCCGTCGTGAAACGGTATCGGCCCCGGCGTGTAGGCGGGCACCTTGGCCTTGATCTCGGGCGGCAACGCCATCGGAGTCGGCACCGGCGTCGGCAAGTGGCGATGCTTGTGCTTGTGAGCGGGCGCAGTGTCCGCCGGTGGATTCGAATCCCCAGCGTCCGACGCGAGCATCGGCGACGCCACCGCGGTCATCACGACCATGAACGCAGCGATAACGACGCATGCTAACGCGTCGCGGCGCACCTTCTTCTGCTGCGTCGTTACGCCGCGATTCCTTGCAATGCCTTTCATAATCACCAATAATTCTGGCCGATCGGGGAGGTAGGGGAAATGACTATCACGCGAAATTTATTTGCTGCGTTCGCGCTGGCCGTCGCGCTTGCCGTTCCTCATCTCGCCCTGGCGCAGTATGGCGGCCAGGGATTAGGCAGCGCGCTCAGTTCCAATCCAATGTCGCATCAGGGCCAGGTGAAGCCCGGGGTCGACGACATTCAGAGTAACGCGGCGACTGAAACGCCGTTCAAGATTATCAAAGACGTAAAACTCGGGCTCAAGGACGCCGACCCTGAAGTGCGCGTCTCGGAACTCGAGAAACTTCGCAATCTTCAGGATCCCGAAGTCAACCAGATCCTGACGGACTCGCTGTCCGACCCCGACGTGCGCGTCAAGATAAAGGCCATCGACATCCTGGGCGCGCGCGAAGCGAACGATGCGGTGACGCCGATGTCGACGATGCTGTTTCTGCGTTCGACCGAGCCGATCGTCAAGCTGCATCTGGTGGCGGCGCTCGGCAGGATCGGCGATACGCAGGGCGCGATACCGATAATGCAGTACCTGGGCCAGGATCAGGATGAACGCGGCCGCGGCACCGCGGTCTTTGCGCTGGGTGAAATCGGTAGCGACAAGGCGGTCCCGCTGCTGAACGCGGTGGTTGCGCAGGATCAGAGTCAGATGGTCCGGCGGCTGGCGAAGGAAGCGCTGCAAAAGGTCAGCGGCGAGCTGCCGACCGAGCGCGCCAAGACGGTGGCTGCAAACACGAAAGACGCGAACCAGCCGACCGATCAGAAGCTGGCCAAGCTGCGCGCGATGGACAAGCAGATGTCAGACATGGAGCGCTAGCTCCGCCTCTCCACGCGATTGTTCCCCTTCTCTAGAGGGAAGGGGTTAGGGGCTTAGGTTGCTGCGAGTCACGCTCGCGCGATCCACTCGCCGGGCATTACGCCGTCGCCGCACCATTTGCCGTCTGTGACGACCGGGGTGCCATTAACCATCACGTGCTCGATTCCTACCGGCGCGGTCGTTGGGGTTCTTGAATCCGCGGCGCATCCGATTGTTTCCGGATTGAACATCACCAGGTCGGCGGCGTAGCCGGGACGCACCAAACCGCGCGCGCCGAGGCGCATCCGCTTTGCCGCCATCCCCGTCGCCTTGTGGACCGCGTCTTCGAGGGTCAGCAGTTTCATCTCGCGCACGTAATGGCCCAGGATTCGCGGGTAGGTGCCGAAGCTCGCGGGGTTGTGATGGCCGTGCGATGTGAGAATCGTGTCCATCTCGAACAGATTCAGCGGATGCTTCATCGCTTCCTGCAGCGCGTGCTCGTCGCCGAAATCGTCGCCGCTGTATAGATGGTTGAGCACGCGCGCGCGTGTCCCGCTTTCGCGCGTGACGGTCAGGTACGCGTCGATTGGATCGAGTTTGAGCTCATCGGCGATCTGCCCGAAGAATTTGCCCTCGAGATGACTGAGCTCGGGCTTGACCGCCCACATGAGCTGCACCGAGTCGGCGATGAAGGTTTTGAGCGGCTGGAATCCGTCGTGCAGTTTCTTCCATCCGTCGGATGAGTCGAGCAGGGCTTCGAGTCCGGTCTGCGCCCATGCGGGGAAAATCACGCGAATCGTCGTATTGCCGCAGGTGTAGGGGAATGTGTCGAACGCGATATCGACGCCGTCGTTTTTGTGGCGCTCGACTTCGGCGATCGTGTCGTCAACCGTTCTCCAGGTGCGGCGTCCGACGAAAATCAGATGCGAGACTTGCAGCGGCACGTCCGCCTCGCGCGCGACGTCGGCCATCTCGCGCACGGCCAGGATGTTGTGCGGAATTCTGCTGTCGAAGAAAAGCGAGCGCTCCGAGTATGCGCGCAGATGCGAGGTAAGCACGCCGGCCGCCGCGGCGGCGACGCGTGCGAGCGCGCCAAGCTCGGCCGGCTTCGCGATCATCCCGGGAAAATAGCCGAGCCCGCACGACAGTCCGACCGCGCCGTCAGCCATCGCGCGCTCGACCATCGCTTGCATCGCGCGCAACTGGTCCGCCGACGGATCGCCGGCCACGATGAGCACATGCTTATTCATGAATCTGGAGGTGATCGAGCACGTCTTTGGCCAGCTGCAGCGCGTCGCGTCCGTGCGTGCCGGAGACCAGCGGT
>Ga0209420_1001422_pt1 | contig 11355 bp, 8 predicted proteins | sample BlaSpr_A8_OM1_O1_FD_187972 | JGI IMG/M metagenome (GOLD analysis project Ga0209420, IMG submission 187972) | Forest soil microbial communities from Thunder Bay, Ontario, Canada - Black Spruce, Ontario site 2_A8_OM1_O1 (SPAdes) (version 2) | ecosystem: Environmental > Terrestrial > Soil > Boreal...
CTGGTTCAACGGCAAGCTGGTGCCCTGGGAGAAGGCCACGGTGCACGTGCTCTCGCACGCCCTGCACTACGGCTCCTCGATCTTCGAGGGCGTGCGCGCCTACGAGACCCCGCGCGGGGTGGCGATCTTTCGCCTGCGCGACCACACGCGCCGCTTGTTCGACTCGGCGCGGATCTACCGCCTCAACATGCCTTTCAATGTCGAGGCGGTGAACGAGGCGTGCCGCCAGGTGATCAGCGCCAATGGCTTAAAGCGCGGCGCCTATATCCGCCCGGTGGCCTTCAGGGGCTACGGCGAGATCGGCGTCAGCCCCAAGAACGATCCGCCGACGGATGTGGCCGTGGCGGCCTGGGAATGGGGACGCTACCTCGGCCACGACAGCGAGGAGGCCGGCGTCGATGTGTGCATCTCCTCCTGGAACCGCGTCGCGCCCAACACGCTGCCCGCGCTCGCCAAGGCCGGCGGCAACTACCTGTCGAGCCAGCTGATCGCCGCCGAAGCACGCCGCCTGGGGTTTGCCGAAGGCATCGGCCTGAGCCCCGACGGCCTCCTGAGCGAGGGCTCGGGCGAGAACCTGTTCCTGGTGAAGGACGGGGTGCTGCTGACGCCTTCGCTCGCCCACTCGGTCCTGGGCGGCCTCACCCGCGACACGATCATGCGCCTGGCGCGCGAGCGCGGTATCGAGGTGCGCGAGTCCGCGCTGCCGCGCGAGCTTCTGTACCTCGCCGACGAGGCGTTCTTTACCGGTACGGCGGTGGAGGTCACGCCGATCCGCTCGGTGGATCGCATCAACGTCGGCACGGGCAAGGTAGGGCCGGTGACCGAGACGCTGCAGAAGGCGTTTTACGGCCTGTTCTCGGGCAAGACCGAGGACAAGTGGGGCTGGCTCGACTACGTCGACATGACGCAGCCGAAGGCGGCCGCCGCAGGCTGATGACACCGCGAACCCTGTTCGACAAGGTCTGGCAGCGCCACGAGGTCAGCCCCGAGAGCGCCTCGGCGCCGGCGGTGCTGTACGTCGACCTGCACCTGCTGCACGAGGTCACTTCGCCCCAGGCCTTCCAGGTGCTGCGCGAGCGCGGCTTAGCCGTGCGCTGTCCCGAGCGCACGCTCGCGACCATGGACCACTCGACCCCGACGCACACCGAGCAGGTGTTCGGCGGTACGCCGATCACCATCGACTCGGCGGCCCGCCAGGTGGCGCAGCTCGAGCGCAACTGCGCACAGTTCAACATCGAGCTTCTGGCGCTGCGACACGCGCAGCGCGGCATCGTGCACGTCATCGGACCTGAGCTCGGGCTGTCGCAGCCGGGCCAGACCATCGTGTGCGGCGACAGCCATACCAGTACCCACGGCGCCCTGGGCGCGCTCGCCTTCGGCATCGGCAGCACCGAGGTCGGCCACGTGCTCGCCACGCAGTGCCTGCTGCAAAGAAAGCCGCGCACGCTGGCGATCGAGGTGGCGGGCGAGCTCGACCGGGGCGTCGGCGCCAAGGATCTGATCCTGAGCATCATCGGGCGCCTCGGCGTCGCCGGGGGCACCGGACATGTGATCGAGTATCGCGGCGAGACCATCCGCGCACTCGACATGGACGAGCGCATGACCGTGTGCAACATGTCGATCGAGGCGGGCGCGCGCGCCGGCATGATCGCCCCGGATGAAACGACCTTCGCCTACCTGGCCGGCCGCCCGCGCGCACCGGCGGGGGCGGCCTGGGAGCGCGCGCTCGCCAGCTGGCGGGCGCTGCCGAGCGATCAGGGCGCGCTCTTCGACCGCGAAGTGTTCATCGACGCCACGGCGGTTGCGCCCATGATCACCTATGGAACCAATCCCGGCATGGTGATCCCGATTGACGGGCACATCCCGGCGCGTTCGGGAGATGCGGCCTTCGATCGCGCGCTCGCCTACATGGGTCTTAACGCCGGCGAAGCGATCAAGGATCAGAAGGTCAACGTGGTCTTCCTCGGCAGCTGCACCAACGCACGGCTGTCGGACCTGCGCAGCGCCGCAACGCTGCTGCGCGGGCGGCACATCGCCAAGGGGCTCACCATGCTGGTGGTGCCAGGCTCCCAGCAGGTCAAGCGCGCCGCCGAGGCCGAGGGACTCGACCGGGTGTTTCTCGAGGCCGGCGCCGAGTGGCGCGAGTCGGGCTGCTCGATGTGTCTGGGCATGAACGGCGACATGGTGGGCCGCGGGCAGTACTGCGTCAGCACCTCCAACCGCAACTTCGAGGGGCGCCAGGGGGTCGGCGCGCGCACGCTGCTGGCGAGCCCGCTGACCGCGGCGGCCTGCGCCGTGCGCGGTTGCATCACCGATCCGCGCGAACTGATGTAAGGCGCGCGATGCAACCCTTCACGAGCCTGACCTCCCGCACCGTGGTGCTGCCGAGTACCAACATCGACACCGACCAGATCATCCCGGCGCGCTTTCTGACCACGACCACACGCCATGGACTCGGAGCGCACCTGTTCGAAGACCGCCGCTACGATGAGCACCACGCGCTGCGCGCGGACTTCCCGCTCAACCAGCCGCAGGCTTCCGGCCGCATCCTGGTGGCGGGCCGCAACTTCGGCTGCGGCTCCTCGCGCGAGCATGCGCCCTGGGCGCTCATCGACTACGGGTTTCGCGCCGTCATCTCCAGCGAGATCGCGGACATCTTCAGCAACAACTCGCTGAAGAACGGTCTTTTGCCGGTGGTGGTCGATGAGACCACCAATGACTGGCTCATCGCTCACCCGGGTGTCGAGCTGACGCTCGATGTGGCGAGCGCCACCCTCAGTCTGCCCGATGGCGCAATTGTTCACTTCCCGCTCGAGCCCTTCGCGCGCCACTGCCTGCTCGAGGGGCTCGATGAGCTCGGGTTTCTGCTGGCGCGCCGCGCTCAGATCGACGCCTACGAACGTCACCGCGCATGAGGGCGCAGGTGGCGGTGCTGGCCGGCGATGGCGTCGGCCCCGAGGTGATCGCCGAGGGCGTGCGCTGCCTTAATGCCGTGGCGCAGATCTTCGGACACGAGATTACCCTCACCGCCCTGCCCTTCGGCGGCGCCGCCATCGAGGCTCACGGCGATCCGCTACCGCAGGCGACGCTTGCAGCGTGTCTTGGCGCCGATGCGGTGCTGCTGGGCGCGATCGGCGGACCGAAGTGGTCGGCAGCGGATGCGCCGCTGCGCCCGGAGGCGGGACTCTTGCGGCTGCGCAAGGAGCTTGGCACCTTCGCCAATCTTCGTCCGGTGAAGGTGCATCCGAAGCTCGCCGATGCCTCGACGCTCAAGGCCGAGATCGTCCAGGGCGTTGACCTCATGTTCGTGCGCGAGCTGACGGGCGGGATCTATTTCGGGGAAAAGCACCGCGATGCCGTAAGCGCCAGCGACCTGTGCCGCTACACGGTGCCGGAGATCGAGCGCATCGTGCGCGTCGCCGCCACCTTAAGCGCCGCGCGGCGGGCACGGCTGACCTCCATCGACAAGTCGAACGTGCTCGAGACCTCGCGCCTGTGGCGCGAGGTGACGCAGCGGGTCATCAGCGCAGAGTTCCCCGCGATCAGGCTCGAGCACATGCTGGTGGATTCGGCGGCCATGCACCTGATCCGCCGCCCGAAGGACTTCGACGTGCTGGTCACCGAGAACATGTTCGGCGACATCCTGACCGATGAGGCGGCCATGCTGGCAGGCTCGCTCGGCCTGCTGCCTTCGGCATCCCTCGGTGAGGGACGGCGCGGGATCTACGAGCCGATCCACGGCTCCGCGCCCGACATCGCCGGCCGCGGCATCGCCAATCCTTACGGCACCATCCTCTCGGTCGCGCTGCTGCTGCGCCATTCGCTCGGACTTGGTGCGGAAGGAAGCGCGCTCGAGCGCGCGGTCGAGGAGGCGCTCAGCTTGGGTGCGCGAACCGCAGACCTGGTCGCGGCCGGCACGGCGGCACTGTCCACCCGCGCGGCCGGCGATGCGGTGCTCAGCAGGCTGCGGCGATGCGGCTGAAAGTACGCACCGGCAGCACGCTCGCCGCACGCGTGAGCGCGCGCTGAAGATCGGCGCGCAGATCCTCCAACCCCTCGATCCCGATCGACAGGCGCATCAGACCGTCAGCGAGGCCGGCGCGCTCACGGGCGGCCGGATCCATCGCCGCATGCGTCATGGTGGCCGGATGCGCGATCAGACTCTCCACCCCGCCGAGCGACTCCGCGAGCGAGAAGCAGCTTAAGTCGCCGACGAATGCGCGCACGGCATCGTGACCGCCCTCGATCTCAAGCGTCACCACCGCGCCAAAGCCGCGCTGCTGGCGCTTGGCGAGTTCATGGCCCGGGTGGGAGGCAAGGCCCGGGTACCACACCCGCTTCACGTTGTGCTGCTCGTCGAGCCAGTGCGCCAGTGCGTGCGCGTTGCGGGCGTGATGATCCAGGCGCGCGTGCAGCGTGCGCAGCCCGCGCAGGGTGAGAAAACTGTCGAACGGGGCGCCGGTGAGGCCGAGGCAATTCGCCCACCACACCAGCTCTTCGTGCAGGGCCGGCTCCCTGGCGATGACCGCCCCGCCGACCACATCGCTGTGACCGTTCAGGTATTTGGTGGTGGAGTGCACCACCAGGTCCGCACCCAGTGTCAGGGGCTGCTGCCAGGCCGGAGACAGGAAGGTGTTGTCCACCGCAACCAGGGCACCGCCGGCATGGGCGAGGCGGGCGACGGCTGCGATGTCGGTGATGCGCAGCAGCGGATTGCTCGGTGTCTCGATCCACACCAGCGCGGCCGGCCGCGACAGCGCGGCACGCACGGCCGCCTCGTCGCCGAAGTCGATGAACTCCACCTGCCGCTCGCCGCGGCGCCGCCACGCGTCGAACAGCCGATAGGTGCCGCCGTAGCAGTCATGCGGGGCGACGATGCGCCCACCCACCGGCACCAGATAGCCGACGACCGTGATGGCCGCCATGCCGCTGGCCGTGACCACAGCTCCCGCTCCCTGTTCCAGTTCCGCCAGCGCTGAACCCAGAAGGTCGCGCGTCGGATTGCCCGAGCGGGTGTAGTCGTAGGCGCGCTTCTCGCCGAAGGCGCGGAACGCGAAGGTCGAGGTCAGGTGCAACGGCGGCACGACGCAGCCGCTGTCATCGTCGCACTCGATGCCGGCGCGCACGGTGCGCGTGATCTGGCTCGCGCCGCTTTTGCAGGCCGGCTCCCAGGGGGCGATAGGGTCGGGGACTTTACTCACAGGATGCTCCGCGTGACTGTCGATCAGTCTCACCGGATCCCTGCGGAGCGTGTCCACCCAGAGCTGGGCAGACTTGTTGCGTCCATCCCTCAGGGTGCCATCGCATCCCCAGGGGCCACGCTAACCGCTCATCTGTCGACACCGGCTTTACGCCATGTCGCAGGAGTTGGCACCTTTCCAGGGTGGTTAAGCCTGGCGGTTGCCCCGGCGTCTAAGGGCCTTATCCCTCAGCCGGTCTCGATGAGTAATCGCAAGTTTAGGGGGCCGAATGGCGGGGCGCAAGCCCGCCGGCGGGGCCGAACGCCTGCGCATCCTGTGGCGGCTCCTTCCCCAGGGTCTGTGCCACCGCCCTGCCCGCGCCGTGCCTGCCGGGCTATGCTTTTCCCTGCCGGAATACGGCCGGCTGGCGAAACGAAGGCTCGCAAAGACCATGAAACCGACAAGCGATGCCGAGGCCGCTTCGGCGAACATCACCCGGCGGATTAAGGAGCTGGCGGACTGGCGCGGCGCGACGCTCGCCCGTGTGCGTCAGCTCATCCACGCGGCCGATCCGGACATCCAGGAGGAGTGGAAATGGCGGGGAACTCCGGTGTGGTCCCATGACGGTATCGTCTGTACCGGGGAATCGTACAAAGAAGTCGTGAAGCTCACCTTCGCCCGCGGAGCGGCCCTCAAAGACCCGAACAAGCTGTTCAATTCCAGCCTGGAGGGCAGCACGCGGCGCGCGATCGACCTGCGCGAAGGGGAGAAGATCAAGGAAGCCGCCTTCACGCAGCTCATCCGCGCCGCGGTGGCGGCCAACGGCGCCGCGCACGCGGCACGCGCAGCCCGCAAGAAATAAGGCCGCCCTGTTGCGGGCAGGAGGCGATGCTCAAGCCTCCTTTAGGGAGTTGCCGGATGCATGGCCGGCGGATCGGCGAAGCGCTTGACCCCGACCGCCTCATAGACCTCGGCGGGGAAGTAAACCACCCCGTCCTTCATCACCAGGCTGATCCGGCGGATGTCGCTGATGTTCTGGGTGGGATCGCCGTCCACCAGGATGAGGTCGGCGCGCTTGCGCGGCTCGATGGAGCCCAGTTCCGCGAGACGTCCGGTGAAGCGGGCGCCGTTCCAAGTGGCGATCTGCAGCGCCTGCGCCGGGGTGAGACCTGCCCGCACATACAGCTCCAGCTCCCGATGCAGGGTGAAGCCTGCGATGCCATCGGTGCCCGCCTCGAGCGGCACGCCCGCGCGGTACAGCTGACCGACGAACTTCACCATCTTGTCGTAGGAGGCGCGGTAGGTGGCGGCATTCTTGGCCGTGAGATTCATCGAGTTCTCGAGCCAGCCGCGCCGCACCGCGACCGGCACGTGATCGGCGGCGGCCGCGTAGCTGGGATTGATCTCGCCCTGCAACTGCGTGAAGTTGCCCTCGAAGGCGGTGAGGGTGGTATCGAGCACCGTAGCGTGCTCCTTCATGAGCGCGACCAGATCCAGCACCGGCTGCGAGGACAGATCCAGCGCGTAGGCATGGTCGGCGAGCAGATAAAAGCGCGCGAGTGTGCGCGTGTCGTCCTTCGGTCCTACGAAAAACATCAGCATGAGCTGGTTGATGTGCTGGATCTCGTCGTAGCCGGCCCGGATCGCTTCCGCCGAGCTCATGAAGGCCGGCACGTGTCCGCTGACGCGCATGCCGCGCTGGTGCGCGAGCGCTGCGGTCTCTGCCACCCATTCGGGGTGGAAGGAGTTGTAGATCTTGATCTGGCGGTAGCCATGCTGTGCGTACCACTCGACCGCATCCTTGGCGCCCTGCAGATCCTTGACCTTGATGCCGTTGCTGGCCGAATAGGGACTGTCCCCCTCGATGAAGCCGCACGGAATGATGCGCGGACCTAAGGTCTGCCCGGCATCGACCTCGGCGATGATTTGCTGCAGCCGCGCGTTGTTGTTGCCCATGTCGCGGCTGGTCGTCACCCCGCCCCCGATCTGCAGCATCAGATTCCAGGCGTCCTCGTGCGCATGCATGTCGAACAGGGCCGGCATCAGCACGCGCCCGCCGCCCTCGATCACCGTGCCCGCCTCGCGCGCCAGGGAGCCGGCCGGATAGAGCGCGGCGATGCGATCCTTGTAGACGTACACATCCTGGACGGGCAGAAGATTCGCATGCTCGGCATCGAACACGCGCACGTTGCGGATCAGGATGGGGCCTGCCAGGTGGTGCGCCAGGTGCGCGGCGAGCTCGTGCAGCCGCGCCCGCTCGGCCTCAAGCTGGAGCCGTTCAAGCTCTGCGCCCTGCCCCTCGCCGCCCTCTTCGATGACCCGCACGAATCCGGGAACGATGAGGGCGAAGAACTTCGCGTTCGCGTCGGCCGTGAGCCAGATGAAATCCGGCTGCGTGTCGACCCCGATGATGGTGTAGAGACTCACCGCTTCGGAGCGCTCGCCCACCTTCACGGTACTGTCGAGCACCTTGGTGACTGTGAGCTCGCCCCCCGGCAGGGCGGCGATCTTGCCCTGCGGCTGGCGCAGCGCCTGGCGCACGTAGGCCGCGATGGCCTCGAAGCTGCTGTCGTTCGGCACATAGGCTGCCGGTGCCGACAAGGTGGCACTGCCGTGATCGGCAAGTGAGCGCCACTGTGCGCGGCCCCCCTTGACGGCGAAAGACTCATCGATCGGGGAGCCGAAGGTGCTCTTGCCGATGTCCTTCAGAGAAGTCAGCGTCCCATCGCTCGAGTAGGTCACGTGCTCCTTGATATCCGGCCCGCGACCGTTTTCCTTGTAGCCGTAGTCCACATCGACCTGTCCATCGGCATGCACGGTGGTGACCTGCGCACCGGCCGGGTGCCCCATAAACACAATGCTGTAGCGGGTGGTCGTGTCGGCCAGCGCCACCGTCGAGGCCAGTACGGCGGCCGCCGCAATCAGTATTCGCATGTTGCTCCCCTTCGCGCTCGCCGCGCACGGTAACACGCCGCAGCGTTTCTGCGCGCGCCTGGGGGCGCACGAGCGCTGGGCCGTTCAGTGCGTCGCGAGCCCCGCGGCATGGCGCTCTGCGTCCGCCGCCTCGGGGTTGCGGCCGAGCGCGCGCAGGGCGTCGGCGATGAGGCGCCACGCGGAAGCCTGTGCGGACGGATCGCCCGTGGCGAGCGCGAGGGCCTTCCTGCCCATGGCATCCGCCTGAGCGGCGTTGTTCTCGCTCAGGCGCACGCGACCGAGTTCCAGCCACAGCAAAGGATTGTCCGGCTCGATGCGCAGCGCCCGCTCAAGCGTTGCGGTCGCCGCCACATAGTCGCCACCGGCGGCCTGCCGGTGCGCCTGCTCGACCAGGGTGGCGGCCGCGGCTCCGACGCGAAACTGCCGCGGCGGTGCGGGCGGGGCCTGCGCCGGCGGGGCGCTCTGCGCCGCAGGCGCGTTCGGTCCGGCGGCCCCGCCTGCGGGTGATGGGGAACCCCCCGGCGAGGGACCCGCGAGCGTGCAGCCCGACAGGGCGAGGGCGATCAGCATGGTCAGCGAGAGGGCGTGGTTCACGCGCAGCATGATAGGGTCAGTGCGTCAGCTGGTGCAGCCACTGCTGCGCCTTCTCGATCAGGGTGCTGGCCGGGCTCGGGCTGTCCGGGAAACCACAGCCGGGTTTGGCCGGCAGCACCGCCCCTCCCGGCACCGCGACGGCCACGATATCCTGGGCGCAGCCGGGAACCGCCCGCAGCCCGGTGGGATACTCGATGTGTACCTCGGCGAGTGACTCGGGCATCGGCGCGTTCCAGGAGTTGGTGGGAAGGTCTGCCATGACGTGCGCCCACACCGGCAAGGCGCCCGCCGAACCGGTAAAACCGGTGGGCTCGTTGTCGTCGTAGCCCACCCACACCACCACCAGGTGGCTGCCGGAGAAGCCGGCGAACCAGCTGTCACGATAGTCCGAGGAAGTCCCGGATTTTCCGGCCACCACCAGCGAGGGCGGCAACAGCGCGCGCGCCGAGCGTCCGGTGCCATGATCCATCACCAGCACCAGCATGCGATTCAACTGATACATCGCCTCCGGGGTTGCCAGCTGCGTGACCTGCAGCGGGAAGGCCTTGAGCGGCTTGCCCTCGGCGCTCACCACGGCCAGCACGGCGCGCAGCGGGTTGTGAAAGCCGCCGTTGGCAACGCCGTTGAAAAGCTGCGCGGCCTCCAGCGGCGTCACCTCCACCGCTCCCAGCAGCATCGCCGGCACCTGTGGCGGCGGCTGCGTCAGTCCGAAGCGCTCAAGTGTCTGGGTGACCTTCGCCACGCCAACATCGAGCCCCACGCCCACGGTGGCGAGATTCAAGGACTCCGCGAGCGCGCGCACCACCGGCACTGGCCCATAGACCTGGCGGGTGAAGTTCTCCGGCTGCCAGTGTGTGCCGTTGGAGAGCTTCACATCGATGGGTGCATCCTGCACCACGGTCGCCGCGTTGTAGCGCCCGCTCTCGAGCGCGGTCAGATAGATGAAGGGTTTCACCAGCGAGCCCATCGAGCGGTGCGCATCGAGGGCGCGGTCGAAGCCGTCGTAGCCGACGTTGCGTCCGCCGACGATGGCCGTCACATCACCGCTTTGCGGAGCGGTGATGACCACCGCACCCTCGAGCGGGGGCTTCGGGGTCTTGTGCAGCCGGTCGAGGCGGTCGAGCTCGTGTTCGAGTGAGTGCTCGGCCGCATCCTGCGCGCGCGGATCAAGACTGGTGTAGATGCGCAGGCCCGCCTCCGTCAGGTCCTGATCGTGATAGTCGCGCCGCAGCGTGCGGCGCACGAAATCCAGATACGCCGGGTAGTAGGCGCCGGCGGGGCGCGCGGTGACCCCGAGCGGGCGCTGCGCTGCGCTCGCCGTATCGGGCGCCTTCACGATGCCCTGGTCGGCCATCACCTTGAGGACGAGGTTGCGGCGCAGGAGCGCGCGCTCGGCGTGGCGGCGCGGGTCGTAGTAGGACGGCCCGCGCACGATCGCCACCAGCAGCGCAACTTCGGAAAGATCCAGCTCCGAGAGCGGCTTGCCGAAGTAGAACTGGCTTGCGAGCCCGAAACCGTGGATGGCCCGATCGCCGTCCTGGCCGAGGAAGATCTCATTGATGTAGGCGTTCATGAGATCGGCCTTGGTGAAGTGCGCATCCAGCGCCATCGCCATCACCGCCTCGCGCAGCTTGCGGCCCAGGGTCTGGCGCGAATTGAGGAAGTAGCTGCGCACCAGCTGCTGCGTGAGGGTGCTGCCGCCCTGCTCGATCTGCCCGGCACGCGCGTTGACCCAGGCGGCGCGCAGGATCGCCACCGGATCCACGCCGTGGTGGGTGTCGAACTTTCGGTCCTCGACCGCCTTGAGCGCCTGCGGCAACAGCGCCGGCACCTCAGCGGGCGTGACGACGATGCGATCCTCGCCGTGGATCGGGAAGATGCTGCCGATCAGGAGCGGCTCGAGGCGCAGCAGCGGCACCTCATGGCCGGCGCCATCGCGCAGGCCGGCGATCAGGTTGCCGGCGCTGGTGATGGTGAGCGCTTGCGCGGGGCGCACCTCATCGGCGAAGCGCGCCGCTCGCAGGGCGAGCTCCACGTGCTCCCCGCTCAGGCGGTAGGTGCCCGCATATCCGGCACGCTCGGCACGCCGATAGTGCAGGCGCTGCAACTCGCGCTCGAGTTCCGGCAGCGACAGGCTCAGGCCCGCATACAGTTCCAGGGGCGCTGCGTACACCTGCGCCGGCAGCGTCCAGCGCCGCCCCTCGAACTGCTTCACCACCGTCTGGTCGAGGTAGAAGACGTAGGCGGCGATCAGGAGCGCCACGACCACCGCGCCGGCGAGGAGCGGCCGCTGCCACTTCAGTTTCAGAGGAACAGCTCCTGCGCCGGCGCGCGCAGATTGTAGTCGGAGCTCATGGTGCGCCCGTAGGCACCGGCGGTGGCGATGACGAGCACGTCGCCCTCGTGCGTGACCGGCAGCAGCCGGTCGTGACCGAGCACGTCGGCGCTTTCGCAGATCGGGCCGACCACGCTCACGAGCTCCGTGGCCGGTTCATCCGCGCGCGTCAGGTTCGCGATCTCGTGGTACGCGCCATAGAGCGCCGGGCGGATGAGCGAGTTCATGCCGGTGGCGACACCGACGAAGCGCACGCCGCCCTTGGCTTTGAGCTGTGTGACGCGCGCCAGCAGCACACCGGCGGCGGCCACC
>Ga0209420_1001423_pt1 | contig 11342 bp, 13 predicted proteins | sample BlaSpr_A8_OM1_O1_FD_187972 | JGI IMG/M metagenome (GOLD analysis project Ga0209420, IMG submission 187972) | Forest soil microbial communities from Thunder Bay, Ontario, Canada - Black Spruce, Ontario site 2_A8_OM1_O1 (SPAdes) (version 2) | ecosystem: Environmental > Terrestrial > Soil > Boreal...
AAGACCGAGCCCCGCAACAATTGCGTGACGCAATTTATGCGAAGCACAAGCCATCGGCAGTTCCGTTCCGCATCACCGTTGAAATTACAATCCCCTGGCTCTCATTTACTCGGCCGGCGGCTCGAGGGGGTCGGGGTGTTGCCGGGCCGGGATCAGGGTTGCGTGCCCGGGTGGTTGCGGTGCAGTTCGGCGGCGATGGTGTGGCTCAGCTCGTTCCAGCTGTTCTCGAACTTGGCGACGCCTTCGCGCTCGAGCTGCTCGGTGACCTCGTCGAAGTCGACGCCGACGGTGGCCAGCTGATCCAGGACGCGGCGCGCATCGTCATACCGGCCCGTGATGGTGTTGCCGGTCACCTCGCCATGGTCAGCGAAGGCGGCCAGGGTGGTTCCGGGCATGGTGTTGACGGTGTCTGCGGCGACGAGTTCGGTGACGTACATGGTGTCGGGGTAGGCGGGGTTCTTGACGCCGGTGGAGGCCCACAGCGGGCGCTGCGGCTGAGCTCCGAGCTCGGCCAGCTGCTGCCATCGCTGGCTGGCGATGACTTGCTCGTAAGCCTGGTAGGCCAGGCGGGCGTTGGCGATAGCCGCCTTCCCCTTGAGCTGCGTGGCCTGGCTGGTCGCTATCCGGTCGAGCCGGGTGTCGACCTCGGAGTCCACCCGGGAGATGAAGAAGGAGGCGACAGAGCGGATGGCGGCCAGGTCCCGGTCGGCCGCAGCGGCTTGTTCCAGGCCGCTGAGGTAGGCGTCCATGACCGCGCGGTACCGGGCCAGGGCGAAGATCAGGGTCACGTTGACGCTGATTCCCTCGCTGATGACCTGGGTGATAGCGCTGAGACCTTCCGAGGTGGCCGGGATCTTCACGAACATGTTGTCGCGGTCCACGGCAGCCCGCAGGGCGCGGGCCATGTCCACGGTGGCGGCGGCGTCACGGGCCAGCCGGGGGTCGACCTCGATCGAGACCCGCCCGTCTTGTCCGGCTGTCTGCTGGTACACCGGGGAAAGGACGTCGCAGGCGGCGCGGACGTCATCGGTGGTGACCGTGAAGATGGCCGTCTCCGTGCTGGTCCCCAGTTCGGCCAGGTGACTGAGCTGGCCGTCATACCGGTCGCCTTTGGCCAGAGCTGAGGCGAAGATCGTGGGGTTGGTCGTCACGCCGACGACGTGCCGGCCGGTGATGAGCGACTGGAGCTCGCCGCTGGCCAGCAGCTCGCGGGAAAGGTCGTCCAGCCATACCGCCACGCCCTGGGCGGACAGCTCGGCAAGCGGGTCATGGCGGGTGTCACTGGTCATGTTCGGACCTTCCGGATCAGGCCGGGCGGCCGGCGGCGGCGGGGTGAAGGTGGCGGGGTTGGCCAGGTCTGCCGTCTGCAGGAGACGAGGTACTGGCCGGTCAGTCGATGACGGCGTCGATCGTCTTTTTCAGCGCACTGGGCTGGGCGGGCGACCTCGGCGCTTGCTTCCGGGCCTGCTCTAGTCTGGCCCCGATTTCCTGAAGCTGTTTGCGGCTGAGACCGGCCCGCACTTTGGGGAACCAGTCCTGCTCTTCCTCTTCGATGTGATGCGTGACGTTCTCGATCAGCACCGTGGTCTTGGCATCGAAGCGCTCCGCCTCGGCCGGCATGCCGGCTAGCTCCATGCACAAGACGTCGGCCACGTGATGTTCTTCGTAGGACTCAAGCACGTCGTCCTTGAGGTCGGGGAGCAACGCACAGACCTCGGGATACATCACCTCATTCTCGATATAGGTGTGGACCGTGAGCAGCTCGATGATCTGCCCGACGATCGTTCCTTTGGTCTTGACCGCCTTATCCCCGGCCGCCTGGAACTTGCGGAACAGGTTGCGGATTTCTTTGTGATCGGCCTTCAGGACCACGATTGCATCTGATGACATGCTGCTTCTCCTGGCTCGCTGGAAGTGCGGCGGCTACCCGGCAGGTGTGCCGCCAAACACATCTGCGGATACACGGCTGGGCCACGGCGACGAGCATGTCGCGAGCCCGCGGCCGGGACGCGCGCACTGCGTTTGCATCCCGTGTCACCGGGTAGCGGGCAGCGCCCAAGACAGAGCGAGAAGCGCTAGATGGAAACGGTGGGAGACGACTATGGCGAATGAGTCCGGACCCAAGGCTGGGGTCGAAGGCGTCGCGGAAGACATGAAGGGTCGAGCCAAGGAAGCGGTCGGGGCCGTAAGCGGCAACGAGTCGCTGACGCAAGAAGGCCAGGCCCAGCAGGACAAGGCCGCCGCGCTGCGTGATGCGGCCGCCAAGGAGGCCGAGGCGGAAAAGGCCCGAGCGCAGGCGACAGCAGCCGAGGCAGAGCAGCGGTCTCATCAGTAGGACCCGAGCAGGGCAGAGACTCCCGGATCCCTCGCGGACCGGGAGTCTCTGGCTACATAGCGCGATCCTGACGAGCGGTTGGTCATGCTGTAGCTGTGCCACAGTGCCCTCTGGTCAGAGCATGATCGGGTATCTGGTCATGATTTTCTAGGCTGGTGGTGGTTCGTTCAACCAGCCGGGGGTACACCGCCGGCTCCATGTACCCGAACCAGCTCCCTGGCTGGGGAGCAGCCGCTCCCGCGGGTGAGCGGCTACCCGGAGACCCCTATGACTGCCTTGCCTGAGCCCGCTTCTGATCCGTCCCGGCCCCGGGCCAGGGGAGAGATCGTTGTTCATGATCGCCGGATCACGGTCGACGGGGTGGACACTCAGTATCTGGAGGCCGGTGCCGGGCCTGCGCTGCTGCTGCTGCACGGGCACGAGCAGGGCGCGACCAGCTGGCGGTGGGTCATCCCGGCCCTGGCCCGGACCCGCCGGGTCCTGGCGCTGAGCCTGCCCGGTCACGGCGAGAGCGGCCCCGCCGGCGACGGTCACGCTCCCGGCGCCGACCTGGCGCCCTTCGTGGCCGCGTTCCTCGCCGCCGCCGGCGCCGGGCCGCCGCTGGATCTGGCCGGCCACTCCGCCGGCGGCGCGATCGCCCTGCGCCTGACGCTGGCCGACCCCGCCCGCATCCGGACGCTGACCCTGGTCGACAGCGCGGGCCTGGGCCGCGAGGTACACCCGCTGCTGGCGCTGGACACCCTGCCGGGCATCGGCGAGCACCCTGCCGGGCATCGGCGAGCTGGCCGTCCTGATCAGCCGCCTGCCCGGCGGCGACGTGGCACGCACCACCATGTCCGCGGCCATGCTGTTCGCGCAGCCCGCGCGGATTCCGGCCGAGTTCCTCACCGAGCAGCACGCGCTCGCCCGTCGGCCAGGCCAGCTCGAGGCGTCCACCGCGATGGCCCGTGCCCTGTTCGGGCCGTACGGACAACGCCAGATCCTGCTCGACCGGCTCCCCGCTCTCACCACGCCGACCCTGGTCGTGTGGGGTGCCCGCGACGCCCTGCTGCCCGTCCAGCAAGCCCGCACCGCAGTCAAGCGCCTGCCCCACGGCCAGCTGTCAGTATTTGCCGACTGCGGGCACCTGCCCCATGTCGAACAGCCCGGCCGCTTCGCCACCGGACTCAGCGACTGGCTCACCATACCCCGCGACCACCCGGATAGCACCCCGCTCGCCCCCTCCAGACGATCGTGACGTGCTAACGGATCTGCCGAGGCCCTGGCATCCGGGCAGCCCGGCCCATGGCGCGCATTCTCAGCCGGGTATCTCCTGTGCGATCTCCCAGATGTGGCCGCCGGGATCGGCGAAAGTCACCGTCCGCATGCCCCAGGGACGATCCGCCGGGCCGCTGAGCAGGCTCACCCCGCGCCCGGCCAGCTCGGCGCACACCGCGTCCACGTCGCCGACGATGACGGCGAACTGCCCGGCACCCTTCCGCGCCTCGGCCAGGACCTCGGGCAGCGGTTCCTGCGCCGCCGCCGCTGCATGCAAGAAGAGGTACATGTCCTTGAGGCGCAGCACGATCGTGTCGTCGTCCGCCGGCTGCGCGTCCAGGCCGAAGACGTCCTGGTAGAACTGCCGCGCCCGGTCAAGATCGGGAACGAACAGCGTCATCGCGCCGATCCTTTTCTCCCAGTCCGCCATGCGGTCACCAGCTTCCGTTATCGCAGTGCTGTCCCGGTCAACTCAGACTGGTGAAGCATGCCGAACTCATCGCAACCACCGCCATGACCGTCGCCGACTAGACGGTCGGCCCGCGTCTATGCCGGCTTCAGGCGAGAATCGTGCCGATTCGGGCCCGGGCAAAGCGGCCTGTGTCAGTCTGCAGGCTCGCGTTTGGCGACCCAGTGGTCGCCACATTTCTCGAAGTTCTCCTTCAGCGCCGTGAATGCAGCCCGGTCGGCCTGGTCTCCCGCGCCGCAAGCCTGCACCGCGCTATCGCGCGCCGTGGTGAACGCGTCTTGCGCTTTCTGGCAGGAGCGCCGCAGCGTGGCCGGCAGCCCATTTCCGTTGCGGCTATACCGGCGAGATTTCATCATCGGGCCCCCTTGTTGTTCGTGCGGCTGCTAGTGGTGCGGCCGGCGCCGCCAAGGCCGCGATGGCCGCCTCGGCGTCCGCCACGCCGGTTACGTCCAGCTCACCGCGCCGGGCCACGACGACATGGCCGTCCCGTACGCTGGTTTTCAGCCCTACACCTGGCATCGCGCCGCCCTCTGGCACACTGGCCGGGGCGGGGTCTGGACCCAACGGCTTAACTTCTCAGATCCGCGCTCCTTACCCTGCGCCGCAGACACAAACCCGGCCAAGGCCTGATGCGCTGCCCGCCCACCGGCGACCGGCGGAAGCATGCGTCCAGGCCAGCCGGACCAGCTAGTCAGCTCCCGGGGTGGAGCCAGCCACGGGCCAGGCGCTCCAGCGGATGCGGCCGGATCCCGGAGGGTGCCAGCACGATGCCGTCGGCCCGTACCGTCGGGGACGGCAGGGGCCGGCCGTGCTGCGCGGCCCGTACCAGGTCAGCCATCCGCGACTGGATGTTCCGGTAGAAGCGTTCCTGCGTCCGCCGGCCGAACAGCCAGAACCCCAGGCGGATGACCGGGTTACCGATCGGCGCGGGCCGTGAGTATCCGGCGACGCGGAACGTGACCTGGCCGGTGCTCAGGTTCTTGATCACCTCGTAGCTGAGCCGGCCTTGCTCCAGGTGACCCGCGAGCGTCTGGTAGCACCAGCCCCACACCTGCGCTGGGCCGTCGCCAGTGGCGCGCTGCTCGTCGATCACGCCGGTGATCCGGACACCGACGTAAAAGCGCAGGCCGGAAAAACGCGCCTCGAGCAGCATGTCGCGGCCGAGCAGCCCGCTACCCTGCCGGTAGACGCCGCGCACGATCCTGGCGTCGGCAAACTCGTACTCACTCACCAGGTGGCAGGCGAGCTCCCAGGCGCCGCCGCGCTCAGGCGGCCCGGGGCCTTCGCGGCCGATCAGCGTGGCGCAGGAGTCGACGTGCCAGTGTCCCTCGACGACCTCGGACCCGGCCTCCGGAGCCCGCGCCGGATTATAGTTGATCTCGAGCCCGGGCAGTTCATCGAGCGCGGCGCTTTCGTCGACCCGGCCGAGCAACTGCTCGCGCACTAAGCCGGCGTCCTTCAGCGAGTCGCCTATCAGCCAGAACATCGGCGGCCAGAGGCCGACGAACAAGGCCCGGCGCTCGGCGTTCCCGCGTTCATCTTGATCGACGGTCTTGGCCCGGATCCACAGGCCGATGCACAGCCCGATCGAGCCCAGCGAAGCCGCGTAGAAATGCGTGCTGCTTACCCCGGCCTTCCGCACGGCTTGGCTGGCCGTCATCAGTCCCTCCCATGGCTTCGTCCTGGCTACCTCAGTCAAATGCCCTGGCTGCCCGCTGTGCGAGCATCTACTCATGGCGACAGTGACCCGTTCAGCCCGGCTGCGGACCCTGCTGGGCTGGCCGATCGGGATCGTGGCGGTCAGCTGGCGCTACATGTGGCGCACCACTCCCCTGCACCGCTCCGAGGAACCCGGCACCCGAGCAGACCTGCCCGACCCGGTCCACGGCCCCGGCGGGCAGGCCGCCGGACAGCAGACGCTCGAGATGGGGGCCGGCCCGATGCTGCACCGCTCGTACGCCGTCCGGATCACCGGCACCACTATGACCCCGGCGGCACTGGTCGACCTGGTCGCGGCCAGGCTCAACCAGGTCTCACCCGAGATGGCGGTCTTCCGCAAGACCCGCGGCTCGGCAACCGCCCTGCGCGTGGGCGACGAGTTCCTGGTCCGCATGCCCGGCCCGTGGGACGGGCCCGTGCGCGTGGTGCGCCGTGACCCAGCCGCCTTCCGACTCGCCACCCTGGACGGCCACCTGGAGGCGGGCGAAATCGAGTTCCGGGCCGAGCCGGACGGCGACACCCTCCGCTTCGAGATCGAATCCTGGGCCCGGGCCGGGGACCGGCTAGCGGCCCTGCTCTACAACAGGCTGCGGCTGGCCAAGGAGATCCAGCTCAACATGTGGTCCCACTTCTGTATCCGCACCGCCGCCCTGGCCGGCGGGCGTCCGCAGGGCGGCATCACCATCCGCACCCGCTGGCTTGCCTGGCCCGAGCACGGAAAATGACAGGTGAACAAGGGCTGGGCTGGCGCATACGGCTGGGCGGCCCGCCCAGGAGATGACTGGCCGTGGTCTATCCCGGCGAGGCCGCGGCCGGCTCGTGTGACTGATCACACGTCGTGCGCCTGAATGATCACGATAAGTATCGGGTTTAGGCCGGCATGCATCAGGTAGCCGGTCATAGCGGCCAATGCGGGCATGAGGATCAGTGCTGGACGCTGGCCCTGGTCGCCACCCGAATCAAGGATTGCTTGACTTAGTAAGCGGATGCTTGATATAGTTAGCATACCGGATCCGGAGCTACTGAATTCGGGAATCCCGAAGGAGTACATATATGACCAGCACCACCGAGCGCTACCGCGCCGCGGCGAGCCAGTCAGCCAGCACGGCAGAGAAGATCGCCGACTTCTGGGCGCAGGGCTCGCAGCGGCTGAGCGACTACATGCTTCCCGGCCTGCCGCAGGTCAACCTGGTCCCTGTCGTCGAGCGCTACTTCGACTTCGTGCAGCGGACCGTCGACATCAGCCGCGACCTCACCCTGAAGTGGGCGGACTCCGCGGGCATGCTGTCCGGCGCCGTCCGCGACCAGGCCGAGTCCGTCAGCGGCCTGGCCCGCAAGCAGGCCGAGTCAGCCCGCGAGCTCGTGCACGAGCAGGCCGACAAGGCCGAAAAGGCCGCCCGCGCGCAGGCCGACCAGGCCGACCAGGCCGAGAAAGAACTAGCCCGCCAGGCCCGCAAGGCCGAGCGCGAGCAGGCCAAGCACGCCCATGACAAGGCCCGCGAGCGCTACGAGAGCCTGACCAAGGCCGAGCTCAGCGACCGGCTCGACCAGCGGCACCTGCCCAAGACCGGCACCGTCGACGAGCTCGTCGAGCGCCTGGCCGAGGCCGACACCAAGTAACCACGCCCGCCCTGCCGCCGCAGACGCCGGTACCCAGCACAATCTGCTGGGTACCGGCGTCATCGCGCTGAGCTGCCCGCCGGCTTGGGAGAGTAGAGCACGCTGTCCGTGACAGGGGCACGGCCGAGCGGGCCAGCACCACGGCCAGCCCGCGCTCCTGGCCCGCCCGCAGCAGGCCGGCGGCGGCCGCTGGTATGCGGCCGGCGGCGCTTTCAGTCCTCAGTTAGGAAGCTGCACGAGGGTGAGGAAGAAGTCATTGACCTGCTGGATCGCCTCGGTGAAGAGATCGAGGCTCACCGGCTTGGTGATGTAGGCGTTGGCGTGCAACTGGTAGCTGGCCGTGATGTCCGTCTCTGCCTGGGAGGTGGTGAATATGACCACGGGGATGGTGAGCAGGTCAGGGGCGGCCTTCAGGTCAGCCAGCACCTCCAGGCCGTTACGGCGCGGCATGTTGAGATCGAGCAGGATCAGGGCGGGCCTGGGCGCGCCGGTGAACTCTCCGGTCCGGCGCAGGAAGCGCATCGCCTGCTCGCCGTCGCCCACCACGTGCAGCGTGCTGTGTACCGGGGACAGCTCGAACGCTTCGGTCGTGATCAGCGCGTCCCCTGGGTCGTCCTCGACCAGCAGCACGTCGAGGACCCGGCGCCGGGCAGGATCGCGGGAGTAGCTCGCCTCAGGCATCTGCCCACCTCCGAACCGGGATAAAGGGTGCGGGAAGAGCGTACGGCCTGTCCGCTGACCATCGCAGCTAAGCGTCCGGGGACGGCAGGCCGGAGCCGCTGTCGGCCCGGTGCCGCTGTCGGCCCGGTGCCGCGATGGGGATGGGGCAGGCGTGAACCCGGGTTCGTTCGGCAGATATGAGATCTTGACCTTGGCCTTGGGGGCACTGGCGATGTCAGCCGAAGGTGAAGTCGTAGGCTTCGACGCCCGGCGAGGCGTGCAGCAGGAGCGTTCCGGTTGTGGCTGAGCCAGCCTGGTAGAGGGTGTAGAGCCGGGGAACCCCGCCGACCTCAACGGTCTGCGTATGGTGGCCGTTGACGGAGACATCGAGCGTCCCGGTGCCGCCGAGCACCAGGTAGACGTCCTGAGCCAGGAAGCCAAGTTCCAGCTCGGCTCCGTGGCCTGCGGTGGCTTCCTGCGCGTGGTCGGTCCAGGTCCCGGCCAGCCCCAGGGCGCCGAGGGGAAGTGGCGAGGGGAACCGGTAGGCCGCTGGTGTGTCGCGGGCCACCTCAGGGGGGTCGAGGTACTGGAGCTCGTCGTAGCCGATGTAGGTTTCCGGGCTAAGCTCGCCGCTGGGGGTCTTGTCCGGCACCCCGGCTGGGTTCGGCACTGACTGGTGCGGACGGGCCGCCTGCAGGAGCTGGCGGATCAGCTGCCCCATGGTGGAGTAGCCGCCCTCGCCGAAGTGCACCGAGCGGACGTTGCCCTGAGCGTCGATCAGGTAGTCGGCAGGCCAGTACTGGTTGCTGTAGGCGTTCCAGGTTGCGTAGTTGTTGTCGATGGCGACCGGGTACCGCACCCCGAGCGCCGCGGCCTGGGCCCGCACGTTGGAGACGACGTGCTCGAAGGCGAACTCAGGGGTGTGCACGCCCACTACGACGAAGCCGTCCTTGGCGTACTCGGAGTACCAGGCTTCGACGTGGGGCAGCGACCGCTGGCAGTTGATGCACGAGTAGGTCCAGAAGTCGACCAGGACCACTTTGCCGCGCAGCGCGCGCAGCGACAGCGGCTGGCCGCCTGGGGTGTTCAGCCAGGCGGTGATCCCGGTGAAGTTCGGGGCGGGACCGCAGTTCACCAGCGTGGTGGCGGTCGAGTTGCACTTGGTCAGCGAGGTGTGCGGGGTGCCGGTAAGCGTGTTGAGCTGCTTGCGGATGGCTGGCGAGCCCTGGAGCGCGGTGCTGTAGCCGGGGATGTCGCGCTGGAGCCCGGCCAGGACGTCGGTGGCGATGAGCACGGCGAACACGACGAGCACGGCCCCGCCGGCCTGGCGGATCTGCGGTGCTCGCCGGCGGAAGGCGCGGATCCGGCTGGTCAGCTGGCCGCCCGCGACGGCGACCGCGAACAGCGGCACCGCGGTCCCGACCGCGAACGCGGCGGTGAGGATGACCGCCGTCAGCCCCACCCGGTGCGTCGCCCCGACCACTGCGATCGCGGCCAGCACCGGCCCGGCACAGGGGACGTACACGACGCCGACCGCCAGGCCGAGTACGAAGCCCCCGGCTCTTCCGCTCGGCCGGCGAGTGCTAATGCGCGCGAACGGGCGCTCGATCAGCGCTCCCAGCGGCGGGATCAGGTAGCCGAGCCCGACCACGGCCAGCAGGACGATGCCCGCGTCGCGCAGCGCGTCTTGCGGCAGGTGCAGCAGCGAGAGGATCTCCGACCCGGCCAGGACGATGATGCTGAAGCTCAGGACCAGGCCGCCGATCACCGCCAGCGACCGGGCCAGGCCGGGACGGGGCAGCCTCGCGGGCGTCGCCTCGGCGCTCGCGGGCGTCGTCTTGGCGCTGGCCGGTGTCGTCTTGGCGCTGGCCGGTGTCGTCTTGGCGCTGGCCGGGGGGCTGGCGCCGGCGACCAGCACGACCGGCAGGACCGGGAGGATGCACGGCGAGATGCCGGCCAGGAAGCCGGCCACGATGCCGACTAGGACGAGCTCGACCATAACGAGGCATCCCTGTCAGTCGGCGCCAGCGCCAGCGCGAGGGGTCTCGCGATCTTCGCGGTCCCGGTCTTTCGCCGCCAGCGCCGTGGTGACATCCGGCTTGATCCAGTCTCCACGTTCGTTATTCGTAGCCGACATGGGTCGGGTATTGGCCCGCCGGCCGGCCCGGCCAGAGAAACGTGCCCAGGGTCGTTAGTCAACATATCTTGCTAAAGATTCCTTGATCAAGATATGTTGATCGTATGGCCGAATCCTCGAGTCGCGCCGCACTGCGGTTGCGCGCCCTGGCGCACCCGCTGCGATGGAAGCTGTTCGACATCGTGTTCCGCGAGGACACGGCGACGGCGACCCGCTGCGCCGAACTGACCGGCGAGAGCGTCGCGAGCTGCTCGTACCACCTGAACATCCTCGGCAAGTACGGCTACATCGAGCAGGTGCCGGGAAGCGGCAAGGAAAAGCCCTGGCGGTCGATCGACGCGCGCCAGGACCTGTCCGCGCCCGGGCCGGAACTTGAGGACCAGCTGGCGGCGGAGGCCGCCACGGAGGCGTTCCTTGAGCATGAGTTCGACCGGTTGCGCGCGTGGCAGCGGCGCCGGGACACCGAGCCCCCTGCGTGGCGTAACGCGACCGGGCTGGGCGGCTCGACCATGTGGGTCACCGCCGAGGAACTGCAGCAGATCCACGATGAGATCTGGCCGATCCTCTCCCGCTATACCGAACGGTCCGGCGACCCGTCGCTGCGCCCTTCCGGGGCGCGGGCCGCCCGGATGTTCGTCTGGACCGGCGTCAGCCCGCAGTCGTGAGCGCTCCCGCGGGCCGGCGCGATGGCGCGCGCCTGCGAGGTGGCCTGTGGCGGCAGCGGGATTTCGGCCTGTTCTGGACCGGAGAGAGCATCAGCGAAGCCGGCAACTCCGTCACCACCGTCGTGACGCCGCTGGTCGCGATCGAGACCCTGCACACCAGCACGTTCATCGTCACCGTGCTCAACGCCGCGATCTGGCTGCCCTGGCTCATCATCGGCGTTCCCGCGGGAGCGTGGGTCGACCGGCTGCCGCCCAAGCCGGTCATGCTGACCTGCGACGCGATCTCGGTGGCCGCGTACGCGAGCGTCCCGGTCGCGGCCTGGCTCGGGGTGCTGACCGTGGCGCAGCTCATCGCCATCACGCTGATCGCGGGTGCGGCCACCGTGTTCTTCCGCAGCGCCTACCAGGTCCTGCTCCCCGGGATCGTCGACGAGGCGGACCTCGCCGAGGGCAACGCCAAGCTCATCGGCAGCCGCGAGG
>Ga0209420_1001424_pt1 | contig 11330 bp, 3 predicted proteins | sample BlaSpr_A8_OM1_O1_FD_187972 | JGI IMG/M metagenome (GOLD analysis project Ga0209420, IMG submission 187972) | Forest soil microbial communities from Thunder Bay, Ontario, Canada - Black Spruce, Ontario site 2_A8_OM1_O1 (SPAdes) (version 2) | ecosystem: Environmental > Terrestrial > Soil > Boreal...
CGCGGGCCTCGGCGCGCTGGTGTTGCAGCGCGTCGGCGTCGCACGCGTGGCCGCCTCGCTGCTCGCCTCTAAGCCAGGCCTGCTGGCCGCGGGGCTGGCGCTGATGTGCGCTGCGATGTTCGCCCGTGCGATCTCCTGGCATGCGATCCTCGCCGCCTCGCCCACCTGGCGTCGCGCCAAACGGCGCGACGCCATGCAGGGCACCTTCATCGGCGTGCTCATGTCCGCCACGCTGCCCGCGCGCCTGGGCGAGCCCTCGCGTGCGCTGATCGTCGCCAGACGCCTCGGCCGCGCGCGCGAGACGCTGCCGGTGGTGCTCGGCACGATGGTCTCCCAGACACTGCTCAACCTGCTCGCCCTGGCCATTCTTGGCGGCGTCACGCTGTCCAGCGTCAGCGTCCTGGACGGACACGACCGCGCGCTGCTGCTCGTCGCGCTCGCCCCGCTGGCCGCACTGCTCGCGCTCGCGCTCGTGCCCGTCCTGGTCCCGCCCGCCGCCGTCTCGCGCTCGCGTCGCCTGCAGGCCCTGCTCGCCGGCCTGCGTCGCTCGCTTCTGCGCCTGCGCGACGGCCTGCAGGTGTTTGCCCAGCCGCGCGCCGCCGCACTGGCCAGCGCCGCCCAGCTCGGAGCCTGGGCGCTTCAGTGGCTGTCCTGCTGGCTGTTGCTGATGGCCCTCGGCCTGGACTCCCACGCCGGCGTTGGTGCGGCCGCAGGAGTCCTGTTTGCGGTCAACGTCACCGCGGTCATTCCCGCCACCCCCGCCAACGTCGGCGTCTTCCAGGCCGCCTGCGTTGCCGTCCTCGCCGGCGCCTACCACGTGTCCACCCCCGACGCGATCGCCTACGGCATCGTCCTGCAGGTCGTCGAGGTGGCCACCGCGCTGATCATGGGCTTGCCCGCGCTGCTCAACGAGGGGCTGTCCTGGCGCGATGTGCGCCTGCGCACGATGAATGCCTCGCCTGTGCGACTCGGCCCCCTTCCGGTCGCCGCCGGCGGCCTCGGTCGTGCGGCTGGGGCTGGGCAGGGCAGTGGGGGTAGCGGTGCCGCTGGATAGGGGTAAACCCTTGACATTGGCGCCATAGAGCGTATACACTCGGCGCCTACCGCGTGAGAGGGGCGCGGAGCATGATTGGGGAGAGCGGCCCGAGATGGGCCCGGGACCATCGGATCTGGGGGCGGCCGCTCGCGCGCAGCCGCATGCACCCGGGCGAGTAAGCGCCTCGTCCGGGTGCATCGCCGCGCCCAAGGAATCCGCCGGGGCGCGGGGTATCAAGAGGCGATGACAGACGCCTGGGTCTACATGCTGCGCTGCGCCGACGGCACGCTGTACACCGGCTGGACCACCGACGTGCAGCGGCGCCTGAGTCGCCACCGCGCGGGCACCGCAAGCCGCTATACCGCCTCGCGCCTGCCTGTGGAGCTCGCGCTCGCACTGCCCATGTGCGACCGCAGTCAAGCCATGCGCGAGGAGGCTCGCATCAAGGCGCTCGACCGTGCGGCCAAGCTCGCGTTCATCGCCGAAAGTCCTCAGAGCGAGCCCGCTCAGGCGCCGATCTCCGGTTGAGCAAGCAATTGCATATTTAGAGTTTTTGTCCAGTCGGTCGATACACGTGGCGTGGGGAATCCGACGGCTGGCACCAGGGAAGTCAAGCGCATGCAACCCGTCTTCGGTGAGCGCTGATGGCCGGCGAGAAGATCGCCGCCCGGCGTCGTTCGCCGCATCCCCCTCGTCGCGCCGGCCGCTCGGTCACCGGCGCAAACGCCCGCGCCGGCTCCACGACCGAGCTGTCGCGCCAGCGCCCCACCAGGGTGCTCGAGAAGGTCTCAGAGCTCCTGCTCGAAGAGGTCGCCGAGCGCTTCCAGCTTGGCTCACCGCCGCCCGCCGCAGGCAGCCCGTGACACCCCCCGACCCCGACAGCCATCGATGACCGCAAGCACCGCGACACTCCAGGACGCCTCCCCCGTCGCCGCCGGCGCCGGCGATGAGGTCGGCCTGCTCGCCCGCACCGCCTGGTGGCTGTATGTCCTGGCCGTCGCGCTGCTCACGGGCGCCTATCTGCTCGCCCACTATCTCGGGCCGAGCTGGCTCAACAGCGGGCCCGTATACAACCTCATCGGCGCTAGCACCGTGGCTGTGCTGCTGTTCGGCGCCAGGCGCTGTGAGCCGCAGCGGCGGCTACCCTGGCAGCTGTTCGCGCTCGGCCAGGGGCTGTTCGTGGTGGGCGACATCCTCGCCTACAACTACGGGCGCCTGTTCGGAGGCACGCTGCCCTCGCCCTCGATCGCCGACCCCTTCCACCTGGCCTTCTATCCGCTGCTGGTCGTCAGCCTGCTGCTGCTGCTGGGCGAGCGCAACTACGCCCGTGACCGGGCCGGGCTGATCGATGCGCTGATCACCACCGTCGCGCTTGCCAGCCTGGCATGGGTCTACTTGATGGCGCCCTACGCAGACGACCCCACGTTGTCGCTGCCCACCAAGCTCGTGTCGATCGCCTACCCGACCATGGACATCCTGATCCTGGCCGTCGTCGCGCGCGCCGCCGCCTCCAGCCATCGCCGCGAGCCCGCGCTGACATTGCTGTTCTTCGGCACCGTTGCCCTGCTGCTCACCGACGCGCTGCACGGCTGGCAGCTGCTGCACGGCGGATATCACACGGGCGGCCTGTTGGACGGCGGCTGGGCCGCCTTCTACGCGCTGCTCGGCGCCGCCGCCCTGCACCCGTCGGTGCGCCTAGAGCCCGAGGATGCCCCCGAGCCCGACGGGCGCCTGACGCGCTCGCGCCTGGCGCTGCTCACCTGCGCGAGCCTGACCGCGCTGCTGATCATCGTCGTGCGCGAGGCTGCCGGCGACTCCCTCGACATCGACGTGCTGATCGCAGCCTCGGGGATCATGTTCGCGCTGGTCATCGCGCGCATGGCCGGCATCGTGCGGCGAAACGAAGAGGTCACCAGCCGGGAGGCCGCGCTGCGCGCCGAGCTCTTCCAGGCCGAGCTCGAGCACCGTGCCTTCCACGACGAGCTCACCGGCCTGCCCAACCGCGCGCTGTTTCGCAACCGTGTAGAGCATGCCCTGGCCGGGCGCCGCCGCGAGCGCCTGCCCGTGGCCGTCCTATTCCTCGACGTCGACGACTTCAAGAACGTCAACGACAGCCTCGGGCACGCCGCCGGCGACGAGGTCCTCGAAGAGGTTGCTCGGCGCCTGCAGGACTGCATGCGCCCGGTCGACACGATCGCCCGCCTGGGCGGCGACGAGTTCGCGATCCTCGTGCACGACGCCGAAAGCGAGCTGCACTCGATCGAGATCGCCCAGCGGGCCCGCAACGCGCTGGAGGTCCCGATCGCGCTGGAGGGCAGGGAGATCACGATCGTGGCCAGCATCGGCATCGCCTTCAGCGATCAGGGCATGGTCTCCGCCCAGGACGCCGAGGAGCTGCTGCGCAACGCCGACGCTGCCATGTACATAGCCAAGGAGAGCGGCAAGGGCGACTACCGGGTCTTCCAGCCGGAGATGCACGCCAAGGCGCTGGCCCGCCTGGAGCTCAAGACCGACCTGCAGCGAGCGCTCGACGCCGGCGAGTTCACGCTGCGCTACCAGCCGATCATGGACCTGCTCAAGGGCGACATCGGCGGCATGGAGGCGCTGATCCGCTGGGAGCACCCCGTGCGCGGGATCGTCTCGCCGGCCGACTTCGTGCCCCTGCTCGAGGACACCGGCCTGATCGTGCCCGTCGGCTGCCACATCCTCATGGAGGCCTGCCGCTGGGCTGCCCACATGCAGCGCGAATGCCCGCGCAATCCGCCCCTGTCGATGGCCGTCAACGTGTCTGCCTTCCAGCTGCAGCGCCCCGAGTTCATCGCCGAGGTGCGCACCGCCCTGGCCGAGAGCGAGATCCCGCCCTCGAGCCTCACGCTGGAGCTGACCGAGAGCGTGATGATGCGCGACATGGAGCTCAGCCTGATGCGCCTGAAGGCGCTGCGCGCGCTCGGCGTAAAGCTCGCCATCGACGACTTCGGCACCGGCTACTCCTCGCTGAACTACGTGCGCAGGCTGCCTGTCGACATCCTCAAGATCGACCGCTCGTTCCTGGCCGACCCCAACCCCGAGGTCGCCGAGCTGACCGCCGCGATCGCCCAGCTGGCCCGCATCTTCAAGCTCAAGGCGGTCGCCGAGGGCATCGAGGACTCCTCTCAGCTGCAGCGCGTGCAGGCAATGCGCTGCGACTTCGCCCAGGGCTTCTACTTCGCCAAGCCGCTGTCGGCCGACGAGGTCCTCGCGATGGTCAGCTCCCAGCCAGAGCTGGTCAAATGGCCCGTCGAGTGGGCGCGGGTATGAGCGTCTGCGCTTGCGCGCGTGGCATTGACTGCACAGTGCGTCCGTGCTATTCCGCTGTTTCCGGATCCACCAGTTCGTCGCACAGGTCCTCGCCGGTGCCGATCCCAACTTTGGCCACCGTAACCACGGCCTTCTCCGGCAGCGAGACAAGCTCGGTTGCGAGGTCGGGGATGGCACACTCGTAGGCGTGAGCGAAATAGTCCGTTATTTCCTTATACCATTCGATGATTATCCGGTCGCGTTCTTCCTGATCGACCCGTTTATCCAGTTCCTTCAGCAAGTTGACCTGCAGGTGGCGTAGTTCCTTCACGCGCTGTTCGGCTTCGGCAAGTTCGTGGGCGAGCTGGTAGTTGCAGGACTTTTCTGCTTCCAGGCGCTGTTCGTGATCGTGGCGCTCTTCCCGGTCTGAGACCCCCAACCAGCCTTCCACGTCCTCGGCCCCCGCTTCGGCGAGCGACTTCAGCCCGGACGGGTCCTCGTAGTTGACGGGATCGTCCTGGCTGTAGCTGTAGGGCGCCAGGGTCGATGCCACAGCCGGGTCGACGCTCGTGAACTGTCCTGTCGACGGTTCGTAGGAGCGTGCCCGCAGATAAATCAGGCCAGTGTTCGCTTCGGTGTACTGCCCGTCGTATCCGAGCGATGTGGTGGCGGTCCCGGTCGAGGCGATGAGGTTGCCGTAGCCGCCGTATGTGAACGTGGCTTCGACTGCGCCCGTCGCGCCAGTCAGCACCCGCGTCGATCCCTGCTGGTCGTGGTGCAGGTAGAGGACCTTGTTTTCGCTGGAGATCTGCTCTGTGGGCTGTTCGCCCGGTCCGTAGATGTAGGAGTTGGTGGCGTCTGACAGCAGCAGCGGGAGTTGCGCCGCCGCGTCCCACGTCAGGTAGCTGGTGTGGCCCGATCCGCTCTGGGAGACGCGCAACCCGTCCCCGTTGTAGACGTAGGTCTCTTCGATTGGCTGGGTGGATCCTTCGCCTGGGCGGCTGATCGCGATCTGGTCGCCTGCCTGGTCGTAGCTGTAGGTCGTCGCCGGACCGCTGGCAGGGGTCGTTTTGGTGCGCTCGCCCTCTTCGTTATATGAGTAGGTGGTGCCCGTCGAGGTCGCGGTCAGCTCGTCAGCCGCGTTGAACGTGTCGGTGGAGGCCCCCACTTTCGTGAGGTTGCCAGCAGCATCGTATGCGTAGCTGGTCGCGCCCGCCGCGGTCAGCTGGTTGCTCGCGTCGTAGGTGAAGGCGGTTTTGGCTTCTCCCGGAAGGTCTTTGGTGACAGTTTTGGTCACCGTCCCGTTCTTGGCGCGTGTGTAGGTCAGTTGGGCGATCGTTTTTTTGCCCTTTTTCATCACCGTCTTGGTCAGTTCGTCGGCGTCGTTGTAGGTGTAGGCGTCTTCGTCTTCGCTTGCGTGTGGGAAGACCGTGGCCGTCTGGTTGGAGTCGGCGTCGTAGACGAACGTGGTCGTGTTGCCCAGCCAGTCGGTCGTGCTCTTCAGGCGCCCGTCCGCGTCGAAGGAGCGTATGACCGCTTTGCCGTTGGGGTAGGTGATCTTCGTCTGATCGCCATCCAGGTCGTATTCGTAGGCGGTGTGATCTCCGTGGCCGTCGATGGTTCCGGTGGGGCGGTCGAGCACGTCATAGGAGTAGGTCGTCGTGCCGCTGCCGTCAACCATCTTGGTGCGCTCGCCGTCTTTGTTGTATTCGTATTCGACGGTCGACGTTTTCCCGTCGGAATAGGTGGTCTTCGTGAGGCGCTCGTCCGCGTCGTAGGAGCGGGTCGTGGTCTTGCCTTCGGGGTTGGTTTCGGTCTTCAGGTTGCCGTTGACGTCGTAGGTCCGGGTGGCTTTGTGACCGAGCGGGTCGATCACTTCGGTGATCTGCTCCAGCGCGTTGTGTACATAGCTGGTCTTGTGGTGGTCGCCGTCGATGTTGGCGATCACTTCTCCAGCGGCGTCGTATTCGGTTTCCTTGATCGTGCCGTCGGCTTCGGTGACCTTCGTCGGCTCGTTGTCGCCGTCATATGTGTAGGTCGTGGTCTTGCCGTTCGCTTCGGTCGCGCTCGCCACCTGGCCGTCCGAGTTGTAGGTGGTTTTGGTGGTGTGTTTGAGCGGGTTGCTCGTAGCGATCACGCGCTCCTGCGCGTCCCGGGAGATGGTCGTCGTGAACTTGGACGCTACCGCGCCCGACTTGTTTCCGAGCGGGCTGACCGTGGAGATCGGGTTGGAGTCTTCGTCATAGGTCGAGGTGCGCTTGTTGCCTTCGGGGTCCGTTTCGCTCGTGCGGTCGCCGTCGGCGTCGTAGGTGTAGGTCCATTCGTGCCCCAGCGGGTCGGTCGTTGACATCATGTCGCCCGCGGCGTCATAGGTGTGCTTGGTCGTCTGGGTCTGGCTGCCCGGCGCTGGGCGTGATATTTCGATCGGGTTGCCGTGCGCGTTGCGCGTGATCGTCGTCGTCTCGCCGCCCGGCGTGGTTTCGCTGACCACTTCGTGCTGGCCGTTGTAGGTCCATTTGGTCGTGTCCCCGAGAGGATCGGTTTCGCTCGTGCGGTTGCCTTCGGCGTCGTAGGTGTAGGTCGTTTCGCCGCCTGCGGGGTCGGTGGTGGCGATCAGCTCTTCTTTGGCGTTGTATTCGGACAGCGTGGTCGCTTCCGATGGGGTTCCGGCGGCGCGCGTCACGCTCGTGGGCGAGCCGTCGTTGTTGAACTGCTCGACCGTGGTCGACCCGTTGGGTTCGGTGATGGTCGTCTCGGGCCCAGCGCTCGTGGTGGTGTATTTCCAGGCGCGTTTGCGCCCGGCGGCATCGGTCTGGGAGATGACGCGGTGTTGTGTGTCGTATTCGGTGGATTCGGTGTGATTGGCGCCTTCGATCTCGGAGGTCATCTGGTGGGACGAGTCGTAAGCGAATTTCCAGCGCGCGGTCGTTTCGCCGGGCTCGGTCACGCTCACCAGGTTGCCGTGTTCGTAGCCGTATTTGACCGTGTGGGACATCGGATCTGTGGCGCTGCTGACCTGCCCTTCCGTGTTGTAGGTGAGGGAGATCTTGCGTCCCGCCGTGTCGGTCATGTTGCTGAGCCGTCCCGCTTCGTTGTAGGAGAAGGTGAGGGAGTTGCCGTTGCTGTCGGCTTCGCTTGAGACCGGGGCCGTTCCTTCGGTGATCCTGAAGAATTTCAGTGGCCCTTCATGGCTTGACAGGTGCCCGGCGGTGTTGAACGTGAGGGTGCTTCCGCCAGGCAGGCGCACGATCAGCTGGTTGCCCGCTTCGGTCAGGGTGGACTGCACCAGAGGACCCGCCGTCCAACCGCCTTTAGCTTCCGATTTGGAGAAGAACACGGTGCTTCCGTTGTCTTGATGGACCGTCACCGATCCGCTGAAGCCGCTGGTGCAGGTGTGTCTGACGCTGCACCAGCGCGAGACGGTCGCGTAGGCGCCGTGCGGGCTCGTCCAGCCGTATCCGAATGGTCCGGGTTTGGTCTGGCGCGCCGCCTGCGCGGAGTTGTAGGTCCGGGTCAGGGTCAGCGCCGGGCCGCGTCCGCCGACCTGGAGGTCGGTCTGCGTCTCGGTGTGGTCGCCCGTGGCGCAGTTGACCGCGTCGCCTTTCTTGCAGTGGTGACGGCCCGGTTCGCTCTTGTTTTCTTCACCTTCTTCGCGTTCCTTCTTGGCTTCTTCTTCTTGTTTGTGCCTTTCTCTTTCGAGTTCTTCTTCTTCCTGTTTTTCCCGTTCCTTTTCTTCTTCTTCCTGGCCGGCGCGGGAGGCATCGACCAGCGGGTGGTCGAGGATCGGATGCCCGCCGATGAGGGTGCTGACCGCGAAGAATTCCGAGCTCGAGCCGGATACGTTGGCGCTGCTGGCGCTGGCCGGCAGCACGGCGAGGGGGCTCGCTCCGAACGGCGTGCCGAGCGAGGGCGTCGAGAACACCTCGTAGCCTTCGGCGCCGGGCACCTGCTGCCATTGCAGGTGGATCCCGCCGCCGCCGGCCGCACTGGGCGTGGTTTCATACAGCGGGGGAGGCGGGACCTGTTCGATCGTTGGGGTTGCGCTGCTCGTTTCGCCGGCGAGCGTGACGCTCTTCAGTTCCGCGTCCGATTCGCCGATCAGCTTGCCTTCTTTGATTTCCCCGTAGATTTCGTGAGGCGACTGGGTGACGAGTATGTATTGCGGGGCGAAGACGGTCTGTCCAGGTCGCAGTTCGCCGACCGTCACGGAGAACTGCTGGTCGGGCTGCAGGATGAAGTGGTTGTGCACCGGCGCGCTGGTGTTGACAGCCACGTTGTACAGCGGGATGTTGCTGACGTTCTTGACGCCGAGCGCGACGTGGTAGGGAATCCCCGGTTCGGCGGGGCCGCTGTCGACCTTCAAGACGGTGCTGAGGGCGTTCGCGCCCCACACCTCGAGCGGTCGGGCCAGTGCGGCCTGTGTGCTCACGGTCGTCCCAAAGGGTTCCAGCTCGGCTTCGTAGTCGACCGACGGCGTGTACTCGCCCGGCGCGTCGCCGCGGATGATCCAGGTGGTGGTTGCGCCTCCCAATGGTGGGATCGCCGCGACCGGCTGGGACAGCGACTGGGGTTCTGCGGTGGGGGCGAGGCTCATCCCGCTCGGCAGGTTCAGCGTGGCCGTGCCGGCGGTCAGGCCGAAGGGCTCTTCGGGGGAGAGGTTCTGCACGACCATGCTCATTTCGAAGAACTGCTTGACCGTCACCGCGCTGCCGCGCAGGATCAGCCACTGGATGACCGGGTGCGTTTCGATCGTGGTCGGTTTGGCGATGATGCGGGTGGTTTCGCCGCTCGAGTTTTCCACGGTCGTTTCGCAGCCGGTGTGTTCGGGGTTGGCGCCCTGCTGTTCGCATTTGAGCGGGCTGGGCGAGCCGCCGCCTTCGGGCGGCGTGACGTTGCCCGTCGGAGCATTGCCGGCGAACTCGCCTTCCGAGTTGATGTTGCCCTGCAGTTCGACGGTGATCGAGCCGGCGAATTCCAGCTTTGCTTCGAAGCTGTCGACTGTCTGGTTGGCGGGTTCGCTGGGGTCGATGCCGGCTTCGACGATTTCGCTGAAGGTGAGTTCGTGCGAGCTGAGCCCCGTCGTAGCCACTTCGCCGGGTTCGAGCGTGATGCTCGCAACCCCTTGATGTTCGTCGTTGACGTCGACGACGCCGGTGGCCGGCCGGAAGCCGCTCTTGTAGACGTAGACGGTGTCTTCGCCTTCGGGCAGGCCGGCGAGGTCGGCTTCCCCACGTGAGTTGGTGGTTTCTTCGTTTCGCGTGCCGTTTGCGCCGACGTACAGGACGGTCGCTTCGCTGATCGGATGTTCGCTCGAGTCGCTCAGCATGATCGCCGCCGCGTGTTCAGCGCCGGGCGGGGTGACGACGTCGACGGTGAGCGACTGGCTCGTGTGTTCTCCGCCGCGGCTGATCGTGAGTGTGGCTGTGTAGGTGCCGGGGCTCCTGTACACATGGCGCACGACCGCGCCTTCGGCGCTTTCGCTGTCGCCGAATTCCCAGCGGTAGCTGCCGATTTCCGCCGACGGTGTGCTGGCGGCGCCGTCGAGCGTCACCTTGGCGCCCGTGAACGTGCTCACGTTTTCGCCCGCCACCGCCCGCAGCGGCAGCGCGGTGACCACCGCGGTGGGGCTGGAGTCGGCTGGTTTGCTCTCGCCGCCTGCGTTGCGGGCGATCTCCTGCACGACGATCGTGTGTCCCACGTCGCTTCTGCTCGTCACGTACTCCTGCCCGCCCGCGCCCGGGATCGGCAGGCATTCGCCACCGGATTCGCTGCAGCGCAGCCACTGGTCGACGTATTCGCTGGGCACATGTTCCCAGGTCCCGTGGGTGAGCACCAGCGTCTGGCCCTGCTGCGAGCCGGCGGTGATGTGGGGTGGCGCTACGAGCGCCGGCACCGGCACCTGGCCTTCGGCGTTCGCCACGACGAGCGTCACGCCGGTGTTGGAGTAGTTGGGCTGGTAGGAGGCGCCGGATGGGAGGCCGCTGCCGCCCACGTACGAGAAGGCGCCCGACTCCGCGGCGCTCGACAGGACGGCGAAGGTCTGGCCGAGTTCGCTGGTGTAGCCGCCCGCGGCGGCCACCTCGAGCAGCCCGTCCAGTCCGCTCGTGCCGTCGACAGACAGCGAGCCGAAGCTCGACGGGCTTTCGACGCCGATCTTGAGCGTGCCGTTTTCGCCCTGGACATAGTTGCCGGTGACGTTCAGCTTTGCGCCGGCGTCGATGGTCACGAGCTTGCTGTTGGTGATGTTGCCGTCGAGCTGGAGCGTGCCGCTCTTGGCTTCCACCGTTCCCTGGTCGTTGAACGGCACCGCGACGACGCTCGTGTTGCCGGCATCTTCGGCCCTGAACGTTCCGGTGTCGAGGATCGTGGATTCACTGCCGCCGCCGTTGTAGATCGAGTCGCCGCCCGAGCCGAAACCGCAGCCGGGATCCTCGGACTGGTCGACGAACGCGCCTTCGTTGTCGAGCTGTGAGCCGTCCTGCATCCATAGGGCGGCGCTGTCCGGCGAGAGCGTGAAGGTTCCCTTGTTGCGGTAGGTCACGTCTTCGAGCACCAGCCGGGCGCAGCTGCCGCTGCTGCTCGTGGTCGAGGCCGGCTCGGCCACGAGGGTTCCCGGTCCCGCGAGCGTGAAGCTCCCACCGACGGCGAGCGCGCCTGACATCTGGAGTTCCGCGCTCTGCGGGACCGTCAGCACGCCGCTGTTCAGGCTGGTGCTTGCGCTGGCGTGCAGACCGGACGCGGTGACGTTGGCGCCTTGGACGCTGACGGTGCCGGCTCCCGACCAGCTGCCGCCGGTGAGCGTGTAGGCGCCGCTGGTGAACGCAAGCGCAGCGCCTGTGGCCGGCGTGAAGGTGCCGCTGGTGCTGGTGCCGCCGCCGCTGAGTTGCAGTGTGCCTGTCTGTGGGCTGACGGTGCCCTGGTTCTCGAAGGGCACGCTGATGCTGATCGGTTCTTCGTTGTCGGTGGATTGGAAGGTGCCGGTGTTGGTGATGCTTGGTGTGGTGCCGCCGTTGTTGTC
>Ga0209420_1001425_pt1 | contig 11323 bp, 12 predicted proteins | sample BlaSpr_A8_OM1_O1_FD_187972 | JGI IMG/M metagenome (GOLD analysis project Ga0209420, IMG submission 187972) | Forest soil microbial communities from Thunder Bay, Ontario, Canada - Black Spruce, Ontario site 2_A8_OM1_O1 (SPAdes) (version 2) | ecosystem: Environmental > Terrestrial > Soil > Boreal...
CCGGTGTTCCCCGCTGCCGCTCTGCGAAGGTTCGATCCGCGCGGCCAGCATTGCAAATCGCAATGATTTCGATCCGGGAAAATTTCGCGGGCCATTGACACTTTTCAAGTCACGCCCTACATTCGTCCTGTCCTCAGACGTGCAACGAACCGCCCTGTAGAAAGAGCGTGTCATGAGCCTTCGCGATTTTCTCTCCAAGCAATTTATCGACGTCATCGACTGGGTCGAGCCCGAGGACGGCATCCTCGCCTACCGCTACCCCATGCAGGACCGCGAAATCCAGAACGGGGGCAAGCTCACCGTGCGCGACTCCCAATACGCGGTGTTCGTCAACGAAGGAAAGGTCGCCGACGCCTTCGGTCCCGGACTGTACACGCTGAACACGCAAACGCTGCCGATTCTTACGTACCTCAAAAACTGGGACAAAGCGTTTCAGTCGCCGTTCAAATCCGACGTCTACTTCTTCTCAGCGCGCACGCAAACCGATCAGCATTGGGGCACGCCGAATCCCATCACCATCCGCGACAAGGAATTCGGCGCCATCCGCCTCCGGGGCTTCGGCATTTATTCCTATCACCTCGCCGACGCAAAAACCTTTTATAGCAAGATCAGTGGCACCCGCGACCTCTACCGTGTCGCCGACCTCGAGGGCCAGCTCCGCAACACCATCGTGGCGAAAATGACCGACGCCTTCGCCACCAGCCAGGTCCCGTTCCTCGACATGGCCGCCAGCCAGGGCGCGCTCGCCGACAAAATCACCGAGCAGCTCAAACCGGCATTCGCTGAATACGGCATTTCGCTGGACACCTTCAACGTCGAAAATCTTTCGCTACCCGACGAACTCCAGAAAGTCCTCGACCAGCGCATCAGCATGAACGTCATCGGCGACATGGGTAAATTCACGCAATACGAGGTCGCTCAATCGATTCCGATCGCCGCCGCAAACGAAGGCGGCGGGGCTGTCGGCATCGGCGCAGGTCTCGGCGCGGGCATGGCCATCGGCCAAACGATGGCGGAGGCCGTGAAGAACTCGGCGGCTACGGCGCAAGCGCCCGGCGGCAGCAGCTCTGCACCACCTGCTGCGGGCCCAGCCGGCGCTGTAGCTACAAAATTCTGCTCTGAATGCGGCAAGCAAATTCCCCGCGCCAGCAAATTCTGCCCCGAATGCGGCAAGCCTCAGGCTTGATCCGCGGAGACCTATGAGCGGAGTCGAATGGGTCATCGAAGCGTTCGGATGCTCGCCGGAATCGCTGCAAGACGCGAGCGTACTCCGCTCCCTCTTCGATGAAATTATTCACGAGATGAAACTCCGCCCGGTCAGCGCCCCCCAATGGCACCAGTTCCCGCGCCCCGGCGGCATCACCGGACTGTGCCTGCTCGCCGAATCTCACCTCGCCTGCCACACCTTCCCCGAGCATGGCTCGCTCTGCCTGAATTTATTCTGTTGCGTGCCGCGCCCGGAATGGAATTTCGAAGCCGTGCTGCAACAACTGTTCTCGTCGCAGACCGTAACGATCCGTCGCCTGGAACGTTGCTACGAAATGCCGCGGGAACTAGCGGCGGGCAACTAACGTGAAAACATCGCGCGAGCTCCCGGCGGGCATTCGCCCATGACCCAGCCCATCGCCAACTGCCCCAACTGCGGCGCCAAAATCGTCTTTCAGTGGTCCAGCAGCGTGCAAACCGTGTGCACCTACTGCAAAAGCATCCTCGTCCGCACCGACGTCGATCTCAAAAAAGTCGGCCAGGTCGCCGACCTCCCGCCCGACAGCTCCCCGATCCAGCTGAACACCGAAGGCATCTACCGCAATAAGGCCTTCGTGGTCGCCGGGCGCATCCTCTACGAATACGAACAAGGCGGCTGGAACGAATGGCACATCGTAATGAACGATGGAGCCAGCGCGTGGCTCTCCGACGCGCAAGATGAATACGCAATCTCTTTCGCGGTCCCCAACCAAACTCTGCCTGCCGCCAACCAAATCCAGGTCGGCCAGCAGTGCACCTGGAACAATCAAACCTTCACAGTCACCGTAATCACCGAAGCCCATTACAAAGGCGTCGAAGGCGAACTCCCCTTCCAGTATTGGGACAAGACCGACGTCACCTTCGTCGATCTTCGCTCACAAACCGGTAAATTCGCCACCCTCGATTACAGCGACGAGCAACCCGCGCTCTACCTCGGCGAATTCGTCGAGTTCGATGATCTGAAGCTCAAGAATCTCCGCCGATTCGAGGGCTGGTCATGAGCGCCGGCACTCCCCCGCTTCCCAACCCGCCGGCCAAGCCGCAAGTAAAGTCGTTGCATTGCCCGCAGTGCGGCGCGGCCATAACGTTGCGCTCCTTCCAGCAAGCCGTGACGGTAGTTTGCGACAGCTGCCATTCCGTCCTCGACGCCAAGGACCCCACGCTAAAAATCCTCCAGCAATTCCAGGCCGTTACCAGCGAACTTCCTCCGATGATCCCGCTTGGCACCCGCGGCAAACTTCGCGGCACCGACTACGAAGTCATCGGCTTCCAGCGCCGCAGCATCGAATCCGACGGAGTCCGCTACGACTGGCACGAGTATCTGCTCTTCAATCCCTACAAAGGGTTCCGCTACCTGAGCGAATATCAGGGCCATTGGAATGACATTACGGTCTGCAAAGATCTGCCCATTCTCCAAACCGGGATCGTCCCCAGCGCAAATTATCTCGGCGAAATTTATCGCCACTTTCAGACCGCCGACGCCACGACCGGATACGTGATCGGAGAATTTCCCTGGCAAGTCCGCGTCGGCGAGCGCGCCACGGTCACCGATTACGTTCGCCCCCCTCGGGTCCTCTCCTGCGAGCAAGGTTCCAGCGAAACCACTTGGTCGGTCGGCGAGTACACCTACCCACAGGAGATCTGGAAAGCTTTCAATCTTTCCGGCCAGCCGCCGGAGCCCGTTGGCGTCTTCGAAAATCAGCCGGCGCCCGCGACCGTAAGCTTGAAGCAAGCGTGGCTGGCCTTCCTTCTTCTCACCGCTTTCCTGCTCGGCTTGATGGCTTTCAACGACATGGTGGCCAGCAAAGATCCGGTCTTCAGCGCGAACTATCAATTGGCCCCGGGAGCGCCGAAGGGCGAAGCCTCCTTTGTGACCGACGTCTTCGAGTTAAAGGGACGCACGTCCAACGTGGAAATCAAGACGGCCGCGAACGTCTCCAACAGTTGGATCTATCTGAACTACGCGCTGATCAATCAAGACACCGGCAAGGCCTGGGACTTCGGCCGCGAAGTCAGCTACTATTCCGGTCGCGACAGCGACGGCTCCTGGACCGAAGGCAGCCGCAGCGACACCGTCATCGTGCCCAGCGTCCCGCCCGGCCACTACTATCTGCGCATCGAACCGGAAGCCGACGCGCGCCATCCGCAGATCAGTTACAGCGTATTGATCCGCAGGGATGTTCCGGTCTTCAAATTTTATGGCTATGCTTTGCTGGCCTTGTTTCTACCGGTCCTGTATGTGACCTTCAAATCCATCAGCTTTGAGCGGGCACGTTGGTCGGAAAGCGACCACCCGATTCTGCAAACGGAGAGTGACTAATGTTCAGTCCGCTGTATTTGCTTTATGGATTCTTCGTGCTCGGCTGCGTCGGCATGGCTGAATACCGCGGCTGGAGCATGGACGCCATGAACGAAGTCAAAAATGTTCCCCGATCGATACGCGACAATCCGGGTGCATATCGCGGGATCTATAGCAGCTATCACCATTACACAGGAGGCAAATAACATGAATCTGGTCCCGCTTGGCAACGTAATCAGCGCCCTGGCCTACGCATTCATAGGCATCCTGATTTTCATCGTGGCGTTCGTAGTGATCGACAAAGCCACGCCGTATCATCTCTGGAAAGAAATCGTGCAGGAACACAACATGGCTTTGGCCATCCTCATCGGCGCCATGTCCATAGGCATCTGCATAATCATAGCCGCCGCCATCCATTAGGTAGCACAGCCGCTCCTGGCTGTCCCTTGGGGGAGGGGCTTGCTCCTCCCGTCAACCGAGGCACACCGCCAGCCGCGAAGATCCAGCACCGGTAAGCCCGATTCGCCAACTTCGATACCAGAGGGCGTCGTGAAAAGCCGACAACACCAAAGCCGACAACACGAATTCCTCCTGCCCCGAAAACAGCGCCAACCTGAGCGAAACGAAGAACCGTACCTTCCCCTCGGCCACGACCGCTCCACCTGACGCGACGCCATGGGCCTCCTCCTCTTCATCTCCGTCCTGCTGGTAGCCGCCTGCGGCCTGATCTACGAACTGGTAGCCAGCACGTTAGCCAGCTACCTCCTCGGCGACAGCGTCCTGCAATTCTCCACGGTTATCGGCGCCTACCTGTTCGCCATGGGTGTAGGCAGCGCCCTGTCGCGCTATCTGAATCGCGGCCTCGTTTATCAATTCATCTGGATCGAACTTCTGCTGGGCGTTATCGGCGGCTTCTCTTCGGCTTTGCTGATGCTGGCCTTCGCCTTCACCCAGGGTTTCGAGCTGATCCTCTACGCCCTGGTCATCGTGATGGGTGTCTTGGTAGGCCTCGAAATCCCGCTGTTGATGCGCATCGTAAAAGACCGATACGACTTCCGCGACGTTATCGCCCACGTCCTGACGTTCGATTACTTGGGCGCGCTGGGAGCCTCTTTGGTCTTTCCAATTCTTCTGGTCCCGCGCCTGGGCCTGGTTCGTTCCGCGATGTTGTTCGGCCTCATCAATGCCGCGGTCGCCCTGTGGAGCACGTTCCTGTTCGCCGCGCAGCTCCCCACCGCCCGCGCCCTGCGTGCAGCCTGCGTCGTCGTGCTCTGTGGGCTGGGAATCGGCATGGCTCAAGCCAAAAAAATCAGCGCCACCGCCGAAGACAACATCTACGCCGACGAAATCATCTTCGCCCGCGACAGCCGCTATCAGCATCTGGTTCTGACGCGTTTCAAGGACGATCTCCGCCTGTTTCTGAACAGCCACTTGCAGTTCAGCTCCCGCGACGAATACCGCTATCACGAAGCCCTGATTCATCCGGGCCTCTCCAGCATCCCCGCCCCCCGCCGCGTCCTAGTGCTGGGCGGCGGAGACGGCCTGGCCGTCCGCGAAATCCTCAAATATCCACAGATCGAAAACATCACCTTGGTCGACCTCGATCCGGAAATGACCAGGATCTTCTCGACCAATCCCGTGCTGACGCAGCTGAATCAAAAATCGCTGCTCTCTCCAAAACTCCACATCATCAACGCCGACGCGTTCCCCTGGGTGGACTCGAACACCGAAAGTTTCGATTTCATCGTCATCGATTTCCCCGATCCCACAAATTATTCCCTAGGCAAGCTGTACACCACGGCCTTCTACCGAGCCGTAGCAAGACACCTGAGTGCCCAAGGCGAAATCGTGGTGCAGAGTACCTCGCCGATGTTCGCCCGCGACTCTTTCTGGTGTATCGCTAACACCCTGAAACAAGCCGGCCTAAAAACCTACCCGTACCACGTCTATGTCCCCTCCTTCGGCGAATGGGGATTTGTTTTAGCGTCGTCCCATGACTACACAACGCCGAGGTCGCTCCCAGCGGGTCTGCGTTTCCTAGATGTCGAAGGCCTTCCCGCGTTATTCCAATTCCCTCCAGACATGGCCCCGCTCGACATGCCTCCGAATCAATTGAACGACCAGGTTCTCGTCCGTCTCTACGACCAGGATTGGAAGGACATCAGCCATTGAAGTTGGGTTCTCCATGAACTGGAATCGCCCACTGAAGTTGAAGTCGTCCAAAATGGATCGCCGCAAATTCCTGGGCCTAAGCAGCGCCGCGCTCATTGGTCTTTCGCTGAAAAGCGAACGCCCGATCGCAGGCTCGTTCGTCAACGAATCGTTCCAGGCCGGCCACCTGCTCCGCGACCATGCTGGCTTCCCGGCCCCAAAGCGCATTGAAAAGGTCCCGGTGGTCATTGTCGGCGGAGGAATCGCAGGCCTAAGCGCTGGCTGGCGCTTGCGCAAGCGAGGCTTCACCGATTTCGTCCTGCTCGAAATGAACGACGCCGTCGGCGGAAATGCGCGTTGGGGAGAAAACGAAGTCACCGCGTATCCTTGGGCCGCCCACTACGTGCCGGTCCCAGGGCCAAAAGCCATCTACGTTCGCGAACTATTCGAAGACCTCGGCGTCCTGCAAAACGGGAAATGGAACGAGCGCTACTTGTGCTTCTCGCCGCAAGAGCGCCTGTTTCTCTACGGCCGGTGGCAAGAAGGCATCGAGCCGGCCGTCGGACTAAAACCTAGAGACCGCGAACAATTCCAAGGTCTGGAAGAACACTTCACCAGATACCGAAACAGCGGGGAATTCACCATCCCGCTCGAGCTGGGCCGTTCAAATCGTTCCGCGGATCTGGATCGCATCACCTTCGCGGACTGGCTCAGCCAGCAGGGGTTCGATTCGCCGCTGGTAAACTGGTACATGAACTACGCCTGCCGCGACGATTACGGCGCGCTGGCCAAAGACACGTCCGCGTGGGCCGGCATTCACTATTTCTCTTCCCGCGAAGCCCAAGAAAAAGGCCCGCTCACCTGGCCCGAAGGCAACGGCTGGATTACCCGTCGCTTACTCGAACGCGTCGGCCAAAACGTCCGCACGAATCAAATGGTGCATCGCATCGCGGCCACGCCGCGCAGCGTAATCGTCGAAGCCGGCGACATACAGTTTCAGTCCGAGTTCGTGATCTTCGCCGCACCGACGTTCCTCGCTCCGTACATCGTCGAAGGTTTCGCTCCGCTGCACGATTTCGTCTATTCGCCGTGGCTCACCGCAAATCTGACTCTCGAACGATTGCCGGACTCTCGTGGCGCGGAGCCGGCTTGGGACACGGTTTTTTTGGATTCGCCGACGCTCGGGTACGTCGACGCGACTCACCAAAGCGTTCGCTCGCACGTCGACAAGACCGTCTGGACGTTTTACTGGGCGCTAGCCGATGGCGGTCCAACGCAGAACCGCCGCCTTCTTCTGGAGCGCGATTGGGCATATTGGAAAGAAGCAATTCTCTGCGATCTCGAGCGCGTCCACTCCGACATTCGCCAATGCGTGTCGCGAATCGACATCATGCGCATGGGCCATGCGATGATTCGCCCGGTTCCCGGCGCGATTTTCTCAGCAGAACGCCAGCGCTTGTCCAGTCAGGGGGGCAGATTGTTGTTCGCGAATTCGGATCTAAGCGGAATTTCGATCTTCGAGGAAGCTCAATACCACGGCGTAAAAGCCGCGCAGGAAATCTGGAAATCGATCGGCGGCGAGAAATAAATTCGCCTTGCTCGGTCAGGTCCCGACTCGCTACGCGACGTCGCGAGATACAGACCGTGAAGAATCGGAGCGACCACTTCGCCATTTTACCGGTGTCAGCTTGAGCCTGCCCGACAAGATCATCAGGACGTCAACATCAACAGGCGACCATGGCATCGCGCGTCGAAACGGTCGACTCAGGCCGTCCTTGTTCCGCCGGTAAACAAGTGAAGGAGCAACGAAATCACGGCAAAAATGAGCAACAAGTGAATCAGAAATCCGGCGACGTGGAAAAACACAAACCCGCCAGCCCAAAGAACCAGCAGAAGTATCGCTAAAATAAGAAACGGTCCAAATCGCATAGTCGCTCTCCTTCACCGACCAAGATGGTACCGAACACGATGGCTGAAGTATCGAGACGCCGCAGGGCGCGTCTGCTTCTCATCTATAAATAATATTTGGCGCCCAGCGGCAATACCCGGAAAAGTGTAGCCAAGGCGCTAAAGTCAGTTATGTCCCGAGCGACTGTGCGGCGCAACGGATGGCTAGGAACCGCTGCTTATCGATGCCAGCAACGCTTCCGCATGCAACGCGCCTTCGGGCGTGTCTTCGTGCTTGAAATAGACGAAGGCATCGCCTTTGTTCGCCAGGTCAGCAACTTTTGCGGTCAGGGCCTTGCGTTGCTTCGCTGAATAGTCCTGCTTTCGCAGTCGCAGGTAGGCAAAGTCGGCTGTCTGCACGTCGGGCGTTTCCAGCTTTTCGCTTTCTGCCTGACACAACGCAACGTTGGCGGCGCGCATGGCCTCGTAGACTTCGTCGGTGAACCAGGACACGTGCCGAAACTCGAACGCACTTCGCAAAGTGCGCGGCAGCGCGGTGATAAAATCCTTCAGCAACGCCACGTCACACTTCAAGTACGGCGGCAATTGGAACAACACCGGGCCGAGCTTTTTCTCCGCATCCAAAGGCTGCAATGACGCAACAAATTCACCGGTAAAGTCTGCAACGTCTTTCAGCCGCTTGATGTGGGTAATTTTCTGGTTGGCCTTCACGGCGAATTTGAACTCCGGCGGAGTCGCGGCCATCCAGCCGCGCAACAATTTCTCCGTTGGAAAATGTCGGAAGGTGTAGTTCACCTCGACGGTGTTCAGCCGCGAAGCGTAATGACCGAGGAACTTCCCCGAAGCGAGCTTTGCTGGATAGAAATCGGGTTTCCATGTTGCGTACGCCCAGCCCGACGTGCCTGCATAAACTTTTCCCAAGAGTCACCCGAACCAAACTCAGTCTGCGTTCGCCAACCGGCGCGTGACACTCCCCTGCGCCATGGGACCAGGGTCTTCTGAACCGTTAAGCAAAATACCGGAATTCTCAGCCGCTCGGTTTGACCGAGGCGTTAAATTCGGCTGTGTGCCGGCTACATGCCCTTGGCGAGCAACGCTTTCCAGCGCACCCAAGCGTCCGCGCGCGCTTTGCTGTTTGCCGCGCTTGCATCGGGCGCTTCGCCGGCGCGCATGAAGCCGTGACCAGCGCCGTCGTAAGTGACCGGTTCGTAGGTCTTACCCGCGGCCTTCATCGCTTCGATCGTGCCGGGAACGGTGGCGCCAATACGCGCATCTTCGCCCGCGTAAAATCCGTAGATGGGAGCTTTGATGCGCACTATTGCATCCTTATCCGGTGGCGGACCATAAAACACGAATGCCGCCGACAGGTCACTGCGATTCGTTGCGAAACGGAACGATTGGCCGCCGCCCCAGCAGTATCCGGCGACGAAGAGCTTGCCGTTGGCGGCGGGAATCTTCAGACCGTAATCCGCGGCAGCGTTGAGATCGGCGGTGACTTGATCGGGGCTGAGGTGGCTCACCGCTTCCATAGTTTTGCCTTCCGCGAAAGACGAGCTGCGGCCGCCGTTCGGTCCCATGCCGGAGAGCAAATCGGGCGCGACAGCGATGTATCCGGCGGCGGCTACTTGATCCGCGAGGTCTTGCACCCAGTCGGTCATGCCGAAGATTTCGTGGATCACCAGGACCACTGGCCGTTTGTCTTTCGACTCCGGGTACACGACAAAGGTCTCGACCGAGCGGCCGTCATGCTTCACGCTGACCCACTCGCTGTGGCGAGGCGATTTGGCCAGCTGCGCCTTGGCCCAGTCCTGCGCGGAAGCCGGCAACGCGGCCAACGACGCGGCGAAAAGTAAACTAAGAATGGCTGGTTTCATGATGTCCTCCGCAAGCAATAGTTTCTCGATCGTACGGGCTGGCACACTTGCTGGGCCCGCGGCCGCCAGAATGATATGCGCGTGTCGAGGTTTGGAGCAAGCGGATCGAGAATTGACGCGCTGTTCGGGAATCCGTTACCGTGGGCTCGCGGCAAATCGGCGATTTGGAGGCTTGCGCATGCATTACGTTTCACTGCTCCTCACGTTTCCTGCGTGGAAGCCTCATTTTACTTTTCTGAGCGATCCTTCCAGCAATGAATTGATCGTGCTGCGGTTGCTGCACTTTATTTTCGGCATCATCTGGATCGGGTTGCTCTATTTCTTCAACCTTGTCCTGCCGCCCACGATGCAGAAGCTCGATTTTTCCGTGCGCGTCAAGGTTCATCCAGTGCTGATGTCGCGCGCGATGTTGTGGTTCCGCTGGTCTGCACTCATAACCGTCTTGATGGGGCTGCGTTATTTTTTTACCTTGCTGGCCAGCGACGCGCGCAATGCCGGTGATTCTTCGTTGACGCTGCAATGGTTCGGCTGGTGGCTGCTGGTCTGGCTGGTGGCTTACGCGCTGATTTACGCGTTGCAGCTTCCAGCGAAAGGCTTCCTCGATAGCCCTTGGGTCCGCACCATCGGGGTTGCTGTGGTCGTGATCGCGGCCTCGTGGCTCGTATTGGCGCTCAACGGCGGGCCGACTTCGTCGAACCAACATTTGGCGATTAGCGTTGGGGGCGGGCTGGGGCTGGTCATGCTGCTCAACACCTGGGGCGTGGTGTGGCGGGTGCAGAAGCGGCTGATTGCCGCGACCCGTGCCAGCGGTGAACAGGGCATTCCGCTGCCGCCCGAGGCGGCCCACTGGATGCGGTGGGGATTTCTGACGGCGCGGACCTCGTTCTGGCTATCGTTCCCGATGCTATTTTTTATGGGCGCTTCCACCCATTACCCGTTCTTGAGCACGGTGGCGGGTTAAAAGTGAGAGGCGGGCCAGGTCGTCCCGCCTCCCTGTTCCCCTTTCGGGGAAAGTCCGGCCAGCCTGACGGAGGGCGGCCAGCCGGTCGTGTGTTGGCCTGGGTATGAAACACCGGTAGCTCGAAAAAAGTTTCGCGCTAATTTAAAAAAAGTGAGTAAAATCTGCGTCAGCGGCCGGGCCGCGCGTTCCGCTCGCCTTCTCATGCCTCGTCCTTCCCATTTGAGCCCCGATAACATATTGCGTTTTCTGCAGGTTAGGAGAGATCCAGCTTCGGCCGAGGATATTGCTCGGGGACTGCGGGTGTCTAGAAACGACCGCCGGCCTTTATTCAAAATGCTAGCAAGCCTCCAAAAAAGGGGTGCGATTGCGGAGTTGCCGGGCGGGCGCTACCGCCTGCAGGGGTCGAAAACGGGCGCGGGCCAAGCTGGCCAACGTGCCGGGAAGTTGGCCGGGCCGGGCTCGGATGACGGCGTGCGACGCGACGAAATCACCGGCCGGCTGGTTTTGCACCACGACGGGTATGGGTTTGTGGTGCCGGATACGCCTATGCCGCAGTTTGCCGGGGACATCTTTATCCCGAGAGATTCGGTGGAAGACGCGATGCATGGCGACCGCGTCGTCGCCAAGATCTTGCGGACGGGGTCGGGGGCGGGGCCGCAGCGGGCCGAGGGTCGGATTGTGCGGGTGGCCGGGCGTGCGCATCCGACCGTGGTCGGTCAATTTCATTCCGGACCGCGAGGAAACCGTGTGGTTCCTTATGACGCGCGGATGCAGCACGCGATCGAGATTCCACCCGGGCACGAACTAACGCCCGAGCTGGCGAAGAAGCTTGGATTGGACGCAGGCGACCAGCGTGGCGGCCGGCCGCGCGACGGCGCGGCCGAC
>Ga0209420_1001426_pt1 | contig 11321 bp, 5 predicted proteins | sample BlaSpr_A8_OM1_O1_FD_187972 | JGI IMG/M metagenome (GOLD analysis project Ga0209420, IMG submission 187972) | Forest soil microbial communities from Thunder Bay, Ontario, Canada - Black Spruce, Ontario site 2_A8_OM1_O1 (SPAdes) (version 2) | ecosystem: Environmental > Terrestrial > Soil > Boreal...
TGGTAGAGGAGCTATTCAGGTGGAACTGAATGATTCGAACCGGATTCAGAAATCGGCCAACGCGAGTCAGGCGGCAGACAACGAAGCCATCGCCGGAAATAAATCCAACGGCGCCAGATCCCGGCGCAACGGACATCGCCGCCCCGATGAAGAATCGGACGATCGGCGTTTCAAAAGTCTGATCAAAGCATTGACCGCGGCTGGCCGCGGCGATTTTTCAGTTCGGCTCAAGGTCACCCACAAAGACAAACTGCTCGACCAGCTCGCGGCGGGTTTCAACGCCGTCGCCGAGCGCAACGAAGCGATCACCAGCGAGATAATCCGGGTCGAGAAGGCCGTTCGCCGCGAGGGGCGAATGACCGAGCGCGCGACAGTCCGGGGCGCCATCGGGGGATGGCAGGATATTGAAGACTCGATCAATTCTCTGATCGGCGGCCTGGTGCAGCCCACCACCGAGGTCGCCCGCGTTATCGGTGCGGTCGCGCTGGGCGACTTGCGCCAGAAGATGGCGCTCGAAATCGACGGCGAGCCGGTCAAGGGCGAGTTCCTGCGGATCGGAACCACTGTTAACGCGATGGTCGATCAGCTCAGCTCGTTCGCCGACGAGGTTACTCGCGTTGCCAAGGAAGTCGGCACCGACGGCAAGCTCGGCGGCCAGGCGCAAGTCAAAGGCGTGTCGGGCACCTGGAAAGATTTGACCGACAACGTCAACGTGCTGGCGCGCAACTTGACCGACCAGGTGCGAAATATCGCAACCGTCACGACCGCGGTCGCCAACGGCGACTTGTCGCAGAAGATCACAGTCGATGTTAAGGGCGAAATCCTCGAACTGAAGAACACCATGAACACGATGGTGGATCAGCTTCGAGCGTTCTCCGCGGAAGTTACGCGCGTCGCGCGCGAAGTCGGCACCGAAGGTAAACTCGGCGGCCAGGCGGAAGTCAAAGGCGTGTCGGGCGTCTGGAAAGATCTGACCGACAACGTCAATTTCATGGCGTCGAACCTCACCACCCAGGTGCGCGGCATCGTCAAGGTCGTCACTGCGGTCGCCAACGGTGACCTGTCGCAAAAATTGATCGTCGACGCGCGCGGTGAGATCGCGGCTCTGGCCGACACCATCAACAGCATGACCGCGACGCTGGGCCTGTTCGCCGAACAGGTCACCGACGTGGCCCGCACCGTCGGCGTGGAAGGAAAGCTCGGCGCGCAGGCGGAAGTTCCGGGCGTCGCCGGCACCTGGAAAGATTTGACCGACAACGTCAACCTGCTCGCGAACAATCTTACCGCCCAGGTCCGAAACATCGCGGACGTTACCACCTCGGTTGCAAAGGGCGATCTCTCCAAGAAGATCACCGTCGACGCGAAGGGCGAAATCCTCGAGCTGAAAGACACCATGAACACGATGGTCGATCAGCTCAACTCGTTCGCGTCGGAAGTTACCCGCGTCGCACGCGAAGTCGGCACCGAAGGAAAACTCGGCGGCCAAGCCGAAGTGCGCGGCGTCTCGGGCGTCTGGAAGGATCTGACCGACAACGTCAATTTCATGGCCTCGAACCTCACCACGCAGGTCCGCGGCATCGTCCGAGTCATCACGGCGGTAGCCAACGGCGACCTGTCTCCAAAACTCGAGGTCGCGGCCAAGGGCGAAATCGCCGCGTTGGCCGACACCCTCAACGGCATGACGAAAACCCTGGCGATCTTCGCCGAGCAGGTCACGAGCGTCGCGAAAACCGTCGGCGTCGAGGGGAAACTCGGCGCGCAGGCCGAAGTGCCCAACGTCGCAGGCACGTGGAAGGATCTCACCGACAACGTCAACCTGCTCGCCAATAATCTGACCGCCCAGGTCCGTAACATCGCGGAAGTCACGACCGCGGTTGCGAAGGGCGACCTCTCGAAGAAAATCTCGGTCGATGTCAAAGGCGAAATCCTGCAGCTGAAGAACACCATGAACACGATGGTGGATCAGCTGCGATCGTTCGCCTCGGAAGTCACCCGCGTCGCGCGCGAAGTCGGCACCGACGGCAAACTCGGCGGCCAGGCCGAAGTCCAGGGCGTCGAGGGCATCTGGAAGGATCTGACCGACAACGTCAACGTGCTCGCCGGCAATCTCACCGACCAGGTCCGCGGTATCGTCAAGGTCGTCACCGCGGTCGCCAACGGCGACTTGTCGAAGAAAATCTCGGTCGATGTCAAAGGCGAGATCCTCGAACTCAAAACCACCATCAATACGCTGGTCGATCAGCTGAATTCGTTCAGCGCTGAGGTTACCCGCGTCGCGCGCGAAGTCGGCACCGAAGGAAAGCTCGGCGGCCAGGCCGAAGTCAAAGGGGTGTCGGGCGTCTGGAAGGATTTGACCGACAACGTCAATTTCATGGCGTCGAACCTCACCACCCAGGTCCGCGGCATCGTCAAAGTCGTGACCGCGGTCGCCAACGGCGACCTCAAACAAAAGCTGGTCGTCGACGCGCGCGGCGAGGTCGAAGCTCTCGCGGTCACGATCAACAACATGACCGACACGCTCAGCACCTTCGCCGAGCAGGTCAGCACGGTGGCCCGCGAGGTCGGCGTCGAAGGAAAGCTCGGCGGCCAGGCGCGCGTCCCCGGCGTCGCCGGCACCTGGAAGGACCTTACCGACAACGTCAATTTCATGGCCTCGAACCTCACCACCCAGGTCCGCGGCATCGTCAAAGTCGTGACCGCCGTCGCCAACGGCGACCTCACGCAGAAGCTCATCGGGGTGGAGGCGAAAGGCGAGATCGCGGCCCTCGCCGATACCATCAACAGCATGACTGAGACTCTGAGTATATTCGCCGACCAGGTCAGCACGGTGGCGAGAGAAGTGGGAATCGAAGGCAAACTGGGCGGTCAGGCCCGCGTGCCGGCGGCGGCTGGAACATGGCGCGACTTGACCGACAACGTCAACCAGCTTGCAGGTAACCTGACCGCCCAGGTGCGAGCGATCTCCGACGTCGCGACCGCAGTTACCAAAGGCGACCTGACCCGATCGATCAAGGTCGAAGCGCTCGGCGAAGTCGCGGCGCTCTCCGACAACATCAACCAGATGATCGTGAACCTGAAGGAGACCACGCAGAAGAACCAGGAGCAGGACTGGCTCAAGACCAACCTCGCGAAATTTTCGAGCATGATGCAGGGCCAGAAGAACCTCGAGGCCGTGTCGCGAATGATCATGTCGGAGCTGACGCCGCTGGTCTCGGCGCATCAGGGTGCGTTCTTCCTGATGGACGCCGACGAGGGCGCTCCGATTCTGAAGCTGACCAACACCTACGCCTATCGCGAGCGCAAGGGCGTGGCGAATCGGTTCCGGATTGGCGAAGGCCTGGTCGGTCAATGCGCGCTCGAGAAAAAGAGCATCCTGGTGACCCACGCGCCGCACGACTACATCCACATCAGCTCGGGCCTCGGCGAGGCGCCCCCGCTCAACATCATAGTGTTGCCCATCCTGTTCGAGGGCGAGGTCAAGGCCGTGATCGAGCTGGCGTCGTTCAATGCCTTCAGCTCGATTCACCAGATCTTCCTCGATCAGTTGAGTGAGAGCATCGGCGTCGTCCTCAACATGATCATGGCCAACATGCGTACCGAGGAATTGCTGCAGCAGTCGCAAAGCCTCACGCAGGAGTTGCAAAATCAGTCCAAGGAGCTGACCCATCAGCAGGATACGCTGAAGAGCACCAACACAGCGCTCGAACGGCAGGCGCTCGAGCTCGAAGAAAAAGCCAAGCAGCTCGAGGAACAGAACACCAAGGTCGAGATCAAGAATCAGGAAGTCGAGCAGGCCAGGAAGTCGCTCGAAGAAAAAGCCGAGCAACTGGCGCTGGTTTCGAAATACAAGTCCGAGTTCCTCGCCAACATGTCGCACGAGTTGCGCACGCCGTTGAACAGCCTGCTGATCCTCGCCAAGGTGCTGTCCGACAACAAGGAGGCGAACCTGAGCGAGAAGCAGCTCGACTATGCGCGCACGATCTATTCTTCGGGCACCGACCTGCTCAAGCTGATCAGCGAAGTTCTAGACCTCTCCAAGGTTGAAGCGGGCAAGATGGCGATCGAGGTGCGCGACCTCGAGACCGCTGAGCTGGCCGAATTCGCCGAGCGCAGCTTCCGCACGCTGGCCGAAGAAAAAGGACTCGGCTTCTCGATCGAGGTGGCGCCGGGAGTTGCGGAACAGATTCGCACCGATCGCCAGCGGATCGAGCAGGTGCTGAGAAACCTGCTGGCCAACGCGATCAAGTTCACCGAGTACGGTTGGGTCAAACTTCGCATCGAGATGGTAGAGCCGCGCCGCGAGTTCGAGAGCGACGGACTCAAGGGACCCGCCAGAATCCTCGCGCTGTCCGTCAGCGACACCGGAATCGGAATTGCCAAGAACAAACAGCGCCTGATTTTCGAGGCGTTCCAGCAGGCCGACGGCAGCACCAGCCGGCGTTACGGCGGCACCGGTCTCGGACTCTCAATCAGCCGCGAGATTGCACGCGCGCTCGGCGGCGAGATTCATGTCGAGAGCACGCCCGGCGCGGGCAGCACCTTCACGCTCTACATGCCGGTCAGTTACGGCAAGGAAGTCGAATCGTTCGGCGCGCGCGAGGACGACGCCGAGGCGCACGCGCGGCTCGCCGACCAGATCGAAGCGAAGGTCGCCCAAACCACTATTGCTGTGCGCGATTTCCTCGCGGCGGAGCCGCCGCTGCCGCGACTTTCGAGTGAAACGCTCGACAGCCTCAAGGGTAAGACTGTGCTGATCGTCGACGATGACCCGCGCAACATTTTCGCCGTCAGGAGCCTGCTCGAAGGGCATGGGATGAAGACGCTGCACGCGGAAAACGGCCGCGCCGGGATCGTGATGCTCGAGCGTCATCCTGAAATCGACATCGCGCTTATCGACATCATGATGCCGGAAATGGACGGCTACGAAACGATGCGCCTGATCCGCGCGAATCCGGCGAAGCGCTGGTTGCCGATGATCGCGGTGACCGCCAAGGCACTCAAGGAGGACCGCGAACGCTGCATGGCCGCAGGCGCGTCGGATTACCTGGCCAAGCCGATCGACGATGGGCAATTGGTCGAGTTGATTCGAATATGGGCCGGAGGATCGCCGATGCAGGCAACGGTGTAGGCGGGAAGCTGAAGTGGGTCAGTGGACGATCTCGAACACAGCGGCGGTGATGAGGGTCGGACTACGGAAATGAAACCACTGCAAAAAGCGTCGCGGCCGGAGCGACTCCCGGTCGGCGCGGCAATGAAAGCCAGCATCCTGCTGGTGGACGACCGTCCCGCGAATCTGCTCGCGCTCGAGGCCATCCTCGATCCGCTCGAACAGAACCTGGTGCGCGCGACCTCTGGCGAAGAAGCGCTGGAGAAACTCCAGGACGAGGAATTCGCCGTCATCCTGATGGACGTGCGGATGCCGGGAATGGACGGGCTGCGCACGGCCGAAGTGATCTGCCAGCGCGAAAGCGCGGCGCGAGTTCCGATTATCTTTCTGACCGCGGTGCCAATCGGCAACGCCGACGTGGCCAGCGGCTATGCGCGCGGCGCCGTCGATTTTCTGCTCAAGCCATTCGATCCGGAAATCCTGCGCTCGAAGGTGTCGGTATTCGTTGATCTGCACCAGAAAGAGCAGATGATCAAACGACAGGGCGCGCTGCTGCGTCAACGCGAACGCGAGGCGTTCGAGCGTCGCAGCGAGTTGCGCTTTCGCTCGCTGATGGACGCGCTGCCGCAATGCGTATGGGTCGCGCGCCCCGATCTGACCTTCTACTACTGGAATCAGCGCGCCGTTGACTACATCGGGATCGAAGCTTCGATCGCCGTCACCGCCGACCGCTTGTTTGAATTCGTGCATCCCGAGGATGTGCCGGCGCTCAAGGCGGAGTGGAGCCTTTCGACCGCCGGCCAGCGTTCGGCCGAGATTCAGGTTCGCCTGCGGCGCCATAGCGACGGTGAGTATCGATGGTTCCTGATGCGCGCGGTTCCGCAACTCGACGAAGCGGGAAGTGTGATTGGCTGGATCGTCGCGGCTACCGACATTGATACCGAACACCACGCGCTGCAGGAAGCCGAAGGCGCGAGCCGGATGAAAGAGGAATTTCTCGCGACCGTATCTCACGAGCTGCGCAATCCGCTCAACGCGATCATGGGATGGGTTCATCTACTCAGCTCCGGCAAGCTCGACGCGGCCAAGTCATCGAAGGCTATCGAGACGATCGAACGCAACGTGCATCTGCAGACGGCGCTCATCGACGATATCCTGGACCTTTCGCGAATCGTCCGCGGCAAAATCAACCTGACCTTCAGCACCGTTCGCATGAGCGCTGTAGTCGATGGGGCGCTTGCGGCCGTGCGCCCTACCGCCGACGCGAAGGGTGTCGCGCTCGGATACGAGATGGCGGCGGATTTCGACGAGATCAGCGGAGACGCGGATCGGCTGCAACAGGTCGTCTGGAATCTGCTATCGAACGCGATCAAATTTACGCCGCGAGACGGCGCCGTCATGGTTCGCATCGAACGCAATGATCGCGAGCTGACTCTGACCGTGCGCGATACCGGCCGTGGAATTTCTGAAGACTTCCTGCCGCGCGTCTTCGACCGATTCAGCCAGGCTGACAGCGGCAGCACTCGCGCGCACGGCGGCCTCGGACTGGGCCTCGCGATCGTGCGTCATCTGGTCGAACTCCACGCGGGCACCGTGGAAGCCATCAGCGATGGCGTGGATCAGGGCGCCACTTTCTCAGTCAGACTGCCGATCAAGGACGCCAAGCCAGCGGCTGCGGGCGACGCTCAAGGTCAATTCGCGGCGCCACCGTTGGAGCTCGAAGGCATTTCGATTCTGGTCGTCGATGACGAACCCGATTCGCGCGATGTGCTCGCCGAACTTCTGCGGCAATACGGCGCGCAGACCAGGACCGCTTCCTCGGCCGAGGAGGCGCTAGCTGAGATCGCCCAATCCGCGCCTCGGGTTCTGCTTAGCGATATCGGCATGCCCTCGATTGACGGCTACGAACTGGTTCGTAGAGTTCGCGAGCTTTTCCCGGCAGGCGAGATGGTCGCGATGGCATTGACAGGCCTCGGCGGCAAGCACGATCGCCAGCGAGCCTTGGATGAAGGGTTCCAGGTCTGCATGGTCAAGCCGGTGGAACCTGAACGATTGGTGGAAGCAATCAAGCAGCTGCTTCCGTCCCGAGATTAGCGAGCTAGGTACGTGAGGCCGCGCGTGAGGTCCCTATTCCAGGGACCCCACGCGCAGCTTACTAAAAGCGTGTTATTGGGCGGCTGGCGGAGCACTCAGACTCGGCTGGCCGTTTGGCTGCTGGGTAGCCGAGTTCCCGTTCGCGTCACTCGAGCCCGCGTTCGTACCCCCATTCGCGGCCGAAGAATTCGTAGCGTTTGCATTCTCGGCACTATTCGCCGCACCCGACGAGTTCATCGCGCTGATACCTGGATTACTTGGAACGTCTGCGCCCGAAGGACCCGGCACCGAACCGCCGACCGGCCCCGAGCTTCCGGATCCGATGCTCGCGCCACTGCCCGAACCACCAACTGCGCCTGCGCCTCCCGATGCGCCAGCTCCGGCGCCACCGGCTCCGCCACCTCCGCCACCTGCGCCACCTCCGCCGCCACCACCTGCTCCTTGAGCGAAAGCTGCTGAACTGAACGTTGCCATCGCGAGCGTGAGCGTCGCTCCGAGCAAATACGTGGGTAGATTTTTCTTCATTGCTACAACTCCTCAGAACCTATGCTTAAAAGGTCCTATGCCTTAAAGATCAGCAAACTTTCTGCCAAGCCTGTTTCGCCGAGAAAGTGTTTTGCTCCGACGGCAGAACAACTTCGATTACTGAAAGACTCCGTGAAATCGGTAATATCGAGGCGTCGGCTGAGCACAAGAAAATACTGTTATATGAAGGTCTGCGACTGGCATATCCATTGCTGCGTTTCCTATTCCCCTCTCCAGGAGGGAGGTTGCAGGCGGCAATCAAATGAAATCATCCAACACCAGCGGTTTGAGCGACCCAACTCGGCGCACGCTGCTGAAGTCGGCGGGCATGCTCATCGGCGCTTCAGCGCTGGGTTCCACAATGCCCGTGATGGCGGCGAATATGTCAACTGAATCGACTCCAAGTGCGGGACCTAAGGCAGCAACCCCTCCTATAGCCAAGCCCATGGTGGGCTTTATGCTGGCCCACGAGCAGTTTCCTGTCCCGGAACTTGTGCAATTGGGCGTGACCGCTGAGCAGGCGGGATTCGACCTGCTGGCCACCAGCGATCATCTGCAACCCTGGCAGGCGAACGAACGCCATTCGGGACAAGCCTGGGTCACGATGAGTGCGATCGGCGAGCGTACCCATCGCGTCTGGATAGGACCTACGGTCACCTGCCCGACCTTCCGCTACAATCCTGCCGTTGTCGCCGAGGCTTTTTCATCGTTGAGCTTGCTGTATCCGGGGCGAATATTCCTCGGTATCGGTTCTGGCGAAGCCTTGAATGAACAGGCAGCGATAGGATCGTGGCCTAAGTGGCCCGAGCGTTCGGAGCGCTTGGTTGAAGCGACGGAAATCATTCGGAAGCTATGGACCGGCGATCAGGTTGCTCATACTGGTAAGTATTACAATATCAACGCAAAGCTATACGACCCGCCGGCCGCACCTATACCTCTTCTGATGGCGGCGAATGTCGGTCCGAAGGCGATGTTTCGCTCAGGACGATATGGTGACGGCCTCGTCACCGATCCGGAAAGCTGGAAGAAACACAAAGCCGAATTCGAAAAGGGGGCTAAGTCTGGCGGCAAGGATGTCAAACAGATGCCGGTCCTCGTCGAGCTATTTGTTGTCGTCGGCGACGAGAACGATGCCAAAACTTCGGCCGAGCTCTGGCGGTTCCTGCCGAAGGCCTTCAAAGGCTACTTCAACATCCGCGATCCTCAAGCTATCCAGGATCAAGCTTCCGCAGACCTACCGCTGCATAAGGTTTATGCCAAGTGGCCTATAAGTATGGATCCGGATGTCCATGTAAAGGCGCTAATCGAACAATTCAACAGCGGTGCTACGATCGTGAACGTGCATTCGGGACAAGCCGATCAAAAGAGTGTGATCGAGTTCTACGGAAAGCACGTGCTGCCTCGTGTGCATCAGCAACTGAATGAAGCGTGAGTCTCGATCCAGGTCCTATACGATTGATCCGCTCACACATGCCGCGCAAAAGGACAATTGGGCCGTCGCCGATCGACCTGATCGAGCCCGACGCGTCCCTCGCAGACTTGCGCGATGTTGCGCAGGAGTGCCGCGGCTGTGACATCTGGAATCGCGCCACCCAGGTCGTCTTTGGCGAGGGCGCGCCCGGTGCGGAAGTGATGTTCGTGGGTGAGCAACCCGGGAATCGAGAGGATCTCGAGGGCCGTCCTTTCGTCGGTCCGGCGGGAAAACTATTCGACGCGGCGCTCGCAGAGGCGGGAATCGATCGTACGTGCGTCTATATCACCAACATCGTGAAACATTTCGATTCGACCACGCGCGGGAAACTTCGTATTCACAAAAAACCAAACGCCGACGAAATCGCGGCCTGCCGCCCATGGTTGGAGGCGGAGATCGCGCGCGTCGGCCCCAAAGTTATCGTCTGTCTTGGCGCGACGGCCGCGCAGGCGTTGATCTCGCGCGATTTTCGCGTCACGCATCAGCGCGCTGAAATGATCAAATCGCCGCTCGCTCCCTTGATTACCGCGACGGTTCATCCTTCTTCGATTTTGCGCGCGCGTGACGACGAATCGCGACACGCGGAGATACGGCAGTTCGTCGACGACCTCAAAACAATCGCGCGCCATCTCCCGTCTTCCGCGCTGAAGCTTAAATGAGAGCAGAATCTCTTGTCGCGCAGAATTTACCGAACTCCGGTCCTTAAAATTGATGAGCCGAGAACCGCCTTGATCTGAGTTGAGGTATTGAATCGCTAAGATGGCATAAGAGTTGCCCCAATTATTCGCCAAATCCTCACTCGACGGAGTAAGACAAATGCCGGAACAGGAAACACTCGAAAGGGCGCGCGAAGACGAGGCTGAAGGTAAATCTCCATCCGTCCAGGCGGGCGAATTTGTTCGCGAAGAGATTCATCATGTGCGCGAGGGAAAACATGGCGCGCGATCGGCCAAGCAGGCGATTGCGATCGGATTGTCCAAGGCGCGGCGCGCCGGAGTGAAGTTGCCGCAACCCGACCCAGACACCACCAGCGCGAGCACCCGCCAAAAGGCAAAGGCTGATTCCGAGGAAGGCCGCCATCCTCACAAGCCCTCGAAGAAGCGCTCGCGCGCGACGATGAACGCGCTCAAGAAAGAGGGACGCCAGTCGGCCTCGACCAAAGCCCTTTCCCGGCAGACAAAGTCCAGCGCATCGAAGCGAACCAAAAAAGCGCGGAGCGCCGCCGCCAAAAAAGCTGCCAGGACGCGATCCGCACTTCGCTGACTACGACCAGGGGAGAAGCGCCGTCGCGAGGCTGGACGGAAACCGCGCTCCGAAACTTGCGTATTTCCTGAAATGACCCGCTGCCAGTCTCAACCAGGTTATCGCATGAGCCTGAAGCAGTTGCGCACTTCCTTGACGAATGCTTCCGGCTGCTCGAAGGCGGCGAAGTGGCCGCCCTTCGTCAGCTCGTTGAAATACACGAGCTTCGAGAATCTTTTCTCGGCCCATCGCTTCGACGTACGGAAGATTTCCTTGGGGAAAATCGAGCAGCCGACCGGCACCGTCACCGGATCCGTCAAAGTGCGGCGAAAACTCTCCCAGTAGAGGCGCGCCGACGACGCCGCAGCCCCCGGCAGCCAGTACAGCATCACGTTGTCGAGCAACTCGTCGCGCGTCAGCACGTTTTCCGGATGGCCGTCGCAGTCGGTCCACGACCAGAACTTTTCCAGTATCCACGTGAGCTGTCCGGCCGGCGAATCGGTAAGGCCGTAGCTGACCGTCTGCGGCCGCGTGCTCTGCTGCTTGGAGTAGCCCGAGTCCCAATCGTTGTAGTGCTGCATTCCCGCAATCGCCGACTTCTCGCTTTCGGTCAGGTCGTTCATCGTCGCCGGATCGGGCATCGCGATCGGCATGTTGAGATGGATGCCGACACAGTTGCTCGGGTCCTGGATTCCGATGCAGGTCGTAACGATCGATCCCCAGTCGCCGCCCTGCGCGACGTACCTCTTGTAGCCGAGCCGCGGCATCAGCTCCGCCCACGCGCTCGCGATGCGCTGAACATTCCAGCCGTTGCTCGCCGGCTTGTCCGAGAAACCGTAACCCGGCAACGAAGGGCAAACGACGTGAAACGCGTCGGCCGCA
>Ga0209420_1001427_pt1 | contig 11311 bp, 6 predicted proteins | sample BlaSpr_A8_OM1_O1_FD_187972 | JGI IMG/M metagenome (GOLD analysis project Ga0209420, IMG submission 187972) | Forest soil microbial communities from Thunder Bay, Ontario, Canada - Black Spruce, Ontario site 2_A8_OM1_O1 (SPAdes) (version 2) | ecosystem: Environmental > Terrestrial > Soil > Boreal...
ACGCGGAAAATCCGGTTCTGTCGATCCACAACCGGCGATTTCCCTTTCCATCCCCCTCTTGCCGGCTGAGCGAACCAGCTATTCGATCTTCAGGAATTTCAGGCACACCGGCGAGGCTTCCTCGAACACCTGACCGGTCGCAGTCAGACGTCCTGTTTTTTGGTCAATGCGAAAGACCACAATATTGTTTGAACCCTGATTTGCTACGAACAGGAGTTTGTCTGTGGGGTCGATCTCAAAGCTGCGCGGGGTCTTGCCTTGCGTAGGGATGTATTCAACCGGACTCAGACTTCCATTGTCGGCATCAATGGAAAAAACGGCGATGCTGTTGCCATCGCCGCCATTCGAAGCGTACAGGAAGCTGCCCGAGGGATGGATTTTAAGTTCCGCGCCTTCGATTTTTCCCTTGAAGTCCTGAGGGAGGATTGAAATAGTTTGCAGGGGTTGCAGCGTTGCAGTGGCGGGATCGTTCGAAAATTCGGTCACCGTCCCCTTCATTTCGCTGACGACGTATGCGAATTTTCCCGAAGGATGCAGCGCAAAATGACGTGGGCCTGAGCCGGGATCGAATGTGGCGTATTTGGAACTATTCGACGCTAGCGTTCCCTTGCTGTCATCGAACTTATAGACCAGCAGGCCGTCGATGCCGAGGTCGTCCACATAGGCAAAGTGATTGTCCGGCGAGAGATCGACCGAATGAACATGCGCCGATCTCTGACGCTCCGGATTTGCGCTATGGCCGGTATGCTGGATCATGCTCGATCCCAGACCGAGGCTCCCATCCCCGCTGATTCGGTAGACCGCCAGGCTAGCTCCAGTGTAGTTCGCCACCAGCGCGTATTTTCCGGTTTTGTCGACGGTAACGTAGCACGGATCGGCGCCGTGCGTGGGCACCTCATTCAGCAAGGTGAGTTTGCCCGTGGGGCGGCCGTCTTTATCGCGATCAATCGAGAACGCGCTGAGACCTCCGCTGTTTGAGCCTTTGTAGTTGGCGACCTCATTTACCGCGTAGAGGAAGTGTCCGTTCGGATGAATCGTAATCCACGAAGGGTTGGTCGTTTCCGCCGCCAGCCCGAGTGACGTGATCTTTCCGGTCGCGGAATCGTAGTTGTAGGCATAAATCCCTTTGCTCTGGCTTCCCTGCTCCGTGTAGGTGCCCACGAACAAAATGTACTCGCCTTTTTGGTCTGCACGGGCTGCGGCGAAAACCTTCAAAGACCAAAGCGAAACGATCAGTATGAAGATGCGGGTAAAGTTTCGACGTAGTGTCATGATCTCTATGTTGCCTCCTTGCAGATAACCGGCACTGGAGCCGTTTGGTGGCGTACCTAAGAAAGCCGATTCGTAGACTTGCAGCGCAAACTTTCATCTGTCGCTGGCCGTGCAGCCCGCCACGACCATTTTCATTGTGAAGTCCGGAGTTGTTACGCGATTCGGGCCGCGCTGAAACAGCGTAAGCGGTGCTCCCTGATTGTCCCCGTGGCCGCCAACCGAACTGTTACCCGCACCATTACCGGCGCCGTTTGGGACGCTCGTGCATGTGCCCCCATGGACACCGCACCCCTCACCGGCGACTGCCAGATTGCCAGAAGTAAAAAAGGGGACCTGCGCAAACACCCCCGTCACAGGCCGACCAGGATAGCGAATCGAGCCAAGGTTAAGCTGGCATGCTGCGATTCGGTTTAGTGGCATCCGGAGGGGGAGCAGGTTGTGGCACGAGCGGCTATAAGCTTCCAGTCTCCCCTCTTGCGCTCTCAGAACCGAAAAGGGTCTGGTGTTTCTTTCGTTTGTTTGACTGATCTCCCAGCTGCCCACGCGCCAAGATTGAAACAAATCCGATGGCCTCGAACAGCGCGTCGCAACTGCGGCAACGATACAGGCATCGAAAAGTCAGGGCCCGCACTACGCGCGTAGCGGGCGCGTCAAGCACAGAAGACGAAGATCGGCGGACATCTTTGCTCCCACAGAAAGTGCACGCAGCCATGATCGTTACTTCCCCCCGGGTCCCCTTATGTTCGAATTAAAAACTGCGATCCACCGTCCGGCGATGTCTCCGCGAAGCTTCGGTCGGACGACTAACGCCCGGTTCAGCCATGGCACGCGCAACGTGGCGCGCTAATCACAATCCGCCGCCCATGTGCGTTGATGCTGGCTCTGGCTGTCCGGCCAATTTCTCCTTGACCCAACCCCAGAGATTCTGCTCTTTGAACACTTTTATGTAATCTTCCCAGCTGTTGCTCACCAGAGATGTGGCACCCCGCGGCAGCGCAGCCGCGATTTTTTCCCTCGCCACCGTGGGTGTAATACGATCGTCTTTGATTTGCTGCAGCCGCACAATCGGCGTTGTCAGCTTGGGCAGAACTTGCACCGGATCGAAGGCCGCAACTTTCTCCAGGAACTCCGGGCGTAGGTACTCCGGACGCTCATTCTCGGGAACCCATGCGGACTGTTTCAGCCACTCTGGCCAATCGCCCCAGGGATTGAGCAAATCCAGAACCTGAATCCGTGGATCGACGGAAGCTGCCAGGATGCCGATGGTGGCGCCCGATCCTTGTGCATACATCGCCACCCGGTCCATGTTCAGATCGCCTCGCGTTTCGAGGTAGTTCAAGATCATCTGTACATCGTGGGTTGTGATCGCCAGCGACGCTGGCAGTTCGCTGACAAACCACTGCTTCATGAGCCAGGGCGCGTGAAAGCGCTCACCGGTCAGTGCGGAAACAAAGCCAACCGCTGCAAATCCGCCTTTTGTGGCGCCGGCGCACCAATCGTCGGAGGTCAGGCGTGACGCGTCGCTCGGATACCCATAGAGATAGAGCACCACACGGGGCTTCTTGATCCCCTTCGGCATACTGATATAGATGTCCACAGGATCGGATTGCCGCCACTGCAGGCGAACCAGTTCGCGGGTGAATTGCGGACGGTCAATGATCCCTCCCGGGAGCGGCGGATTCGGCTGCAAACCGAGCCCATTGATCGAAAGCTTTGTCCAATCTTCGTGCTTCGTCGACTTCAGTTTCAAATCGTGAACCGGCTCCGGCGCAGGAGCCGCCTCCGGCTTCGGCGGCGCGGATTCCGTAGACGCTGGCTGCGCCGGACTGGATTGCGCTGGAGTGGACTGCGCGTACGCGTGCACCGAGACAGCCAGCAGAAACACAACAGAGACGAGGTGTGCCTTCATGAAAACGACACGGGCGCACCGACCGAAAGTGTGGCTTGCAGTTATGAAATTCATAAAATTTAGAGGAATTGCTCGAAAAATTGGGCGTACGAATTGTACGAAAGGGTAGACGGCTGGTTGGCCGTCTACCCCATCGAACATCGCTTTCGGTTCGTCGAACCGGTTAAGCCCTGGTTACTGGTGAACTCCGAACGATGCCGTATCGGTGATGCCAGTGCAGGAAGACGTGTTGTAGTTGTTCTTCAGGACGGCATAGTCCGATCCGGCCTGCAGACTCGTCACAATTCCGCCCGCATCGCCACCGGCCTCAGGAGCGCCGCTCGCACCGCAAACCCGCGGTCCGTCGGATGCCGTGTAGTGATCCGAAACGAACGGCAACGCGAAGTGCGCGTGGACGACATTAAGATTCGGCGCGGTGATGAAGTCAGGCTGTGCTCCACCAGGCGTGGTGGATTCAGACTGCGCATAACCCGCCAGAGCCTGGGCGGCGGTCAAAGCTGCCGAGCTGGTCGTGACGAAGCGCAGTTCCGACCAGATCGGGTAGGAACCGTTGGCAATGTTGTTCAGGTTGACGTTGGAAAGAAAAGTGTTGGTCGCGGTCGGAATTTCGCCGGCGCCTCCGCCGCACCCGTAGGTGGTGCAAAGTGGATCCACTCCGTCGACCGTCAGGTACTTCAAGTCGCCCGCGGATGTCCCGTAGGCTGCGCTACTGAAGTTACCAGCGCTCCAGAAAGCGTAACCGATGGAGTCGTTGATAGTTTTGACCTGGCTAATCATGTCGCCGGTTCCAATCGCGCGGTAATTGGCACTGGTAGTGGAGGTGCCGCCATCGGCAATCGTCCTGCTATAGTTCAACGGCTCGACGGGTGGGCAGACAAATTCCTGCGTACGATAGATTTCCTTGTTACCTGGAATCGCGCGGTCAAACGTGTTGTAGGTACCGGAGAGCGACTCGCGATGCCAGACGGTGATTGGGGAGTAGCTTGCGCTTAGGCCCGCGAACTGCTGGGGTACGACATCTGCAGTCCGTACCAGAATGTTGCTGAAGATCAATCCCAGCGTGGAGCGGGTAACGTTGGCAACGCTGGAGGAGCCAAAGCCGCTGGCGTTCCCGGTATTCACAAAAACCACTACTGGAGTCGCGCCTACAGGCGTGATCGTATAGGCCGGAATCGCGTTGCCAGTGAATGGATCGGTACCGGTAATGTTGAAACCGATAACGTTGAATAGGGCCGAACCGTCCTGAGCCTGAACTTGGGTTCCCGGACCAGGCCAACCGCCTCTGCCGTAGCCTTGATACTGGGTACCTGCCGACAGGTAGCCGCAAACGTTCGAGGTGCCGCCAAGAGCCTGGTAAGCTGCGAACACGGAATCCAGTGGCGTAATATCGGTCGCAGCAATATTGATTGACGAGCCGTTGATCGCGGCCAGAATGCCCGCGGGCAGTGCGGTGTCTGTAACGCCGGAGGGTGCGCCGGAGCCAGCAGTGCCAGCTGCATCAGTCTCGCTCAGCACGCACTGCGGCTGCGCAAACAAGCAGCGGTTGCCAATTCCCGAGTCTAGACTGACGTAGTAATAGACCAGAGCGGCAGGGGTTGGAGATGCGCAAGAACCCGTGTTCGTCCAAACCACCCAAATCTTACCGTAGTCTACAGCGCTGCCCGCACCGGAACGGACATCCGTAACGTAAGTGTGAGCGGTGCTGTTGGAGTCGCTCCAGGCGCATCCGAGCGCCGTATAAGCGCCCTGGAAGGATTCAGTCCAGAGGGAGGACGATCCAGCTACGGCGCCGGAAAGGGTTTGCGCTTGGAGCTGCGCGGTAAATGGCGCCACCACGAGCGCCATAATGCAAATATACTTCGCTAATTTCATATTACCTTCCTTTTAGGAATCGGGTTCACCGCTTATTGTGTCGGGATGCGCTGCGAGCACACGCATCATGCGCCCCTGTGTGCCTGGGCCAAGAAATCGCATGAACTCGCTTTGAGGGAGCACGCTCGCATCTATAAAAACGATGCGCGGCATCCGTTCACATGGGGTGTGGAAGGAAATTCACCGACGTTTCACATTGCCGATTGCAGCACTCAGATTACCGTTTGTTCGAAATTCATCGACGCTTAACATTGTAAATTGCGGCCTGCGGTCACTGTGTGTCCGATCCCATTTCACCCAGCCGTTTGAGGCCGCGCCGGACTAATTCGCCGACGCTGTTGGAGGTACCCTTCAGTTCATCGGCGATCGCCTTGTAGCTGAAGCCGACGATCCGCAGGTAGATGGCGTGCTGCTGGCGTGGCGTAAGTTTTGCCAGGTTGCTTTGTACCGTTCTTTGCAGTTCACGGTCGAGATAGATTTTCTCGGGATTGAAGTGCGGGCTGGGTTGAGTCGACAACATCAGGTCGAAATCGGCCTCTAAGTCCAATGAATTCCACCATCCGGATCGCCGACGATCAATTGCCAGATTGTGAGCTACCCGGAACAGCCAGTAGCGGGCATTTTCCGCCTTGAGATCCTCTGGGCCATGGGACAACAAGCGTAGAAAAGTATCCTGAACGATATCTTCCATTTCCTCCGCCGGCAGCTTCCAGCGGCGCAGGGATGCGTTCAACGGTACGCGCAACTCTACGTACAAGTCGGCAACCTGGTCCTGTCGAAAGGAACCCGGCCACGGCTTTGCTTCCACCGGTGAGATTTTGATTGAGGAGGACAATCAGTGAGAGTCGCGCAACGCCTGGGCTCGGGCTTAGTTGAATGAAATAAGGCGGCGCTTTTTGAGGAAGTCGTTAGAAATCTTGTAATTCAAGAATGCCGGCGGCCGGCGTGGAATCGTCTTCCAATAGCATCACGTGCGAACTATCGACAACGTACAGAATTACGTTAAGAGTACCCAGTTGATTGGGGCCTGCCACTGTTTGGTTGATGGTAATCGATGCCGTAAACCGGCCTTGCGTGCCGGACGAGAAAGTGCCGGCCACCGCTTGATCGGGAGTCTGAGTCCAGATGTTTCCGCTGGGACCTAGATACACCCCGTCAATCTGGTCAATATCCAGAGTGCCCGAGAGCGTCGAAGAGTTGCTGGCAATAATCTGGCCAGAAATGTCGGCCCAGGCGCCAATCTCCAGCCCGAGGCTGCTGCTGCGCCCACCATCGACCTCTCCCGGTTGTTGCATGCTGATTGCGTAATTTCCCGAGATGTTCGGCGTGGAACTTGACTGCAGGGCGACCGTTCCGACGCCGGACCTCCCCAGATCCAGCTGGAAGATAAACAGGCCATTGCTGGTTGGATACAGCGCAAACGAAGAAGCGCCGCCACCCGCCAGCGTCATGAGCCACCGTCCGGGAACCGCACTGGTCACCAGCGTTCCAGTGACAGGAGCACTGTCAACCACGCCTTGGTTGTTCGTATCCAAAAAGCCGTTCAGATTCCCGTTTGCATCGCTTGTCACCCAGCCTCCAAGCGCCTGCGGGTTACTGCCGGCGACAGTCCCGCCGGCCGACAACAGCGGAGTTGAACCAGCCAGAGTGAACATGTACGTGCCAGCCATAGACGGCAGAGTCGCAGGCTGTGAGTAAACATGGCCGGAAGGCAAGCCGGTTCCATCCGAACTCGAACTTCCGATCACGATAAGGTGCGCGGAATCCACCAGGAAATAACTTAGAGAGTATGGCCCGATACTCACCGTTCCGTTTCCAAAGCTGTCGACCGTGCCGAAAGACTGCGCACCGTAGATACCACTGGCGATGGAAGTAGTCAATCCGTCGAGGTAACGATCGATCGCGAAGCTGATAATATTTCCCGAACTAGCGTTCAGCACTCCAGCATAATATCCGGCGGATGGCACGGGGCCTGCATGAGTCCAGGCGAACGCGAAAGCCCCCGAAGGCGGAACACTGAAATCGCCGGTCTGCTGCAGATCCAGTTCTCCGCGCAGCGTCTCGCCCCAAGGCCCCAAGGTAACCGGCGAATTAGTGATGTTATACGGGTCGGTACCATCGAACTCTTCCATGAAAACTTGGGTGGAATTGACGACAGCCAAAGCGAAGACCTGCTGTCCGTTGAGCCAGCTGGAATTTGGCACTCCGTTAAGGGTCATCAAACCTCTGCCATCGCTGCCAATGTAATAAGACCCGCTGATCGCTGTGAGCGTCGTGCTTTGCCCGGGTAGGATCTCTTCAGCGGCTGTGATGTTGCCATTGCCGTCAGCAATGACGCTCCCGGCCAAAGCCGACGGGCTGACCGTATTTACGCCGCTCAAGAAGAAGGCGTACTGCCCGCTGAGCAAGCTATTGTTCAACGTAACTGGCATGATGGTAAGCGTGGTCGATATCTGTGTCGTCGGACTGGCCGTGGCTGTTGCCGTAATCGTGACCGTCCCTCCGCTCGGCACGGTGGAGGGTGCAGTGAAGGATGTGGTTACCTGTCCGCTGGAGCGCCCGTTATCGTTGGAAGTGTGCGCTGGGTTGAGCGAACCGCAGGCGCCGCCTCCGCACGTAACGGTCCAGTCAATCCCCAGTTGTCCGGCTGCGTTGGTGGGTGTTCCGTCGGTGACGAAGGCCGCGAGATTCGTTGCACTTCCAGCTGGGATCGACGCTGGCGGCGTCAGCACCAGCGAGATCGTCACCGTGGGAGCGACGATGGTTACCGTCGCACTGGCGCTCGCCGTGGGATCGGCGACCGATGTTGCCGTTATCGTAACAGTATTTCCGGCCGGAATCGCTGACGGAGGAATGTAATACAAACCGCTGAAATAGCCGCACGTGCCCGCAACCTGGCAGGTGACGCTGAGCGTGGCGCCCATCGGTTGACCGTTGCTGCCAATATGATCATTCGTGACCACGACGGTGACTGGCAAGAAAGTGCCAAGGGCGACGGTTGCCGGCAGAGCCGGATAAAAAGCGACCGCTATCGGACCGTAAACCTGCGGCGTGATCGTGATAGTTGTCGTCACGCTCTGCGCGGGATCGGCCGACGAATTGGCTTCGATTGTCACCGTTCCCCCGGATGGTATGGAAGCCGGAGCGATGTAAGTAGCGGGCGCGCCGCTCGCCGTGTGCCGCGTGAGGGAACCGCAATCGGAGGCCACGCCGGCGCTACAGGTCACAAGCCAGCTCACTCCCAGATTCGCTGGATCGTTGTTGACCGTGGCGGCAAACTGCGTCGAAGAATTCGCACCCACTGACGAAGGCGGAGCCATCTGTCCTTGTGCGAAAGCGATGGTAACAGGCGCAGGTTTGGTGGCGCTGCATCCGCTAAAAAACAAGAGAGACAAGCCGCACAACGTCAAAGCGATGCCCTTGATGGCGCCGATCATCCGGCCATTCGAGACCGATTCACGATTCATTTCCATAATCTCCGAAAGCTCACTTCCATGATTTCGCAGCATGATTTCGCATCAATGATTTTCAAGCGAATGTGCAGGTAGCCCAGCACCGTGGCAGGGGTCCGCCCAATTTTGCAAGAGCGAGCCCGCGAGAGCCGGCCACCGCGAGACCCATCGACGAATTGAAATGTCAAAACTGTTGCAGCTGAAGAATGCCAGTTGAAGGACCAGAATCCAATCCGAGTGAAAGCACCGTCGAGCCGTTAAGGATGTAAAACACCTTTTGTGATGTTGCCAGTGGTGGCACCGTGATCGACCCGGTAAATCTGCCGGAGGGGCCAATGCTGAAGTTGCCAGTCAGGGTCGCATCCGGAGTCTGCGTCCAGAATGCCTGCGAACTTTCGTCGAATTGATCCACTGCCATCGTGCCCGTGAGATTGGACACTCCATCCGCCGTAATCACTCCCAGATAATCGTTCCACGACCCTACTCCACCGCTGGCAAGGTTGATCTCCCCAAGTGTTTGGAAAGCTGAAGCGTAATTGCCGGAGAATAACGAAGCGGTCGCGGTGGCCCCTGTGGTCTGCGGTAGCGCGGCGCCCACACCTGAGAACTGAGTATCCAGATCGAGCATCAGGATTCCGTTATTTGCCGTCAGATAAACCCCAAACTGCTGTGCCACTCCGCCGGAAAGACTGAGCGTGCCACGTCCGTTCGTAGCCACAGACATAGTTCCCGAGACTGCCGAACTGCTCACGGTTCCATTAATGTTGCCATCCAGCGTGCCCGAAACATTGCCCGAGCCGTCGCTCGAAAGAATCGCGCCGAGTGCGAGTGGCGTGCTTCCCTGGGGCAAAGGCGCCGCGCCAGTTTCGGTAAACCCAAAATTTCCGGCGGGGAGCGAGGCTGTACTTAGTTGGACATAAAGATGACCGGCACCAAAGTCGGTGGTGCCGCTTTGGGCGATCAGTATCCAATGTCCCGAATCCACTACGTAGTACTGGAACGAATATGGACTCATGAGCAGGGTTCCGTTGCTGCCATCCGGCGAGACGTTCACCACGCCGATGAATCCCGAGATGGTAGCAATGGTGCCGTCGATGGATTGATCCATCGTGAAATCTCCCGAAACCGGGTTGAGAACCCCGCCATAGAAGCTCGGCCCATTAGTGGGGCCAAAACCCGAAAGCAGGAACGAGTAGGAAGACGGTGACAGAGGCAGAAAATCCGCCGTCGACTGCTGGAACAGACTCCCGGTGAGCGTTCCTCCGTAGGCCACATGAAGAGTGGGATCATAGTAACCGTCGAACTCTTCCATCGACATCAGGCCCGGACTGACGACTGCCACCTGGAATACCTGTTGCCCGTTGTTCCAGTAACCCAAGCCTGTAGGCGCGCCGTTCAGAGTTATGGTTCCAGTGCCATTGCTCTGAATGAAGTACGTGCCCGAGAGCGTATAGAGATTGTTGTCACCGAGGAAACTCTCCGTGGCTACGCTGATGTCGCCAATTCCATCGGCTGACAACTGACCGGCGATTGCCCAGGTCCCTCCAGATCGAACTCCCTGTAGCAGGAAGGCATATCGCCCATTCAGCAGGCTGCTCTGCAGGTCTGCCGGAGTCACCGTCACCTGTGTGCTTACTGTAGTCGCGGGCGTAGTGGTGGAGGCGGCAGTGAGCGTCACGAACCCGCCAGTAGGGACAGTCTGCGGAGCTGTGTAAGTGGTCAACTGACCACTCGCGGTGTGGGCCGGATTAAACGAACCGCACGAAGTGCTTTGGCAAGTCGCAGTCCAGTCCACGCCGGCGTTGGCGGGATCAAACGTGACGACCGCCGTAAGATTTGAAGAGGCCCCAATGGGCAAATTGGGAGTTGGTGTCTGGGAAAGAGCGATCTTGAGAGCTGCTTGCTTAATGGTGACTGTCGCACTGACCGTCTGAGTTGGATCAGCGGTGGATGCCGCAGTGATAGTGACCGCGCCATCGGGAGGCACAATATCGGGAGCGGTGTACACAGTGAAACCGCCAATAATTCCGCTGGTATGAGCCGGAACAACTGTGCCGCACAAGTTACTTCCACAGCTGAGGGTAAAATCGGCACCGGCATTGGAAGAGTCGTTCGAGACAATCGCCACCAAAGTCGCTGTTGCTCCAGTCAACATCGATGCCGGCGGCGCTTCATTAAATCCAACCGAGATTACTGGAGTGGCGGTAACTTGAATGGTTACGCTGACAGTCTCAGTCGGATCCGCGCTCGACGCAGCCGTGATCGTGACCGTTCCATTTACGGGCACCGTCTGCTCGTCGTAATCGATGGGCGCATAGTAGGTTGTGGGATAGCCGCTTGCCGTATGCCCCGTCACGGTGCCGCAGCTGCCTTGCGGGATGGGCGCTGGTACACAGGTGACCGTCCAGTTCACGCCCTGGGCGTCAGGGTCTCCAGTCACAATCGCCGCAAAGCTCGAAACCCCTGACAAAGCGAGCGTCGTAGGAGGAGCCAAGGCACCCCCGGCAAAAGTTATGCCAACGGAATGCGAGCTTCCTCCGCCGCAACTCATCAAGCCCATGGCGAGACAGACTCCCGCTACCAGCCAGAAAATCGAATAGTTCTTCAAATTATTTCCCTTGTGGATGAGAGCGCAGCGACTCATTCATTGTCTCCATCAAAATCCTCTATTGTTCTGTATTGCGTCCGAGACGCCTTGCCGGTGGGAAACACACTTGGCATGGACGGGCGTTCTGGCCCTTATTGCTGAAACAACACGAGCGTCTTCTGATCGCCGTTTGCGTCGGATGCACTCAATATGATTGTG
>Ga0209420_1001428_pt1 | contig 11310 bp, 7 predicted proteins | sample BlaSpr_A8_OM1_O1_FD_187972 | JGI IMG/M metagenome (GOLD analysis project Ga0209420, IMG submission 187972) | Forest soil microbial communities from Thunder Bay, Ontario, Canada - Black Spruce, Ontario site 2_A8_OM1_O1 (SPAdes) (version 2) | ecosystem: Environmental > Terrestrial > Soil > Boreal...
ATCCGCTGGACTGGCTGGTCAAACGCGGCGAGCCGTATTTCTGCGAGCCGTCGAGCGAACCCGTCATCCTACTGCACGGCTTCGGCGGCAGCCGCGCCAACCTGCTCGCGCTCGGCGCGTACATTCGGCTGGCTGGATTCGACAACGTTTCATATTTCGAGTATCCGCGATGGCAAACGCTCGGCGATTCCGCCGCGCAACTCGGGCGCGTCGCCGAAGAAAAATCCGGCGGCCAAGGCGTTCATCTGATCGGTCACAGCTTAGGCGGCACCGTAGCGCGGCGCTACGCGGTGGCTGCACCGAGGCGCGATGTGCGCTCGCTGATCACGCTCGGCTCGCCGTATTCGTACGCTCAATGGAGTCCGCGCGAACTCGCGATCTTCGGCGACGACGATCCGATAGTGCCGGCGCCGATCGAGGCGCTGACCAATAGCGCGGCGTTCGGGCGGATCGTGACGCTGCATGACGTCGGGCATCTCGCCCTGATCTTTCATCCTGAGGCGCTGCGCGTCATCGGCACCGAGCTGCGCGCAAATCGCGCGCCCGCGAGCAAGGCCGCGGCGTAAGCGCTGGCGCGCGCTTCGGTCGCCCTCTACACTCGTCGCGTGCCATCAGCAAAAGAAGCCGGGGCCATCGTGCTGGTCGGCGGGCGCAGCTCGCGGATGGGCCAGCCCAAGGCGGCGCTCGATTTCGGCGGGATGCCGCTGCTCACCAGGATCGTCATCGAGCTCAAATGGTGGTTCGACGAAATCGTGATCGTCGCGGCGCCGAAGTCAGAAGGGCTCGCCCGCATCGAGATTCCCGAGTTGACCATCGTTCACGACGAGACCGCGTTCGCCGGCCCGCTCGACGCGTTGCGGCGTGGCCTGAATGCGCTCGAGCACAGCGTCGCGTTTGCCTGCTCATGCGATTTGCCGCTGCTGAATTCCGACGTCGCCGCCGACTTGGTCGCGATGCTCGATGACTTCGACGCGGTGCTGCCTGAAGTTGGCGGCAGGCTGCAGCCGCTGCACGCGGTCTATCGCAAGACATGCGCAAGCGCGATCGAGGCACTCGCGTCCGGCGGCGAGAAGCGCCTGACCGCCAGCGCCAGCGCGATCAACGCAAGAAAGGTCGGCGAAGAGGAACTCAGAACGCTCGATCCGAACCTCACCAGCTTCTTCAACGTGAACACCCCCGAGGACTACCAGCAGGCACTCAAGCTAGCCCGCCTGTCACCCTGACCGCGCTCGCGTTGCTCCGTCCGATTCCCCTCTCCAGAAGGGAGAGGGGCGAGGGGAGAGGTTCCGCGTCTTCGCTCTCGGCTGGTACGGGCTAGGGGAGCGGTGGTTTCTCCCACCGGAGAATCGGACGCCTCGCTGCCAGCGCTTCATCCACCCGCGAGACCGGCAGAGTTTGCGGCGCGTTCTTGACGCGCTCGGGATCGTTCAGCGCTTCGTCGTAAATCCGTTCCATCGCTTCAACGAAGCTGTCGAGGATTTCTTTGCTCTCGGTTTCGGTCGGCTCGATCATCAGCGCGCCCGGCACCACCAGCGGGAAGTAAATCGTCGGCGGATGGATGCCGAAATCGAGCAGGCGCTTGGCGATTTCCAGCGTGCTCACACCCGCGCGTTTCTCGAGGTCGTGCGAGAGCACGCATTCATGCATCGAGGGCTCGCCGGTTGCGCTGGGAAAGTGCGGTTGCAACCGCGTGCGCACGTAGTTCGCGCCGAGAATCGCGAGCCGGCTAGCCATCCCGAGCCCGTCGCCGCCGAGCGCGAGGATATACGCGTAGGCGCGCACGATCATTCCAAAATTGTTGTGATACGCGCGCATCCGTCCGATCGAATCCGGCCGCTCACTGTCGAATTCGTAACCGGCGCTGGAATGCGTTAAGCGCGGGAGCGGCAGGTACGGCTCCAGATGCTTTCGTACCGCGACCGGTCCCGCTCCCGGACCGCCGCCACCGTGCGGAGTCGAGAAACTCTTGTGCAAATTCAGTTGCACGATGTCCGCGCCCATGTGTCCCGGCTTCGCAACGCCGAGCAGCGCGTTCATGTTCGCGCCGTCGAGATAAAGCATCGCGCCGCGCTCATGCAGCGCAGCGGCGATCTCCTGGATTTCCTGCTCGAAAATTCCGAGCGTGTTCGGATTGGTGACCATCATCGCCGCCACGTCGTCGCTCACCAGCCGCCGCACCTCAGCCGCTTCGAGGTAGCCGCGCCGGTTCGATTTCGCGACGATCACCTCGAAGCCCGCGAGCGTGCAGCTCGCCGGATTGGTGCCGTGCGCCGTGTCCGGGATGATGACCTTGTGCCGCACTTCGCCGCGCTTGCGATGATACGCGCGCACCATCAGCAGCCCCGTCAGCTCGCCTTGCGCGCCGGCCGCCGGATGCAACGACACGGCGTCCATCCCGGTGATTTCGGCGAGCGCCGCTTCCATCCGCGCGATCAGTTCGAGCGCGCCCTGCGCCAGATGCGCGGGCATCGCGGGATGCAGCCCCGCCAGCCCCGCAAGCGACGCCAGCTCGTCGTTGACGACCGGATTGTATTTCATCGTGCACGATCCGAGCGGATAGAACTGAAGTGCCTGCGCGAAGTTGAGCTGCGACAGGCGCAGAAAATGCCGCAACACCTGCGGCTCACTGAGTTCGGGAAAGCCGGGAAGATCCTCGCGGCAGAGTTCGGCGCCCAGGAGCTCAGCGCCGCTCCGATCGCCGGCGGCGCGCGGCGACTGGTCGGTGCCGCGGCGGCCTTCGGATGACAGTTCGAAAATCAGCGGCACGCCCGACACCGGTTCATTCCGCTCCTGCGCCGAGGGAGTTTCATCGGACGCGATCGTGCGAATTCTACCCGCACTTGCCATCACCGCACCTCCGCAATTGCCGCCGCCAGTGGGCCGAACTCATCGCCACGATTCATTTCGGTCACTGAAACCAGGAGCGCGTCAGAAAGTTCGGGATAGTCGGGCGCGAGCGCGATGCCCGCAAGAATCTGTCGGCGCTCGGCCGCTTCCAGAGCGGCCATGGGATTTGCGAGCTTCAGCGTGAACTCGTTGAAGAACGGTCCCGAGAAACGCCGCTTGATTCCTGAAGCTTCCAGAACGTCCGCCGCGCGATGCGCCAGCTCGACGTTCCGCTCGGCCAGTTCGCGCAGTCCACTGCGCCCCATCAGCGAGAGATAGACCGTCGCTGCGAGCGCGCACAGCGAATGATTGGTGCAGATATTCGAAGTCGCGCGTTCGCGGCGAATATGCTGCTCGCGCGTATTGAGCGTCAGGCAGAACGCGCGACGGCCGTCGCGATCGCGAGTCTGTCCGACCAGCCGGCCGGGCATCTGGCGCAGATGAGTCGTGCGCGAGGCCATGAAGCCGACGCCGGGTCCGCCGAATTGAAGCGGCAGCCCGAAACTCTGACCCTCACCCACGGCAATATCGACGCCAAGCTCGCCCGGCGCGCGGATCAGCCCGAGCGCGATACCTTCGGCAGTCGCGGAGATTGCGAGCGCGCCCGCGCGATGCGCTGTCTCAGCAATACTGCCAAGCGGCTCGATGATCCCGAGAGCATTTGGATAGCCGGTCACGGTGCACAGCAATCGCTCGTTCGCGATCCGATCGAGCGCGGCGATGTCGGTGGCGCCGGTCACGTCATCGAATGGAACTTCGACGATCTCGATTCCATGCTGAGCGCTCAGGTAGGTGCGAATGGTCGCGCGATAGTCGGGCCATAGCGCTCGCGACAGTGCGACCACGTGCCGCTTGGGCATCAGCCGTCGCGCCATAAGAACCGCCTCCGCCGCGGCCGACGCGCCGTCGTACATGCTGGCGTTGGCGACCTCCATCGCGCTGAGCTGCGTGATCAGCGTTTGAAACTCGAAAATCGCCTGCGTGGTCCCCTGGCTCGCCTCGGCCTGGTAAGGGGTGTAGCTGGTCGCGAACTCGGCGCGCGCGATAACGGCGCGAACCGCTGCCGGCACGTAGTGGCGATAGTAGCCGCCGCCGAGGAAGCTCACGAAGCCCGACGCGCCGGTGTTGCGATCCGCAAGCGCCGAAATTTCGCGGACGACGTCCGCTTCGCTGCATCCGCGCTCGAGATCGATCGCCGCGCTCGCACGCAGATTGGCCGGCACGTGCGCGATCAGGTCATCGAGATGCTTTGCGCCGATCGTCTCGAGCATCGCCGCGACGTCGCCATCGGTATGTGGCATGAATCTCATCGAATTAGCTTGTCCTCATTCAATCACACGCTCGCAGTTGATGCCGCATGGCCACCATCGCGCCGATAGAACGGCCGACGCACGACGGTCGCGCTCGTTTTGCGGTTGCGAATTTCGACTTCGACCATCTCGCCGGTGGCGGGCGAATTTTTCCCGGCCGCGTTAGTCACGTACGCCATCGCGATCGGCCGTTGAATCGACGGCGCGAAGGTCCCGCTGGTGATGACACCGGCCTCGACGCCTTCTCGAAATATCCGATATCCCTGCCGCGCAACCATCCTACCGTCGTCAGTCTGCAGCCCGATCAATTTTTTCTTCAGCCCCAGATCGCGCTGCGCGGAAAGCGCCTTCTCGCCGATAAACGGACGCCCCAGCTTTACGAAGATCCCAAGACCAGCTTCCAGCGGCGACGAATTGCGATCGAGTTCGTGGCCGTAGAGCGGCAGACCCGCCTCGAGCCGCAACGTATCGCGAGCGCCCAGCCCGACCGGCTTGATATTTGCGGCGGCGCCACCGTCGAGAATCGCTTCGAACAATTGCCGCGCGCCCGCGTTTTCCACGAACAACTCGAAGCCGTCTTCACCGGTATAGCCGGTGCGCGCAGCCAGGCAGGTGATGCCCGCGACTTGTCCGCTGGCGACCGCGAAGCGCGGCACGTCGGCTATCGGGAAATCCGCCAGCGTTGCCAGTATCGCGACTGCGACCGGACCCTGTACTGCAATCAGCGCGGTCGCGTCGCTCACGTCCTCGAACCTCGCGCGTCCGCCGTTGAGCTCGACGATCCATTCGCGATCGGCTTCGATATTCGAGGCGTTGACGCAGAGCATGTAGCGCTCCGCGCCGAGCCGATACACGATCAGGTCGTCGAGCGTGCCGCCGTCCTCCGCGCACATAATCGTATACTGCGCATCCCCCGGCTTGAGCCGCGCCGCGGAATTGGTGAACGCGCGCTCGAGCATCGCCAGCGCATTCGGTCCGCTGATTTCAAATTCGCCCATGTGACTCAGATCGAAAATTCCCGCCGAATCGCGGACCGCAAGATGCTCCTCGATAATCCCGCTGTAACTGACGGGCATCTCGAAACCACCGAAAACCGTCATCCGTGCCCCGAGTTTTTGGTGAAGGTCGTGCAGAACAGTGCGCTTGGGCGCATTCATCAGCGGCAAAATCTTAACAGACCCTTTCCACTCGAACGAGACGGCCCCGCGTGATCTGCCAACAAGCGCCGACGCCTGTCCACAGCGCCTTGCTCGTAGCCGACCGGTGCTATAATCGAATCGTACCCGATGGCTGCAATCATCATGGATGGCCGGGCGCTGAGCGCGCATCTGATGCCGGAGTTGCGCGCCAACGTCGACGAGCTCAAGAGTAAGTTCGGATGCACGCCGTCGCTGGCGGCAATCCTGGTCGGCGACGATCCCGCGTCGCGCCAATACATCAAGAACAAACAACGCATCGCCGCCGAGCTTGGATGCGACAGCCGCACGGTGCGGATGACCTCCGCGCAGGCGAGTACCGAGTCGTTGCTCGGCGTCATCGAGGAACTCAACGTCAACGCGCGCGTCAACGCGATCCTGCTCCAGTTGCCGATTCCCGATTCCGTCGATCGCTTCCGCCTGTTCGACGCGATCAGGCCCGAGAAGGACCTCGACGCCGTCAGCTCGGCCAGCGTCGGAGGCTTTTATCGGGGTCAGTGGGGACGCTTCATCCCATGCACTCCGCGCGGCGTGCTGACCTTGCTCGACTACTACAAAGTTCCGGTCGATGGAGCACGCGCCGTCGTCATCGGTCGCAGCGATATCGCCGGCAAGCCGACCGCGCTGATTCTCGGCGGACGCCTGCGCAACGCGACGGTTACCTGGTGCCATCGCCATACACGCGATCTCGCCGACATCTGTCGCGCGGCCGACATTCTCATCCCGTGCGTCGGTGCCGACACCGGCCGCCCATTTCTGATAACGGCCGAGATGGTGAAGCCGGGTGCGTGCGTGATCGACGTCGGCTTCCGACGCGTCGGCCCCGGCAAGTTCGTGGGCGATGTCGATTTCGACGCGGTGAAAACTGTCGCGGGATGGATCACGCTCAATCCGGGTGGCACCGGCCCGATGACCGTCTTCGCGCTGATGCAGAACCTGGTCGACGCGACCCGTTATCAACTCGGGATGCCGCGCGCCCTCTACACTGTCTGATTACGTCGCGCATTGCTTTGCGCAATCCTTGAGTTTCCCATAGATTTGCAAATTGCAGTAGGGGACCGCCCCGCAAACTCGAATGGCATCACCGACGATCGGCTCGAAGACCACCAGTGCGAGCCCCGAAAGAACCGGTAAGCGGACGCTGAGCGACGTTATTATCGGACCGCCGCGGGACGTTCGCGATCCCGAAATCTTCCACAGCCTGTCGCTGGTCGCCTTTCTCGCTTGGGTCGGCCTCGGCTCCGATGGTCTGAGCTCATCCTGCTACGGTCCTGAAGAGGCCTTTCTCGCGCTCGGGCATCATCAGTACCTCGCCGTGTTTCTCGCGATACTGATGGCGCTCACCGTCTTCATCATCTCGGCGTCGTATTCGCAGACGATCGATTTGTTCCCGACCGGCGGCGGCGGTTACCTGGTCGCGACCAAATTGCTCGGCAAATATTTCGGCTTGATTTCGGGCTCGGCGCTAGTGGTGGACTACGTGCTGACCATCGCGATTTCAATCGCGAGCGGCGCCGACGCAATCTTCAGCTTCCTGCCCGTTTCGTGGCTGCCCTACAAATTCTGGTTGTGCATCCTGGTCGTCGTGCTGATGGTCCTGATGAATCTGCGCGGGGTGAAGGAATCGGTGCTCTCGCTGCTGCCGATCTTCATCGCCTTCATCGTGATGCACGTGTGGCTGGTCGGTTACGCGATCCTGAGCCGCGCGCCCGAACTGCCGTCGATCGTCGGTCACGCCATGCGCGAGGTCCACGCCAGCTCTCACAGCATCGGAATGCTCGCGCTCGCGGTGATTTTCTTCCGCGCCTACAGCCTCGGCGGAGGCACTTACACGGGGATCGAGGCGGTCAGCAACGGCCTGCCGATTCTGCGCGAGCCGCGGGCCGAGACCGGCAAGCGCACGATGATGTACATGGCGGTGTCGCTCGCGTTCCTGGCCGGCGGAATCTTGCTCGGCTACCTGCTGCTCGACGTCGACGCCGAGCCCGGCAAGACCCTCAACGCCGTCATGTTCGATCGGCTTGCGACCAACTGGCATCTGTTCGGATGGCAGATCGGGCCCTTGATAATCACCTTCGCGCTACTGACCGAGGGTGCGCTGCTGTTCGTCGCGGCGCAGACCGGCTTCGTCGACGGACCGCGCGTGCTCGCCACGATGGCGTCGGATCGATGGCTGCCACGGCGCTTCGCCAACCTGAGCGCGCGGCTGGTGACGCAGGACGGCGTCATCACCATCGGCCTCGCCGCCGTCCTGCTGCTCATCGGAACCGAGGCCAAGGTCGACCTGCTGGTGGTCCTGTATGCGATCAACGTCTTCGTCACCTTCACGCTCTCGCAGCTCGGGATGACGACGCACTGGTGGCTCGAGCGCAAGAACGAAAAGCGATGGCTCCGCAAGCTGCTCATCAACGGCGTCGGCACATTCTTCACGGCGACCATCCTGGTGATCACGCTGACGCTCAAGTTCCACGACGGCGGATGGGTCACGGTCGTCATCACCGGCGGGCTGATCGCGCTGTGTTACACGGTGCGGCGGCACTACGAGCGGGTGTCGAAGGCAATCGAGCAGCTCGAGGCGGACATACTGCCGAAGCTGTACGCGGTCAAAAAGCGCGAAGCCGCCAAGCGCGATCCCGACGCACCGACGGCCGCCATCCTGGTCAGCGGCTACAACGGTCTGGGGCTGGCGACGCTGATCGCCGTCACTCAGTTGTTCAAGGACGAGTTCCGGAACGTCGTCTTCATCGGAGTTGGTGAGGTCGATGCGGCGCTGTTGAAAGGTCCGGAGGAAGTGCACGAGCTCGAGACGCGGATGCAGGAAGACTTGAACGAGTATTGCCAGTTCGCCGCGGACTTGGGGATTCATCCCGAACTGCGCGCCGGGCTTGCGCCAGACGTCGTCGTCGAACTGCGCCGGCTATGCCTGGAAGTCGCGCACGAATTCCCGCACGTCGTATTCTTCGCCGGCAAACTCATCTTCTCCGACGAGATCGAAGGCTTCATCGGCCGCTTCCTGCACAACCACACCTCGCTCGAACTCCAGAACTGGCTCCAGCTCTACGGCTACAGCCTGGTAATTCTGCCAATCCGCGTAGGCGCAGGCTCAATGGCAATCCCGCAAACCTCGCAGGCCGCGTAATGATCACTTCCCAACCGGCGTGATCCTGTAAAACGCCAGATGCTCTCCGCGGTACTTCTCGACCGCGTCAAACCTCTTCGAATCCGGAAGCTCCGACTTCACCGTGTCCCCATCTTTCCAACTGACGAGCCATCCTCCGCCCGCCGATGACACCCGTTCCTCAATAGTCATTCGCGCGGCCGTACTATCAAATCCCGGAATAGCTATTCGCGGATTGACGCCCTTGAAATAGTAACCGAACGGGACTGAGTAATAGCCAAACGGAAATCCGCCATTGGCGACGTTGGCCGTAGTTCCATTCGAGACGTACCCCGCTTCAAAAAAAACAGGATCCGACGGGCCGCCTGCGGATACCTGCTTAGCGAAATCTCGCCACGGTTGCGGCTGCGGTCGATCATACGGCAGCACGATCAGGCAGGTGAGCGCGAAGCCTGCCGCCAGCAAATTGCGCCACTTGACGGTCCAGGCGCCGAGTGACGCCGCAATCAACAACGACGTCGCGACGATACCAGGAGAAAGATAGCGTAGATTGAACATAGGATGCAGGATCACTGACCCGACGAGGAACGCCAGCGGCGGCAGCCCGATCCACGCCACAAAGAGCCGGATAGGTTCGTCGCTGTTACCTTCCATTGAGCGTCCGAATATCAGCCACAATGTTGTTCCCGCCGATGCCAGGCCTACCGCTACCTTGGCTCCAAGCGAGTAGTTGTGGGGGACGCCCATGTAGTCTAGCGAATGCCCATAAATCAGGTCGTTACTCTGTCGAATCGCGATGGGCAGATACGGTAGGAACAAGGCGATCGCGACCCCGATCGCCATCCACGCCATCGTATCGCGCCGGCCGCGCGCAAAATCGCGAAGCAGGATTGCGCCCTCCGCGCCGAGGATCAATAGCCCCGCCATGTGCGTATAAGGCAGCGCCGCACCAAGAATTCCACAGCCGATTGCGTTCGTGACACCGGGCCGGGCTCGCACTCGCCAGAGCATGCCGAGTTGCGCTAGCCCGATCGTAATGAAGAACGGATACATCCGCGCCGTATGCGCGAACACCACCGCCAGCGGGTTAAACGCCCATATCGCAACAGCCGCCAGAGCGGTGTTGTCGTCGAACATCTCGCACCCGATCGCGTACAGCAGCACCAGCGTCGTCAGCGAAAAGATCACCGACATCGATCGCAGCGAAATTTCACTCAGCCCGAATATCCGCGCGTAGTAATGCAGCACCACATAATAAAAAACCTGTTTGCCGGGATCGTGCAGCACCGGCGTGCCAACAATCGCGCCGATGTTCGGCTTCGACGCCGCCCACGCGCTGTAAGCCTCGCTCGCCCCGAGCGCGTCGGTGCCGAGATGCAACGAGTAAATGATTCCGGCGACGACGAAGATCGCCGCGAAGATCTCGAGCGGCCGGCGCGACGTTCTTGCGGCCATCGGGATTCTGTTGTCCGCCACCGCGCGAGATATAGCGGATTTCGCGCGCGCAATCTTCATCCGACCGCGCGCTCATGCGTAGTCCATTGACTATAACGGCTCGTGCTGGCGTAACTGATCCCAATCATGTCCGAGTTTCTCGAAGCGGTTCCCGAAGCCGGCCGGCGCGACGGGGCCGCGATGACCCTGCCGCCGCTCTCGCGCATCCGCTTCGAGGTGTGGGCGCTCGCGTGGCCGGTGATTCTCTCGTTCGGACTCGATTCGATTCTCGGCCTCTCCTCGATGCTCATGGTGGGACGGCTCGGCGCGGACGCGGTTGGCGCCGTCGGACTCGCTACGCAAATCCTCGGTGCAGTGCGCGCCGGTATCGCAGCCGTAGGCACCGGCACCGTCGCGCTGGTCGCGCGCTACATCGGCGCGAGTGATCGCGACAGCGCCGAGGACGTACTGAGGCAGTCGGTCGTCTTCGGCGTCCTGGTTTCGACCATCATCGCGATCCCGGTAATTATTTTCGCGCGTCCGCTGATGGGATTGTTCCAGGTGCAGGGCGCGATGGCCGACATGGGCGCGCGCTACCTGCAGGTCGTGATGCTGTCGGAGCCGTTTCAGGGAATTTTCCTGATGTGCGCGTCGGCGCTGCGCGGCGCCGGTGACACGCGCACGCCGCTATGGATCGGCGGCATCATCGACGTGCTCGCAATTTTCCTCAACTACGTACTCATCTTCGGCAAGTTCGGATTCCCCGCGCTCGGGGTTGACGGCTCGGCCGTCGCGACGTTGCTTGCCATCGCTTTCGGCGGAATTTTATTTTTCTATGCGTTATCGATCGAAGGGATGGTGCTGAACTTCCGCTGGAAGTCTTTATGGCCCGACCTTGACCTCGGCCGCCGCATCCTCAGCGTCGGCAATCCCGCCGCCATCGAACAATTGCTGATCCAGTTCGGCTTCGTCGCCTACGTCGGATTCGTCGCGCGCTACGGCGCCAAGGAAATCGCCGCGTATTTCATCGGCGTGCGAATTTTGGCGCTGTCATTCCTCCCCGGCTTCGGATTCTCGGCCGCCTCCGCGACTCTCGTCGGCCAGGGCCTGGGCGCCGGCGACCCGAAGTTCTCGCGCATAGCCGGATGGGAGGCGACGCGGATGTCGATCGTGCTGATGACCGCGATGGGCCTGCTGTTCATTGTCTTCGCCCACTGGATCGCCGCGCTCTTCATCGACGACAAAACCGTCATCGCGTACACAGTGCAATTCATGTACGCGCTGGCAGCCGCGCAACCGCTGATGGCCATCGACTGGACCATCACTGGCGCACTGCGCGGCGCCGGCGACTCGCGATTCCCGCTCT
>Ga0209420_1001430_pt1 | contig 11306 bp, 10 predicted proteins | sample BlaSpr_A8_OM1_O1_FD_187972 | JGI IMG/M metagenome (GOLD analysis project Ga0209420, IMG submission 187972) | Forest soil microbial communities from Thunder Bay, Ontario, Canada - Black Spruce, Ontario site 2_A8_OM1_O1 (SPAdes) (version 2) | ecosystem: Environmental > Terrestrial > Soil > Boreal...
GCCATTCATCACGCCCGTAGTGCAGGTAATCGAGGCCGGCCAGATCCATCAGCATCTCGAACTTGAGCTCGGGCGCATCGCGCAGGGTGTGGCACACGGACAGAATCTGCGCCGGTTCGGTCTCGTACGAGAGCTCCTGCGCGCGCGCGGACACGCGCCGCGCGCGGCCCTGCAGCTGCGCATCGACCTTGCGGGCGAGAGCCTCGATGAGCTCGCTCACCTTTCTGACCCTTCCATTCGCACTATCTGGCGATCGTGCTGGTGCGCGCGATCTTTTTCTGCAACTGCACGATGCCGTACACCAGCGCTTCCGCCGTCGGCGGGCAGCCCGGCACGTAGACATCCACCGGTACGATGCGATCGCAACCGCGCACCACCGCATACGAGTAGTGATAATAGCCGCCGCCGTTGGCGCAGGAGCCCATCGAGATCACCCAGCGCGGCTCGGCCATCTGGTCGTAGACCTTGCGCAGCGCGGGCGCCATCTTGTTGACCAGCGTCCCGGCCACGATCATCACATCGGACTGCCGCGGGCTCGGGCGAAACACCACGCCAAAGCGATCGAGGTCATAGCGCGAGGCGCCCGCGTGCATCATCTCCACCGCGCAGCAGGCAAGGCCGAAGGTCATCGGCCACAGCGAACCGGTGCGGGCCCAGTTCACCAGGCTGTCGACCCGGGTGGTGAGGAAGCCGCGCTGCGCAAAACCGTCCAGGCTTTCGGCCGTCAATCCCACTCCAGCGCCCCCTTCTTCCATTCGTAGATAAACCCCACCACCAGAATGGCGAGGAAGATAGCCATGGCGATCAGGCCGAACAATCCGATCTTGCCGAGCGCCACCGCCCACGGAAACAGGAACGCGATCTCAAGATCGAACACGATGAACAGGATCGCCACCAGGTAGTAGCGCACATCGAAGCGGTTGCGCGAGTCCTCGAACGGCTCAAAGCCGCACTCGTACGATGACAGCTTGGCGCGATCGTTCGGGAAACGGCTGAAATGGCGCCCGATACCGGTGCCGAGCACAAGCAGCACGACCGCCAAGCCCGCGGCCACGACCAGAAAGATCAGGATCGGCAGATAGTTCGACAGCATGCGCGACCTGCGCTTAAGAGGCCGGCATTGTAGCAGCGCGTCACGCGTTTTGGTGCCGACGGTCGGAACCTATGGACATTGGCGGTCCAATGACTTAGGCGCGGATGTGGGGGTTACGCCTGAAGGGCCGGTAGGCTATGAGGATCAATGCCGCAGCCCGTCGCCGGCGTTATCAGACGCGTCGTTCAAAGACTCTTGGAGGGATAAGAAGTGGCACCACCGAAAAGCACCGCGCAAAGAGTGCGAGACCTTCGCGACAGGGTGCGCGCAGCGGCATTTGCGCTACGACACGTCTGGGTTCATCCGGGGGATTGGGAGCGGGGGTAAAGCCTTGCGTAGCGCGTCTGCCCGCCAAGGCAGCAGGAAGGAGCAAATGACCTTCGAGACATGGGAGGCGCCCGGAAATCGCCGGACACAGTACCGGACTCCTTGAGGCGCCTGAGCCGCTGGGCGCAAGCATCGTTTCTATGCCGGCGCGCGGATGAGGGCGTCAGTACGCACATCTCCCCAACCTGCAGCGTGATCCGCCATCGCCGCTTAATTGCCGCAATTCGTACCCTTAGAGCCGCCCCCGATGCAGGGCTTTATCAGTCGCTGCAAATGCTCGATATCATTCTGCGCCTCGTTCGCAAAGGCCCGCGCCTCATCTGGCGTCATGCAGATCAGACGACCTGAAAGACGTGATCCCATAACCTCCTCGCGCCGGCAGAAGGCCTTCTCACCATGGTTCATGTACGCGGTATACCCTTTCTGACGCAGACGCTTCTCCAGCAGCGCCTCCGCGTCCGCCGGAGCGACTACTGGCGCGCTCGGGGCGGCAGAGGGGACTCGGGTCGTCGGGGACGCCGCGGGGGATTGCACAGACGAGGGTGCTTCCGTGCTCGGCGCGGCAGCTGCTGCGGGCGGATCAGCAGCCAGAGCCTGCTGGCTCAAGCCGATCGTCAAGAATGCCAGTGTTACCGCGAGTCGCATGGCGGGCCCCTGGTTGGTAAACGGGATGAATTAACCCCTCGCTGGCCGGTCCCGTCTCGAGCCCAAGGGTTTCAGCCGCCGAGACCGGCAGCCTCAAGTATCGTCGACGCCAACTCGGCCCTGCAATAATACGCGCACGGGGCGGGGTACGGCGCGCATGTCGAGGTCCGCTTCGCCGGGGGAAGCGAGGCGTCCGCCGCACATTGTCCGCTTGCGACGGCACCCTGTCCGCTTTCGACTTGCCACGGATGGTGACCGCCGGGGGAGTTGCGCGTTCCTTCTGTCCCAACAGTTGACTGAAACGGCGAATCCGAGCGAGTCGGCTGCTTTTGACCTAGGCCGTGTGGAAACGTTGAAGTTTGCTCCGCTGCGGACGGTCGTAATGTTCTGATGTCGTGGCAAAAAAGGGCTTTTACGCCCTGATCGCCTGCATCAGGGGTACGACTCCGAAGATCTGCATCGCTCGTTTCAAGTTGTAGGCCAGCACGTGCAAACTCATCTCGGTGCGCACGTTGGGTAATCGCTTCATCAGGAAGTGCGTGGATCCCATCCAGGATTTGAGCGTACCGAACACATGCTCTGCTGTCTGCCGGCGGATGCGCGACGCCTCGGGCATCTTCTCCAGGCGAGTCTGCATCGCCTCCAGTACCGCCTCGTGCTCCCAGCGTGCGATGCGCCGGTAGTCGCCCGTCGTACACTGCGCCTTGATCGGGCATCGCGGACAGGCTGAAGACCAGTACTTGTGGATCATCTGGCCGTTCTCAACGGTCTTGAAGCGCCAGATGGCACGCTGACCGGCCGGACAGCGGTACTCATCGAGGGCGGCGTTATAGCGAAAGTCGCGCTTGTCGAACTGCCCTTTGGCCAGATTATTCGAGGTATGGGATTTGGGCACCAGCGCGTTGATCCCGGCTTGCTCGCACTTGAGGATCTCAGGACCGGCGTAGTAGCCGCGATCCGCAAGAGCGGTGAGCTTCTCAGTACCGATGGCGGCTTGAGTCTGCTTGCCCATTGAAGCGAGCTGGGCCCGATCCGTGCCCTGGTTGGTTACTTCGTGCGTCACGACCAGGTGATGCTTGGCATCCACCGCAGTCTGAACGTTGTAACCGACCACCCCTGAACCTCGGGCACTGGTGGCCATGGAGCGCGCATCCGGATCGGTCAGTGAGATCTGCTCATCAGGAGTTTGTCTCATCTGCTCGCCGAGTTGCTTGAGCCGCTGCATCTGCGTCCGTACCGTCTGGACCTTCTCCTTCAAATGCTCCACTCGGGCTTCGGTGACGGTGCTCGGATCTCGATCGGCCCGATCCAGATCCGCTAAATACCGCGCAATACTCTCCTCAAGCTGCTGCATGCGCGCCTTGAGCTTATGCTTCGTGAAGTTCCGATCGCGCCCGTTGACCGCTTTGAACTTGCTGCCATCGATGGCGACCAGCGCATCGGCAAACAGGTTCAAGCTACGGCATAGGACCACAAACTCCCGGCAGACCTGCCGGATCGCCTTACCGTTGTCGCGGCGAAAGTCCGCAATCGTCTTGAAGTCCGGGCACAGCCGGCCCGTTAGCCAGATCAGTTCCACATTACGCTGGGTCTCACGTTCCAAGCGGCGGCTGGACTGAATGCGGTTCAGATAACCGTAGATGTAGATCTTCAGCAGCGTCACGGGGTGATACGAGGGCCGACCGGTGGCTTCCGGCTCGGCACCGTCGAAGCCCAGATCCTTCAGATCCAGCTCATCGACGAATACATCGACTACCCGAACTGGGTTGTCCTCGGCGATGTAATCGTCCAGTACTTCGGGAAACAACGTGCTCTGAGATCGGTCCTGGCCCACCACGTATCGCTTCATGGCACGCTCGCGAGGCTACGTTGCTGCTATTTTATAGAATGCAGCCATCGAGCAAAGCCTTTTCACACAGGCTAGACCCGTTCCAGTCCAACCGGAATGACGGCTTCTCGGCAGGTCGCCGCGTTCACTTGGCTGCGATTTGTACTGCCTCCCGCAAGTGGCTAGGTGTGGGCCGGGTCTCAAAGGCTCCGGCCGGCGGCTTCAAAGGGGCCGCCGGCCGGAGAATGAACAGCGTGGGGGCGCGACTGTTCCTAGTCGTCGACGCCGAAGTGCTCGGCGATTGTCAGGCAGTTGGGGTTCTCGCCTGCGGGGATATAGGTGTGATCGTTCTTGTGCAGGCGCGAGGGCGTGCAGACCTCGGCCGCCGTCACCTCCGGCAACGCGTGCTCGCATTCCTCGGGCAGCGCGGCGCGCACCGCCTTTTCCTCGCTCTCGGCGAGCACGTACACCGCAGTGTTCCGTGTCAAGTCGCATCGGTAGAGCTTCACAGTCCTTTCACCCAGGGTCTGTGTCGCGCTCTCAACTCCGATCATTGCTCGCAGCTGCGCGTCGAACTGCCGTCGGCGCCAGGGCGCGATGGGCGGTAGCTCGTCAATGCTGCGCGCTATCGACGCATCAGCTTCGCGGGCAGTGCCCGCAGGCTCACGTCGTTTCAGGAAAATCACGTCGCCCATGTCACGCCGCCGCGCGTTCTGCCCTGTTCGCGATCCCGTTGCGCCAACCGCTCTCGGTACTTCATGGCTGGGAGCGTATCGGCCCGGCGGTACGCCATGAAGAGACGTAAGTCATGACGCACAGCGTCAGCGCAAGGAATCGGCCGCCGACTCCGACCTTGCGACCGCCGCAACCACATGCCGCGCGATGGCATACCTCAACAAGGCGGTTCAGCGGCTCGTCTTTCGCCTGGACGTGACCGAGCAGTCGCCGGGAGTTCAAGAGGGGTGGCTGTGCGATCAGCCGAAGCGTCGCCAGTAGCGCCCGTCTGCCCCAAGCTCTGCCGCGCAGACACCATTCCCAGAAATGCTCACAGTTGTTGTCGGTAGCAATTTTCTACCACACGGAATCGCGCCCTCGCCCTGCGCATTGACTAGTCCGGCAAGACGTGCGACGCGAGCCGTGAAGCGGTCCGTCAGCCAAAGGTCTCAAGAGGATGACGGCGGTGATGGTTCAGGAACTGCGCCGGATGCGAGCCGCGGAACTTTGGCCGGCCGAGTCCCAACAGGCGATTGATGGCGCGTGTGAGTGAGTGCATGAGACCTACTCCCGTTGAAGTGCGCCAGCGGCGCAAATTGCGTGTCGTCGTCACAGTCTCCACGGCTGTGGACGCTACGCTTTCAAGGTCTTATCTGGCAGGTGTCAAAAGTCACGCTGTCAACGGGCTTCCAAAGTTGCGCCTTCGCCTCACCCTTTTTTCGAGCCGGTTGAACCCACTTGAATGTCCCGAGTAGCATCTGCTCGCATTGGTATCGGATGCCGGAGCCCCGACCTAGCACCCACCCCTCTTCAGGCGCGGGATGGCAGCAAGTACTGGCGGTAGCGAGCCCCCGCTACCATCGATACTTGCATGAGAGCCGGGCATGAGAGCCGGGCACGCGTAGCAGCGACGCCGCCACGTCTCCCTGTTCGCTGTAGAGACGCACTTCCCGCTTGTCCGCCTCGACGGTCACACTCGCGACCTTCGTGCGGATCTCCTCGCGGGCAGAAGGGATATCCCCCGAGGCCGGTGTCCGCTCAAGCTGCACCACTGCGCGCTCGGCCCGGGCCGGCAGGTCGGCAATCAGGCGCGTGATAGCTGCGACTGACACCTCCGGCACTGTCGCTTGCTCGCTGCGCGGCCTCTCAAGCTCCCCCTCTGCAGCTGTCAGACGCGCCGCCAAAATCGGCGAGGCCCGTAGTCTGGTGCGGCGGCAGATCTCTGTAAGCACTTCGGGCGAGCGCATCTGATGCTTAATGCCGCCGAGTACCTAAGCTTCAGCGACCTGCCGCCACAGGATTGCGTTGTCGGTGCAAAGCGCGTTGCCACCGTTGGTATGACCGGAGCATGCGCAGGTACTGAACCTACGACACCCAGCCACGAAACAGACAGGCCATTCATAAAGGCGGCAGCGCAAGTGAAGCCGTCTTGCCCTTGATCGTCACGTAATGCGCCAGCGAAGGATCGAGGCCCACTGCAGTTTGAATATCACTAACAGAGTTAGCGCGGTCACCGAGCCCTCCGAAGGCTATGGCACGGAGGAAATAGGCCCTGGCCAGCTTTGGATCCAGCTGGATCGCCTGGGTCTCGTCTTTCACAACACCTTCGAAGTCATGCTGACGCAAGCACACATAGCCTCGCTCGCTCCACAATCCAGCAGTTTTCGGCTGTAAGCTGATAGCCTCAGAATAGTCCGCGAGTGCGCTGCTGAAATCACGTCGTGCGTGATAGATTTTCGCGCGCTGCCGCAGCGCGGGGACAAATTTCGGGTCGATACCTATGGCTGTGTCGAAGTCCCGCAACGCCGCATCGGCGTCGGATTGCGCTGCATAGAAGACTCCACGGTTGTAATACAGCTCAGCGCTACGGGGAGCCAGCTTAATGGCTTCATCGTAATCGTCGAGCGCATGCTGCTTATCGCCTTCGGCAAAATACGCCCCGGCACGATCGGCAAGCAGGAAAAATCTCTCTTTGCCCTCAAAAATCTTATGGGCGAGCGACTCCGTGCACGCCTGAATAACCCTGGGCGGCGCCGCCTTCCCGTCGCGATTGATGCACGTCTCTACCAAAATATGCTTTTCCCAACTGAGCTGATGCTCACAGATCCCCGCCTGGGTATAGTCAATGTTGTTTGGATCTGATCCTTGCGGTGACTGCTGCATGCAGTTGATGAATTCGTCCGGTCGAAGCGCTGGCAGTGGCTGGCCGGGGTACGGCGCGGTGACTGTAACTTGCTCTTTGGTCGTTGGCGGCTCCGTGAGCTCCCCATTGACGTTGGTCGATGTTGCGCTGCTGGCTCCGGGCGGACTGCTTGGTGGCTGACCGTTCTGGCTATTGGGGACCTGCGCTCCCGCTGCCCCTGCAGCCAGCAGCAGCAAAACCGAGACTTGCCACCAGAACAGACGCCACATGAGTTTCATCTCAAGCTTCATCGGGGCAGCACTCGACGTGTGCAACTGAACCTATCACTCCACGCCCCAGGCTCAAGCTTTTTAATCTCTTGTTAATGTCCCGGTAATGAGAGCTTCGGTGGGCCCGCTTCGGGCTGGAAGCCGGCGGATGCGTCAGAGTCTGCTGCGCCGTCCGGGAACTATCAGCCATACGAGACGACCGCGCCCGGCGCCGCTCGATGTCATCAGTACCGTCGCTTGGATCGCCGCGATACCCGTGCAAGTAACGTCCGAGTCGAGCCCCCGCTACCAACTCACCGCGGTCTATTCCGATGGCATGGGTGCCGCTTTATTCGGCAGGCGCGGGTGTCGCTTCGCCGAGGCGTCCACGGCTCGATCCGCTTCGGCTGGCGCGCGGTGTAGCGCAGATAGTTCCGTTGAGATGCTGCAGGGGCTTCGCCTGTCGATCGGATGGAGTCCGTACTCTGGGCGGCGATCAGCCACCAGCCCCAAACGGGCTAGCCCCGCTGTGCGGCTTCCAGGATTAGCCCCGTAATCACGTCTGGATGGGAGATCAGCGACACGTGGCTTGCCTTCACTTCGATGGTCTTGGCGCCCATGCGCTTGGCCATGAAGCGTTCAAGATCCGGATTGATGGTGCGGTCTTCGGTCGAGACAGCGTAGAAACTCGGCTTGGACCGCCAGGCCGCCTGGGTGGTCCTGCCTGTCAGCAGAGCCTTCTGAAACGGTTCCTGGACCGCATAAAGCACCTTAGCCTTCGATTCCGGCAAGTCGCCTGCGAAATCCCGCAAGAACGCCTCTTCGCTTAGGCGTCCTTCATCGCCGTCGAAAATGATGCCGGCGGAGGCCGGTGGCGTGGGAAATCTCTTGGCCAACGCCGTGTAATCCTCGCCGGCGTCCGGCGCTCGTGCTGCTACATAGACAAGAGCCGAAACATTCGGATGCATTCCCGCTTCGGTGACGATCATTCCGGAAAACGAATGACCGACCAGAACCGTCGGGCCGTCCTGCCGTGCAAGCACTCGCTGGGCAGAGGCAACCGCTTCAGGCAGTGTCGTCAGGGGGTTTTGCACGGCCGTGGCATTGAGCCCCGCCGCCTCCAATCGTGCGATCACCTCGGACCAACATGATCCGTCGGCGAAGAGCCCGTGCACGAGGACGACGTTGCGCGACTTGGTCGGGGTAGCAGTAGCGCCCATGCCGCGGGTGGAGGCCAACGAAACGGCAGCGCCTGCAATGAGGGCGGCCGAAAAAGTACGTCTGTTAATCACCATGAGAACATCTCCTTGATCTACTGTTCATGTTTCTTGTCGAAGCGATGGCTAGGTTCCGCGAGCGCAGCCGATGGGGACTACACTACTAAAGCGCGGCGGCGACGATCACGGTGATGGCGATAAGCACTCTGAAAAATGCCATGGATTTTCCGTTGCGGCTATCAACTCCTCAACTATATGCCGAGAGTGTCCGCTCCGGGCAGCCATTTCAGAGCTGTCAGTGCCCGGTTTGGGCTGCGGAGATTTGCTGCAAAAATGAAGATAAAATTCTACGCTCGGTGGCATCGTACGGGCACGCGTAGGCAGGCTCCCTGCGGAAGTGCGGGCTGGTTATGACGACACAGACTTGGAATTCCGAAGGCTACGCTAAGAATGCACGGTTCGTCACTGATCTGGGCATGCCGGTCCTCGAGTTGCTCGCTCCTAGACCCGGGGAACATATCCTCGACCTGGGTTGCGGCGACGGGGTACTGACCAAGAAAATCGCCGACCGTGGCTGCAAAGTGTTAGGTATCGACACCAGCGCGGACTTCGTTGCATCCGCCAGGAAGCTCGGGCTCGATGTCATGGAAATGAGTGTCTATGACATGGAATTCGGTCCGCACTTTGACGCAGCCTTTAGCAATGCCGCACTTCATTGGATGAAGGACCCCGATGGGGTGATCCGGCGAGTCGCGCGAGCCCTGCGACCCAACGCTCGCTTCGTTGCTGAGATGGGCGGCCACGGGAACGTCAAAATCATCCAATCTACGCTCATTGAAGAACTGAACTGTCGCGGCTATGACGGCGAGGCGGCCAACCCTTGGTATCTTCCCACAGCTAGCGACTACGGCGCGCGGTTATCAGCGTGTGGTTTCAAGGTAAATTACATCGCACTAATCCCGCGCCCCACCCCCCTTCCGGGCGATATGATGGGTTGGCTTACAACCTTCGCGGGCTCTTTCACTGGTGTGCTGCCGGCGACGGAGCGACAGGAATACCTCACATGCGTGCGTGAACGCATCAGGCCGCAACTTTGCGACGCGAAGGGGAATTGGATGGCGGACTACGTGCGCCTACGTTTCGAAGCACACCTGGCTTGAGTGCCGATCTTGAGGTCGATTCCAAACGGTGCTCAAGCTTAAGTGTGGCCCGAAGGTGGGTCGGTGCGGGTGGAGACTCAAGACACCGCCTCGAACCTGCTGTCCGGGCGCATACGGAATGCGAGCAACACGCCTGCGACCATAACTAACATGCTGCCGAGAAACGGCAGCTGCCAGTTACCGGTCTTGTCGATCAAATAGCCGCCCACAACGGGACTGATGATCGCCGCCAGAGCCGAGCCCGAGTTCATCATGCCGCTCGCCGTGCCACTGTAGTCAGGGGCAATATCCATCGGGATCGCCCACATTGGACCGATGGTCATTTCGGAAAAGAAGAAGCCTGCGGAAAGACAACAGAGCGATATGCCGAGATCGTGGGTGAACATCAGGGGAATGAGCGACAGCAGAGTCATGAGCATACACATCGAGACCATGGAGCTGCGGGCGCGCTTGAGGCTGCCGCTACGTTTGAATAATTGGTCGGTGGCCATCCCCCCGGCCATGTCGCCCAGCACGCCCGCAAAAAATACGCCCGATGAGAAGAGTGCGGATTTCTTGATGTCGAGGTCATGGCTGTGCAGGAAGTATTGCGGAATCCAGCTGAGGAACAGCCACAAGGTCCAGCCGTAGCAGAAATAAACGATGGTCACCGGCGCCATGCGTTTGAACAAAGGCTTCCACGGAACGCGGAGCGACCTCGTGGCCGGCACCGGCAGCATCGCGAGCTCTGCCTCCGTGATGCGCGGATGATTCTTCGGATGCTCGGTGAAGGTCAGCGCCCAGAGCGCCACCCAGGCAAAGCTGAGCGCGGCACACACGTAGAACGAGGCGCGCCAACCCCACGCGGCCATGAGGAAGACGATCACGGCGGGGGCCACGGCGTTGCCGATGCGCGCGGCCGCATGCGTGATCCCTTGCGCGTAGCCGCGTTGTCCCATCGCGACCCAACGAGACATGGCCGTGGTGGCGGCGGGAAAGGTGGCGCCTTCGCCCAAGCCGAGCAGCACTCGGGCGAGCAGCAGTGAGGCGAGCCCCCCCGCAAGTCCCGTGAGGACCGTGGCGCTGGCCCAGATCAGGCCGCAGGCAATCAGCGTTCGGCGAGCGCCGAAGCGGTCGCTGATCCAACCGCCGATGATTTGGAACACGAGGTAGGGATAGGCGAACGCGGAGAACACCAGGCCGATCTCGGTCTTGTTGAGTTTGAAGTCCTGGGCGAATCCGGCCGCGGCGGTGCTGACGTTGACGCGATCGAGGTAGGTGATGAAGTACATCAGGCAAAGCAGACTTAGGACGATCTGGCTCGTGCGCAATCGCTTCATTCGTGGACTCTACCCCGCCTGGCCGAGCGTGGAAACGGCGCGATGAGGCACGAAATAGTCCGTCGCCGCGTGCACGCCGCCGCCGCTCAGCGGCACACCTACGAGCTTCAGGCCCCGCGGATACGACCCTCGGCAACTGCGGTGCGCCAAGGAGCAGACACGTCAAGTTGGAGGTCCGGCAAGCCATCCGGGCGCCGGTTCGATCCGGACGCGGAACCATTTGAGGCTACCTTAGCCGGGCACCACGGACGACAGGGACCGCGCATATCGCGCCCCGCTACCACGCCTATGTCGCATAACTATCGGCAATTGACCGGTCGGAGACACCGGCATTTCCCAGATCCGGTCATTCGGTAAGCCCACACCGGACAGTGGGCCGTGACCCATTGGCGCCCCGGGGCTGCCTTCCTATCGGGTTCTCGGCGCGTGCCAGCACTCAACGTTGCTTTTCTAGTGTGTAAGTGATCGTCTGTCCGTGCGCAATATCTTTGTCGATGACCGTGATCGTGTTCCCGTCCTTCGCGAGCGCCAGACGAATCTCATCGACGACCTTGCCCTGTCGATGATCGGTCTCCTCGACCGTGGCATCGTCGATCTTCTTGAGCGACACGG
>Ga0209420_1001431_pt1 | contig 11305 bp, 6 predicted proteins | sample BlaSpr_A8_OM1_O1_FD_187972 | JGI IMG/M metagenome (GOLD analysis project Ga0209420, IMG submission 187972) | Forest soil microbial communities from Thunder Bay, Ontario, Canada - Black Spruce, Ontario site 2_A8_OM1_O1 (SPAdes) (version 2) | ecosystem: Environmental > Terrestrial > Soil > Boreal...
GCGGCAGGCCGCCCGACGATTGTGAAGTTCGAGCCGATGCCGCCCGCGAACGGAATTTGGCTACCAAAACCCGCGTCGCGCACGCCCGGGACCGCGGCCACACGCTGCAAAATCTGGTCGTACGCAACCATAAGCTGCTCCGGCTGGGCGTAGCGATCCTTGGGAAAGGCGACATTGAGCGATAGCAAATTGTGCGGATCGAAACCCAGGGGCGCCCGCATCTCCCGAATGAAGCTATTCAGGAAAAGCCCAGCTCCAAAAAGCAGCGCGACCGCCATCGCGACTTCCGCAATGACGAGCACACCGCGGACACGCCGCTGTCCCGGACCTGCGGAAATGTTGCGCGAGCCACCTCGCAGCGCCTGGGTCAAATCAACCCGGGAAGCAAAAAGGCCCGGAAGAAGAGCCGAAAGGAGCACGGTGACGAAGCACATCGCGAGAGCAAATGCGAAAACGCGCCCATCGACGCTGGGAACAACTTTCCGTGGCAGAAGATCGCCCGGCAGAAACCTGCCAAAGGCTTGCGCTCCCCAAACCGCCGCCAAACTGCCCAAGCCTCCGCCGAGGGCTCCCAGTAGTGCTCCTTCGATCAGCAACTGGCGGACCAAGGCTCCGCGACCTGCCCCCAAAGCGGAGCGCACCGCAAACTCGCGCTGGCGGGCAAGCCCGCGAGCCAATAAAAGGCTCGCGACATTGGCACAGGCAATCAGCAAAACCAGTGCGCCGGCGCCAGCGAAGAAAAACAGTGGCATTTGCGCATAACTGACGAAACTCTCACGGAGACCCTCAATCCTTATTCCCCGTTCTCCATCCTCTCTGGGGTATTGACCGGCTAGACGCTTTGCAATCACCTCCATCTGGGCCCGCGCGGCCGGCTGTGGCAGGCCCGGTTTCAGGCGAGCCACTACGAACAAAGCAGGCGTGCCGCGGCTTGCATAATCCTTCGAACTGAGCACGAGGGGAACATACAGATCGGGATCACCGAAGAACTCGAAACGCAGTCCTTGGGGCGCCACGCCGACGATCGTGTAATCGATTCCATCCAGCGCGAGTGACTGTCCGATGGCGGATTGGCCACCGCCGAAATGGCTTTGCCAAAAGGGATAGCTCAGGATGACTACGTGGTTGTGGCCCGTTTGATGTTCCTCTGGAGTGAAAACGCGGCCCAGCGGCAAGGGAGCGCGGAGCGTTTCGAAAAAATCCAGGGAAATCGATTCGGATATCACGCGTTCGGAAGTGCCTGGGCCGCGCAGGATAGGGTGGCTCCCAGGGTCGAAGGCGCAGATGTTTTCGAAGGAAACTTTGGCTTGCGGCTCCCAATCCTGAAAATCCGGCCCGGAGAGAAGGTCCGTGCGCTTCGGATGCTTGAGATCGGTGCGCAAAACGGAGACGAGGTTTTCGGATTCCGGAAATGGCAGCGGCTTCCAAAGCTGCGCTTCGAGGACGCTGAAAATCGCGGTGTTTGCGCCGATTCCGAGGGCCAGCGTCAGGACCGCGATGGCCGTGAAGCCGGGATTTTTGCGCAGCATGCGCGCGCCGAAGCGGATATCGCGCAGGAGATGTTCGAGCCACGCCCAACCCCAGGCGTCGCGGGATTCTTCACGGAGGACCAGTTCATTGCCAAACTGCCGCTGCGTAGCGTAACGCGCCTCATCCTGCTCCGCTCCCTCTTCGAGGCGTTCCTGCTCGCGGAGTACCCGGTGAGAGCGCATTTCGTCGGCGAGTTCGCGGTCAAAACGCCCGCGGTGAACCAGCATGGAAATTCGGCGGGAAATTTCACTTAACCATTGCGGCAGGTTCATGGCGTGCCTCCGGTGCAACTCTGCTTCTGGCCGATTCGCGCACGGCGCTATGCCGTCTGAATCACGCGCGCGATCGCGGCCATGACGCGCTCAAATTGCGAAACCTCGGCTTCCATTTGTTTGCGTCCCGCCGGGGTTAATTGGTAATAGCGAGCGCGGCGATTCTCCGCGGTGGCGCCCCACTGCGCTTTTACCCAGCCTTTGATCAACATGCGCTGGAGCGCGGGATAGAGGGAACCTTCTTCTACTTGCAGCACGTCTTGCGACATCTGCTGGATGGACTTCGCAATTTCGTAGCCGTGCAGCTCGCCGCCGCGCGCCAGCGTGCGCAGAATCAGCATGTAAAGCGTACCCGGCGGGATTTCGTCACGATGCAAGAGGACCTCCGCGTCTGCCATAGTTAGACTATGCCAACGACAAAAGGTTAGCACGCCTGTCAAGGAAATTAATGCGAGCGGGAAGATGCACTATCCGAATGTGAGTAAATCTCTCGTATTTCTGACAACTTTTATGAAGGGCGATTGTTCACAAGTGAACTTGGAAGTACACTTCCGCGATGCGAACATCCGGACTCACCGCCGGCTTCACTTCGATCTTCTTGGTGACTCTTCTATGCCCCACTTCTGCGCCGGCGCAGACGGGTGTAGACCTTGTCAGGAAGGCCGCGGAGCGCTGCACCTTGAACCAAGCAGGTACCAAGGCGTTCCACTTGAAAGCAGAACTAGCGCCGAGCCGGAATACGGATGCAAATTCGGATAGAACCGGCGAGATCGAGATTTGGTGGATTTCCCCAACAGAGTACAGACGAGAAGTCCGCTCGCCGGAATTTCATCAGATCTCTGTTGTAAACGGTACGCACGAGTGGCAGAAGAATGAGGGAAGTTATTTTCCAGCGTGGCTTCGCGAAACTGCCGTGGCGCTCGTGGATCCTATCCCAAATCTCGACACGGCCCTGGAGCAGGTGCAGCGAGCCGACGTAAAGCGGTTCAGGGGAGCCACGTATTTTAGTTGGAACATGATGAGCTCAGACGGAACCGTGCGGACCAGCCTTGGCGCGAGCATCTCCCTTACCGATTCGAGCGGATTGCTCTTTTACGGGGTGGGATTGGGATGGGGCGGCTTATACGAAAATTACAAGGATTTTCACGGCCGCATGATCGCGCGAACCGTCCGCGTGGGAACGCCCGAGATAACCGCCAAGATATCGGAGCTGGAAGACTTGCGAGACGCGCCGGCCGACTTTTTCAACGCGGAAGCAGGTGGAGGGGACATACCACTGCACACGCTGTTGGTCAACGAGATGTCTCTGAGAAGAAATCTTCTACCAATGGAGCCGGTGAAGTGGCCGGCATTGCAAGACGGCCCGTTGGAAGGAGCCTTATCTGCAGAGATTTCCGTGGACCGCGAAGGAGTCGTACGAGAGATTGGACCCATTGTGGGAAGTAATCAAGGAGTGTACGACGCGGCGCGCGCGGCCATTTCGGCGATGCGGTTTCAACCGTATTTGGTGAATGGAGTGCCGGTCCAAGTAGTATCGCCAATATCGATGGGATTCAAAACCGCGAGACCCGCGGGAGCCGAAACGTTCGACAGCGCCCGTTCGTATTTTGAGCGAGGCAGGACCGTGGGCTTTCCGGCCGCTGGAAGCAATCTCGCTTACTTGCTTCACGCCACTTTCCAGGCAAAACAAGCCGACGGAACAATCGCGGAAGGAACATACGTCGACACGTGGCAAAGCGTCGATCAGTGGCGCAGGGAAGCATCTATAGGCGAAAGCCGTTATATCCGGACTCAACACGGCGCGAAACATTACGAACTGGCAGAAGGCCCGGACGTCGCTTTGCTGAGACGCATATTTAGGTACATGGAGCCTATTCCCACCATTGACACTTTTTACGAATCGGACTGGAAAATCAGACGAGATACCGTTGAAGGGGTGAGTACGATTCGTCTGCTTGCCGGGTAGGAGAGCGCGGACGGTACCCTTGACCCGGATCAGGCTCGCGCCAATTGGTTCGATCAAGCTGGAAATCTGTTGAGGACATTCTTGCGAGGCGTAGAGACGCGACGATCCGAGTTCGAGGATTTTCAAGGAGCGGCGATCGCACATAGAATCGAGGTGCTAAAGGATGGCACCGAGGAGTTTACGATTCACGTCACCAATGTCTCGCAGGCCGGGACAGTGAACGAAAGCGCATTCGATCTGCCAGGCCACGAATGGAACCGGGCGTTCACCGATGAAGTCCGCTAAGAACCAAGTTGCGGCTGGCATTCTCGCCAACAGAAGTGCCAACTCCATCTTTGAGAAGCACCTAAGCTAAGGGATGAGCCTGATCGTGCAATCCCAACCCAAGTCGAAAACTTCGATTGCACACGATGCGGCGGCTGCTTTGCCCTTGCCCACGCTGCTTTCGCACGCGCTGGTGGCATTCACGATTGAATTTGACAATGAGGCAGAGCGGCAACTGCCGCACTGGACCACGAACTATGGATCGGCAGGTGGCTCGCGGGAGGCGACCTGGCTGGTGTCTCTGGTGATGTGGCCGAACTGCATGGAGCACGTTGGCGACGAGGGAATCACCGTTCGCGATCTCGAGAAGCGGGCGCGCACGAAGACGAACCTAAACGGAATGGAACGGTGGGGCTATGTGACCGTTGAGCCCGACCCGGAGGACCGCCGGCGAAAACCGCCAAGCCGCGACTGGGTGATCCGCGCCACACCTGCCGGGCGGCGGGCGCAGGCGATCTGGGGTCCGCTCTTCGGAACCATTGAGAAGCGCTGGGAGGAACGGTTTGGCAAGAAGGAAATCGAGCAGCTTCGGGAATCACTATTGGCGGTGATCCGCCAGATGGACCTGGAACTGCCAGATTGTATGCCGATTTTAGGCTATGGACTTTTCAGCCGCGCCCCGCATCAGCATGGGCGAAACGCTACGGTGCAAGAGGATCGCGAACTAGCGCAATTGCCCCTCCCGGCGCTACTCGCGAAGGCGCTGCTCGCGTTTGCAATCGAGTTCGAAGCCGAATCAAAATTATCACTCGCGATCTGCGCCAACGTGTTACGCGTGCTCGATGAAAAGGGAGTGCGCGAGCGCGATCTTCCACTATTGACAGGTGTATCGAAGGAAGCCATTCACATGGCGATGGGTATCCTTCAGAAGGCGCGGCTGGCCACCATGGGCACGGACGAAACGATTGGCCGGACAAAAATGGTCCGGCTTACCGCGGGCCGAATCGCGCAAGATACTTATCGTGAGCTGCTAGCAGCGATCGAGGAAAAATGGCGCGAGCGCTTTGGCAACGCACCAATCCTGGGACTACGCAGATCGCTCGAGGGGCTCGAGGGCGATTCTAGCGCGAAGGCATCGCCTCTTTTTGAAGGCTTGAGGCTGGCTGCAGAAGGCTGGCGGTCGAAGGTTTCCCCGCCCGACACGTTGCCGCACTTTCCGATGGTATTGCACCGAGGCGGCTATCCGGACGGCAGTTAAAGGGCAAACGCGAATTCAATGCGACGAATCGAAAACCTGGATACAGGCGAGAGGACGCTAAGGTTTGTGGGGCACAAAAGCACTGCCGCGAACCAGCATCCGGTTGGGAGGTTTCTGAACGGTGCTGACCTTGGTGTAAGTGGTGGCATCGCGCTCGAGAAGGTCAAAACCCTGTTGCAGCGTGAGATTGCCGGGGATCGCCTGGAAATCGGAGCGCGTCTCTTTCTGCTTAACGTTGATGTCTTTGAAGAGCAGCGCCTTGCCATTGATGTGCACGTCGACGTGCGTGACGTCCCAGTGGCCGTCCCCGATGTCTCGCTGCGTCACGTCAAAAGTGCCCCCTGGATCAAGCCGGCCAAATAAACCGCCACCAAATTTGACCTCACTGGTCAAGCGTCCGCTAAGTTCCACCAGGCGCTTTTGCTGCAAATCGATCCGCAGGACGCCTTCCATGTGGTGAAAAACGCGTTCTTCGCGCTGCGAACTGCGGAACTCCTCATTCGGGTGAAAGTTCAGCGTGACTATGCCATTTTCCGTGCCGGCAGAATCGTAGCAAAAAGCTTCCGGCAGCATGGCCAAGAGGCGCCTTTCGTGTTCGGCATCCTCATGCCGCTGCTTCTGCACTTCCTGCAGGCGGTCGGGATTCGATATGAGCGATTCGATGCGGGCGTTTTCCGCCTCTTCCTGCTCGGGCGTTAGCGGCTGGCCGGAGGTAGCAAGAATGTGGCGGATATCGCCATCGTTCGTTTGCACCACTTCCGTGAGCTGTTCCGGTTTGCCGTCTTCGATTTTGTCGTCGCGAAACTGCCAGCGACTGCGATCGTGAAGCTGCGCGTTCAGCTCGTTCTGGACCATTTGCTGCACGAGCTCACGTGCATTGCCGTCGAATTGGGGGACGGGTTGTGATGAACCGGCATTTTGTCCACACGAGGAGGGGGCAAATGCAAGGTTGGTGGCCAAGAAGAGAAGAGCGACTGGTACTTCGATTCCGAGCCTGTTCTTGCACATTCCCATGCTGGCCACCTATTGGACAAAGTATACGGTGGCGCGGGCCAGACGCGGGATACAGCAGAGGCTGTAGCTTCATGCGCTGGCTTAGGGTGCAATGGCCGGGGAACTCTGCGCGGAGTTTCCGGGGGTCTCCGGGTTTATGGCTGCGATGGAGACGACGCTACATCGGGAAGGATGGGCCGCGCGCGCTCGATGCGCCACTGCACGCCTCCGGGAACTTCGCGCTCGGTACGCGTGATGCGAAGCTTGCCTTGCGCGAGATACGTGAGGTGAACCTTGTCAAAGGCGAGACCGGCCGAGGCCATCAGCTTCATGTAATCGCCGTGCGCGGTTTCGTCCGGAGCTTCCGTGTAGGCGGAATCCCAAGTGATGTCGGGAGAGATGCCGCCGACACCACCGCTACCCGGGGCAACGCCGGGACCGCGCGCCGGCACGGTGCCTTTGAGCGCCATGTAAATGCGGATGCCATTGACGATGGGCTGGAACATGTCGCGCGGCTGCCACCGCTGGCCGAAACGCTCGTAGCGGGCATTCATGCGAGTTTCGAGCGGCAGCAAACCGGGCACGTTGCGCTCGGCTTCGACGATGCTATCGCGCAGGGCATACGTCACGCCCATGCTTTCTGGATGGTCGGGATCGCGCAAATAGGAAAGGCTGGTAAACCAACCGCGCGGAATCCACCATGCGCGCCCGGGGTTGGCGCCTTCGCGGCTTTGTACCCAACCGGTGTACTCGGAAAACGGCTGTACCCACTCGTGCGATGGATAGCCGTGCGGATTCAGGAAAGCGTCTGGCAACCACGCGTCAATCAATTGTTTTCGCGTTCTCGATTCGGGATAGACGGGATCGGTTTCGCTTTGCCCGGCGGAAACATCGGCACTGAGCGAGCCGTGATAGCCGGGATGCAGCAAGTTATCGGGTGTGATTCTTGCAAGCTCGACGGAAAGTTGCGCGCCATCGGGATTATCGATCGGATGCAAGACCACGTTGACCTGTTTTAGAGCGGCGCGCACGGCTGGATCGCTGGTGAGCTCTTCGCCGAGCTTATCAATATGGCTGGTGCTGGAGACTTCGTTGGCATGTTGGCGGCCGGAATAAACGATGGCAGCCTTCAGCGTGGTCTCTTTGGCCCACGAGCGCAGAGCGGAAGGCGATGGCGACATCACGTCGGCAGCCCAAATGTCTTGCCCGAGATAGCTGCGGCCCATCCAATAAACGTTTACACCGGGCGTCTTCGCGAAACGCGCCAGGATCTCCGTGTTTTCCTCCGGACTGACGGGTTCATCCCATTGCACGATGGGCGTACGCGTGAGCTTGTCTGCGTAATCGGCGATCATCGGGCGCGGCGTGGCCGGAGCGGAGATCGCCCAAGCTGTGTAGGCACGTACGGCGGGCGTATTCTGCTTGGCGTCGAGCGCGGGCGGCAACTCGAATTCCACGGCCATATTCTCCAAATGCGGATAGGCAAGGTCGTCGCGGTAAAGACCTGACGCGTGCATTTGCGTCAGCGAATGCAATTCTCCCTCAGCCTGCTCGACGCTGAAGATCGAACGATCGACCTGGTCTTGGCCTTCTACATTTAACCATTGCTCGTAATCGTCCTTCACATAGTCCGCGGGAAGCGACCACGTCAGATTCTCAACGCCATCTTGCCCGGCGCGCACGCGGGCCGCGATCAGCCGAGGCGTGATTTCGCCGCCGATCACCGGCAGATCGCGTTCGCGTTGCTGCGAATGGCCTTGGGCATCCGTCCAACTAAGCCGCACGACGGGATTCGCCGCGGGCTTGCCATAAAATTCGAAGTGGACATGGCCATCCCGGCCGTCTTCGGAACCATGCACGATAGGAATCACGCGGCCGATGTAATTGATGGCCCGGCCAGTCTCGAGGTCGCCCATGATGTTGATGAACGTGTCCGTGGAATAGAACGTATCTTCCTGTAGCGCTTCAAGCGACGAGATGCGCTCTTTATCGAGACCGATCGCGTAATCGGGCTCGCTCATGTGGATATCGATTTTGAGCGTATCAAAGGGCGGCGCGAATTCAGGACGCAGGTCGCCGTGCGCTTGAGCCATCACGGAATGATAGACGCGCGGCAGAATTTTATTCTGGTAGTAGTCCCAATACATCTCGGGATCGGTTTCGACGCGCTCATCGAGTAATTTTCTTGAACCGGCTTCCAGACGGACCCAGCCCGTATCTACCTGCACCTCTTCGTAGCGCGGGATCACGCCGTTATACGGTTGCATGGCGGTGGTAACGGTGAAGTCGCGGCTCAGGATTTCCTTGCCTGCGGCATCGAGAGCGCGCACACGATAGGTGGGGCCTCCGGCCGCCGGCGGCGTGAATTCGTTCAGGGTGATTTTTTCAAGCGGAATGCCGAGTTGCTTGGCGAGCATTTCATCCACAGGATAAAGTTCCTGCACCCATCGCGCCGGCGAATACATGGCGCGCACGGCGGTTGCGTCCACATCCTTGGCAAAATCAATTTCGATGCTTGCCGCTTTTTTCCCGGCGAGCTCGGGCGCAACTTCATCCATCAGCCAGCTATAGCCCTGCTTGTAGGCGCACAGCACCTCCACATGGGAGTGCTTTCGGTCCGCGCCCGTGCGAGAAAGAATATCGGTAAGTTGCGTTGCGAGTTTCTGGCGCTCTTCGGGACCTTCGCTTACGCGCGCAACCAAAGTGACGCCCTGTCCGCGTCGAATGCGCGACGCGGCGCCACGCACGAGCTTCAGCAAGCGATTCCCTTCCCACGGGATCACCAGGTCGTCAGAGAATGTGGGAGCGGCTTGGTGAAACGGATAGCCAGGTTCTTCGAAATGGAGCTCCGGATCCTTATCGCAACATTGCGTTCCGGCGTGCAGGCTGCCGGTCTTGACCTCCACGTTTGCGATCTTCAGTTGCTGTTGGAGCTTTTTTCGCACGAAATCCGCGAGGCCCGGATCGGCCAGTTCAACATAAACTTCCGCCCTCACATTGCTAATTTTTGAGGACGCGTTCGGGTCCTGCACAATTTCCGCGGCCCAGCGGTCCAGATGATAGAGGGCCGCGGAGGCTTGACCGGCTCCCGAATGGAGAGAGAAAAAGCGGTGCAAGTCGTAGCGAATCTCCTCAAGCGAAAGATATTGCTTCCCCGCTTCCCACAAGTTCGGAAAATGGCCCGCCAACAGGTCCAGAGCCGCCGATGCGCCGGCGCCATCCCCGCGCGCCAGCACGGCGCCGTGCTTTTCGAAACTCTCGTCTACGATGCGAAGCTCGCCTTCACCGGAGGCGAGGACGGGCGCGGATTGCGCCGCGACGGTGTCGCCAGCGCCCAACTTGCGCGCCGCTTCCTGTGCGAGCGCGGAGTCGCCCGCAAGCACAGCTTGCGTGCGAACTTGCTTTGGTGTGGCATCGGCGGCCGGCGACGCGATGGGCAAAGTGATGCCGGTGGTCTCGAGTCCCATGCGTGCGGCGAGATTGGCCACGGCGATGCCGGCTGCGCCGGCCGGTACGTAAAGATGCGCGTCCGAGGCGGAAGGAATTGGCATCTTCGCGCTGCCGGTGAAGAGTCCTTTGCTGGTGTAAAGAGTGGCCAGATCGAGGCGAACGGGGGAAGCACCAGCGGCTCCGCCACTTTGCGCACCCGCGCCGGGCGTGGCGCCGGTATCCGGCGTAGCTGCCGCGGCGACGGGAGCGGTGGTCTCGTTGGCGGGAGGCGTCGGAGCGCCTTCTTCGCCGGCTGCGGTGGGGAGCGGAGCAGACGCCTGAAATTTCGGATTGGTCGCGGTGACAGGATTCGGGCCGCCAAGAATCACGATCTCGCGGACGGCCGCAAGGTGACCTGCGGCGAATGCGGCCGTCAAGTCCGCAACCGTGACGGCAAAGTCCGCGTGCACGAAAGCACGGCGAATTCCCTGTTGCCCGTATTGATACGTCAGGCCGATCAGCTCCGCGCCGTTGCCGTGCGCGGAGCTGTTGATGGCCCCGGGGATCGCCGCGAGCCTATCGCCCGGTACCTTCCACTGATAAGGCGCGCGAGCCGAATAGGCCTCCGCAGCAGCGTCGAGGCCGGCGTCGTCGGCGCCCACGGCGGCCAAATCCCCATTCGAAAGAAATATTCCGCCCTCACCCTTTTCAAATTGCGACGCAATTTGCTTCGCGTCATTCGAAAGAGCGTCCGCGGCATGCCCAATCAAAATATGCGGGCCGCTCGCGGAATCGCTCTTCGCGGAGACGACCAAGGGGAGAGTGAGTCCTGTGGAACCGTAACCCATGCGAGCGGCGAGATTCGCGGCGGCGGCATTTTCGGCAGCCGAAGGATCTTCCGTAACTACAATCTTCCCGTGGATCGCATCGGCAAGACCATCGCCATTGGTATCTACGAGCATCCATCCGGTGGCGAATGGATCGCTCAAATGATTCTCCGGCGCCAGCACCGGCGGCGCGACTTGCGCTTGTGCGAACGCTATCGGGCCTCGCACAACAACGATACAGAGCGCGAGTATGAGCAGAAGCATGACGGTTCGTGTGCGTCTCATGGGTCCTCGAAGCGGGCCACTGAATCGCGCAGTATACCGCCAAGGCAAGCGAGGTTTACCAATCGAATTGCGGAGAGAATAGTGGAAAGCTCGAGGATGGTCCAAAAGCTGGCGGGCGGCTTCGCTTCAAAATGTGAATGGATGCAGGAGCTGCCCGTTGGTGCGCGCGTAAATACGGAAGGAAAAATTCCTTTGCGCGGCTACTCCGGGAATCGAGGCGTATCCGGATCGAGCCCCAGATCGGATTCGCGCATGTGTTCGATCGGTGGCCCACCCTCGGAAGGCGGCCGGGTCTTCTTCTCGGCGCGGCGCTCGGCCTTCGCCGCGCTGGCGCGGGTGGCGCCGACAACGATCCTGGAGGACGTGACGGTGCCGCGCAGCGAGCTGGCCGGGATGGTGGCGTTCGTGGCGGACGCGGCCACGCGGCACCAACTGCGCATCGGAACGTTCGGGCACATGGGGGACGGGAACCTGCATCCGA
>Ga0209420_1001433_pt1 | contig 11292 bp, 13 predicted proteins | sample BlaSpr_A8_OM1_O1_FD_187972 | JGI IMG/M metagenome (GOLD analysis project Ga0209420, IMG submission 187972) | Forest soil microbial communities from Thunder Bay, Ontario, Canada - Black Spruce, Ontario site 2_A8_OM1_O1 (SPAdes) (version 2) | ecosystem: Environmental > Terrestrial > Soil > Boreal...
CACCACTCCATTCCAGATCGATTACCCCGGAGGCTACTTCCACAAAACTCACACCGTCTTCGGCACGAAGCTCGAACACTCTCTAACCCTGCGAATCTCAAAAGAAGGCTACTTGAGCCAACAGGTCACGCTGACTGAAGGTCCCTACGAGTGGGTGTCCGTCACGGGAAAGCATCACGGAAATTATTTCCTGCTGAAATCCGACCATTTCGAAATCAAGCTGGACCCGGCTCCGGTGGGCGGCAACGCCGTGGAAACAATCAATAAAGAAGGGCCGCTGCATCCCCTTCATCCCGCGCAACCCCTCTTGCCCGTCGCATCGCCACCTCCCTCAAATGATGCGAACGCCGCGCAGCAAAGCACCGGCAGCGTGCTCATTTCCTCCGACCCGCCCGGCGCGGAAATCTACATCGACGGAAAATTCGTAGGTCAAACCCCCTCGACAATCCACCTTCCCAGCGGTTCCCATCGCATTGAAGTGAAATCCCAGGGCAAGCAATTGTGGGAACGCAACCTCGAAGTCTGGAAAGACAGCCAGCTCACGTTACATCCCGTCCTCGACGAAAAACCCTGAGCAAGCTTCGAAATCGCTGCGCGCGCACCGCAAACCTCTTCACCCCTCGTACCAGCGGAACCCCAGCCGCTGCTCGCCTTCGGCCTGTTTGAGATGCGACAATGTCCGCCTGCGCCGGAAGTTCGCGCAAGCGACGAGTATCACGTTGAGCAGCGCAATCGGCGCCACATAGGACGCGCCAAACGACGGCGTTCCCACCGAAGCAAGAAAGCATTCATTGCCGGCACGTTCGATAAACTGGCTGAGGTTCTTCCACAGGGGGCGCAGCTCCGGGTGGAAAACCTCATCGTCAAGGACGATCAAGCGGTGGTGGAGCTTCACTCTTTGGCGACGGCCAAGAACGGTATGCGATTCGACAACCGTTACTGCTGGGTCGTCTATTTCAAGAACGGGGTGATCGTACGCATACGCGCCTACCTCGACTCGGCCATGGTCACCCGGTTGTTCGAGGAGAATCCGCTTCGTAAGGCGTCATGACACGCTTTGGAGCGGCCGTTCTGCGCAAGAGCGCCCGGATACCACTGACTTACCATCAGTTCCAGGTGGGACCGGTACGTGTTATGTGATAACTGCGGGAGCCGTGCGAGTAGACCATGGCATATCAACTGGTGTGGTGGGACTTGCGGGCGTTCGACCGGGTCTCCTCGCGCCGGCTCCCTAGGAGAGCTCTGAGTCGGTTCTGCGCACGCGTCGATGGCTTGTGGGAAGCGCTAGCCGTCACCTACGCGCAGGTGTTGAGAGTGCTCTCGTGTATGCCACACAGCAGGGCGGACGAGCGTCCATCCGATAGGGCCGGCCTCGCACGTACGATATGGTTGTCGCTGCAGCGCCGGCGCTATCTATCCGCATGTCCCAATCCCTTTACCTCTTGGAAGAAGACCGTGCGCTTCGAGCCGCGCTCCTGGAAAGCCGTCCACCATGGTCCCGCTTGCTTGGTTCCACTGGGCGTCAACCAAATGTTTTCCGATGTACGACGGATTGCCGACGCAGTATCGGGACGCTGATAACGAGGCGCTAACGGGCGGGGCAGGGCACCGAGCGCACGGGAAGGCCCCCCGGGAGAACGTCAAGACGTAGATGACGAGCCGGATTTGCGGGCACAAGAAGCAACATAAAATCGACGCCGGTCAAGTTATACAAGGCGCTCGCTAGTTCACTGGCAGTCGTTTAAAGGAAAACACCGGCGGGTCGTAAGCCGACCCGCCGGCCAAGTGACGGAGCAGGTCGTCGGGGGGGCAGACGCGTGCTCCGGTGCGGGCCGCAACGAGGCCCGAAGCTCTTCAACTGGATTGGCGTCGCGCGACGGTCCTATGCTTTATGCCCCGCCGCCGAAAGGATCAGGTCGGCGATCTCTCGCGGATGAGACAGTAGTGATACGTGACTCGAGGGGAGCTCGATCGTCGTTGCTTTCATTCGCTTGGCGAGAAAGCGTTCGAGATCCGGATTGATGGTGCGGTCGTTTGTCGATACTTGGTACCAACAGGGCCTGTCCCTCCACGCGGCGGCGGTGGTCTTTCCGCTGGCTAGCGCGTCGGCGCCTGGTCCCTGAACCGCGTAGAGCGCCCGCGCTCGGGCGGGCTCAAGGTCGCCGGCAAAATCCTTGAGGAAAGCTTCCTCGCTTAGCCAAAAGAAGCCGTTGGCTCTTACCTGTCCGGCGCTGGCGGGGGGCTTCGGAAACTTTGCTGCAAGTGCGCCGAAGTCCTCGCCGGCATCCGGCGCGCGGGCGGCCACATAGACAAGAGCCGAGACATTGGGCGCCGTTCCCGCCTCGCTGATGATGGTTCCCGCGAACGAGTGGCCGACTAGGACGGTCGGTCCGTCCTGCAACGCCAAGATGCGGCGGGTCGCGGCGGCATCCTCTTGTATCGATCTGAGGGGATTCTGCACTGCAGTCGCTTTCAGACCGGCTCTCTGCAAGTGGGGAATGACCTCTAGCCAGCTAGATCCGTCCGCATAAAGACCGTGAACCAAGACGACGTTCTTAGCCATGGGAACCTCCTGAGCTTTGCTGATCGACGGCGCGACAGCTGAGACAGCTCCCGCGGCAAGCAATGTGTTGAACGTTCTACGCGTAACCATAAAGCCTCCGTATCTGCTATTTAGAGATGCTGATGTTGTCTACGACCTGCGTTACACCGCTTGCTTTGCGGGACACCGATTCGGCCGCTTCGCGCTGCAATCCTGAATCGACCTGGCCGGTCAAATACACAACGTGGTTTATGGTCTCGACGTACACCATATCCGTACCTCCCAAGTCGGGATGCCGCGCCAGCGCCTGCTTCACCTCGGCAGTGATCTTCGCGTCGCCGGGGCAACCGGCGTAACCGCACTCTTTGTATTCGCGGTAAGCAGCACATCCGAAAAGGGCGCTGGTTAGGGAAAGAATGCCGAAACAAACCGTAAGCCGCTTCGATCGCTTCACGTTCGCTCGCGCGACCGCCGCAAAGCTCCTGAGGGCTGCTGTGTGCCTGTTCCCCAGCACTGCGGCAGCCGTCCTTGGTAAAGCCGGCGAGGTGGCGACCCCTGTCTCACGAACAACTGATTTGATTAGGTGCATGTTCAACTCCTAGGGAGATTCCGCTCACTTCCGAGCGTTCTGAAGTTAAAGATCTGAGGGTGCAATGCCCACAAGGCACGATAACCGTGAGTTGGTGCAAAACCGCCTCGCCTATTCAGAAGACACTTCTCTGGAACGTCTGCGCCACGCCTCGACGACTCCCAACTGAACCGACGTGTCGTCACTGTGTTACCGCCTCCCACGAGAAGTTGGTAGCGGCTGCGCAGGCGGATTACGCCACGTGCTAGATGGCGGTTCCATTGCACGAAGGTCGGGGGCGTCGAGTTGGAACCTAAGCGACCGCCTTCTCGTCCTCCATCAACGAACGCCACCGTCGCACCGACTGATCGCAGCATCGACCATGACCATGGTGCAATGGAATCGGCGCCATACGTCTGGTTTGATCGTCTTTCGTTTTTGAGTAACTCGGGAAATAAACCGCGACGCGGAACCTACTGGAGACAAACATGAATCGCTCGACATCTAACAAATCCATCTACGTGTGGATTGGCGCTCTTCTCCTGACGAACACTCTTCCCGGATGTGCGGTTTACCGCGCTGACGAAAAGTGCGGATGGGGCGGTTGCCCAGGCGATGCGAAGATAACCGCCTCTGTTCGAGCACGGCTCGCTCAACATCCGGAGTTGGGCCCCCCGGATTACGTGTACGTGCGGACAGTGAATCATGTGGTGTATTTAGAGGGCAGAGTCCGGAGCAGGTTTGATATCGATGCTGCTGCCTCAGTTGCCCGCCAAGTAGCCGGTGTGACCGAGGTCGTAAACGGCCTGGGTGTCAATGAAGCGAATGGCGGTTGAAATGCACAACGGGAAGCGAGGCGTTTTACGCAATTTTTGGCACGCTGCTCACTTCCGGTTCGGGCTTCTGCTTCCCGTTTGCTAAACAACTTCTTGATTCTTCATGGCTAGCATTTTGAAGGTTTTGAGCGGCGTACTACATGGCGACCGGGGCGCTTTGCTTTCGGGGTCGGAAACAGTGCGCTCTTGCGGACGTCCTCAGCCGCGGACCGCGTTCGTCGTGGGCGACTTTGGCGCGCTCGCCGGCAAACATTGCGCTCTGAACGTCGCCATGGTCCGAAGCAAAAGGAGGGTGCTTGATGAAGATTTGGGATAGTGCACGAAGTGCACGCGCCTTGAGACTGCAAGCCGGCGCTCGATACGCGCGCGGTAAACAAGTGGAGGCGCGCGACGCCACCGCATTGCTTGAAGCGGTTCTTCGTCCCGGTGACCGTGTATGCCTGGAGGGCGACAACCAAAAGCAAGCAGATCTGTTGGCGACCGCGCTGGCGGCGGTCGACAACGGCAAGGTTCATGACTTGCACATGGTGCAATCTGGAGTCGTGCTTCCAGAGCACTTGGACGTATTCGAGCGCGGCATCGCTAAGCGTCTGGACTACGCTTATTCGAGTCCTCAGGCCCAACGCATCGCCGAACTGCTATTCGGCGGCAAGATCGAGTTGGGCGCGGTGCACACGTACTTGGAGCTGTTTGCTCGCTACTTCATCGATCTGACGCCGCAGGTTGCGTTGATTGTGGCGGTGAGTGCGGACCGCGAGGGCAACCTCTACACGGGGCCGAATACTGAGGACACGCCGACGGTGGTGGAAGCGACCGCTTTCAAAAACGGCGTGGTGATCGCGCAGGTTGCCGAGATAGTCGACCACGTGCCCCGCGTCGACATTCCGGGCGACCGGGTGCATTTCGTGGTGGTGAGCGGCAAACCGTCCTACGTCGAGCCGCTATTCACCCGCGACCCGGCTGCCTTGAACGAAACGCAAATCCTCACGGCCATGATGGCCATCAAAGGCGTGTATGCCCCATATAACGTCAAACGCCTGAATCACGGCATCGGTTTCAACACGGCGGCTATCGAGCTGTTGTTGCCGACGTATGGCGAACGCTTGGGGCTTAAAGGCGAGATTGCCAGCCACTGGGCGCTCAACCCGCATCCCACCTTAATCCCGGCCATCGAATCTGGCTGGGTGCAACAAATCCATTGCTTTGGCTCGGAAGTTGGCATGGACGACTACATGCGTGCCCGTTCGGACATCTACTTCACCGGCTCTGATGGTTCACTGCGTTCCAACCGCGCGATCTGCCAGACCGCCGGACTCTATGCCTGTGATCTCTTCATCGGTTCGACCCTTCAGATCGACTTGCAGGGTAATTCCTCGACAGTGACGACGGGCCGCGTCGCGGGCTTCGGCGGCGCCCCCAACATGGGTTGCGATGCACGCGGCCGCCGCCATCCCAGCAAACCCTGGCTGCAGGCGGGCAAGGAAGCGGATCCCGATGGCTCTGCGCCCTTGCGACGCGGCCGCAAGCTCGTGGTACAGATCGGTGAAACCTTCGGTGAGAAAAATGCGCCCCTCTTTGTGGAGCGACTCGACGCCCTGGGGTTGGCCGAAAAACTCGCTCTTGATCTCGCACCGGTGATGATTTACGGCGACGACGTGACTCACATCGTGACGGAGGAGGGTATAGCAAACCTCTTGCTTTGCCGGAGCAACGATGAGCGCGAGCAGGCTATTCGCGGCGTCGCCGGTTACACCGACATTGGCCGCGGCCGCGATGCGAAGACGGTGCAGCGCCTGCGCGAACGCAAAGTGATCCGCCGTCCCGAGGATCTCGGCATCGATCCGCTCGATGTCGACCGGCGCTTGCTCGCGGCGCGATCCATCAAGGACTTAGTCCGATGGTCGGGCGGCCTGTACGCGCCGCCATCCAAGTTTCGCGATTGGTGAGGAGCAAACCATGGAACATTTGAATTATCGTCACGCCGCGAGGCAGCGCGCGTCAGGAACGGGACCCGAGGCCATCGTCGGCGTGGTGGCCTCTGGGAACCTGGAAGTGCTGGTGGAACGGGTGCTGCCCGACGGCGAGTGCGAGGTGGACATCAACACTGCCGCGGAGGGGTTCGACGAGGTCTGGCAGATGGTGGTCGCCGACTTCGTAGAGCGCCGCTCTCCCGGCGGCCTGAAACTCTCCATCAATGATGGCGGTGCGCGGCCCGACATGGTGTCCTTGCGCTTGGCGCAGGCGGTGCGTGCGATAGAAGGAGATCGCTCATGAGCGCGGCGGCCGTCGACAAGGCGATTCCTGATGCAGCGTGGTGGTCGGAGGCGAGTTGGAACGAGGCGTCTGCGCGCGATCGCGTGCGAGGCCTGCTCGATGCCGGGAGTTTCAAGGAATTCATCGGCCCCGAGCAGCGCGAGACCAGTCCGCACCTGCCGCTGTTCGATCTTCCGGAACAGTTTGATGACGGCATGATCGTGGGCGGTGGATTGCTCGACGGTGCACCGGTGCTGATTGCGGCGCAAGCAGGTCCTTTCATGGGCGGAGCATTTGGGGAGATACATGGTGCGAAACTAACGGGTCTGCTGCGGGCCGCGCGCGATGTAAAATCGATGCCAGTGCTGATCCTGTTCGACACCGGCGGTGTGCGTTTGCAGGAAGCAAACGCCGGTGAGCTCGCGATCGCGGAGATCATGCGCGCCGTGATGGAGGCACGCCTTGCGGGCGTGCCGGTGGTAGGGCTGGTGGGCGGCCGAGCCGGGTGTTATGGCGGCGGCAGCTTGATCGCTGGCTGTTGTTCGAGCGTGGCGGTCTCCGAGCAGGGACGTATCGGCGTCTCCGGACCGGAGGTGATCGAGACCAACCGGGGTGTAGAGGAGTTCGACTCCAAGGATCGCGCGCTGGTGTGGCGAACCATGGGCGGCAAGCATCGGCGCCTGATCGGCGGTGCCGAGATATTTGCGGACGACACGGCGCCAAGCTTTCGAGAGGCCGCTCGCCACCTCATCAGACACGCACCGCCAATGGGTGTCGAGACGCTCAACGCCGAGCAGTCTCGCCTCGCCGAGCGCATCGCACGCTTCGGAGCTTGCGCGGACGGCGTCGATGTGTGGCGGTCGATGGGTGCCACCGAGCCGCAAGCCATCCCCTCGTTGGCCTATCACGAATTCGTCGCTCTCGCCGACAGACTCGAGGAGCCGCGCCATGACGCTCGATAACATTCTCGCCTCGCTATTTCCCAATGGTCACGAGGTAGTTCTGGATCGCGGTTTACTCTTGGGGCGAGGCAAGTTTCCAGGAGGCGAATCGATCGCCGTCATCGGTGTCGCCGGCCGCACAGCGGTCGGCGTCGATGAAGCCGCCCGGCTGTCGGACAAAGTGCTCGAGGTAATCAAGGGCGGTGGCGGAGTTCCGATTCTAGTGCTCATCGACAGCGACAGTCAGCGCATGAGCAAGCGCGACGAGTTGCTGGGTCTCAACGAATTTCTGGCGCACTTGGCGAAGTGCCTGATCCTGGCAGATACGCTCGGGCATCATACCGTCGGGTTGCTGTATGGTCACACCGCTGCGGGCGCTTTCATCGCAACCGCGATGGCGACGCGCACCCTGCTGGCATTGCCGGGCGCGGAGCCCGCGGTGATGGACTTGCCGTCGATGTCGCGGGTCACCAAGCTGCCTATCGAAACCCTCGATGAAAAGGCCAAGTCCACCCCTGTATTTGCCCCTGGCCTCAACAACGTGGCGCAGATGGGTACGATCGCGGCCGTCCTCGATCCCAGCATTTCTCTGGCGGCGCAACTGGGAGACCTGTTGGCGAAGCCGATCGAAGCCGCGGATACGCGTGACCGCCTCGGCAAGGAACGTCGAGGTCGACCGAAGGCGGCCGACATCGCCGAGCGTGTCTATCGACTCGCCCGCGCTGGTGGCTGACATGCATTTGATGCGACAACAGTTGGTTCGCGTTTCCCCGGGGGCTTGGAAGACGCGGCTGGCGGAACGCGCGGACCTGAGCGGTGAGCCGCTGCTACAGGAGTGGGCTGTTCGTGGTTGGCCTCTTATCGTCCGGCGTCCGTTGCCAAACGAGGAGGGAGGCCTGCCGGTGGGAATACCGCTGCCTCCTTCCGCAGGCAAGCGACGCATTGCCGTACAGCTCCAGCCGGAAGACCTCGCATCCGTGGCTCCATTGCCCGAGCTGCGCGATGCGATCGACACGGCGCCATCAAGCTGGCGACCTACTCTGTGGAAACTGACTGGGCTGGCAGATGGTTACTGTGTGGTGGGACGTGTATTCGGCAGCCTTGCCTGGCAACTTTTAACCGGCCTGACGTACCTCGGCCCGAAATCTGACCTCGACATCATCCTTTCGCTGCCGCGTCGGGATCAGCTCGAACCGCTACTCGCCGATCTGGCCGAAATCGACTCGTGTGCGCCGATGCGCGTGGACGGTGAACTCGTGCGCGAAGATGGCGCCACTGCAAACTGGCGCGAGCTACGTAGGGGTTGCGCGGAGGTAGTCGTAAAGACGCGCACCGCATTAGAGCTGTGTTCGGTCGCGGCTTTTCTAGGAACCAGAGATGTGCGCAATTGCGTCCGTCAACTCACGTGATGTCGTTGTAGCGCGACTTTCCGCGGCCTACGTGGCCGGCGTGGCCGAGCACAGCCTGCGGCTGGAGGTCAACACATGGCCCAAACCGGGCCTCGTAAGTCACATCGATTCGGGTAGCCACACGGACATGGATGCCGGCACCCTGTGCCGCAGCGCCAAGGCGCTGCGTCCCTTTTTTGCCGAACTGGTTGAAGCCGGAGCGCGGGACGAGACAATGACTGCCCTTAGAAGAATTGGGTTGCGAGCCGAGCGCGCCATGCGTGGTGCCGTCGGCGAAGTGAATACGCATCGGGGCGCCATCTTTGGATTGGGGCTGCTGTGCGCGGCGGCGGGTTTGCGCGCGCGCGATCACGCCGATCGACAATTGCCCTTGGGTGTTCTTGTGTCTCAACGATGGGGAGGAGACATTCTCGGTGGGCCGCGGCTGCCCGAAAGTCACGGCGAAGTGGCGAATCGCCGCTTTGGTGCCGGCGGCGCCCGGTGGGAGGCCGCTCAGGGATTTCCGAGCGTCTATCGCATCGGATTGCCCGCACTGCGTCAGGCGAGCCGTCAGGTGCCGTACGATGCCGAAGCATCACGCGTGCAGGCCTGTTTTGCCTTGGTCGCCGCGGTCGAAGATACGAACCTGCTCCACCGCGGCGGGGCCGAGGGCCTGCGTTTCGCGCAGGATACTGCGCAAGAGTTCCTCGATCAGGGAGGCATAGGGCAGGCGGAATGGCGCCGCCGCGCTGAAGCCGTCCATCACGCTTTTATTAAACGCAACCTCAGTCCGGGAGGAGCAGCGGATTTGCTCGCCATGAGCATCTTCGTCATGCAGCTCGAGCGATCGACGGCAGCACTAGAGAGACTGGGGCGGTAGCACTCCGATGACCAATACCCTGCTGGCCGCCTTGGTGCCGATTTTCGCGGTGATGGGATTGGGCTATCTCGCGGGCTGGATCCGCGACGTGGACAACCACCATGTCGCCGAGCTCAACGCATTGGTGATGGATTTCGCTGTGCCAGCCTCCCTGTTCGTCGCAACCGCCTCAACTTCGCGAACCATGCTGTTGACCGGTTGGCCATTGGTGCTGGCGCTCCTGGTTCCCATGCTGGCGCTATATGCGCTGTCGTATTGGATGCAGCGTCGATTGTTCGGTCTCAAGCCCGCTCCCGCCAGTGTGCAGGCGCTGACGATTGCCTTCCCGAATTTTGCCGCCGCCGGGTTACCACTCATTGCCGCGGTGTTCGCGGCATCGCAAATGATCGACGTCCCAGTGGGAATCGCTTTGGGCGCCATTGTGCTGTCGCCGTTAACCTTGGTGGTGCTCGAAGTCAATAAGCCGGCGGTAGCAGGGCAGATTAATCGAGGCGCAATCCTCAACGCCGTCGGCAAGTCTTTACTGAAGCCGGTCGTTCTTGCACCGATTGTCGGGGTAGTGTTTTCTTTGCTAGCAATTCCACTCCCTCATTTCGTAAGCCTTGCGTTCCAACTCATCGGCCAAGCATCAGGCGGTGTAGCGCTGTTTCTCACGGGATTGATCCTGTCATCGCAGCGGCTGCTGCTGAGCCGCAATGTGATCAGTGGCACTTTGCTGAAGAACATCGGTCAGCCGCTGCTCGCGCTCGTGGTGGTCATGCTGCTGCCAATGACACATGACACGGCCCGTGCGACGTTGCTGCTCATGGCTTTGCCATCCGGCTTCTTCGGCGTTCTGTTTGGTCTCCGCTACGGCCAGGAATCACAAGAGGCAGGGTCTACGCTGATTGTGAGTTCCGTGCTCAGCGTCGTCACGCTGGCGATTCTTCTTGTCTTCACTGCGAATCCTTAAGAACGCGTGATAGCCATCCTCTGTTCCGGACAGGGCGGACAGCGCGCCGGGATGTTCGATCTCACTAGCGCTGCACCCGAGGCTTCCGAGCTTTTCGCCTACGCGACGACACTGCTCGGTCACGATCCGCGTTCGTGGGTACGTTCGGCCGGATTGGATGAGCTGCATCGAGACCGCACTGCCCAGTTGCTTTGCGTGCTACAAACGCTGAGCGCGGCGGCAGTGCTTGCCCAAGCCATGCCGGTACGACGCTGTGTGGCGGGCTACAGCGTGGGCGAAGTGGCGGCATGGAGCGTTGCCGGTCTGATCGCACCGGCGGAAACACTGGATCTCGTCGCGGAGCGCGCCGAAGCGATGGACGCGGCCCGTCGCGGCGAGCAAGGAATGCTGTTCGTGCGTGGCCTCGAGCGCGAAGTGATCGTTCAACTGTGCGTGCATCGCGATGCGGCCGTCGCCATCGTCAACCCCGGCGACGGCTGGGTAATCGGTGGACAAAAATCGGCGCTCGACGCGATAGCGGTTGAGGCTCTTCAGCGGGGAGCCAAGCGGGTTGTTCCCGTCCCGGTGTCCGTGGCGTCCCACACTTACCTGCTGGCCGACGCGTCGGCGACTTTCCGCGAGTGCCTCGCGAACACCTCGATCGCCCTTACACCGCAGACCGGCGCTCGATTGCTCAGCGGTGTCGACGGCGCGGCGGTGCTCGATGTCGCTCTCGGGATTGACAAATTAGCTAGGCAAATCTCTCATACCGTTCAGTGGGCGAGCTGCCTCGCAAGCTGCGTGGAAGCAGGCGCGCGCGCCTTTATCGAATTCGGGCCCGGTCATGCGCTGGCCGAGATGGCCGCAGGAGCATACCCGGGCATTCCGGCGCGGAGCCTGGACGATTTTCGCTCGTTGCAGGGGATGCGCGCTTGGCTGGATCGCGCTATCGC
>Ga0209420_1001434_pt1 | contig 11287 bp, 10 predicted proteins | sample BlaSpr_A8_OM1_O1_FD_187972 | JGI IMG/M metagenome (GOLD analysis project Ga0209420, IMG submission 187972) | Forest soil microbial communities from Thunder Bay, Ontario, Canada - Black Spruce, Ontario site 2_A8_OM1_O1 (SPAdes) (version 2) | ecosystem: Environmental > Terrestrial > Soil > Boreal...
GAGCCGCAAGAAGCACGGCGAGGAGTGGGACGCGCGCGTCGCGATCGACCGCAAGAGCGGCGACTATGAGACGTTCCGGCGCTGGAAGGTGTTCGCCGACGATTCGAAGGAACTGGAAGTGCCCGAGCGCGAGCTGCGGCTCGAGGACGGGCTCGAGATCGATCCGGCCGCGGTGGTCGGCGGCTTCGTCGAGCAGCCGATGGAGTCGGTCGCGTTCGGGCGCATTGCCGCGCAGCAGGCCAAGCAGGTCATCGTGCAGAAGGTGCGCGAGGCCGAGCGTGCGCAGGTCGTCGATGCCTATCGCGACCGCGTCGGTACGCTGGTCAGCGGGGTGGTCAAGCGCGTCGACCGCAACGGCATCTACATCGACCTCGGCAGCAATGCAGAAGGGTTCGTGCCGCGCACCGACATGATTCCGCGCGAGCAGGCCAAGCCTCAGGATCGCATCAAGGCATTCCTCAAGGAGGTACGCTCCGAGCCACGCGGCCCGCAGCTGTTCCTGACCCGTACCGCGCCGGAGTTCCTGATCGAGCTGTTCAAGCTCGAGGTTCCGGAGGTCGGGCAGGGGCTGATCCAGATCCTGGGCGCCGCCCGCGACCCGGGCGTGCGCGCGAAGATCGCGGTCAAGAGCCACGACCCGCGCATCGATCCGGTCGGCGCGTGCGTCGGTATGCGCGGCTCGCGCGTGCAGGCGGTCTCCAACGAGATCGCCGGCGAGCGCGTCGACATCATCCCGCACGTGGACAATCCGGCGCAGTTCGTGATCAACGCCATGTCGCCCGCCGAGGTCATGTCGATCGTCGTGGACGAGGACTCGCACAGCATGGACATTGCGGTTTCCGAGGAGAAGCTGTCGCAGGCCATCGGTCGCGGCGGCCAGAACATTCGGCTCGCCAGCCAGCTCACCGGCTGGGACCTCAACGTCATGACCGAGTCGGACGCTGAGGCCAAGAGCGAGACCGAATCCAAGGAGCTGGTGCAGAACTTCATGAAGCAGCTGGACGTCGATGAGGATGTGGCGACCATCCTGGCGCAGGAGGGCTTCTCCACCATCGAGGAGATCGCCTACGTGCCACAGGCGGAGCTGGCCGCGATCGAGGAGTTCGACGCGGACATGGTGAAGGAGCTGCGCAACCGTGCGCGCGACATGCTGCTCACCCAGGCGATCGCGAGCGAGGAAACGCTCGATCAGTCGATGCCCGCGGATGACCTGTTGCTGCTCGAGGGGATGAGCCCGGATCTGGCTCTCACGCTGGCGCGGCGCGGGGTGCGCACCCGCGAGGATCTTGCCGAGCAATCGGTGGACGAGCTCGCCGACATCGAGGGGCTTGCCGCCGACAAGGCGGCGACATTGATCATGACGGCGCGCGCGCCGTGGTTCGAGGCAGGTTAAGCGTATGGCGGAAGTGACCGTTTCCCAGTTTGCCGAGGTTCTCAAGGTGCCGGTGGACCGGCTGCTCGTGCAGCTCGACCAGGCGGGCATCAAGGTGGCCGGACCGGATGCGCGCATCAGCGATGATGCGAAGCTCGAACTGCTGACGCACCTGCGCCGCAGCCACGGCAGCGAGGCGGACAGCGACGGTGCGCCGCGCAAGATCACACTCAAGCGCAAGACGCAAAGCGAGCTGAAGCTTGCCAGCACGCAGGGGCGGGCGCGCACCGTGAACGTGGAAGTGCGCCGCAAGCGCACCTACATCAAGCGCGACGTGCTCGAGGAGCAGGCGCGCGTGCAGCAGGACGAGATCGACAGCCGCCGCAAGGAGGCCGAACAGGCAGCGCGCGCCGAGAGCGAGCGCGCCGAGAACGAGCGCCGCGAGCGCGAACGGGTGGAAGCGGAAAACCGCCGCCGCGTCGAGGAAGAGGAAGCGCGCCGTCGCGCGCAGGACGATGCACGGCGGGCGGCCGAACAGCGCAGCCGCGACGATGAGGCGCGACGCACGCGCGAGCGCGAGGAGCACGAGCGCCGCTCGGGCGATCGCGAGCGCCAGCCGGCGGCGGCCGCTCCCGCCTTGGTACGCGAGCGCGCCGCGCCGGCGGTGGCGGTGGCCGCTCCGGTGGTGGATGACAAGCAGCAGACCCGCTACGGACGCCAGGAACTGCACGTCACGGGCGACGTGAGCTCACGCTACAAGAAGAAGCGGCGCACCAAGTCGCGGGCGCTGCCGGCCGCGGCCGATGGCAAGCATGGCTTCGAGATGCCGACCGCGCCGGTGGTGCGGGCGGTCGGGGTCGGCGAGACCATCACGGTGGCCGAGCTTGCGCAGAAGATGGCGGTCAAGGCGACCGAGGTCATCAAGGTGCTCATGAACATGGGCGTGATGGCCACCATCAACCAGCCGATCGACCAGGACACCGCGGTGCTGGTGGTCGAGGAGATGGGCCACACGCCCAAGGTGCTGAAGGAAAATCAGATCGAGGATGATCTGCAGGGCGATCAGGCCGAGATCGAACTCGAGCCGCGTCCGCCGGTGGTGACGGTCATGGGCCACGTCGATCACGGCAAGACCTCGCTGCTGGATTACATCCGCCGCACCAAAGTGGCGGCCGGCGAAGCCGGCGGCATCACCCAGCATATCGGCGCCTACCACGTGGAGACGCCCAAGGGTGTGATCACATTCCTGGATACCCCGGGCCATGCCGCCTTCACCGCCATGCGCGCGCGCGGCGCCAAGGCCACCGATGTCGTGGTGCTGGTGGTGGCGGCCGACGATGGGGTGATGCCCCAGACCGTGGAGGCCATCCAGCACGCGCGTGCCGCCGGAGTGCCGATCGTCGTGGCGGTCAACAAGATCGACAAGAGCGATGCCGACCAGGACCGGGTGCGCACCGAGCTTTCCAAGCACGAGGTGATCTCCGAGGAGTGGGGCGGCCAGAACATCTTCGTGCCGGTGTCGGCGCGCACCGGCGCGGGAATCGACAAGCTGTTGGAATCGATCCTGCTGCAGGCCGAGGTATTGGAGCTGAGTGCGCCGCGCACCGGACTCGCCTCGGGGGTGGTCATCGAGTCGAGCATCGAAAAAGGGCGCGGGGTGGTGGCAACGGTGCTGGTGAAGCGCGGCACACTGCGCATGGGGGACCCGATCATCGCCGGCTCCGAGTTCGGCCGGGTGCGCGCCATGTTCGATGAGAACGGTAAACCGGTGGCCGAAGCGCCGCCCTCCATGCCGGTCGTGGTGCTCGGCCTGTCCGCAGCCCCCAACGCCGGCGATGAGCTGCTGGTGGTCGAGAGCGAGAGGAAGGCGCGCGAAGTGGCGCTCTACCGCCAGGGCAAGTTCCGCGACGTGAAACTTGCGCGCCAGAGTCCGCGCGCCGAAGACGCGTTCTCGCAGATGGGCGAGGACAAGGCAGGCGTCGTCGCCGTGCTGATCAAGGCGGACGTGCAGGGCAGTGCCGAGGCGCTGCGCGAATCGCTCACCAAGCTGTCCACCGCGGAGGTGCAGGTGAAGGTGATCGCGAGCGGACTTGGCGGTATCACCGTGTCGGACGTGCAGCTCGCTGCCGCCTCGCGGGCGCTGGTCATCGGCTTCAACGTGCGTGCCGATGCGGGCGCGCGCGATGCGGTCAAGGAGACCGGCGTCGAAGTGCGCTACTACAGCATCATTTACGAGGCCATCGACGATGTGAAGCAGATGATGTCCGGCATGCTGCAGCCGGAGATCAAAGAGACGATCGTGGGCGTGGCCCAGGTGCGCGAGGTGTTCCGCTCCAGCAAGTTCGGCGTGGTCGCCGGCTGTCTCGTGACCGAGGGGCTGGTCAAGCGCAATAACCCGATCCGCGTGCTGCGCGACAACGTGGTCATTTTCGAAGGCGCGCTCGAATCGCTGCGCCGCTTCAAGGACGAGGCGAGCGAGGTGCGCGCCGGCACCGAGTGCGGCATCGGCGTGAAGAACTACCAGGACGTGCGCGTCGGGGATCAGATCGAGTGCTTCTCCCGCGTCGAAGTGGCGAGAACGCTGCAGTAATGGCGCAGGCCCGCAACCAACGCATCGAGTCCGAAATCCAGCGCGTACTGGCCGCGTTGATCGCGCGCGAGGTCAAGGATCCACGCGTGGGCAATGTCACCATCACCGCCGTCAGCGTGGCCACGGACAAGAGCAGCGCGCGCGTGTTCTTCACGCCGTTTGCTTCGAGCAATCCCCCCGAGCAGGTGGCGAGCGGTCTGAGTCACGCGGCGGGCTTCCTGCGCGGTGAGCTCGGCCGGCGGCTGGGGCTGCGCCATGCCCCGCGCCTCGAGTTCGTGTTTGATGAGAGCATCGAGGGCGCGGCTCGCCTGAGCAGCCTCATCGAGCGTGCGGTGTCGGCTGATCGCGCCGCGCCCGCGCCGCCGTCCGCGGATGGCGCGGCGGCGCAGCCGGCCAGCGCGGCCTCTTCCGGCGCCGACCTCAAGCGCCGCTGAGCCGCTGCGTGCACAGCGGCATTCTGCTGCTCGACAAGCCATCCGGGCTGTCGTCGAACGCTGCCTTGCAGCGCGTGCGCACGCTTTTCGAGCGCGTCAAGGCCGGTCACGTCGGCAGCCTCGATCCGCTCGCCACCGGCATGCTGCCGATCTGTCTTGGCGAGGCGACCAAGGTCGCCGGCGACATCCTCGCCGGCCGCAAGCGCTACCGCTTTACCGTGCAGCTCGGGGCGAGCACCGCGACCGGCGATGCGGAAGGGGCGATCAGCGCGCGCGCGCCGGTGCCCCCGCTCGATGGCGCCGCCGTAGCGGCGGTGCTGGCCGGTTTTCGCGGCACGCGCCAGCAGGTCCCGCCGATGTACTCCGCGCTCAAGCGCGACGGGCAGCCCTTGTACCGCCTGGCGCGCAGCGGCGTGACGGTGGAGCGGGCAGCGCGCACGATCGAGCTGTGGCAGCTTGAGCTCATCGCGCTTAGCGGTGCGAGCCTTGAGCTTGAGACGCTGTGCTCCAAGGGCACCTACGTTCGCGTGCTGGCCGAGGAGCTTGCCGCCGCCCTCGGCACGCTAGGTCACGTCACGGCACTGCGGCGGCTGTATGTGGAGCCCTTCGAGCGCGAGCCGATGCATTCACTCGAGTCGCTCGCGCGCCTGCGCGCGCAGCAGCTGTGGCCGCAGCTGCTGGCACCCGACTGGCCGCTGGCGGACTTGCCGGCAGCGCATCTGACGGCCGCGCAAGCGCAGCGAGTACTCAGGGGCCAGCGCATCGCGCACCCGCTGAGCGCACCCGCGCCGCGCGTGCGCCTGTACGATGAACTGTCGCGATTTCTTGGCATCGGAGAAGCCGATGCTAGCGGCGCGATCCAGCCGCGGCGGCTGCTCGCTCTCGCCTCAGCTACGGACCGCCGTGGACGGTAAGCGAGGGGTCAAGCATGCGCAGCGCGTCACCCGCATAAGGCTGGCCGGTCTGATCGAGGCTCTGCTTGCTGTAGGTGCTGCCAAATCCCGCACATTCATTCGGGTTCACCGGCAGCCGCGTGGCCGTCGATCCGACGCATCCGACCGGTGTCGTGCCGCTCAGCGCTGCGCTGGGCTTCGCCGCAGGAGGAGGGCTGCTCGCGCACGCGCCGAGCGCCAGCGCAAGACAGAAGCCGATCAGCGATTTATTGAACATGGAGCTCACCTCGGGCCTATCGTAGGCCCCTCGCCCGAGCCTGTGCAAGCGCACATGCGCTTCTTTAGCTTGTCGCGAAGCTGTCGTGCCGGGTAGAATGCGCGGCTTACCAAAAGGGCTCTTAAGACAAGTAGTTAGGACTATCGGGCAATGACTCTAACCAGCGAGCAAAAAGGCGGGATCCTCGCGCAGTTCCGCCGCGGACCGGCCGATACCGGCTCTCCGGAAGTTCAGGTCGCACTGCTCTCCGAGCGCATCAACGGTCTGGGCGGACACTTCAGCACACACAAACGGGATCACGCCTCGCGCCGCGGGCTGGTGAAGCTCGTGAACCAGCGCCGCAAGCTCCTCGATTACCTCAGAGCCACGCAACCGCAGAAGTATCAGGAGCTCGTCGAGCGCCTGGGGCTTCGCCGCTGAAACTCTTGAGGCCGCGCACGGTGCGCGTGGCCTGGGTGTTTCTTGCCTGATCCATCTTTCAGATTGCGAGGATCCTCGTGAGCGTCGTCAGCAAGTCGTTTTCTTATGGGCCGCATACCGTAACGATCGAGAGCGGCGAGATCGCCCGCCAGGCCGAGGGCGCCGTGCGCGTCTCGATGGGCGAGACCGTGGTGCTCGTTACCGCCTGCGCCAAACAGGTCGCAACCCCCGGGCGGGATTTCCTGCCCCTGACCGTGAACTACGTGGAGAAGACCTACGCTGCCGGACGCATCCCGGGCGGCTTCTTCAAGCGCGAGGGACGCCCCACGGAGAAAGAGACGCTCACCTCGCGACTCATCGACCGGCCGGTCCGACCGCTGTTCCCGGACGGCTTCTACAACGACGTGCAGGTGGTCGCGACCGTGCTGTCGATGGATCCGGACATCGACGCCGACATTCCGGCGCTGCTCGGCGCCTCGGCGGCACTGACGCTGTCGGGCCTGCCATACAACGGACCGATCGGGGCTGCGCGCGTGGGCTGGCAGGACGGCCGCTACCTGCTCAATCCCACCGCCGCCCAGCTGGCGCAGTCGCAGCTGCATCTGGTCGTCGCCGGCACCGAGCACGCGGTGCTGATGGTGGAGTCTGAAGCCAAGGGTCTCTCGGAGGAGGTCATGCTGGGAGCCGTGGTATTCGGCCACGAGCAGATGCAGCTCGCCATCCGCGCCATCAAAGAGCTCGCCGCCGAAGTCGGCAAGCCGCGCTGGAACTGGCAGCCGGCGGCGGAGAACGCCGAGCTGACCAGCGCGGTGACGCTGCACGCGCAGGCCGCTCTCGCGCAGGCTTACAACATCACCGAAAAGCAGCAGCGCCATGCGCGCTTAAACGAGATCAAGACCCAGACGCTCGCCACGCTCACCGCTGGTGAGACGCCCAAGTGGAAGGCCGAGCAGGTCGACAGCGTGCTGTTCAAGCTCGAGAGCAACATCGTGCGCCAGCGCATCCTGAACGGCGAGGCGCGCATCGACGGGCGCGATACCAAGACCGTTCGCCCCATCACCGTGAAGGTCGGGGTGCTGCCGCGCACGCACGGTTCGGCGCTCTTTACGCGCGGGGAGACCCAGGCGCTGGTGGTGACGACCCTCGGCACGACCCGCGATGCACAGATCATCGACGCACTCGAAGGCGAGCGGCGCGAACCGTTCATGCTGCACTACAACTTCCCGCCGTTCTCGGTCGGCGAGACCGGCATGATGGGCTCGCCCAAGCGCCGCGAGATCGGCCACGGCAATCTGGCCCGGCGCGGCGTGGCGGCGGTCATGCCCGACATGGCCGCCTTCCCGTACGTCATTCGCGTGGTTTCGGAGATCCTCGAGTCGAACGGTTCAAGCTCGATGGCGAGCGTGTGCGGGACCTCGCTGTCGCTGATGGATGCCGGGGTTCCGATCAAGGCGCCGGTGGCCGGTGTGGCGATGGGTCTGGTGCTGGAGGGCAGCCGCTTCAAGGTGCTGACCGACATCCTCGGGGATGAGGATCACCTTGGCGACATGGACTTCAAGGTCGCCGGCACCAAGGATGGCATTACCGCGCTGCAGATGGACATCAAGGTCGAGGGCGTGACGCCCGAGATCATGCGCGTTGCGCTGGATCAGGCGCGCGCCGGCCGCCTGCACATTCTCGAGGAGATGAACAAGGTCATCCGCGCGCCGCGCGAGAAGATGTCCGAGTGGGCCCCCTCGATCATCACGATCAAGATCGACCCGGAGAAGATCCGCGACGTCATCGGCAAGGGCGGTGCGGTCATCCGTCAGATCACCGAGGAGACCGGTACCACCATCGACATCGAGAGCGACGGCACGGTGAAGATCGCCTCGGTGAGCGGACAGGCCGGGCGCGAGGCGCTGCGGCGCATCGAGCTGATTACCGCCGACGTCGAAGTGGGCCGTATCTACGAGGGCAAGGTCGCACGCCTGATGGACTTCGGCGCCTTCGTCACCATCCTGCCCGGCCGCGACGGCCTGGTGCACATCTCGCAGATCTCCAACGAGCGCGTCGAGCGCGTCAGCGACAAGCTCAAGGAGGGCGATGTGATTCGCGTGAAGGTGCTGGAAGTGGACCGTCAGGGCCGCATTCGCCTGTCGATGCGCGACGTCGAGGCCTGAAAGCCGCGGGCGCATCTATCCTGTGGGCGCCGCAGCTCGGGGGCGCCCGAAGGGTGCTCGAGGGCCCGCTCAGCTGTGCGGGCCGCCGATCACGTTCTGGCCGGTGAACAGTTTCAGGCTCTGCTCGAGGTAGTTGCCCATGACGCTTCGCACGCCGGTGCCGTAGGAACGGATCACCTGCGATAGGAAGTCGCGGCTCATCAGCGGCTCACACCCGTGCTCCTGCTCGGCGATCACCTGCAGCAGGATGGCCCTCGTAATGTCCCCCTGACTCTTCTTATCGATGACGACGAAGTCGATTCGTTCGATCACCAGCCGACGGATGTCGGCGAGGGTGATGTAGCGACTTTCAACCGTGTCGTATAACCGCCTGTTGGGATACTTCTTAATGGTGCGCGGTTCGCTCATCAGACGTCCTCACTATGGGTTATGCACCTTCCATAGTGCGACTGCCTTGAGCATATACCTTATTACAATGTCGCAGCGAACCCAACTCTGACTACACGCAGGCCCGCCAACCGTGCCGGCTGCCAGTGGCTTGAGGCCCACTGCAGCAGCGTTGCGGGTGGCTCCAGGGCGAGTGGGACGGGAGGATCCTGTTGCAGCAGAGTGAGCGCTTGGTGCAGCTGGCGGCCGGCCCGCAGGGGGTCCAGCGCCACGGAACGCCTTGATTTTGCGAGCTTTCCGCCGTCCGGCTCGACGATCATCGGCAGGTGCAGATAGGCCGGTGTTGGTAACCCGAGCGCACCCTGCAGGGCGATCTGCCAGGGCGTGCTGTCCAACAGGTCCGCCCCGCGCACCACGTCGGTGACCCCCTGCAGGGCATCATCCACCACCACCGCAAGTTGGTAGGCGAAGGCGCCGTCGCGGCGCCGGACGATCACATCGCCGCGCTCGCGCAGGCTGTGGCTGCAGTGGCCCTGAGCGCGATCCGCGAAGCCAACACAGGTGTCTGCCACGCGAAAGCGCGTGGCGGTGGGACCCTTGCGCGTGGGGCCGCCGCGGCAGGTGCCCGGGTAGCCGCCCTCGAGAGTGCGCTCGGAACGCGAGCAGCTGCACTGAAAGGTCAATCCGCGCGCGGTCAGCGAATCGAGCGCGCCGGCGTAGTGGGCGGTTCGCGCGCTCTGGTATTCGACCGGGCCGTCCCAGGTGAGGCCGAAGACCTCGAGCGTGCGCAGGATCTGCTCTGCGCACCCGCGGATCACGCGCGCACGGTCCAGATCCTCCATGCGCACCAGCCAGCGCCCCCCGCGGCTGCGGGCATCGGCAAAACTGCCGAGCGCGGCGATGAGGGAGCCCAGGTGCAACGATCCGGTGGGCGAGGGCGCGAAGCGCCCGATGTAGGGCGGCGGACGGGGTTCAGCGATACCGATCGTCGCGGTCGCCGTACTGACGCTCGCGGCGCTCGCGCCGCTCCTGCGCCTCGATGCTGAGCGTTGCCACCGGGCGAGCCTCGAGGCGTTTGATGCCGATCTCTTCGCCGGTTTCCAGGCAGTAGCCGTAGCTGCCGTCGTCGATGCGCTTGAGCGCATCGTCGATCTTGCGGATGAGCTTGCGTTCGCGATCGCGCGTGCGCAGCTCCAGGCTGAATTCCTCTTCCTGGGTCGCCCGATCGTTCGGATCCGGGAAGTTGGCCGCCTCATCCTTCATGTGCGAGACGGTGCGATCGACCTCGACCATGAGGTCGCGCTTCCAGCTGTTGAGAATGGTGCGGAAGTGCTCGAGCTGCTCCTTGCTCATGTACTGCTCGCCGCGCTTGACGATGTACGGCTGAACGTTGCGCGGGCCGGCCAGCAGACTCCCCGGCTCGAGCGTCTCGCCATCGTCTGCGTCGGCACTGGGGGCGGGGTGTGCGGCACGCGAGGTCGCAACCGCAACCACGGGCGCGGCAGGGACCGCCGGGGCCACGCCGGCGCGCAGCGGCTTCTTGGGCTCCACGGCCGCTTCGGTCAGCGCGGGCGGATGCATCGGTGGCTTGCGCGGCGGGGCCACCATCTTGCGGGCGTGCAGCGCGGCCGGCCGGGCGCGCGCCGCGTCGGGCTTACGCGCGACCGCCTTTCTGACGGCAGACCGGCTCACCGGCTTCTTGCCCTTCGCGGACTTCGGCACAGGTCGTTTGGCCGCCATCAATAACTCCTGAAACAGCGTCTGCCCCGTTGAAGAACGCGCGATTATACCGGCCGACCCCCGCCTGTACAGGTGTTCCCAAAAGGCACCCCCACGGAGGGCTTGCGCCGCGGTGCAGAAGGCGCCCTTAACGCCCCGGCTGGCCGGCTAGGGCAAGCTGACCGGCGCGCACGGCTGCCAGTCGCCTTGTCGTCGCTCGGCGACAACGGTGGTGTAGATTCCGCCGCGCACATTGAAGCGCGCGGTGAGGCGCAGGAAACGCGCGTGCAGCGCGGCCTCCAGATCATCGGCAATCTCGTTGGTGACGGCCTCGTGAAACACGCCGCGATCGCGAAACGACCAGATGTAAAGCTTCAGGGACTTTAGCTCCACGCACAATCGATCGGGGACGTACTCCAGATCGAGCGTTGCAAAGTCCGGCTGACCGGTGCGCGGGCACAGGCAGGTGAACTCCGGGATCTGCATGCGGATCGTGTAGTCGCGATCGGGCTGCGGATTGGGGAAGCTCTCGAGTTCCTTGGTGGGCGTCTGCGGCATATTGCTCTACACTACACGAACAGCGGCAACGCTTAGGATCGCGACGGAAGAAATCAACGATGCGGCTGACCAAGATCAAGCTTGCCGGCTTTAAATCCTTCGTCGATCCGACCCAAATCAACCTCCCCAGCAATCTCACCGGTGTCGTAGGCCCGAACGGCTGCGGCAAGTCGAACGTCATCGACGCGGTGCGCTGGGTCATGGGTGAGCTTTCCGCCAAGACCCTGCGCGGCGACAACATGACCGACGTGGTGTTCAACGGCTCGGCAGCCAGAAAGCCGGTCGGAAGCGCCTCCGTTGAGCTGATCTTCGATAACGGTGATGGCAAGATCGGCGGCGCCTACGCGAGCTACAGCGAAGTCTCGCTGCGCCGCCAGGTGGGACGCGACGGCAGCTCGATCTACCTCATCAACGGTACGCGCTGCCGGCGCAAGGACATCACCAACCTGTTTCTCGGCACCGGGCTTGGCTCGCG
>Ga0209420_1001435_pt1 | contig 11278 bp, 12 predicted proteins | sample BlaSpr_A8_OM1_O1_FD_187972 | JGI IMG/M metagenome (GOLD analysis project Ga0209420, IMG submission 187972) | Forest soil microbial communities from Thunder Bay, Ontario, Canada - Black Spruce, Ontario site 2_A8_OM1_O1 (SPAdes) (version 2) | ecosystem: Environmental > Terrestrial > Soil > Boreal...
AGCTCTTTGAGCAGGCTGTGAAACTCCATATCCTTATAGATGGATTTCAGCAGCCCCTCATCGCACGGGCGCGCCTGCACCGCTTCCAGGGAAAACTCGATGGGCACGCCGGTCTCAATAGTCGCGAGGCGTTTGCTCATGCGGATGCGCTCCACATTGTTCTGCAGACTCTCGCGGTACATCTTGCGCTCCACCTCGCCGGCGCGCATCGCCATCGAGGCCTGACGCAGGAAGCGCCTGGCGCCGTCGTACAGCAGCACCACCAGCTGGCCTGGGGTCGCCGCCAGCACCTCGCCTCTGCGGTATGCCAGCTGCGATGCCGTGGCCACGTTGCTCATCTCAACCTCTTGATCGTCAGCAGACGGCCAAAGTTGAGCGCTGACACCTTCCTAACTGCTAGAGCTGGTGAACGATTCCTCCTGCTGGATCAGCGCTTGGGTCTGAGCGGTGTTCTGGGCGATCACGGCTTCCAGCTTGGCGTAGGTCTGCTGGAGCGCTTTTTCGCGCAGAGCCAGCATTTCGTTCATGCTGGTGATCTGTTCGCCCAACTGGGCGATCTGGCTGGTATCGCTGGTGATCCTCGATTCCAGCGAGCCGCCCGGCCCGGCCACTGTATTAACGGTGCTCTGGAAGCTTTTGGACCATTCCTCGACCATCTTCTGCACGCCCGCCGGGTTCGACGCGACGGCTTCTGCCAGCTTGGCCGGGTCCAGCGTGAGCAGTCCTTCGATGGAGGACTGCGTGGCGGTGCCGCCCGTGGGCGCGCCCGTGCTGACGCCGATGTCGGCGAGGCTCGCCATTTCCGTGGGCAGGCCGGCGACCGGTTCATACATCGCCTGGCGCATCTCATCGACGATTGACGACACTTCGAAGTCGCCGAACAGGGTGCCCGTGCCGAATTCCGCCGCCGTCGAGGGTTTCGTGAGCGGCTTGGTGGTCAGCTGCTTGTGCACCGCTTCGAGCGTGGAGTTGTACAGCTTGATAAACGACTGCACCTGCGTTTCCAACGCTTTGGCGCTGGGGCCGGGTGGCGCCACATCGATCGTCACCGGCCCGGTCGTCGCGCTGGTCAGCCCGCTGAGCGTCAGCGTCACGCCGGCGATCGCGTCGGTGACCGTGTTGGATGCGGACGTCCCGGCAACGCCGTCGACCTTGAATTCGGCGTCCTTGCCTTCCCTGGCCAGTTCGGCCTTTTCGCTGAGCACACCTTCCGCGCCGGTCACTTTGATGAATTCCGCGCCGCTGCCGGTCGCGCGGTCAGACAGGACAACCGTGCCGCCTTCCAGCACCGCAGCAAACACCGTCGAGCCCGAGCTCGCGTTGATCGAGTCGGCGAATTCCTTGGCGGTCTCGCCCGCCTTGACGGCGACTTCGTTGCCGTCAACGGTCAACTTGGTTTCGCTCGCCGGGCTCGTGTAGGTGAAGCCGCGCTGGGCAGAGGTCGCCAGCTGCGTCACTTCCACCTCGTGCCCGCCCACGACCGCCCCCACGCTCGCCGCCGCGCCGACCACCGCCGAGTTGCTGGAGGTGACCGACTGGGTGGATTCAAAGGCTGAGGGCAGACTGAATTCAGACGCGCTCAGCGCCACCTGCGAAAGCAGGCTCTGGATGCTCTGCAGCTGGGTCTGATCGCCCTGCAGCTTCTCCTGCTGGTCGGTCATGTGCGTTACGGGCTCGCGTTCCACCCCCATCAGCGCAGACACGATCGCGCTCGTGTCCAGCCCGGACGCCAGGCCCGTGATCGACAGGGGCGAGCTCCCCGAGCCAGACGAGCCGGGGAGCGAGCTGAGTGAGATCCCGGAGGTGGACATCTCAGCGCCTAGTCCAGCGGCCTTCCCGCGGCGAGCTCGAACGCCTCTGTCAAGGTCAGCGACCTCACCGAGCCGTCGCGGTCATGGATCTCGACCTGCGTGCGCCCGCCCGGCCCGGCGGGCAGGAAGCGCACGCGCTGGCCGGCGGCGCGCATGCGCCGCTCAATCGCGGCGGCGGCGGCGACCTGCTCGAGCACTTCCCGGGACGGCCCGACGCGGACCACCGCGATCGAGAGCGCCCGTCCGTCTGCGTTCAGCTGGGTGAGAAGGTCATCGACGTCGTCCGCAACGGGCGTTGCACAGTCGGCGCAGCGTGGGCCCGAAGGGCCCTGTATAGGCAAAATCGGCGAGCTCATATGTGCGTTTTCTCCCTGAAAACGTGTGACGCGGTCCACTCCATGGGCCGCCTCGCGCTTGGTTACGCTCATTGTGATCGACGCCCTCCACGGAAACTTGAGGATGTATATGCGATTTCCTCCAATTGACAGGCCAGGTGCGGGGCCGCAACCGCAACAGCCGTACAGGCCTGGGAAAGCGGAGGGCCATGTCCTGATGTCCTGTCCAGGTCATCGACCGCGCCCGCGGATATCTGAGCGGGTCTGAGCGGTTTTGGCAGGGAATGTCCCTGTTGCGATGAATCTAGCGAGGCAGAATGCAAGCGATCACAAAGCGCGCAGCGCCGCCCACGGCCGCCGAGGTGCTGGCCGTGTGGCAGAGCTACCGGCGCACGCGCGACAGCGAGGTGCGCGACCGGCTGATCTTCATGTTCACGCCGATGGTCCGCTACATCGTCTACCGCAAGGTCCGCGAAGTGCCGCCGCAATGCGAGGTCGAGGATTTCCTGTCATGCGGCCTGGAGGCGCTGATCCAGTCGATCGAGCGCTATGACCCCGACAAGGGCGCCACGCTGGAGCAGTACGCCTGGACGCGCATCCACGGCGCCGTGCTCGACGAGCTGCGCCGCCACGACTGGGCGCCGCGCTCGCTGCGCCGCGACGAGCGAGCCATCAACCAGGCGCGCGAGCGCTTCCTCGCGCTGCACGAACGCCGGCCCAGCCACGACGAGCTCGCCGCGCAGGTCGGCATGACGCCGCGCGAGTTGACCAGACGGCTCGACCAGGTCGCGCTGGCCGAGGTCGGCTCGCTCAATCGCGTGGTGCGCTGCGACCAGAGCGCCACCGTCGAGCGCATCGACACGCTGCAGAGCTCAGACGCCGAGTGCGATCCGCTCGCCAGCGCCGAGCGTCGCGAAGCCAAGGCGCGCTTTCGCACGGCCTTCGCGCGGCTGACCAAGCAGGAGCGCGAAGTGGCCGTCCTGCTCTACGCCGAGGACTGGACGCTACGCGACATCGGCGCGCGGCTGGGCGTGTCCGAGAGCCGCGTCTCGCAGATCCACACGCAGCTGCGCCGGCGCCTGTACGAGCAGCTGTCGGGCGAGCTGCCGCTGTTCGCCGCCGTCGGCTGAGCGGAGCGGAGCGGAGGAGATATGTTGCTCTGCGCACTCTGTATAACCATGGTCGTACAGAAGCCGCCGCGCGACTAAAGAATCCGCGTAACCGGCCGACCACCCGGACCAATGGATCTCGGCCTGGACATTGCTGCATCGGGGATGGTCGCCCAGCAGGTCCGCCAGGACCAGCTCGCCAACAACCTCGCCAACGCCTCCACGCCCGGCTACAAGCCCGACTCCACGCCCCAGCACAGCTTCGGCTCGGTGCTGATGGCCAACACTCAGGGTACAGCCGCGGTCGGCTCCGTCGACGAGGGCGTCGCCCTCGGCAAGGCCTACACCAACATGACCCCCGGCGCGATCCAGGAAACCGGCGAACCGCTCGACTTCGCGATCGGCGGGAGCGGCTTCTTCGCCGTGCAGACCGCCCAGGGCGTGCGCTACACGCGCGACGGGCAGTTCGAGAACTCGGCAGCCGGCGTGCTGACCGACGCCAACGGCAACCAGGTCCTCGGACAAGGCGGCGCGCAGATCAAAGTCGGCGCCGGCGGCAAGGTGCCCGCGAGCGCTTTGGGCATCTTCGAAGTGCCGGGCGCGGCCAAGCAGGGCGAAAACCTTTACACGGGCGCCGCCGCAGGCAAAGCCACCGGCACCGTGCGCCAGGGAGCCCTGGAGGGCTCCGGCGTCAACGCCGCCAAGGTGATGGTCGAAATGATCGACTCGCTGCGCAACTTCCAGTCAGGCCAGCAGTCCATCCAGGCGATCGGCCAGACCCTGCAGGAGGCCGCGTCGCAGGTCGGCTCGCTCACCGGCAGCTGAGCGGTACTGACCGGCGCTCAAGTCCGCCCCGCCGCGGCCGATCACCCTGAAGAAGACATCGGCCTCGGGCTTGGACCGCCACGCGGAAAGCCCCAGGACCGGCAACGACCACGAACAAGGGCAGGCTCATGCTCGAAGGTCTCTATTCCGCGGCAGCAGGCATGTCAGCACAGCAGGAACAGCTGGACGCGATCGGCAACGATCTCGCCAACGAGTCCACCACCGGCTACAAGGCCGAGCGCGTCGCCTTCAGCGACCTGCTCTACAACAACGTCAACATGGCCGGCAGCGCCTCCAGCGACGGCGCCGGCGCCGAGGCCCAGGTGATCGGCCACAGCCAGCAGCAGGGCTCGATCAAGGAAACCGGAGATCCCATGGACCTCGCCATCGAAGGCGAAGGCTACTTTCAGGTCACACGCAACGGCCAGCCCGCGCTCACCCGCGACGGCAACTTCAGCGTCGACGCAAATGGCACGATCGTCGACTCCGAAGGCGACCCGCTCGCGCCGCCCATCAAGCTGCCCGCCCAGACCAAGCCCAGCGAAGTGAGCATCGCGCCCGACGGCACCGTCACCGCCGCCAAGAAGGCGCTCGGGCAGATCAAGCTCGTCACCGTCGCCTCGCCCGAACAGTTGCTGTCCAACGGCAGCGGAGCGTTCACGCCGACCGCCGCCAGCGGCGCGATCAAACCCGCCGGCACGGGCAAGATCCACCAGGGCGCGCTCGAGCAGAGCAACGTCGACATGGCCAAGGAGATGGCGCTGATGGTCAGCACCCAGCGCGCCTTTCAGATGGGCAGCACCGCCATCCAGACCGAGAGCCAGATGATGTCCATCGCCAACCAGCTGCGTCCCACCGCATGACGGTCGCAGGCGCCAGCGGCTCCGTCGGCCTGCCCGCCGTCAACCAGGCGCTCGAGCCCGACTGGGTGCGCCATGGATCTGCCTCCACGCAGAAGGACTACGAGACCGCGCTGGCCTTCGAACAGACGCTCGTCGAACAGCTGTCCCAGTCGCTCACCGCAAGCAGCGGCCTCGAAGGCGAATCCTCCCAGGAAGGCGAAGCGGGCGGCGAAAGCGGCTCGTCGTCCTTTGGCGGTGGCGACAGCCAGCTGTCTTCGCTGCTGCCCCAGGCGCTGACCGGCGGTGTCATGCACGCCGGCGGGCTCGGGCTCGCCGCCCAGCTCACGCAAGAGCTCGCCGGCACTCAGGGCGCCCAGCAGGCCCGCGCAGCCGGAGGGACCGCGCCCGTCGCAAGCGCCAGCGCAACCGCCGCGGGCCAAGCTGCCGCCGCGCCCGCCGGCGCCGGCGGAGGGACCGCCGCATGAGCGCCGCCACGCTCACACACGACCGATCTCGCCACGACCGGCTGCTGGCCCAAGACGTGCTCGCGCATCTCGACGCGCAGATCGAGTCAGCCAGATCTCTGCTGGAGCTGGTGCTCGAGCAGGGAGCCGCCATCCGCGCCCGCGACGTGCAGACGGTCGTGCGCCTCGCCGGCATCCTGCGCGGCGAGATGGGTCGCAGGCAGATGCTCGAGGAGGAGCGCTCGCGCCTGCTCGCCCGCAGCGGCGAGCGGCTGAGAGTGGCCGCGCACGACGTCACGCTGGCGCTGCTGACCACGATCATGGACACGCCCGGCGCCCAGCGCGCCACCGCCCGCAGCGCCGAGCTGCGCGGCCTGCTGCACGAGCTCCAGCGCGAGCACCACACCAACCGCGCGATCATGCAGATCGAGCTCGGCTTCCTGGACCACCTGATGGGGATGCTCTCGCTCGACGGCGTCAGCGGCTATGACACGCACGGATCGTCCAAGTCGATCACGCGGGCGCGCTCGCACAGCGGCGGCAGCCTGCACGTCCTGGACCTACAGGCCTAGCGCCATGTCCATCCCCACCCTCCAAGGACTGCAGACAGCGCTCAGCGGGCTGCTCGCCGAGCAGCAGGCGCTCGACGTCACCGGCTCGAACATCACCAACTCAGACACCGAAGGCTACACGCGCGAGACCGCCGATCTGCAGACCAACCTGCCGATCACGATCCCCGCCACCAACTCGATCACCGGCCGCGGCGCGCAGCTGGGCACCGGCGTCAGCGTCGGCAACATCGCCCGCGTCCGCAACAGCTACCTCGACGCCCAGTACCGCACCCAGAACAGCGCGCTGAGCAACGCCAGCACGCAGGCAGAAGTGCTGTCCCAGGCCCAGACCGCGTTCAACGAACCGTCCAGCGCGGGGATCGCCAGCCAGCTGTCCACGTTCTGGAGCGCCTGGACAAGCCTCGCCGACTCGCCCACCAGCGAAGCTGGCCAAGCTGCCAAAGACGCCGTCGTCGCCGACGGGAAACAGCTGGCCACCACCTTCAACCAGCTCAGCGCGCAGCTGTCCACCATCGCCAGCCAGGCCAAAGAACAGTTCACCTCGCTGACCGGACACGGCGGAGAAGTCGAAGACTACGCCAACCAGATCGCCCAGCTCAACCACCAGATCAAGCTCGCCGAAGAGGCCGGCCAGCAACCCAACAACATGCTCGACCGCCGCGACCTGCTGCTGGACAAGCTCTCCAGCCTGGCCAACATCACCGTCGCCGAACAGCCCGACCACACCGACACGGTCACCTTCGGCGACGCCGCCAAACCCCTGGTCGAAGGCTCCACCGTCAACTGGCCCCAGGCGCTCACCGAAAAAGCCGGAGGCCAGCTCGGCGCGCTGCTCGGCCTGACCGGGCCAAAAGGAGCGCTCACCGCCATCCAGACCAGCCTCGACGGCGTGGCCGAAACACTGGCCACCACAGTCAACGAACACCTGTCCAAACCGTTCTTCTCGGGCAATACCGCAGCCACGCTGGCCGTCGCCGTGACCTCCAAAGAAGTCAGCGCGTCCACCGGAGAAGCCGAAGGCGGCAACGAAGCAGCGCTCAACATCGCCGCCCTGCGCGGCGGCGCCGCCGAACAGGACTACGCGGGACTGATCGGGCAGGTCGGCAGCGAAGTGCGCAGCGCCAAGGACGACGAGACCAACCTGCAGACCACGGTCACCGCCATCAACGACCAGCGCCAGGCCGTCTCAGGCGTATCGCTCGATGAAGAAATGACAAGCCTGATCACCTTCCAGCGCGGCTATCAGGCCTCCGCGCGCACGCTCACCGCCATGGACCAGATGCTCGAAACGCTGATCGAGCACACCGGGACGGCAGGGCTGTAGCGATGACCGACCGCATCACCCACGAGATGGTCACCTCCTCGCTGCTCAGCAACCTCAACACCTCGCTGGCGTCGCTCGAGCGCACCGGCGAGGAACTGTCATCTGGCAGGACCATCCTCGAACCCTCCGACAACCCCTATGGCGCCGGCCAGATCATCGACCTGCAAAGCCAGCTCGACGGTCTGACCTCCTACGCCTCCGCCACACAGGACGGGATCTCCTGGACCAACACCGCCTCCAGCGCGCTGTCGAGCATCAACAACGTCGTCGCGCGCGTGCGCGAACTGCTCGTGCAGGCCGCCAACGGGACCAACAACCAGGGCGACCTCAACACCGTCGCCCAGGAGGTCGAACAGCTGACCGAAAGCGTCAAGCAGGACGCCAACACGCAGTACGCCGGCCAATACGTCTTCTCGGGCACCGCCACCACCACCGCCCCCTACCAACCAGGCGCAAACGACGAATACCAGGCCAACAACGAAACCGTCAGCCGCGCCATCGGGCCGGGCGCCACGGTCACCGTCAGCAGCGCCATCTCCACGTTGCTGGGCAATGGCGAAGCCTCCGGCGACGGCAAGCTGCTCGACACGCTGCGCACGATCGTCAAGAACCTCAGGGGAGGGACCGCAGAAGATCGCGAAGCGCTCGGCACCACCGACCTGACCAACATCGACAACAACACCGAAACGCTACGCCAGCTGCAGGCGGTCGCCGGGAGCGTCACCGACCAGCTGCAGACCGCCCTCGCGCGCAACGAAGACATGCAGACCTCCATCTCCGAGAGCCTGTCCAACACCCAAGACACCAACATGGCCGAAGTGTCCGTCGCATACTCCACCGAGCAGGCTGCCTACCAGGCCGCGCTGCGCGCCAGCGCAACCATCGTCCAAGAATCCCTACTCAACTTCCTGCAGTAGAGACACACGTCAAGGAGCGCCATCATGCCCGTCACATTCCACAGCGTCCGCTTCGGGACCGTCGAGATCCAGCCCCAAGACGTGATCGAGTTCCCCTTCGGGCTGATCGGCCTCGGCGGCCTGCGCTACGCGCTGATCGACCGCAACCCCGGCACCGGCTTTCTCTGGCTGCACTCCGTCGACGACCCCGCGCTGGCCCTGCCCGTCGTCAGCCCCCACCTGTTCTTCTCAGACTTTCGCCTCGACATCGCCGCCGAGGACCGCGAGCGCTGCGGCCTCGACGACCAGTCGCCGGTCGCGCTCTATGTGACGGTTCGCGCCACCCCAAACCCGCTCGACATAACCGCCAACCTGCGCGCCCCGCTGGTCATCTGCCAGGGCCGCGGATACCAGGTGATCAACACCAACGAGGACGCACCGCTGCAGGCGCCGCTGTTCGCGCTGCCCACGCAGCACCAGATTGCTTCATAATCGGCAGCGATGCTGATCCTGACGCGTCGTCCTGGAGAGCGCGTCGTCATCGGCGACGAGGTGCTCGTGACCGTCATGAGCGTCAGCGGCCACACGGTGCGCCTCGGCATCGCCGCCCCCCAGGGCGTGCCCATCTATCGCGAGGAGATCTGGCTGGCGGTCAAGGAGGAGAACCGCGCCGCCGCCGCCGCCTCCACCGACGCGCTGCCCTCCACGCCGCCGGGCGCGCCCGGCGCCCAAAATCCGCCTGGCGCCGACGCCGGCCCCGTGCCCGCCGCCGAGGAGGCAGGGTCCGGCGCAGCGGAGTAGTCTGGCCGTCTGGCCAGGACTGGCCTGGCCGCCGCGCAGACCACGAGGAAGGGAGGCGGGTATGCCGTCCATGCCAACCAGGTCGTCCGCCAGGGCGCTCCGCGGCGCCGCCGCCGCCGCGCTCGCCCTCGCCGCCACGTGCGTCGCCACCAGTAGCGCGGTGGCCTCGGGGCAGGTCGAGATCGTCAGCCAAGCCGGCCCGCCCGCCGGGCACATACCCGCCAACACCCACTACTTCACCACGATCCAGGCCGCCGTCGACGCCACCACGCCCGGCGACTGGGTTCTGATCGAGCCAGGCGTCTACGACGAAGAAGTCAAGGTGGCGCCCGAACACGGGGGCATCTGGATCCGGGGCATGAACCGCAACACGGTGCTGATCGACGGCAACCACGAACCGTGCAAACACTCGCCCTGCCCGGAAGGCGCCAACGGCATCGAAGTCGTCAAGGCGAGCGACGTGTGGATCGAAAACCTCACCGTCGCAAACTTCGACCGCGCGACGATCAATGGCGAAGGCGGCAACGAGATCTGGTGGAACGGCGGCGCCGAATCCCACAAAATCGGCGCATACGGCTGGTACGGGCGCTACCTGACCGCCTACGACACGGGCTTCAACGGCAGCTACGGGATCTTCACCAACAACGAGGACGGCGGCTTGTGGGAAAAGATCTACGCGTCCGGGTTCAACGACTCCGGCATCTACATCGGCGCCTGCCAGGAATGCAAAGCCCGCGTCACCGAAGCCGTGATGGAAAACAACGCGCTCGGCTACTCGGGCTCCAACGCCGGCGGCGATCTCGTCATCGAAAAGTCCAAGTTCGTGCACAACACCGACGGCATCGCGCCCAACTCCGAAAACCCCGGCGACGGGCCGCCGCCGCAAGACGGGCAGTGTCACCGCCTCAACATCGAAGACCCCAACCCCACGCCGCGCATCTACACGACAAGGATCAAACGCTGCACGATCATCCGCGACAACGTGATCAGCGAAAACAACAACCTCACGGTGCCCGCCAACACGTCCGCCGCCGCCGCGCCGTGGGGTACCGGCGTCGAGCTTCCCGGCGACTACGCCGACATGATCGAAGACAACCAGATCGAGGACAACCCCAGCGACGGCGTGCTCGCGTTCGAGTACCCCAACCCGTTCCCACCCGTCGCCGACACGATCGACTTCCAGCTCGCCGGCAACGAGATCGCCGACAACACGTTCTCCGGAAACGGCTACGGCGGCGGCGCCTTCGCCGGCGACGTGATGATGGAGGGCGGCATCTTCGGGACCCGCACCTCGACCAACAACTGCCTCACCGGCAACAGCTTCGCCGACGCCACCTACCCGGCCGACATCGAAGGCACGTGGGGCTGCCAGAACGCGACCACACCGAACCCCAACACCGGCTACGAACACCCGCTGGCGACGCTCCTGTATCTGCTGGGGCTGCAGTACGTCTCAGAACACCGCCAAGAAATCGCCGAAGTCAAAGGGCAGCCGGTGCCGCCGGCGCAGGAAACGATGCCCAACCCGTGCTTGGGCGTCCCGCGCAACCCGCTCTGCCCCTAACAGACGAGCGTGCGAAAGCGCTCGCCACGCTCCTCGAAGTCGAGGTAATGGTCGAAGCTGGGGGCTGCGGGGGATAGGAGGACCACGCCGCCCGCATGTGCCAGGCCGCCCGCGATCTTGACCGCGTCGCGCAGATCGGCTGCTTCCAGAGCGCGCGCCGCCGACACGCCGGCCTCTCGCGCCGCCGCCAACAGACGCGGGCCGGTCGTGGGGATCGCGATGACGCTCGCCCCGCTCGCCCACAGCGCTCGCGCGAGGCCCACGTAGTCCTGGCCCCTGTCCTGGCCCCCCGCGATCAGCACCACCTCGCGACCGGGGAAGCTTTCGAGCGCCGCTATTGCCGACTCGGGCGTGGTCGAGATGCTGTCATTGACCCACAGCACGCCGGCGCGCTCGCACACAGGCTCCAGGCGGTGGGCCAGCGCGCGAAAGCCCGCCAGCGCCTCGCCCAGCGGCGGCACCGGCACGTCGAACGCCTGCAGCGCGGCCAGCGCAGCGCACAGGTTCAGCGCGTTGTGCTCGCCGCGCAACGGCAGCTCGTCGCTCGCCAGGCGCAGCTCGCCCGCAAACGCAATCCCCGCCGCCGTCACGTCCCAGCCGTCCGGCTGGCCGTAGCCGAGCACCGGCACGTCGAGCTCGAGCGCCGCCAGCCGCTCGTCGCGCGCGTTCAGCACAGCCGCGCGCACGCCCCGCAGGCCCAGCAGACGCAGCTTGTCCGCACGGTAAGCCTCCTCC
>Ga0209420_1001436_pt1 | contig 11275 bp, 10 predicted proteins | sample BlaSpr_A8_OM1_O1_FD_187972 | JGI IMG/M metagenome (GOLD analysis project Ga0209420, IMG submission 187972) | Forest soil microbial communities from Thunder Bay, Ontario, Canada - Black Spruce, Ontario site 2_A8_OM1_O1 (SPAdes) (version 2) | ecosystem: Environmental > Terrestrial > Soil > Boreal...
CAACGAATTCCTGGCCGACAAACGCGACTACCTGGTCGTCGCCGAGTCAGGCGACATGCTGTTCGGCGGCCTCGACATTCGGGTGCCGCACAACAACGCCTATTTCGCGCAGGGATTTTACGCCTCGATGGGCTTTGCGGTGCCGGCCGCGCTCGGCGCGCAGATCGGCAGCGGTCTGCGGCCGCTGGTGATGTGCGGCGACGGCGGCTTTCAGATGACCGGACCGGAAATTTCGCAGGCGCCCGCCAAAGGCGTCAATCCGATCGTCGTCGTGATCAACAACGGCGGATGGGGCATCTTCCGGCCGATTGCCGAGCGCCGCGACCTGCTCGACATCCCGTCGTGGCCGTACGCGCAACTCGCGCGCGATTGGGGCGGCGAAGGCTTCGAGGCGACCACCGTCGAGCAGTTGCGCGACGCGCTCCGCGCCGCCCACGACTGCAAATCGTTCGCGATAATCGATGTGCGCGTCGAACGCGACGACCTATCGCCGGTGACGGTGAAATATATCAAGGCGGCGGCGAAGCGATCGCAAGCGCCGGCCGAACATGCGGCGCGCGGGAACTCGCGCGCATGAATGATTCAGCAAAGCTCGACGCTCTCGAGGCGTATCAGCGCGCGTATCGCGACTTCCGCTGGGAGACGCCCGAGCATTTCAACTTCGCGGACGTAATCGACAAATTCGCGGAAGACCCGCGGCGTGTCGCAATCCTGTGGGAAGACAGCGAGGGCAAGCGCGCGCGCCTGACCTTCGCGGACATCGCCGTCCAATCGAAACGCATTGCCAACGTCCTCGCCGGCCACGGAATCAGGCGCGGCGACGCGGTCATGTTGGTGCTGCCGCGAATCACGCTGTGGCAGGCGGCGTATATTGGCGCGCTCAGGCTTGGCGCAATCGTCATCCCGTGCACCTCGATGCTGCGGGAGAAGGATTTGATCTATCGCGCGAACCATTCGGGCGCACGCGCGATTATCGCCTGCGTCGAGAATGCCTCGATGATCGCGGACCTGCGCAAGGAATGCCCCGGCGTCGCGCAGTACTTCATTTGCGGCGCCACCCGCACCGGATGGATCAGCTTGCAGGAGTACATGGGTCACGCGACGCCCGCGTTCAAGTCCGCCAATACCAAATCGTCCGAACCGGCGATTTGCTACTACACTTCCGGCACGACCCGCGAGCCGAAGGCGGTACTGCATAGTCACTCCTATACTTACAGTCACAAATTCACCGGGCTTAACTGGCTGGACTTGCGTCCCGGCGACATCCATTGGACAACCTCGGACACCGGATGGGCCAAGGCGGCGTACGGCGTGCTGTTCGGACCGTGGATGAACGGCGTGACGACCTTTATGTACAACGGCCGCTTCGACGCGGCCAGGGAACTCGACTTGCTCGCGCGCTACCGCATTACTACTTTCTGCGCGCCACCGACTGAGTATCGAATACTCATTAAGGAGAAACTCGGCGATTACTCATTCCCCGCACTGAGGCATTGCACCGGAGCAGGCGAGCCGCTGAATCCCGAAGTGATCGAAGTCTGGCGACAGCATCTCGGCCTCACGATTCACGACGGCTACGGACAGACCGAAACCACCATCCTCGCCGCCAACATGCCCGCGATGCCGGTGAAGCCCGGCTCGATGGGTCTACCGTTCCCCGGCCACGACGTCCGCGTCATCAACAACGAGCTCGCCGAGGCGGGGATCGACGAGGTCGGCGAAATCGGCGTGCGCGTAACTCCCGAGCGCCCGCCCTCGCTGTTCCTGGAATATTGGAAAAACGCCGAAGAAACCGCCAGCGTGTTTCGCGGCGAATGGTACCTGACCGGCGACCAGGCGACTCGCGACGCCGACGGCTACCTGTGGTTCGTCGGCCGCGCCGACGACGTGATAATTTCCGCCGGCTACCGAATCGGCCCGTTCGAAGTAGAAAGCGCGCTGCTTGAACATCCCGCGGTAATGGAGTCCGCCGTGGTGGCATCGCCGGACGCGGATCGCGGATCGATCGTGAAAGCGTTCATAAAACTTCGTCCCGGCGCCGAACCTAACGACCGCCTCATCACCGAGCTCCAGGAATACTGCAAGCGGATCACCGCCCCCTACAAATACCCGCGCGAAATAGAATTTGTCGGCGAGCTGCCAAAGACAGTCAGCGGAAAAATCCGCCGCGTCGAATTGCGCCAACAGGAACAATCGCGCAAGCGGCCCCCGCTCTAGGCAGAACCTTTCGCGACCACTCAGCCGCCGATACCCAGCGCGTCCGCAATCCGGGTATATCGTTCAGTCCAGTCGCGCAGCGTTCCCATCTTGGACGCGACTTCAGCCTCGTGCCGCTGGAGATACTCCCAGATGATCAGCCGGTCGAGCAGCATGTAGAGCGAGAAGCGTTCGCGGAAACCGGACCGGGGCGCGCGGATTTGCAGGAACGTCGTCAGGAACTCACGCGCCAACTCGGGATCTTCATCGAAATATTCGGCCGTGATTCGCGACAGATCGGTCTCGCCATCGCCGAAATAGCATCCCATGAAGTCGAACGCCCCGCTGACCTGCCATCCATCAAAGGTTCGACTCACTACTACATTGCCTTCCTTGTAGTCCTCCATCGTGAAGCACGGAGTGAAGGGAACTGCCAGCGCAGCCTGTACGCGTTCGATCAAACCTTCCGCCCACTCGACATCGGCCCCAGTCGTGCGATCGCTCGCCGTACGCGCTCGCTCAAGAATGCGGCGGATGCGCGCGGTGACAAGCTCTCGATGCGACGGCGGCTGAATGATTTCGCCGTAGCCGCTATTGAACGGCCACTCGGCGTGATCCTTGACCGGCACCGGTCTGACGACATCCCGGTCGGGATCGTAGCGCGCGCAATGAGGCATCGTGACCTGCTGCATCGCGATCAGGGTTTGCGCCATCGCCCGGGCGATCGCGTGCAGGTCGGCAGTGCTCAGGTCGCGCCGCACCTTGCGATCCGTGACCTGCAGACCCGGCATCCGCGGCATGATCACGTAACTCCAGGGGAAAAAGTTGCACGAATCGTCAATCTGATACGGCCATGGCACCGGCACGCTCGTCCGTTCGTGGAGGATGCGCGTGAAGAAGCGCTCGGTCGGAAACTGGGTGGGACCATGTGGTGATCCGCGAAATACGAACTCGCCGACGCTCGAGCTGACGAACAAGTTCTGCCCGAAGAGTCCGAAGGGCACGGGCTCGACCGTCAGCAAATCGCCTAGCTCGAACCGGGCCAGTGCGCGGGTGAGCTGGTCGTGACTGATCGGCCCGAGCCGTTTGGAAGTTTCGTAAATTCGCTGCGCCATCGATGAGACGGCCTTTACTCTATTTTTGAAATCGAGTCACTTTTGCCCTGCTGCGTCGACCTAACTTATGATTAACACGCGGAGACAACTTCCCCGCCAAAGGAATTGAGGATGCCTATGAACAGAATCAAATTTCTCGCGATCCTTGCAGTGGCTGGCGTCTGCTTCGCGTTGACGGCTCCTAAAGCAGGGGCTCAGGTCACCATAAACATCGGCCCGGCGCCAGAATGTCCCTACGGTTACTATGACTACCCGCCTTATGGTTGTGCTCCTTACGGCTACTACGGCCCGGAGTGGTTTACAGGTGGCGTGTTCGTTGGCGCAGGCCCTTGGTATCACGGCCCGGAGCATTTCCAGGGCCACGTAGATACTCACTACGATGTTCAGCACGGCTACAAAGGTCCAGTTCCAAAGGTTGGCGAAAAACCTGAGCCGTCGAAGCATCCCGAGCAGGTCGCCAGCTTCAAGGGAGATGAAGTGCACGACGGGCACGGTAAGGGTCCCGCCGGCGGCGAGAAACATTAGCAGCGCCGATCCGAGTGGTCCGGAAACGGACGTATCGCCGGTTCCCGATTGAGCAAGGGAGCCGGCGATTTTGATCCGAAGTCGTCGGGTTGCCCGGATTTTCACTTAATGCGAATCTTGCCTTGGCTTTCGCCGCGTTGAGCCTGAGCGAAACGCGCGCGTCGTCGAATACCTGACTGGGAGAAGCACAATGGCAAAAACTTTTGGAGCAGAATCCACCGCCGACGAGGTCCTCGAAGGCGTAAATCTTTCGGGCAAGCGAGTGCTGGTAACCGGCGTCTCGGCCGGTCTCGGCGTCGAGACCGCGCGTTCGATCGTCGCGCACGGCGGCACCGTCGTCGGCACGGCGCGTGATCTGGAGAAAGCGCGGCGCGCACTCGCTGCAGCGGGCAATCCGGCTGTTGAGCTTGTCGAAACGGATCTCGCGTCGCTCGCCAGCGTGCGCAAGGCGGCCAGTGAGTTGCTCGAGCGCGGCAAGCATTTCGACGTGATCATCGCGAACGCCGGCGTGATGGCGTGTCCGCAGGGCAAGACGCAGGACGGCTTCGAAACGCAATTCGGCACGAATCACCTGGGGCACTTCGTGTTCGTCAACCGGCTGGTGCCGCTGCTGAAATCGGGCTCCCGAGTCGTCACGCTCTCGTCGGCGGGTCATCAGATAAGCGATGTCGATATCGCAGATCCGAATTTCGAACGAACTCCTTATCAAGCGTTCACCGCGTACGGTCGCTCGAAGACGGCGAATATTCTCTACGCGGTGGCGCTGGACGATCGGCTCAAAGGGCGCGGCGTGCGCGCGACCTCAATTCATCCAGGCGGAATCCAGACCGAGCTCGCGCGCCATATGACGCCTGAACTCCTCGAGCAGATGAGAGCGCGAATAGCCAAGGCTGAAAGCAGTCAGGGGCGGGCGTTTCGCTTCAAGACGGTGCCGCAAGGATCGGCGACTTCGGTGTGGAGCGGTTTCGTCGGGGCAGCCGACGCGGTAGGCGGTCACTATTGCGAAGACTGTCACGTATGCGCGGTGAATGACGACGTGAATTCGCGCGTCGGCGTCCGCTCCTACGCGCTCAACCTCGCCCACGCCAACGACCTGTGGAAAAAGAGCGAGGAGATGGTCGGCGAGCGCTTCGCGTTCTAGAAGGAATCACGCGAGGCGCGGGAACAGCGCGAGGGCGTTGCCACGTCCGATCGCGCGGAAGTCTTCCGGCGACAAGAGCTTGCTGCTCAACAACTCCGCAAGATGCGCAGACACTACCGCTTCCGGCGTGTGGACGTAGTCGCTGCCGTAGAGGATATGCGAGCGCTCGGTCATCTCGAGTAGCGGCGCGATCGCATTCGAGCCGGGCGATCCTGCAAGATCATAGTAGAGCCGCCGCAGATGCTCTTCAGTGTTGATCGGATTCTTGTCACTGCCGCGGGCGAGACCGCGGCCGAACATGCCGATTCGCCGCGCCAGGAAAGGCAGGGTGCCACCCGCGTGCGGCACGATGATACGGAGTTTCGGACAGCGCGCCGTTGTCCCGCTGAAAATCAGGTTGACGACCGCGCGCGTGCTATCGAAGGTGAACTCGATCATTGGGCGCGGATATCCGAGCGCACTCTGCTGCCAGCATATCGGCGAGGTGGGATGAATGAAGACCACCGCGCCCCGCCGATTGAGCTCATCGAACACCGGGTCCAGCCTTTTGTCGCCGAGGTACACGCCGTTGAAGTTGGTCAGCACGACCACTCCGTCGAGCTTGAGCGTGTCCAGCGCATAGGCAATCTCGTTGAGCGCACCGTCGACGTCCGGGAGCGGCAGGCTGGCAAAGCCGCCGAAGCGTCCGCGATGGTCCGAGATCGTGCGCGCGGCAAACTCGTTGACGGATCGGGCCAGCAGACGAGCCTTCGCATCGTTGCCGAAATGCACTCCGGGCGAAGACACCGATAGCATCCCGGTCGCGATGTTCATCCGATCCATCATCGCGAGCGTGGCCTCGGCGCTCCATTGCGGCGCTGGAAATCCATCGGCCCAACTGCCAACGGCGTCGATCATTTTCTCGCGATACTCCGGACTCAGATAGTGAAAATGAACGTCGATACGATCGGTGAATTGATCAGCCATGGCGGTAGCCTCCGGTAGCGTTGCAACTACTTATAGTCCCACCGCGAGCTTGAGTTCGAATGCTTTAATTCGACGCGGATGCTCTCTGGTAGCGCGGGCGCAGGACTTCCATGACCTCGGCGGGCGCGTGGCTCGCGTTTCCGTCAAACGGTGGCTGCGGGTCGTATTCGATACCGACCTGGATAGCGCGTGCCACAGTGTCGCCAGCGACGCGACGCGCGAGATGCAGCGCCATGTCGATGCCGGCGGAAACTCCTGCGGCGGTGATAATTTTGCCGTCCTCGACGATACGCTGGGAGCGCGGCTCCGCGCCGAAGTCGCGCAGCTTCTCGAGTCGTGCCCAATGCGTGGTCGCCGGGCGTCCCCTCAGCAGGCCGGCCGCGCCCAGCACCAATGATCCCGTGCAGACTGACGTAGTCCATTGCGTGGTCGCGTCGATTTGGCGGACCCACTCGAGCATGTGCGGTTTCTCGCGCACCTGTGCCTCGCCGCGTCCGCCGGGCACGACCAGGATGTCGGCGCTGGTCACGTCGGCAATCGAATAGTCGGCGACGATGCCGAGCGATTTAGGATCGGCGCGCTTGATACCCGCGGTCTCGCCGACGAACATCATTTCGCCGGCCGGAATTCGGCACAGCACCTCGAACGGTCCAACCGCGTCGAGGGTCGTCAGGTCATCGAAAATCAGGAAAGCAATTCGCATGGCAATCTCCTTTTCGTCAGGCGCTCAGTTTTTGATGAAAGCGGCTGCGATACGCGCTCGGCGGCACGTGCAGCGTGCGGATAAACGCGCGGCGCATCGACTCGCGCGTGCCGAAGCCGCACGCGGAAGCGATCGAATCGACGCCCGCGCCGGATTCCTCTAGCCGGCGGCGCGCCGCTTCGACGCGCGAGTTCTCGACAAATTCTCCCGGCGTCACGCCTACTTCGCGCGCGAATACGCGGGCGAAATTACGCGGACTCATCGCGGTTCGCCGCGCCAGCGCTTCCACCGACAGATCGGCGCCCGGATGATCCGCGATCCATTGCTGCAGATCGCGAATCGGCTCGCGATCCGCCTGCTGCGCGCTGAGCTGAACCGAAAACTGCGACTGCCCGCCGGGCCGTCGCAGGAACATGACCAGTTCGCGCGCCACTGCGAGCGCAACTTCGCGTCCGTGATCTTCCTCGACCAGCGCCAACGCCAAATCGATCCCGGCGGTCACGCCGGCCGAAGTAAAAATCTTGCCAGCGCGCACGAAGATCGGATCGGTCTCGACCGACACCAGTGGATATCGAGCCGCGAGCCGCGCGCATTGCCGCCAGTGCGTGGTCGCCGACAATCCATCGAGCAGGCCAGCCTCCGCCAGCAAGAATGCGCCAGTGCACACCGAGCATAGGCGACGCGCGCGCCGCTCGGTGCTGCGGAGCCATTCGATCAACGCGCGATCGCGCATCGCCGCAGTAGTTCCGGGCCCGCCGGCGACCAGCAACGTGTCGATTGGCCCGCGGACCTCCGCGATCGAGCGCTCGGCGATCAACCGAATGCCTGATGAAGTCGTCAGCGCGCCCGCCTTGGTCGCCGCCAGCTCGACAGAGTATTCGGGAACGCGCCAGCCGCGTTCTTCGGTCAGCAAGCGCGCGGCGCGTCCGAACACTTCGAGCGGCCCGGTGATATCGATAATCTGCGCGTCGGGAAACGCGACCATGACGATCCGGCGTGTCCGCGAACGCTGAGATATGCGTGCGATCTTCATGAGAAGAAATTATTGCGCTGAGCGGCATTGGCAGCAATACATTAGCTGCCACAGTTACTGCCAATGACGGCTACGCGGCGGACATTTCAATGAGGCGGCGATTGCGACGTCGACGTCGAAGCCGGAGTTGGCGCGATCGCGCGCATCGGCAGTGCGCCGCGAAATCCCGGCTCGAGCATCAGTAAGCCGACGGTGCGCGAGAGCGCCACTGACAGGGACTCGGCAGGCTCCGTCTCGAGCGGTAGAAAGACCTCGGCACCGACGGGGTTCGGCGGCTCGCTCTCGATGCCCGTGATCTCGTTCGAGTAGAGCACCGCGCCGTCGCGATTTTTGAGTTGGTAGTTCACCCGCACCACCGCTCTCATCGTGAAGTACTGACCGTGGATGGTCTCCTCGTTGCTGAAGCGCTTGTTCACTTCGAGCTGTTCGAGCTCCGAGGTGAGAATAAAATCCGAGCCTTCGACTGGCTTGCCGTCGTCCGGATTCGAGTCGAGCGGGATCGCTATCAGGCCGGCGTCCGCCAGTCCTTTGAGCAGTGCGTGGTTGAAGACCTGGGCCGCATCGGCGACCAGCAGCGGCGTCTGCACGGTGCCGTCGGCGGCGTAGATCATGCCGGCCTCGGAATCGCCGCCGAAATTTCCGCTGGTGGGAGGCACCGCGATTTTGGCGGGACGAAAAACGTTCTGTGACCCCGGCACGAAGTCCGGAAGATAATGAAGCTCGATACGCGCGCGCGGCTTGCATCCGGTCAGCGCGAGCGCAAGCGCGACTATTGCGAGGCAGCCGCGCAGAGTTGAATCGAAGAAAATCTTAATCACCTGCGCGGTGGGCGGCAGGGGGTGACCCCTGCGCCCAGTATATAAAAATGCGGCGCTCCGCGCCTGTGGGAAGTTAGAGGCGAGGACGCTAGTCGGCTTGTTCGCGGGCGCGCGATGTGAATCGTGCAGGTGCATCACGGTGCGGTGCGGATCGAGAGCAAGGCGCGACTACGATTGTGGCCGCGGCACCGCAGGATGCCGGTCCCTCCACCAGAAGACGAGCACGATGAGCACCAGCAACAATGCGGCAAGACCAAGCCATCGCGAAATCTGATGCGCCATCGCCAGCGCCGGAGACAACTCGTTACCGACCAGGTAGCCGACGGTCACCACCAATGAGCACCACACGATTGCGCCGAGCATGTTCCATCCAAGGAACTGTACGAATGGCATTCCGCACGAACCCGCCATCGGTCCCGCCATGAAACGCGCGCCGGTGATAAATCGCGCCATGAAGACCGCCTTGCTGCCGTGGGTCCGAAAGAAAAGCTGCAGGCGTTCGTAACGCTTGCGCGTAAACGGGAAGGTCGTGGCGAGCCATTCGAGGAGGCGCTGTCCGCCGGTGCGCCCGATGAGGTAGCCGCAGCAATCGCCGGTGACCGCGCTGAGGATGACGACAAGATAGACCAGTCGCAGATCGAGCAGCGCCTGACCGGCCGCGAATCCCGCGGCGAGCATCACAGTCTCCTCGGGCACCGGCACGCCGAGGTTGCCGACGAACACGGCAAGGAAAATGCCGAGATAGCCCCAAGTCGTGATCAGGTCCGCGATGTGCGCGGGATCGGTTATCCCATGCATTGAAAATCCATCGGTCGCGAGGCCGGCGCTAGTGTTTACCCCCGGCGCGGCCCCCTCTAGCTTGCCCGATTGAGCGTGGCTCTGTAAGAGGCCGTTGACTCGTCAGGCCATTAAATTACGCGTCGGAAAGCGACCAGCGGACTCATGATTCAAGAGCAACAACCACAGGTTTTCTGAACACGAAAAACTTGTAGCCGAAAAAGTTGGTGAAGAGGGTCAGCCCGGCGCCGGAAATCGCGCCGACGTTCGCCCATAGCCTGAGGCTGACTCCGTGCGGCGCGCCAATGACGTTCACGATCACGTCGGCGCCGGCCACGTTGACCGCGACTGCGATCACCGTCACCACCATGAATGAAAGCATCTCGCGCCGCGCCTCAGAAGATTTCGCTGCGCCGAAGGTCCAGTACTTGTTCCAGACGTAGCTGTTGATCACGCCGAGCGTCACCGAAATCGATTTGAAGGCGAGAAAGGCACTGCCGGAGGACGAGCCGGTTATCAGCATCAACGAGTTCAGGATGCCGAAATCGACGCCGGAATTCAGAACGCCCACCACGGCAAATTTCGTAAATTCGAAAAGGGAGGGGGCGTGGCCGGCGACCATGCTCGCGATCAGCAACGCAATGGCAAAGAGTGCGGCGCCGATGACGGGCAGCAGGAATAGCGGGATCCTGAGATTGATGCCGACATTGATGACGACCGGGATCGCGAGTGCGCCCGTCAGAAATCCGACGATCACCGCGAGCACAATGTCCCGCGCGAAAGTGCTGTCGGTGCCCGAGCTGCTAAGATTCCTTGCGGTCATCGGTAGTGCCTTCGGATAGAGAATGATCGTCGCGAACGGGTTCGCGAGGTGCGCGAGGTTGACGCACAACTATAACAACGATCCAGATGATCGACGCGATAAATATAAGACTGTTGTAGATGATGTGAGAATGTTGAGGCGTCGGGGTCAGATCGTGGCGGCGATAGAGCTGGATGTATCCGCTGGTGAGGATCGACTCGTAGCCGGCCGGCGGATCGCCGAGTGGAGCGCGCGGCGGCACTTGCTCGAGAATGTACGGAGGACGCTCTGCCAGCCTGGAAGGAAGATCCGGAAGACCGCGCACGCGGCTGCCGCCCTCCCATAAATTGTTCGGATCGTGGTTGTACTCGAGCGGGTCGTCGTTGATCCCGGTCAACACCGGGAACTGAACGAGCGACCACGACGAGATGTCACTGCAGATATGCAGTACGTGCGTGGACGTCGTGATGTAGCCGTCGCGTATCTCCTGCTCCAAACGGTTGATAAGCGGCATCTCCTCGTTGCCGAATGTCCAACGCCGATCGGAATGCCCCGCCCAATAGCCGTCAGCCGCGGTCTGCAGGTTGAAGGCCCATTGCTCAGTTATCGAATGCTCGACCGAGTCGTAGTCGACCGGATCTTTTATCTGGTTCCACGGATAGATCAGAATAGTCAGTAGTGCAAAAAAGGTAGCCGGTTTCGACCAGCGATCGTACGCAACGGAGAAAAGAAACCCGGCAGGCAAGGTCAGGAAATACGGGACCCAATAGTCCCATAGCTTGATCTTCAGATCGGAGACCATCATGCCGGTGGACGCGCTGTGCGAGATCGGGCGCAGGATAGCGTCCATATACTCGCCCACAATTCCCAGCGACAGCGCGATCACCACTATCGCCGCATAAGGCATCGCAGAGGCACCTTCGCCGTAGATAGTTCCTGCGGCGCCGACCAGCCCGATGAAACAGAACAGCGTGAGCATCGGAAGGTTGCCCGCGATTTGCGCGTAGAGCGAGTACGGCTCGACGGCATGCCGATAAATCACCGCCAGCACGAACGCGGCGATCATCGCGACGTTGAGCCAGCGCAGCGGCGCCCGATTGCCAGTCGTCGTGTCGTCACGGAGTAGGTTGACGCCCACGACGATCAGCACTACGCCCGCGATCATGCATAGCGGGATGATTGGGTACCGGAGCGTCGTC